>Ga0255094_1001122_pt1 | contig 12201 bp, 10 predicted proteins | sample Colum_Law_RepB_8_2_FD_188434 | JGI IMG/M metagenome (GOLD analysis project Ga0255094, IMG submission 188434) | Freshwater microbial communities from Columbia River, Oregon, United States - Colum_Law_RepB_8d | ecosystem: Environmental > Aquatic > Freshwater > River | place: USA: Oregon...
GTTGAAGATAGTTATGGGTCATGGAGCAAATGCGGCGGCAGTCGAAGGTAGCACTGTGATTGTTCCGAGTTCAGACGCTGGCCCAGTCGATTGGCTGCGTGCAGTCCAAGCGCGGCAATTGTTCGCGCACCGACTCGGGATACTTCTGGGCAGCACCGGTGTTGAAGATCACGATGCGCTCACTAGGTTTGATCCTGCCTTCCTTGATCAAAACTTCCAACGCGCCGAGGCACACTGCGGTTTCCGGGCACAGCGCCACGCCTTCACGCGAACCGGCGAGCTGCATCCACTTGGGAATGTCCGCCTCGGGCGTGGCCAGAGCGACGCCGCCGCTGGCACGGACCGCGTCAAGGATCATGAAATCCCCCACGGCAGCCGGAACACGGATGCCACTAGCAATGGTGACAGCGGGCTCAAACTTCTTCGCGAAGCGATCCCCCTTCTTGAAGGCCTCGGCGATAGGCGCGCAGCCGGTGCTTTGACACGAAATCATCCGCGGCCGCTTGGGTGACTTAAGCCAGCCGAGCGCTTCCAGCTCCTGAAACGCCTTCCACATGCCGACCAGTCCAGTGCCGCCGCCGGTCGGGTAGAGGATCACGTCGGGCAGCTCCCAGTCGAACTGCTCGGCGAGTTCGAGCCCCATCGTCTTCTTGCCCTCGATACGATAAGGCTCCTTGAGCGTGGAGAGATCAAACCAGCCCTTCTTCGCCTTGCCCTCACCCACCATGCGCCCGCAGTCGGTGATGAGACCGTTCACCAGAAACGTCTTTGCCCCGGCGAGGAAGCACTCCTTCTGATTAATGATCGGCGTGTCCTCCGGCATGAACACATACGCCTCCATGCCGGCGCGCGCAGCATAAGCCGCCATCGCACCACCGGCGTTGCCGGCCGTGGGGCAGGCCACGCGCTTGATGCCAAAGCCATGGGCCATCGAGACCGCCATGGCCATGCCGCGGGCCTTGAAGCTGCCGGTCGGAAGGCGGCTCTCATCCTTCAAATAGAGGTGATGCACGCCGAAATGCGCGGCCAGCCGTTTGACTTCGAGGATGGGCGTGATGGTTTCGGTCAGTGAAACGATTTTAGCCGCCGACCGCACTGGCAACAGCTCCAGATAACGCCAGATGGTGGGCGGGCGGCCCATGAGGGCCTTGCGCGGAAACTCCTTCTTCAGGGCCTCCAGGTCATAGCGGACCACCAGCGGACGCTGGCAGGCGGTGCACAAGTTGTGGACCTTGGCGGCGTCGTAACGCGCGGCGCAGTTGGCGCACTCGAGGTGGGTGACGAAGTTCATCGGCGGCAGGCGGCGCTCACTTGCGAGCCTCGGCGGTCATGATGAACTCGATCAGATCGGCCATCGATTGGGGTGTCAGGCCATTGGCCAACCCCTCGGGCATCAGCGACTGGCCGGAACTCTTCATCGCTTTCACCTTCGTGCGCGGGAGGTTCACCTCCTGCCCGTTGGCCATGCGCAGCGTCACATTGCCGGGCGTCTCGTTGCCGATGATGGCGGTGTAGCTCTCGTCGTCACGGGTATCCACCTGAAAGGCGATGAACTGCGGGGCCACCTCGGCGTTAGGATCGATGATGCTGGCCAGCAGCTTGTCCTTGCCGGCGGTTTTGACGGTGACGAAATCCGGTCCCAGCGCAAAGCCGTCCTGGCCGGCGCGATGACAGGCCACGCAGCGTTCCAGGAACACTGTCTTGCCACGCTGGGCATCCCCCGCCATGGCCAATGCGGGCTGGAAGGTCTTCAACACCTCGGCCGCTTTGGCTTCCGGCACAAAAACCTTGGCCGCCAATGCACTGACCGCCGGATCGCGGCTGGCCCGGAGCGCCTTGACCTGCGCCGCCGAAATGTCCGCCGTCTTGATGGTGCCAGTTTGCAGGGCGTGCAACACGGCCAGCGATCGGTCCGCGCGGGTGAGCAGCACGGCGAGCGCTTCTGTCCGGACGCGGGGAGAAAAGTCCGCCCAGCGCTTGAGGATTTCAGAACCGACTTCTGGTGACGAAAAACGCGCGAGCGCTCCCATCGCTGCGAGGCGCACCGGATCCTGCGGCGCGTCCAGCAGGCGGGCCAGCTTCGTCCCTGACTCGGCAAACGAGGTCATGGCCAGCAATTGGACCGCTTGGATGCGCGCGGCTTCGCTCGCCTTCGGATTTTCCGCCGTCTGGGCGGCGGCGGCGAAGATGCCCTTGAGATGGCTCAGTTTGTCCACGGCAGCCAGCGTGGTGCCGGCCCGGGCAGCCCCATCCCCCAAGGCCCGCACCAGCACCGCCACCGGCGCGGCAGGATCAGGCTTGATGGCAAACTCCAGCACCGAGCGTATCTCGGCGGCGTTGTTCCGCGCGCCGATGAGTTCGACCAGCTTGCGGAGAAATTCCGCGCTGGCCACGCTGGAGCGAAAATGCCGGTCATGAATCAGCGTCGTGAACACTTCCCCCAGCCCGTTGTTCAGTGCGCTCAACACGGCCCACTGGGTCCAGGCGATGTCCACGTCACGGCGGATGATCTCCGCCAGGGCGCGAGGCTGGTTCGCATGGCGGACCTCACCGAGCGTAAAGGCAAGCTGGTAGCGCACCCGTGGTGAAAGATCGCCCGTCATCGCCAGCAATTTGTCCACCAACGCCCCTCCACCCGTCCGCGAGTTGCTCAAGAGCGGCTCTGCCAGCTTGACGGCGTGCTCGCGCACCCGCTCTTCCGGATCGCCCAAAGCCGCTAGCACATGCCGGCTCTCAAGTGAGATCAAACCTTGCAAGGTGTAGAGCGCGTGCAGGCGTCCGTGCATGGAACGGGAGCGGAGCAACTTCTCCAGCTCCGGCACGGCCCGGCGATCCTGCCGCTCATACAACAGGCGCGCGGCGGTGTCGCGCGTCCAACCGTTCGGGCTGGCCAGATTCGCCACCAGCAGGGAGGTGGTGGCCGTGGCGAGCTGCGGCCTAGCCGGCTGTTTGAAACCCTCCGGCACGACGCGATAAATGCGCCCACGGTCGTTGCCGCTGTTGAGGTCAATGTGCTTCTTGATGGCCTCCGGGATAGACCAGGGATGCTCGATCACCTCGCGATACATGTCCGCGATGTATAAGCAGCCGTCGGGCCCGTTCTGGAAATGAACCGGTCGGAACCAAGTGTCCCGCGAGGCAATGAACTCGCTGTTCTGCTCATCCGCCGGACGCTTGCCGGTCAGTGCGACGCCATTGGGAACCAGCACCTTGCGATGAACCAAGTTTCCGCCCGCGTCACCGATGAAGGCGTTGTCCACGAATTCCAGACCATAAGCGTCACCCCGGTAGATGGTGGCCCCCGTCGCGCCCGTGAAATAGCCAGAGACACGTCCGCCGCCCTCCACCATGCCCGGCACCACGCCGCTGACGCGCCAGCGAGTGCGGATGATCCGCCACGGCTCATCCGGGCTGATGCGGAAGACCTCCGCCGCCGGGCCGTCCGCCGCGATGCTGATGCGCGGGCCAGGCATGGCGAGTTGCGGGTTACGAATGCCGTGGCGCAGCTCATACATCAGCATTTGGAGGTGGTCGCTATTACTACAGACAAACTTACGCCCCACACTGTCGAAGGAGAGGCCATATTGCCCGCCGCCGGTCTCGGGCTGAATCCGCAGGCTCCGCGGCTCGAAGCTGAAATCCTTGCCCCGCAGGTCCAGTGCCGGGGGAGCATTGGTCGCCGTGGCCCGCACGGCATTGCCGCCGTTGGGACCGGTGGCTCCGTGGATACGGTTGTCCAAGCCCCAATTGAAGGAGTTAATCAGCGCCTGCACGTTCAGCCGGGTCACACCGCTGCCAAAACCGGTGAAAACCACGTTGCGTTCATCGGCCTTGCCGTCCCCATTCGTGTCCTTCAGCCAGATGATGTCCGGACTCGCCCCAACGAAGATGCCGCCGCCGTAACAAATCACCGCCGTGGGCCACGGCAGGTTGTCTGCGAACACCGTGCTCTTGTCGAAGCGCCCGTCGCCGTCGGTGTCCTCCAGCAGGCGGATGCGTCCGCCATGCGGGGTTTCATCACGCCGCTCCGAGTAATCGATCATCTCGACCACAAACAGCCGGCCATGCTCGTCAAAAGCCATCGTGACCGGGCTGTTGACCAGCGGCTCGCTGGCGACAAGTTCCAGCCGGAAACCCTTCCTGACCTGAAAACTGGCCAGCGCCTGCGCCGGCTCAAGGGCAGGAAAACGCGGCAGATCCTTCGCCGTCACCTCTGGTTGTGCGCCTCCCTTCCCGTAAGCCTCGCTGTAAGTCACCTTTGTCTTCGCGGGAGGAGCAGCGGCTATCGCAACACTGGCAGCTCCCAACCCCGACGCCACAATCGCCCACCAGATGGCCATGCGAAACTGATTCATGCTGGGAAAGTGATGAAATCCGCCACGGCAGGAAAGCCGAATCCTCTGGTCTCCGGCCATTTTCCTGCGCTGGACATCGGCTCCGACTGTGGCTCTTATAGCGCAACAGCAAATGCCCACAAAGCTTCAGCGGCTTTCCGTTCGATCACTGGCTTTCACCCTGATCGAACTGCTGGTGGTCATCGCCATCATCGCGATTTTGGCCGGCCTTTTGCTCCCCGCGCTCGCTTCGGCCAAAGGCAAGGCCAAAGGCATGCAGTGCATGAACAACAACCGGCAAATTTCCCTGGCCTCGCGCATCTATCAGGAGGACAGCGACGGCACATTTGTCTTCTTGTGGCGGCAGCCCCGGCAAGCAGACGAAACTCCTTCCGCGCAAAGCTTGGTCCAGAGTGGTGCCGCCACCATCTGGTGGCCGGACAAGCTGAGCACTTATATCCCCAATCAACCCAAAACCTTCGACTGCGTGAGCCTGACCGTGCCCGCTGCGATCAACGCCGGCGGCACTGCCAACAACACCAACCGCCTCGGCATTGCAATGAACCATCCAGAATTCGGTATCACCTCACCCGCTGGAGCAACCCGACGTATCCGGGACACCGACGTAGCCCAACCGTCCGCCTCGTTGGTTTTTTCCGATGCCGCCCAAGTCAGCAACCCCAACGAACCGGACCCGGACCTGTGGCTCGAAATACTGCAAACCGCGACCATCTACATGCGCGTGCCAACCAACGCGCCTTTCTTCACTTCCGATCCGGTCCGGATGGTCGCCCGGCACAACAAGCGCGCCCCGGTGGGCTTCGTGGACAGTCACTCGGAATTGATGAAACCCAGCCAGACCGGCATGCAATACCTGTCAGGAGACCCCCGCTCACTGTGGGACCGGTATTAGGCTGCGGTGCTTGAGTCCCCCTAGTTCGGTGCTGGGGCGAGCACTTGTGGCGAAGACCTGCCGGTGGGCGTGCGGCTAACCACCAACGACAGTCACTCAGCCAGCACCGCCCCTGCCCCACTCAAGACTCGCCTAGAGTTGCCGGTGGGCGTGACTCCCGATCACGCCGCGCGTGCTGAACCGCAATTCGTTTCATCCATGCGGCAGCTTCCGGAACCTGCGGCTGGAATGGATCCAACAGGTGCAGAGACTCAGCCCCTTCAACGTCCATCACCTCCCAGTCCACAAAGTAGCGAAACGCCTGTGATTCAAGGAGCCGCATCACCTGCGAGCGCGCGGCGGCGCGGGTGTCCGCGGGTGGGTTGAGCAAGGCAGCGTGCTGTTCCTCCGGCGAGATGACCCACGGCTCCGGCGTGCGTGCGAGCGGCCAGGCGAGGTTGCGCGCGGGGTCCACAGCGTGGAATTCCAAGTCTTGCGCGCGCAGCCAAGGGTCGGTCCAGGGGAGGTTTTCCTGCGCGAGGAACTGCGTGTAGAGCCAGCGTTTCGTCACCCAGTCCACGGTGCCGACGAGGTTCTCCACGTTTCCATCCAAGTCCATCAACACGCGGTCCCAGATGCCGAGCAGCGCGTCCGTCTCCGCGTCGCGCCCGTGAAATTCCTTCTGCGCAGCGGCGTAAAACCACCGCAGCACCTCGACCGCCGGGACTTCGCGTCCATCCGCCAATTGCACTAGCCACGGACCATCGGGCTGGTGTGAAAGTGTGCGAAAGGTAAACACCGCGTCCGCCAACGCCACCCGGGGCAGCCGGTCCATTTCCAGCAGGTCCAGCACGAGCGAGGCGGTGCCGCACTTGAGCGCCAACGTGGCGGGCAGCACGCTGGTGTCTCCGTGGATTAGATGCAACCGGCGGAAGCGGCTCGGATCAGCCAGCGGCTCATCGCGCGTGTTGATGATGGCGCGGTTAAACTGCACCCACTCGAAGAGGTCGTTGTTAATGTAGTCGGCACGCTGGCTGATTTGGAAATCGCTATCCACCCCGAGCTTGATGATGTCACCGCGAGACTCCGCACCCGGCGTGGATCGCACACGGCCCGCGCCCGTGTAAAGGACGCGCAGCGTGAGGAAGGCGAGCAGCGACTGGACGTTCGCCTCGTTGAGCGGCGCACTGCGGCGGACGAGGTAATTCTCGTGGCAGCCGAAAGTCGCGCCCGAGTAGTAGTCCACGTTGTTCCGCACGAAGCTGACTTGCTCCGCCAGTCCAAGCTCGTGCGTCGCGGCAGTGAGTAGGTCATCCCCCGCGCGGTCGAAGCGCAGCAGATCACGGAGGGAAAGGCACTCGGGCGTGCAGATTTCGAGGTGGCCCATGTCCACGTAGCAGCGGCCGCCGTTGAAGAGGAAGCCGCCGTTGCCCGCCGGCTCGTCCCAATCGCGCTGGTGCATGTCCGCGAGGCCGAAGCGGTTCTGCTCGAACATCCAGTTGCGCACGCGCGCGACGGCGGCGGGCGGCCCGGCGGGGTCGCTGCTCAGGCACCCGTATTCCGTTTCCAGGCCGACGATGCGGTTCATGGCGGCAACCCGTTATGCCCGGGGCCGGATGCGAATTGCGCTCGGCGCAAGGACGCTGAAGGCATTGATGAACTCAGCACCTTGTGCCGCAAACGCTGCGCTGACAGCTTCCACTTTTGCGTCGATCGAGAGTCCCGCCAGCCTCAACAGGACGACCCCGCCATGGATACGCCGCATGCGGAAGATCAGTTCGCCGAAGTCTTTGTCAGCAGTCAGCAGCAAGGCTGCTTCCTCATTGGCCCGGTCCAGCACCAAGTCGTCCGGGATGCCCGGCTCTAACTCCGCCACGTAGATGACCTCGTGTCCATCCAGCCGAAGGCGCGCTACGATGGGCGCATCCACGCCTTCGTCAGCAAGCAGGTTCATTGTGCCTTTTCCAGCGCTCTGCTTGCAACCTTGACGGAGTATTTAGGCTTCGAAGCTGGCTTAACTACCCGAATGTTCATCGGCTTTGGGCGGGTCCGTGATGTCTGGCCGACCACAGACGACTCTCGGTAAGGCTGCTTTCCCTGCAACAACGAGGGCACAGGTAGAATGATGTCCGTGTGAAGCACTTTGGCCGCATAAGCAGCGGCAGCAAGCACACCAGCACGCGTCAGGCGGGGGTGGGCGGCGAGGATTTGGTCCACTGACTCATCAGCGGCGAGCTTCTCTAAAATCAACTCCACCGTAATGCGCGTGCCGGCGATGACGGGCTTGCCCATCATCACGGCGGGATCGGAACAAATCAGCGGTGTGCTCATGGCGGCAATCTAGGCGAAACGAGGGGGATGACAAGCGGGAGTTCGGCCTACGGCAGTGGCGCGATCTCATAACGCGAGGCGCGAGCCCCATTTCGCTTTAGCCACCCCACCTCCACCGTCTTCCCATTCACCGCCTTCTTCCACCCCTCGCGCCGCTCCGCTTCCGCCGGCAGCGCGTGCGTGAACGACTTGTTCTCCGTCAGCACCCACCAGGCTTGCAGCAGCAAGTCGGCGACGGCGGCGCGGTCGGTCTGGCCGGCGAGCGCGGTCGTGAGCCAGGTCTTCGCGGCGGCTTCGGCTTCGGGCGTGTTCGCGGCGACGGCGAGGCCGCCGGTCTGAAGCTGAAACGCGCCGTCGAAGTGCAGGTTCGCGAGAAGATCCTGGCCCGGGTCGTTGCCCAGCTCGACGATGAGCAGCTCGACGAGCGTGGGCGCGGTGAAGAGCTGCTCGAAGTTCTGCTTGAGCTGCGGGCTGAGGCCGAAGCTCACGAGGCGGCGCAGGCTCACGTCCTCGGGGGCGCGGGTGAAGGCTTCGAGATGCGCGGCGTCAATCGCGGCCTGCCGGACCTTCTCGATGTCCGCCGGGTGGCCGAGGCCCACGAGCGCGAGGCGGTCGTGCAGCTCGAAGACCTTCGAGCGGCCCGCGCCCACGCCCAGCAGCAGGATGCCGTCGGGCAGGCTGACGGCGAAGACGGGCGAGCCGCCCCGGAGCTGTTCGCGGACATATTCGCGGCGGTTCGCGACCGCCTCCAGCCAACGATAAGGTTCCTCGGTCATGCGCGGTTTGGTTTTGCCCGGACGGTAGCAGCCTTCGCCGGGAAGCTCCAATAAAACCACGGGTAGGAATTGGCCGCGAAAGAGCGTCTGGAACGCAACGAAGACAGAACGTTCAACGTGCAAGGTTCAACATCCAGCCAAACGCCCTTCCCTGCGGAGAAGCAAGGCTTGCCCTGTCGCTGTCTCGTCAGCCCAAAGTCAGTGCGCCGTCGCCTTCTCAGCCCCGAGACCGGTGTTGGCGCGAACCGTCAACTCGTCGAACTTCAACTGGCTGGCGGTGTCGTTGCTGAGGATGGTGCCCAGCCAAGCCGCAAGGAAGCCAAGGGGAATGCTGACGATGCCGGGGTTCTTCAAGGGGAACCACGGAGCGGCGTTGATGAGGCTCTTGCCGTTCGGGTCCATCACGCTTGGGCTCAGGATGATGAGGATGATGGAGCCGACCAATCCTACACCCAGCCCCCAGCAGGCACCCGAGGTGTTAAAGCGCTTCCAGAAGAGTGAGAGGACAATGACGGGGAGGTTGGCGCTCGCCGCAACCGCGAAGGCGAGGCCGACGAGGAAGGCGACGTTGATGGTCTGCAACTTGATGGCCAGGAAGATCGCGACCGCGCCCACCACAAACGCCGCGATGCGGGCGACCCGGACTTCCTCGCCGGGACCGCGCTCGCGCCCGTGGTGGAGGACGTTGGTGTAGAAGTCATGCGCAAAGCTCGTGCTGGCGCTGATCGTCAGGCCGGCCACAACCGCCAGGATGGTCGCGAAGGCCACGGCGCTGATGAAGGCGAAGAAGATTTCCCCACCCAGCGCCTTCGCCAGCAGGGGCGCACTCATGTTCTCCACGCTGATGTTCGCCGGCGTCAGAATCGTCGCGGCCCCGAAACCGAGGAAGGTGGTCATGATGTAGAACGCACCAATGATCGCCATGGCCCACACCACGCTGACACGCGCGGTCTTGGCATCGGGCACCGTGTAAAAGCGCACGAGCACGTGCGGCAGGCCGGCCGTGCCGAACACCAGCGCCAGTCCGAGCGAGATGAGATCAATCGGCCCCCAGCCCTTGGTGACTTCCAATCCGAAGATCAGGCCGGGCTTCAAAAAATCCTTGTGGACGATGGTCCCATCCGGACCGGCCACGGGAACCTTGCCAACGGCCTCGAAGAACTTGCCGAAGCTGAAATCAAAATGCTTCAGCACCAGCACGCTGAGGAAGAGCGATCCGCTCATGAGCAGAATCGCCTTGATGATCTGCACCCAGGTGGTCGCCAACATGCCGCCAAATACAACGTAAACGATCATCAGCACCCCGACGCCCGCAACCGCCGCCTCGTAGCTGACGCCGGGCAGGAGGAGCTTCACCAGCGCGCCCGCGCCGACCATCTGCGCAATCATATAGAACGTGGAGACAGTGAGGGTGGAGAGCGACGCCATCGCACGGACGGGGCGCGGGCTGAGGCGGTAGGCCAGCACATCGGCCATGGTGTATTTGCCCGCGTTACGGAGCGGCTCCGCCACGACCAGCAGGACGGTGAGGTAGGCCACGAGCCAGCCCACGGAATACATGAAGCCGTCGTAGCCCTTGAAAGCAATCATGCCCGCGATACCGAGGAAGCTGGCCGCGCTCATGTAGTCCCCGGCAACAGCCAGACCGTTCTGCCAGCCAGTGATGCCGCGCCCGGCCGCGAAATAGTTGCTCGCGCCGGTGGATTTGCGCGCGGACCAGTAGGTGATGCCGAGCGTCACCAGCACAAAACTCAGGAACATCCCCAACGCCGGGGTGAATTGAAAACCAGCCGGCGCAGGCGGGTTGGCGGCCGCAGCGGCCGCGAGGAAGAAGCTCATTTCGACTTCCCTCCTTTGGGGAGGTCCAGTTTGGCAATAATGGCATTCTGCCGGTCATCAAATTGGGACGCTTTCCGCAGGTAAACATAGGCCACGCCCCATGCCATGAAGAACTGCGAAAGCGCAAACACGTAGGCGAAGTTGACCGGCCCAATACGGCGCTCCATCAGCTCTGGGAACCACCCCACCAGAACGGGGAGGGCGAAATAATAGACTACGAAGAAGAGGGTGGCCGGCACCACGAAGGCAACCTTGGCCCGGACCAGTGACTTGAACTCATCCATCGCCGCCACCCGGGCCCAATCCACAACGTCCGCATCCTCATCCGCCGTCTGCTCATGAGCTGGGGGCGGACTGGAGTGGCCCAAGCGGGCCACATCGGTTTCCGCGCTGACCTCGGGAGTCAGATCGCGGTCAGAGTTTGAATTGTCAGGCATAACGTATGGTGAAGCGTCCGACAGGATGGGAAAGGGGCACGCACAGGTCAAGGCGCGAGGCGGGGAAACGAAGATGGATAAGGCGTGATAAACGGGAGCCAAAGCCCGCGTGCCGCAATGACACAGCTCCAACTGAAAGATTTTTCCTCCGCCTGTCAGACCAGCTCGCGAATCACTTCAGAACCGGGATCTACCAGATGCTGAGGCCGCCCCGTGAGGTCGCTGACCATGTCACCATGCGGATCGATGCCCAACTGCTGGTAAAGCGTCGCGAACACGTCCCCGAATTTCACGGGACGCTCCACGCATTCGCCGCCGTCGCGGCTAGTGGCACCGATGATCTGGCCGTGACGCATTCCGCCGCCGGCGAGCAGCGCAAAGGACACGTTCGGCCAATGGTCCCGGCCCGCGTCCTTGTTGATTTTCGGGGTCCGCCCGAACTCACCCCAGACAACCACGCTCACATCCCTGTCCATGCCCCGCGCGTGCAGGTCTTCGATGAGCGCGGACAAACCCTTGTCCAGCAGCGGAAACTCCTCGCGCGCCTGCCCGAAGTTGTTGCCGTGCCAGTCCCAACGGCTGAACGCGATCGTTACGCAGCGCACCCCGGCCTCCACCAACCGACGCGCCATGAGGAAGTCATCCAGCAAGCGGTGCGAACCGTCATCCTTCAAATTCGGGAAGCCGCGGCCATAGCGGTCGCGCAGTTTCTGGTCCTCTTTGTTCAGGTCCAGGGCGTCGGCCAGCCTGCTGGAGGTCAGCATCGCAAAGGCTTGTTGATGGAAGGCATCGAGGCCCTCGACCATTCCGCTGTTGTCCACATCGCGGCGGAACTGATCGAACGCGGTGAGCAGCGAGCGGCGCTCACCGAGCCGGTTGGGCGAGACTCCGTTCAGCACCATGTCGTCCTTGCCCTCTTTGTTGGGCTTGAACGCCGAGTGTGCGGGACCGAGAAAGCCCGCCTGCCCCGGATCGCCCCAGGGACGATGGCCCGTGTTGGGTGCCAGCCCGACGAAGGCTGGAATTCCGGCAGTGGTGGTGCCCTGTAATTTTGAGAGAGTGGCTCCGATGGAGGGCCAGCCGCCAGCGGGTTGGTTGCGCGGCGAACGTCCGGTGTGGCACTGGAAGGCATCATGGCCTCCGGCAGCTCCGACCATGGACCGGATGACGGTGTATTTGTCCGCGCACTTCGCCAGCATCGGGAAGAGCTCGCAGATTTCCAAACCGGGAACGTTTGTCTTGATGGGCCTGAACTCGCCGCGAATCTCCTTGGGAGCCTCCGGCTTCAGATCGAACATGTCCTGATGCGGCGGGCCACCGGCGAGGAAGATGTTGATGACCGCCTTGTGCGATTTTCGGACTCCAGCTTTGGCCTCCGCCTCAAGCAATTGCGGCAGGGTGAGCCCGCCCATGGCGAGCGCGCCCAGGCGCAAAAAATCACGGCGCTTAACTCCGTCGCAAAAGCTTCCTTGGCGGTGTCCGGGAATCGTGAGCATAGGTGTCAGACGAGTTCGCGCATCGGCTCGTGGCTGGGGTCAATTACATATTGGGGGCGCCCGTTCAGGTCGGCGAGCGTCGCGCGTTGCGTATCA
>Ga0255094_1001127_pt1 | contig 12184 bp, 17 predicted proteins | sample Colum_Law_RepB_8_2_FD_188434 | JGI IMG/M metagenome (GOLD analysis project Ga0255094, IMG submission 188434) | Freshwater microbial communities from Columbia River, Oregon, United States - Colum_Law_RepB_8d | ecosystem: Environmental > Aquatic > Freshwater > River | place: USA: Oregon...
TGTGTTGAATGCAAAGCTGGATCAGCGATTCGCCATGACATCTCTCTGGATAACAATGACAAATTAAGACTTTTCCAATTAGTTTGTCGGCGTCTTTTTGAATTGATTTTTTAAACGGAAGGTAGTGCAACTTAAATGCGTCGCACACCTCATCACGGTCGCCATCCTGATCAAGAATAAACGGATTCCCGTATTTGCTAGATCGATCAATCCTAACAGCGACACCTTTTTGCTCAGCCCATAGGATTAAATTCTTGTCCATTGATTGATTTGCTAGAACTGTACATCCATTCTCAATTTGCTTTTGTCGCTTTCGCTCATCAGATCTCCAATCGTCCGTTGGCTTTTTAGCCACTTCACGCTTTGCATCTTGCAGCGTGATCTTGCCGGCCTTAAGTCGCTCGAAGACTTCAGGGGCTTCCGTCTTGACCTTCTTGGCGTCGGACACGTAGCGGTCGTTGACGCCTACAGACTTTGCGGCTTCCTCGCGGGCCTTTGCCTTTTCAATAGGTGGAAGTTTTTCCACCTTCTGAGCCTGCGGCTGGTTACGCTTCGCCTGCTCTGCCTGACGGCGCTTTGCGTCCACTGCAAAGTACGGCTCGAGCTCGACCGCCACAGCCGCCAGCGCAGACTTCCCCATGTGCCGCCGGCGGTCGTTAAGTGATACCGCAAACGCTGTAGGTTCGTTTCCAGTGTACTCCCTGAATACTGGCTTCACGTTGGCAATCAAACATGCTCGATAGCGATTTCGCCCATCCAGAATCTTCCCATCAAACGTCCAAATCGGATTGATAAGCCCGTTGCTTCGAATGTCTGCAACCAGTTCATCCAGCTTATCGTCATCCATCAGCGGCCAAACGTTGGCTATGTCATGAAATTTCATGTTCATCTTTATGGCATCTCCTGCATAAAATCTCCAAGTCGCAGTCCTTGTAGTCCCAAGGCTGTTTATCTATTGAGTAGCGTCTGTGATGAACGCAAATGTCATTTGCTGACCCGCATCTTTCGCATTGACGTCCTCTTGCGTTAAATAGGGCCATGCGTCGCTTTTCCCATCGAATATCGGAAAGCTTAAACGTGTAGTCAAAAGCGTTTTTTTTAGTCTGTGAATATGTGGAGCCACCCACACGTTGCGACGATCTTTGCAATTGCCAAGCACTATCCAATGCTCGTAATCTTGATCGCCAAGATGCATATTCTCGAAAATTCGAGCTGGACACGAAGCATTTTTGTGCATACCTACATAGACCTCTTGAGCCACAACATGAGTCTTATGCTCAACGCCTTGCACACTGGTCCAGTAAATGTAGGGCTTGAATGGGTAATTGCTTTGCGTCATAACCCACGTTTCTTCAGGATCATGATTGCAAAAATCAGACTCCGAGCGAGGCATCATTGAAAATCCAACAGCACTTGTGGATTTCACAATACAGATACTTGCCCTGGTCGCATTTTGATATGCGATAGGATCTTGCGTTCCACTTTTGAGAACGCATGCGTTTAAAATAGAGTTTTTTTCATCTCTGCATGTGACTGTCCTCCTCTGCAAACACTTCAGCACACGCCAGGACTCTTTCCTGTTGTCCTTTTGTGATCGCCTTGCGTCGACACTAACAATGCTCCAAACACGAATATCCGCATCTGCGGCGACAGACAATGGATATAGTCTCACTAAACCAAACTGCTCGGATAATGCTATTGCACACATGACTATGGTGCCATCGGAACATTGGACCGGAGCACCCTTCGCAAGAATGATTGCATCAAAACGATGTTCCATAGTTTATCCTCCTCACCCCATCACCTCACGCATCTTGCTCCTCACATGCTCAGGCATCTTGCCTGGGCCGTATCGTCGCCGCAGCTCGGCATACGCATGCCGAACCGCATCTCGTTCCTTCGCTTCGCCGCAAACCACCATGATCGCGATCCGCTCCTCAAATTCCGCAATTATGTCCGACTCAGAACAATCGTCCACGACTTTGATCCTGTTCAACGCGTCGCAAGTTCTTCGCCGCTTCGTCAAAGTATGATTCCTTCAACTCGATACCAAGAAACTTCCTGTTAAGCTTCAATGCTTCATGGCCTTCGGAACCGATGCCAGCAAACGGACTCAGCACAACGTCTCCCTCCTTGCTCCATAGTTGCAAGCATCGATGGATTACATCTAGCTGTAGCGGGCAGATGTGCCGCGTGTCTGAGTCATGCCGAGCCGCTCTAGCGTTCAGCGTGTTGCTCTGGTCGATGTCCATCCAAATCGGTGACGCGTACCGCTGCCAAATGTCGATTGATAGATTCCCAGTCCGCTCGAACGATTCGCCAGCGAAGTGATCGAACTCGCCAGCGATCGGATCTGGATTCTTTCCAGGCTTTCGGAAAGTACAAACGTAATCCGGAATGCCTTGGCGACTCATCGATGAGTCTTTGCAGACTTGCTTGTGCAACAGCCCAAGAGCCTTAGTCCGCTGCATGGCCGTCACAGGATCCTTCCAAATGCAAACCTCGGAATGATATATCCATCCGTACTCCTGGAAGCATCGGATGATGTCGCCTCGGAAGTCTCGGATTCCGATATAGCCGTCGTTGGTGATCGTGCTCGGCATGTTCATGCAATGCACACTGCACAAACGGCCTGGCTTGATGACTCGATACAGTTGTTCGACTAGGAATCCAAAATGCTGAAAGAACTCCGCATCGCTTTCGCAGTTGCCCATGTCGTTGATGATGTCGCTGTAAACGTACAGCGACGCAAACGGAGGACTAAACACTGAAAAGCCTATTGAATCGTCTGGAATGTCTCGGATCACCTCGCAGCAATCTCCGTTGTAGAGATGCCATCCGTTGCCCGATATGTCCCGCTTTGCTGCTACCTCGCTCACTTCCTATTCCTCCACTTTCAAAAATGATGGCAACAAAAACTTGCCCGTTGCTTGATACTCCCGCTTGCCTTCACGTAATCCAAATTCATCAAGCGTTGATCCCCGCATTGCATCGGCCATACCGCATCGCATGGCTTCAAAGTCTGATTCCTTGCGAGCGATCGCCGAGTTGATAGCCGACTCGGTGTCGGCAAGAACGATATGCACATCCACTGGCTTGTCTTGACCAAATCGCCAGCAGCGTCGGATGGCTTGGTAGTACATCTCAAACGAGTAGGACAATCCAGCGAACACCATGCGATTGCAGTGCTGCCAGTTCATGCCCATGCCCGCAATGGACGGCTTGCTAATAAGTACGTCGTATTCTCCAAAGGAGAAGTCAGCGAGTTTACGTTCCTTCTCCGTGTCCTTCATGTCACCGCGCACCTCGCAGGCTTGCGGCATCAGCTCGGCCAGCATGTCGCTTTCGTAGTTCGTGTCGCACCATACGACGCACGGACCATCGGCGGCCTCAACGATACGTTTTGCTTGCTGGCATCTCGCCTCGCATGTCATCCGCTTTTCTTCGTGGATCGTTGTGGCGGTAATCCCGCTGACGTTGAACAGAAAACCAGTCGGAGCAACCATCACATCTGCTTCGACGATATGGCGAGTCACCCGCAATGCTGGAATGTCGTAGCCTTTGTCGCTGCCGCCAATGTCGCTTGGCTTGCCAATGCATACAGCCCATTGAGCAACCCAGCTCCAAAAGTCCTTCTGTCCGTGAGGCATGAGCACCCAGCGTGATGTGTCGCCAGAGTCATGGTAGAAGAATCGATTGAGCATATCGGTAGCGTCGCACACTCCAAGAAACTCGGCGTGATTGCCCAGTTCCATATGATCGTTCGGAGCTGGAGTTGCCGTACACGCCAATCGGAACCGCGTTTCTTTGTACCGCTCGCAAAGCAAGTCCCGCGTCTTTCCGTTCATCCCCTTGAGAATGCTTGATTCGTCGAGCACTACGCCGCCGAACTTCACGCCGTCGAACTTATGCAGCTTTTCATAGTTGATAAGATTGATTCCTCCGATGAGTTCCGATGGATCATCGCAAACCGCAACGTCACATTTGATGCCAAACTTTTCTGCTTCGCGTTTTGTTTGCTGTCGCACTCCAACAGGACAATGGATAACCACTGGCATCTTTGTTTCGTTGTAAACCACTCTCGCCCATTCGAGTTGCTGGAACGTCTTTCCCATGCCGCAGTCCTCGAACAGAGCAGCTCGGCCACGCCGAATAGCCCAAGCAACGACTCGCTTCTGCCAGTCCATCAGCTTTTTATTGAGGCTCTTTTCGCTAATCTCAATGCCTGTGGCATTAACCACTCGCCGCTTATTGGCAATAAATTGTTCGTAGTGCGTATCTGTATTTTTAAGCACGTTTCAACTCCATATTTCTTTCTTGCATCTTCTGCTTCCGCTCAATCTCCACCTCTTCAGCTAGATCGCAACCGAGGCACCGCATGGTCAGGATCTTCGCTCCGCATCTCGCACATCGATGTTGATTCTTCTCGACAAATCCGCGTCGAATCTGACGTGCAAGCGTCATGTAATAATCCCTGCACTTGTTACGTCCGAGGTGCATGTGATGATCTCGGTTATTCGACCACCATCGACTGAACATTTCGCCAGCGGTTTCGATGGGATCTCTTGGCGAATAAAGCATCGCGTCCATCAGTTCATCAATCGCCTTGTCCGTAAAGTTCAACCTACTAGCCATAGCATCACCATCACCAAGACGAACACAGAAACCACAAGCACCACTTCCGTGACCGGCCATCGGTCCCAATCAACTTCCTTTTCCATAACCCGTCCTCCTCAAGACCGACGGCAGGATTTGAACCTGCTACCCTGGAGCGTCTGGTCAGTAACCTCAGCCCAGTGTGTTTCCTGGATTACACCACGTCGGCCACAATCACCGGCTCTGCAAGACCGGGAACTGTGCGTACACTTCTTCAATCCTCCGCGTCTGCTGCTCGCAGACTTCGTCCACTTTCTTTAGCTCTCGCCACAATGCGACGAGTGCCATCTGTTCTCTGGTCAGCGTTTCCAATCGACCCGTCGCCAACGACTCCGCAATCCGCTTTGCATCATGCGGCGTGATCGGTGCTATGAGTCCGTACCGTTTTGAGCTTGGATAAATCATCGATACACCTTGTAGGTCTGTGCCAGCTTGCCTGTGTGGTTGCAGATCCGTTGATCGTGTTGATAGATCACCAACTTCGATTGCAGTCCGCTCGCACGCTTGCGAATGGACTCATGATTGAGTGCACCGTTGCGTACTGCTCTGGCAGCGACCTCGTTGGCCGTCGCCTCGCCCAGCTCCAGCAGGCACGCAATGAAAGTCTGCTCCAGCATTCCGAGCTTCGGTGCGATCTCCTCAGCAGCGATCTGCGAGGTGATCGGATCGCTCGCACGAGCCTCTGCCCAGTCAAGCAATGGCATCATTGCTACACCTCGACCGTTTCTTCCAAAGCCACTGGAGCAGGTTGCAGCGGTGCAGCGTTCTTGATAATTCCGCCAACGCGACGCGGTGCAGCGGTGTTGATCACCTCGCCTTCAACCGTGTCCGAAACTTCCTCGGACGTGTGCAATCCCATCGCCAGCTCCGGTGCGTAGGCTCGGATGAACCATCCGGCAGCACGGTAGCGAAGCATCTGTTCTGGCATCGTCTGCCACTTGGAACCCTGCTTGCCAAACCATCCTTCCTTTTTTGCCAATCCAACGGTGATCTCGCTTCCTTCGAGCATCTCGCCGGTGCACAACTCGACGGCACAAGCAACGCATCCATGCGTGTCCGTGCCAGGCTGTCCTGTCCATCGGTAGCGAATCGCGGAGAACTTGCCGCAGGAGTTGAACGTCGCGATCAGGAACTGACTCGACCAGCTCGGCCTTCCGTGCACAATGTACAAATTCTGCATCACCATCAGCGGATCGGCACCCATCCGATTCGCCATGTTCAAAGCAACGACGCAGTTGGCGATGTTGTTCTGGAACTCCTTCGGAACCAGCGTTGACGACGACAGCAACTTCGCTGCTCGTTGCGTCAGCATGAAACTCTTTTCGGAACCGAAGCCGATAGAAACGTCATCCGCACTCACCAACTCTTTTTCGATAACCACACTCATCAGACTAACCCTCCAAGGCAAAAACATGCTTGTCGTACCAACGCGGCAGCGACAGATTTACAACACCACTTGACCAATTCGCGATCCACTCATCCGTCGCCAGACGCGACTTGTATTCCGTGAGCAATTGCTCGATCTCATCAAATCCAATCGCAATGGATTGATCATCGAGTTCGTACACCGCCGACTCATACGGTGCCGACGTATTGACGACGAAGAAGAAAAACCGGAAGTCGTCGCCGTACTTTTCGCGGCATGCCAGCTTGTAGAACGCGGCCTGCCTCGCATAACCAAACGCACCGACGCTTTTGCAAAAGGCACCAGGCGAAGCGTCTTTCGTAGTCTTGATGTCAATAATGATCTGCGACTCTGGCAGCACCATATCTGGCTTGCACTTGCACGGCACCTCGAGCCAGTCGAACATGATCGGCACCTCGATCACCGCATCTCTCGGCAGTTCGTTGATGTAGTAGCGTCCGATGTCATGATTGCTCAGCGACTCCACGCACTCGCACGCCTGCTGGTACAGATCGCCATCGACAAGCTGCTTGCCATTGGCTTCGGCCTGAAACTCAGCCCACGCGATCTTGCCGTCTGTTGTGCGTCGATCGCACTTAGGAACGACTGCGTAGCGGCTGCTAAACGTGTCCGGCTCCAACGCCAGCGAGTGCACCAGCTCACCTAACGCCATCGCCGACGATTGCTCTTTGACAATTGACTCGGTGACAAATGTCTGCAAGAACTCTTGCGGACTACGCTTCAGTACCGATAGCATCGAGTTGCTAATCCTCGATGTATCAGCGTGGTAATTATCGTTTTCGCTTCCCATCATTCCCTCCCACCCCAAACAAAAACCGTACAAACTCACAAAGCACTTGCCACCTGTTCTCGCGATCGCGTCGGTTCATAGCAGCAGCGATCGCGTAGATACGCTCGGGATGCAAACGGAACGCTTGCACCTCAGTCACAAGCCAATACACCTGGTCGCATGTTTCGTGGTTCCAGATCCAGTACAGCCCACAACGCATCCACGCTGGACGAACGTTGAGCAGGTTCAGCTTCAGGAACTCCGCCTCGATCCAATAAAAGTCGATGTGATCCAGAGCGATCGTTCCTTTGCCACCGCAGTAGCAACAATCGTCAGCGAGTTGCCCGCGACGCTCGCACCATTCACAATCGATCACCTCGATGACGTCATCAATGAAGCGTTCGATGCAGCGATCAATTGCTTGTTCAGTTGCCATCGGTCGATTCCTTTCGATCTAACAGTTCGCCACGCACAATGCTGACGTCTTCCGGAGCATCAATCGCCAAGCTGATTTGGTTGACGCCGCAGCGGTTGACGACGATGCGGATGTTTCCGCCGATCACGATGAACTCGTCTTTCTTCCTGCCTAGAACTAACATTGCTTCTCTCCTTAGTCGCTAAAAACTTCTCTAACTCACTCACCAAAAACTTCCGTGGCCCACGATCTGAGAACAGATAGATGGGTTTCAACTCACCTGATATGCACAGCTCACGCAGTTTGGTTTGACCAATGCTGAGCATTCGAGCCGCTTCTCTCGCACTCACGGCGAGAGCCGGTGCTACTTCTTTGCGGTAGAGCATCGCTTGGCTCCATACTGCATTCGCAACGTTGCTGGATTCGATGGAGGGCGACCGCCTTTGGCTGGCAGCAACATCAAGCCCTCTTCAACGCAATCCATGTCTGTCGCTGCACCTCGCCAGATCTTTCTCAGAATTGCTCGGTAGCAGTTGTAATGAACTCCGCGAACAACCCGTCCGCCTGTCCCTAACGCCTTGCCGCAAGCAAGGCAAATCTTTGTATTCCGTTTTGTTTTCACAACCATTTCCTCTTGAACAAAGTTCCAACGGCAGAGGATGGTATCGGAAAGAAACTGTTTCGGCAACAGTTTTCTAGGCACCCGAAGAAACTTTTTCGGAATTAGTTTCCTAACAAAAACCGTTAGGAATTCGCAACCATTTGAGGCATAGGGACTTGCCTACAGTGGAAACAGTTTCAAGAATTGTGGAATGCAAACTAAAAAACTGACGCAGCAACTGGGAAAGATCATCACAGAGCTTGAGGCAATTCGAAAAGAGTTGTCTGTAGGCGAAGCGGAGGAGGCCACATTCCCCGAATCGCGGCGTCATCTCATTGAAGCCGAGATCTGCTTGGCATGCGGCGAGCCATTAGGCAATGAAAAACCAACGCGCAAGTGTCATTACCGATGCTACAAACGGCTTGGTGCAGAAGTAAAAGCAGGTTCTACTTGGGACGCTTTGATTGCCGAGGGACGATGCTACTTTGCTGGTAGTGGAGGACGTCCAGCGGGTCGTAAATCTTCCGATCAACAGGCAAAAAGCAAAGAGGTTCCCGCGAAACGCTCAGCAAAAAAGAAACCTGAACCGACGTAACTGGATCGCATTTCGTCGGTTCAAATCCGCGGGGAGTCCAAATCCAAACATCGTATAAATCAGTCATGTGGGCATCTCTCAAAGCTAGCTTATGGTTTTTTAACGGTTCGATTGTTTTGCCCCCGCAGACACGTTAGGTCACATCTCTCCAAAAAGTCAACTTAACCGTCACGACCGACATGGCACAGCTCACGCAATTAGCAAACGGAACACGGCGAGTGCAGTGGACATCGCCAATCGATGGTGCTCGGCGGACACTGCGTCTCGGCAAAGTGTCCAAGCGAGACGCGGAAACGGTACGCGGCCACGTTGCCAACTTGCTGAGTGCTCAGTGTCTTGGAGTCGGTGTAGACGCGTCCACGTCGGCCTGGCTGTCGAGAGTGTCCGACGCCTTGAAGATAAGACTGGCTCGCTGCCATCTGATCACCGGAGTTGAGATCCCACCCAGGACAATTCGTAAAACGCTGAAGGATTTCTTTGACGCCTACATTGAGCAGCGAAAATCCGCCGTCAAACCAGCAACGGTGCTCGTTTGGAAAACGGCATCCAAGTCCTTTATGGACGCGGTCGGCACCGATCTACGGATCGACGAGTTGCGAGCCAGCCACGCCACCCAATGGATCGACGCAATGAGATCCGCAAACCTCTCGCCAGCGACGATGCACAAACGCTTGACATTCGTCAAGCAGTTCCTGGATCACGCCGTGGCCGACGAGAAACTGGCAAAGAATCCCTTTGCTGACGTCAAGCTGTCTCGCCCCAGCGGAAAAAGCAACGTCGAGGTGACTCGCGAAACGATCAATGACCTGATGCCATTCCTACCCCCCAAATGGAAAGCGATCGTCGCTTTGTCCCGATACGGAGGTCTTCGGTGTCCGTCCGAGGTGCTATCGCTTCAGTGGTCGGGGGTCGATTTCGACGCCGGCACAATGGAGATCCATGAGCCAAAGAACGAGCGGCAGCATGGACGTGGAAAGCGTCTTTGTCCACTCTTCCCCGAGCTTCGGCCCCACCTCGAAGCGTTACCCAGTCGCGAAGGGTACGTGATCGACGACGCCAAGATGCGAGCGGTATCCAACACACCGACAGGCTGGGCGAACGTGAACCTATCGACCGCTTTAAAACGCTACCTCAAGCAAGCCGACATCAAGCCTTGGCCGCGTTTATTCCATTCGCTTCGAGCGAGTCGCCAGACCGAGCTTGAGCGAGATTTCGGACTGACCGCAGCGTGTGCCTGGCTCGGCAACACCGAGAGCGTCGCCAAGCAAAGCTATCTGCTTGTGACCAGCGATCTGTGGGCATCGGCCTCTGGACAGGTGGACGTAAAAAGGGACGTAAAAAGGGACGTATCGAACGTCACCAAAGGCCGTCAGGGTCGAGTGCGACAATGAAAAAACCCTGGGAAACTTGCGATTCCCAGGGTTCTAAAACTAAAAAGATGGAGGCGGCGGGAATTGAAACACCATGAAATACACAGCGTTTTCGATGTGTTTTTGCAAGTGGACGTAAAATGGGACGTATCCAAAACTACATGAAAACGACCTGTGTTGGTTCTTTTCTGGCATTCAGTGGCTATCGTCGCCGCTGATGATTACGATGCGGTCATCGCATCATTTCGGTTTCTTTCGCTCGGGGAATTTGTTATGGCTTGGAAAGTGTATTTGCCAACTGGCACTATCGAAGTCGGTTCTGCGGATCTCAAACGTATGGCCGCCGATGGGACGATCAAGAAGTCTACGGAAATCGAATCAACGACAAACAAGATCCGTACCACCGCGTCTGGGATCGCCGGCCTAGTGTTCAAGTCGGAAGATGTGAATCTGCTGGACCTGCCTATCCCGGAAGTCCCGCAGACTCCGCCAACATGGAATCCGCCTGAGGATCGTCGCGAGGCGTTTCAAGAGGCACCGTGGACGCCAAGGAAGCCGGAAAGCACCAGTCCGCACAAATCGTCATTCCTTGACCACCGATTTGATTTCCTGATAACGCCATCGCTGCTGTCCACAATCTGGATTCTTTGGCTAATTGGTGCTGCATTTTCTGTTGTTGGTGCTGTGTTTGTAGCTAACGCACAGTCCGGCGGCGACAGATCCGCTATCGTTGGTTCCTTGCTCGGCGGTATCACCGGATTTATTTTCGGTACAATCGCCGTCCGTGTGATACTGGAGACCATTATCGTGATCTTCAAGATCTGCGAGTATCTAAAGAACATCAATGATCGCGGGTGATTCTGTACCCTAAACGGAACAGCACCCTGGCTAGATCCTCGCTGGTTTCGGTGATCGCTTGCTCGTCGAGATCCCAATGGCATGCGTGCAGCATCTCGTGAATGAGTACCTCCAGCTCTCGCTCGCCGGTAAGCGAGGGTCTGACGGTGATCGTCCTAGTGTTCGCATCGCAGAGGCCGTCTAGCTTGCTGTCCAGCTTGCCTCGGACGATGGACCAGTATCTGCCTCGAAGTCGGCAACGCATCATGCACCTCGAATTTCGCCATGCTTGGTGATCCGCATGTTTCGCACGGAGAAGCTGCCGTCGGTCGCGATGTCCACCCAGCAGAATCCGTGGTTCCATCTGTTTACGCGAGCATATTCAGGCGTGAGATCGCAGAGACAACCAGTGGACCACACGAATGTTTCCGAGTGGAACATATCGGTGTCGGCGTGGCCGGATGTCTGGTGCGAGTGTCCAACCAAGACCGTGTGATGCGTTCGGAGGAATGCACCTCTGGCAGGGTTGACCGGCGAGAAGATCGAGCGGCCAAGCTCGTGGCCGTGGAGGACTGGCAGCTTGCCCAACATGATCGGCCTTTGGTCGCCGATCACCTCGATGCCAAACTGCTTGGCCTTGACCAGTTCGTCGATGCGAACGTTCGCGAGGTCGTAGATCTCCGGTGCTCGGTTCCAAATAAAATGGTCCCAGCGTTCTTCGTGATTGCCTAATTTGAATACGATGCGTGCATTTGGAAACTCATGGCGAATCCACTCCAGGCCTCCGATCACTAGCTTTAGTTCCTCCGAGAATCGTCGATGGTGCGGATCTCGCTGATGCCTGCTGACTTGGTAGAAGTCGGCGAAGTCGCCATTGATGAGCAAGCAGTCTGGTGATTGCTTTTTGAGTTCCTTCACGGCAGCGGAGAACGCTGTTTCGTCGTGGTAGGGGATATGAACGTCTGAGATGATGCCGACTCGTTTGGCGTCGATTTCGAATGGTTCCCACGCGGTTGAGAGACTGGGTGGCATCTTTGGAACCTGACCAGCAGTTCCCTTTGGCCTTGGCTGGGTAGCGAATTTCTTCTTTTCGGCTCCGTGTGCACCGCGGATGGAGCGGATGGTGCTCCGAGCTGTTTCGACGCTGCGGAAACTGTTTGGTCGTTCGGCCTTTGCTCGTTTGGCTAGGCCGAGATTGCTTGCGTCGGGGAATTTGCGGCAGAGTTCCTCCAGGTAGAGACGAGCTGGCGTGTGAGGTGGTCCGGGTCGTTTTTCTGTCATCTCAATCCATCCGTGTTTAGGTGTCGATTGACAAATACCGTCTCCAGCGATCCGCCATTGCGTCCGCTGTGTACTCGCTGAGGTCGATGCTGCATGCCGTGGCGGTTTCTATAGCATGTGCTACAGCCGACGCGTCCGCGTCCACATCAAGGATCGATGGTCCGAAGTCTCCGTGACGCTCGGCAAGATCGTGCATGATTCCTAGATTGGTCGAGACTACTGGCAGGCCAAAGT
>Ga0255094_1001133_pt1 | contig 12137 bp, 8 predicted proteins | sample Colum_Law_RepB_8_2_FD_188434 | JGI IMG/M metagenome (GOLD analysis project Ga0255094, IMG submission 188434) | Freshwater microbial communities from Columbia River, Oregon, United States - Colum_Law_RepB_8d | ecosystem: Environmental > Aquatic > Freshwater > River | place: USA: Oregon | collected...
GTTATATATACGAAATATGGTACAAGGAGTTCAACAAGCACCCCAGACGCCTAGTTATGCGCCAGCGGGTATTCAAGTTCCCGCAAATATAGCAACACCTGAAGCAACTATGAACTCGGTGAAAGACCAACAGAGTCAATTGAATGCAGTGAATAATCTCACATCGGGGGGAGGTCGCAGACATAAGCAGCGAAAAGGACGACGAGCGTCGTTTATTCGTACATACAAGGGCCGCAAGTATGAGCAGAGCGGCGGCGCTTCACAAACGGGAGGAGAAGCTATTCCGATTCCTCAAGTGGGACCAATATGCAATGGTGGCCCTCAATGCTCTGCTACACAAAACGCTGCATTTACATCCATCGAGAATCAAGGAAAATCCAACAGCATTAATGACGCGTATTTAAAGGGAGGACGACGTCGGCATAAAAAGGTCAGGTTCACGCACGGCCACGGTTACGGTCGCAGCAGCCACCGCCGTCACAGCCGCCGTCACAGCCGCCGACACGGCACCCGTAGACAATATTCAATGTTAAGCACGGCGACATACAAGTTAAAAAAGTTCATGGATAAGGTGTTTTCGTAAGAATCGTAATAATCGTAATAATAACTATTCGGAATGCGAAGAATAGATATTATGTCAGTGTAATATAACGGAAGACTATCATTGTAGTCGTCGTCGTCGTCATCATCGTCGACTACAAGTAGAAAAGTAGATATGAAATCATCGGATATAGCATTCACAATATTTATTATTGTAGTATTCCTTGGACTTTATGTCGCCAACATTTTAGCAATTGGAATGAAAAAGGTAAAGGATAACTGGCCGCTTTATCGGTGTAGTCCGGCAGTTATGCCATTTGCCTCGATATTTGGACACGATGTGGGGGACAATTTCATGCAGTGTATCCAAGCAACCCAAAGTGGATATATGGACTATCTGATGATGCCACTGAACCACGTCATTTCATTGGTGGGGTCAGTTGCCACTAAAATTGTCAAAGACACGGAGAATATTCGGAAATTCATCGGGGGGTTACGTGATAAAATCATGGGCGTGTTCAAGAACATCTTTGGGATTTTCAGTAATATCATTATTGGGTTTCAACGGATTATTATTGCGATGAGAGATTTAGTAAATAAATTGGCCGGTATTTTTGCAACACTTATGTTTGTGATGTCGAGCGCACTGATGGTCATGAAGAGTCTCTGGGGAGGAATATTCGGACAAATGGTCCGGTCTCTTGGGAAGAAGTAATACAGGAATACAGTATTTACAATATTTGTATTATTTATAAAACAACAACAACAACAACAACAACAACAACAACAACAATGTCATACGAGAGAGGAGCCGTCATGTTGGCACATTCTGCCATGATTGGTATCGCCATTTATTTGATGATGCGATACGTATTCAATCAATCCACTTTTGTGGCCGAGGACCGGTCCATTGTCATTGCAGCCATTACTCTTATTTATATGATAATGTTTGGACATGGCCTTCCAGGACAGATAAACAAGAATCTTTCTTTTCTATCATAATCACACGAAGAGTGTAGTCAAGTTTATTCAAATATATCTAAAATATATCTGAATATATGGTAAAGTTATGGCAGACCCAATATCACTCGTTTATACATTATTTCAACATTCATTTATAGATTTAGGATCAATATCATCAAAAGTAAGTGAAAAATTATTTAGTAAGGGGTTATCCAGCGCACGTAAATCGTTAATTTCATCATTATTAGAATATTCAAAGCAGGGTTCAGCTGAACTTGATGAAAAACTAGAGAAAATCAAGAAACAACCCGTGATAGAACGGTTGAAATATATCTACGGCGATAATACATTCAGTGGTCGATATGGTACTGATATTATCAAGGTATGCATCGTGATATTCATATTTATGTGCGCTATTACATATTTACAAATACAGAACAAACTCCAGGAGGTTAAGCAAGAATGGCCGAAATATAGATGCAGGCCGGATGTTATGCCATTCGCGGGATGGATTAATGCACCGGAGGGTGTCGCGCCATTAGAATATACAAAACAGAATTTCATGCAATGTGGCGTAAATACCACGAAAGGAGTATTCGACCAACCGATGATAATGGTGTATCAAAAATTCAATATCGTCATGAATGTGTTTAAGAGTATTTTGGAAGTCATTGAGAAACTTCGTTTATTTTTGAACAAGATACGCGATACCTTGAAAGAACTTTTTCTGGCGATTTTCAACCGAATCCAGAACGTCCTTATTCCAATTCAAAACATGTTGGTAAAATTGGTCGATTTCTTTGAAAAAATAAAAGGTATATTAGCGACATTTTTACTGACATTTATAGGTGTATTATGGTCATTTTACTCACTCATCGGTTCGGTCTATGAGCTAATGATTATTATTTTGGTTATCATGATTATTGTTATTGTTGCATTATGGTATATTCCGTTTGTCGGTTGGGTTCTTGCGATTGCGGCGATTGCCGTGTTTATTACAATAGCGATTCCGCTTATTATGTTGGGACTCGTTTCACGCCAAATTACGCGTCAACGAACAAGTCGTATACCATCGCCATAGTATCGTATTATATTTAGAGAACACCACGGTGGCCGTGAATAATTATCTATAGTTTTATTATAATTGTATCGTTCCATTATTTAAGATAATCAATCAATATTATGGACTATAAACTGATTTTACTTATTGTTGTAGTATTATTTATTGGCGCCAATCTATTCTGTGGTTGTTGCCGATATCCTATTTTTGATTTTATCACAGGTTCCGTGTTGAAGGAAGGAGCTGACGGTAAGGATGTCGGAACCCCGGGGTCAACGGCCTCTGTCAAAAAAGCCGAGGGTGATAAAAACGAGGTTATCGACAAAAATCGACCGATTCCTGCAGTCGTTTCTGCGTTTACACCTGCGCCTCAACAAGCCCAAACCGAGCCTTTTATTTCGGGTGCATTCCAAAAGGGAATGAATGTTTTGACCGGCGGTGGTGGCCCAGCAGCACGTGATGCAAACATTCCGGTTGTAACAGATGGTATGTCACTCATGGGTTCCGACATAAATGAAGTCCAAAACGGTGATGTTGCTGGAATGTGGGTCAGTAAAGCCAACACATATGCTTCTGAGTTTGGATACGGAATTATGAACAATACCGGAAGTGCGTATTCTGCCGATGAACCCTTGAAAAACGGCGAAATGGTGATATTTGCAAAGAACAAATTTAAACCGGAATGCTGTCCGGCACCCTACTCATCAAGCACCGGGTGTGTTTGTATGACACCCGAACAAATAAATTACTTGAATACTCGTGGTGGAAACCGAACATCGGATTCCGGTGTTTAGCGCGCGCGTGTTTGTTAGATTCAGTATCGAATAAAAATTCCAGATTGTAAAAGATGCATACAATCTGGAAAAATTGAAATGTTTTTTTACGAATTGACAGATGGTATGTGACACATACAATCCGAACAATCCGAACAATCCGAACAATGCCCACTATTACCGTCGCCGATAATACTGCCATCGCCAATACCATCAATGGAGCCAAAGAACTCGAGAAATACATCGAAGACATGACCCGACTTGCCGAATCTATACGCGCAGAGCTTGAGCGCGACCTCCAGCTACCCAGAGCTGTCGTGAACTACCATGACGACGATTTCATTTCAGTCGGTCAAGGCAATCACGAGTTCAATGCCCGAATGTGTCAAGTCGCGCACAGCGATTTCGTCTACAACCACACTCAACTTTCGCAATCAAGCCCGGTTCTTCAATACGAGAGTGTTGTGAAAGACTGCTTGGCGAGTCTCGAAAGATTTCGTGTGTCACTTGTCAACAACAAACAACAAAAACGCACCACAATCAGAGCAATTCGCCGAATCATCATCGCTCACACCAATTCATGTCGCGGTTCCGCGGAAGTGTTCGAAGAGATTGCATACCAGAGTCCATGCGTCATCATGCTGCGTGGTCTCATCGAACAGACAAAACAAAACCACAAAACAATCGCTCGCAACATCCTCGACCAAGTTCATCCAATTGTTCTCGACATGCGCACACGCCACATTCACATGTTTGAGCAAGCCGCTCAGCAAACCGTTGAAGCAATCATCATTCATGCTGACAAATGTCGCGTGTTCATGGCGCAGTGCCGTCATCTGGCCATCGTTGAGTACTGTGCCTACTTGTGGTGGACGAATACTCAAAAGGAATACTACTGCCAACAGAACAACAACTACTACGTTTCAGCGTTGCTGGCGGAAGACAACGGCGAACTCAAGCGGTTCAATGCTGCGAGTGCGAGCGGTCTGAGTGTTGCTGCGAGTGGTGGCCGCCGCCCCATGAATGTACAAATCTTCGTCCATGAACACAACGAGATGCAACCGGAGAAAGATGAGTGCGTCGTCATGTACGACTTGGACGAATCACTTGCCGCCGAGATTCTCACCGATGAAGCAATCCAAACATTCGAGGATGACGAAAGAGATGCGAAAGACGCCGTGCGCGAACACCAGCGCCTCTACGCCAACGCCGCCGCCGACGCCGCCGACGCCGACGCCGACCAAGTCTGGAACTACTGGGGTCGTCGTCGTTCTGATGAACAAGTCATGGAGTGTGAATGAATGAATACAGCAGGGCAGAGAGAGGGGGGGGGCTTTCAATGATGATGTAATGGAACTATAATAACATTAAAGTCGCGAGCAGGAGCAGGAGCAGGAGGTATAACTATTTTTTTTACAGATTCTGATATTTCGGTGATTACATCTTCCATGGAACGAAGCATAATCGGTTCACGAATGATACTCAAATACTCTTCATCGGTCAAGTTACACATTTTCTCAATCAGTTCAGATATATCTTCATCGGTCGCGGTAGATTTCAAGTGAAAAAACCGTCGCGGATTGAAAAACTCCGCCACACGGTCAGTACCCCAATACACTGGAATGACTCCCGCGCGAAGTCCATTTACCAATTTTTCTGTAATGTAGTATGGCCCAATCGAATTTTCCATTGTAATCGCGAATCTCCCGCGCCGATAAAAGTCAATCATTGCCGGAGAATTAAAATGTCCGGCAACCGGACCACCGATATTGTTTTTATATTTCCCGCCATAAAATACGGTCATTTTCTCTTCAAGACGTTGGGTGAATCGCATACGTTCATGACCGTGAAATGAACTACTAATGATTACAGATGCATGGTGGCTTGGTGGAATCGTTGGCGTCGGGACGTGGGTGTTGCCATCTCGGATTTGTTCTAATATCGATGGATTGGTTTGCAAAAACAAGAGGTAAAGTGGGCAATGAACGTAACGATTATCGTGTGTTTCTTCGAATCCTAATACACAGTCATATTCAGATACATGTTGATGATTACAGTAATGTGTCTCTCCTGTGAACAAGAAGGTCGACCTCCATTTCTTGTGATACAAGTAACTACGGTTACCGAATATGGATTCGACTAATACGGTAGCGTCATCGGGTGAAGAGGAAATATGTATTGGTGATTCAAATACTTTTTCGAGTAGTGTGATGAAAAATGTACAGTCCATACTGTCTGTTTTTTCAGTGAATCCATTCCAAAAGTTGTTGAAAAATACGTGAAGGGGTGGCGGGCGACGCGACATAATGGAATGGAGTGGAATATGGAATGTATAATGAACCAGATAAAAAATCTTTAATATTTATTCCATATTCCATTCCATATTCCATTTCATGCATTTCATTTCATTTCATAGATACAAGCTCAAGTTCACGCGTTTGTCATCATTCGCCTGCTTGACCAGCTTGTCGACCACTTCATTCGTTACTGCAAACGGGAATGATACCTTCAACGACATCTCCTTCTCAAACAGCGGCGTGTCGGGCTTGATGAGACGATACAAGTTCAACTTTCGATGAACGACCTCAAGGCATCGCTTCAGATTGCGAACACCTTCTTCCTTCTCCGTATAATTCTCCACGATGTGTTCGATGACGGTGTCGGGAATGACAATATCTCCTTCACGAAATCCGACCTGTGCGCAAATCTTGGGGATGAGATACTTCTGCGCAATCTGCGTCTTGTCTTTTTTGTTGTAACCCGTAGTATTGATACGGTACATTCTGTCGAGTAGAATGGGGTTGACTTTGCTCTCGTCATTGTAGCTGAAGATGAAGAGACACTTGCTCAGGTCAAAGTCGATTTCCGCAAAGTAGCGGTCGTGGAACTGTGAATTCTGACTCGTATCGGTGAGGTGCGTAAGGATGCCGACGATTTCCTCGCCCTTTGCAGTCTCGCTGATTTTGTCGAGTTCGTCAAAGTAGATGACAGGGTTCATGGAACCGCACTGGATAATAATCTCGACGATTTTACCCCACGTACTGCCTTCGTAGGTGTAGGAGTGACCTTCCAAGAAGCTGCTATCCGTCGCACCACCAAGCGCGATGAAGGCGAAGTCTCGGCCGAGTATTTTGCTGATACCTTCCTTCACGAGCGACGTCTTTCCAGTACCCATCGGCCCCTTGATTGCGATGGCGCTTCCCATGGCAGCCGGGTTGGAAATCCACTGACCGACCATCTGCATAATCTGGAGCTTCGCATCATTGAGGCCGTAGACAGCAGTGTCGAGTGTGGTCTTTGACGCCTCCATGAACTCACTGCATCGTTGCAGACCGTCCTCGATTGTCAGCGGCAGATTGCGGGTTTTGTTGAAGGGGATTTTCATGAAGGTGTCAACCCAGTTCTTCACCTTGTAGTACTCACCACAGCCCGGCTCCATGTGACGAAGCGAGTTGATTTTTCGCATGGCGATGGCCTTGAATGCGATGGGAATATCGGTTTCCAAAAGGGAAAGGCGGTATGGTTTCTGAATAATGCTAACAGCGTGGATTTGTTTTAAATCGGCGATGACTTTTTGCTGTTCGGCAGGAGTCATATGACGACGGAAGTAGCGGAGGTCGTTCGTGGAATTCTTCTTTCTAAGAAGGGTTTTGAACTCCTTGACATTGAGCTTGTCACGCTTCTTTTCATCTGCGCGGAGCTGGTTTTCAATATCACGCTGCTTCTGCTTCATTTCCTCGAGTTGCTTCTTCATGAACTTGTTGTTTGCGAGGGATGCACTGGCTGCCATGGTATCCATCAACGACTGAATCGTTTCTTTGATTTCGGCGAGTTGTTTTTTGTTGTTCTCGCAACGCTGTTCCATTTTCTTTTGGTCTTTCTTGTGACGCGCGATGTCGGCTTCACTACTGTCATCGCTTTCATCGTCGTCATCGTAGTAGTCATCGTCGCTGTCGTCGCTGTCGTCATCGTCGCTGTCTTCGTCCTCTTCACTGTCGTCGCTACCTTCTTCGGTATCGTCTTCGTCGTCGTCGTCGTCGTCGTCGCCGGCGTCGTTGCTGTCGCAGTCTTCGTCGTCTTCTTCGATGCTACCGTCTTCTTCTTCATCGATGTCTTCGGCGTCGTCGGAATCAGATTCGGCCTCGTCGCGGCGCAACTTTCGCTTGATATTTTCTCCCTGTTCTTTTAGTCTGCGGACGATTGCTCTCGCAATAACAGATGAAGCCAGCACCTCCGCCTTTTTCCACTGCCTCTCGGCATCTGACAATCGCTTGGTTCTGAGAGACGATGACGATGACGATGACGACGAACTATCCGCATCAGAGTTCGAGTCCACATCAGGAATATCGTCATCACGATGCTTCTTATACGTCGGCACCTTTCCAATCACGCGCTTGTTCTTCTTCTTATTCGTTTTGATGATAAATGGTGACATTGTTAATATTCCGATGCTCTGCTGATAGATTGATGTCATAAAACCATTTCAATTTTTTTTTGGATTTCATTTCATTCATTTCATTCATTTCATTCATTTCATTCATTTCATTCATTTCATTCATTTCATTTCATTCATTCATTTCATTATCATTCGAATATATGTATCTCAACAAAATTGAAAACAATCTAAATATTATAGTAGGTATATAAGAAGACCGAATACAAAAGGTTTCACATACCCAAAAATCATGGCAATGTCAACAACAATGACCCCCGTATCGAAAATCATCGGCATTCAATTTAGTATCATGTCCCCCGATGAAATATTGAAAGGATCCGTTGCTGAAATCACCAATCGTGAAACATATGTGAACAATAAACCCGTCATCGGGGGATTGTTTGACCCAAGGATGGGTCCAATTGACCCCGGTGTGATTTGCCCAACAGATGGGTTGGATTATATGAAATGCCCTGGATACTTTGGACATATCAAACTGGCGCGTCCTGTGTTTTACTATCAATATCTAGGAACGATTATCAAGATTCTGCGCTGCGTCTGTATCAAGTGTAGTGCGCTTCGAATGAGCAAGTCCGCAAATAAACAACTTCTGAGATTACCAGCGGACGAGCGATGGACGCAGGTGTTTCGCGTGGCTAGCAAAACCAAGCGATGCGGTGAAGATACGGAGACCGGTTGCGGTTGTCTTCAACCGAGTCGGATTACCATGAAGGCCGGTCTTGGCAAAATCTATGCAGAATGGGACAATGTCAAAGGGATTTTAGAAGAGACTACTGCAACCACACTGGCGGGTAGTGCGGCCGAAACCGACAAGGATGGTTCACTCTCGATGAAACTCACGCCAGAGATTGTCATCAAAATCTTCAGGAGAATCAGTGATGAAGACGTCGAGTTCATGGGTTTTAGTCCGGTGTTTTCCCGCCCCGACTGGATGGTTTGTCAGGTTCTCGCGATTCCGCCTCCTGCTGTGCGCCCCTCTGTGAAAATGGACGGTTCGCAAAGGAGTGAGGACGATATCACCCATATCATTGTGAATATTATCAAGGCGAATACGACGCTTCAAGACAAAATGAATGAAGGCGCACCGGCCAATATCATCGACGGATGGCATATGATGCTTCAGTATTATGTCGCGACACAAGTGAACAACAATATTCCGGGTTGCGCACCCGCGGCACAGAGGTCTGGGCGTCCGCTGAAATCTATCCAGGAGCGTCTTAACGGGAAGACCGGTCGTGTTCGCGGCAACTTGATGGGAAAACGTGTGGATTTCTCGGCGCGTTCAGTGATTACACCCGACCCCAACCTGTCGATTCGCGAACTCGGAGTTCCACTGAAAATCGCGAAGAATATTACGAAGCCGGTGGTAGTGAATGACCGGAACAAGAAGTTCCTGCTTCGGTTGGTTCGCGCGGGTCCGGATGAGTACCCTGGCGCGAAGATTCTGGAGCGGAAGACGGGCGAATCCATTTCGCTTCGTTATGCAGACCGCGCGAATATTATGCTGAACAACGGCGATATCGTCCATCGACACATGATGGATGGTGACGCTATCTTGTTCAACCGTCAACCGACACTTCATAGGATGAGTATGATGTGTCACATTGCGCGTGTGATGTATCAGGGAGATACGTTTCGTATGAATGTGGGTTGTACGAAACCTTATAATGCAGATTTCGATAAACATCTCTGTCGGAAACAGGAGGCGTGAAAAGCGTGTTACCTCCTAGTCGGATGGCGTGTATGTACGGTAAGTACGTGCGCGTCGTGCGGCAAAACACCTTGTTGCTGGAAACCCCTTAGAGCCTTTACTACCACTTTCGGACGGAAACGTCTGCGAGGAACTCGTTTAATTGACGAACCCAATGGTAATAATGTAAAGGATTGGGCAATCAGCAGTGTTACTTCCTAAGGTCGCGTGGTAGACTATGGAAGGCACTCAGAGACTGAACCGGTGTTGGTGTGCGATGATGAACTAGCCATTCAGAGCGCGTCTATGATACAGTCCGGCCTCTTGGGAAACCTTGAGGATATTCATCGGGAGATGAAATGAACCTTCACATGCCACAAGACGATGAGTCCGAAATCGAGTTGCGCCACTTGGCCGCAGTTCCTTACCAACTCATCAGTCCGGCGAACAATAATTCGATTATCGGCGTGTTCCAGGACTCACTCATTGGGTCTTACTTGTTCACACGCGAGAATATTCGATTCACACCGAGGGAGGCGATGAACCTTCTTGCGGCGTACCCGCGTGTCAATGAGACCGCATTCAAGAGCGGCGAAGATATCAGCAATTTCGATGTCATCTCGCAAATATTGCCGCCCCTTACACTGAAATACAAGAAGAAGGCATTCGGTGAAAAGAATCCGAACGAAGACTATGCTACTTCGAATAATGTGGTGGAAATCCGAAATGGTCGGATGATTCGCGGTCAAATCGATAAAAGCGTGCTCGGCGGTGGCGGAGTCGGGTTGATTCAGCGTGTATGCAATGATTTCGGAAATATCGCTGCGGCAGATTTCATCGACGGACTCCAGAATATTATAACCGAATACATGAAATCCCACGCATATAGTGTCGGGATTAGCGACCTTATTGCGAATAAGACGACGAACACGCAGATTGCGGACGTCATCACGAAGAAGAAGACGGAGGTGAAGAACCTCATTGACCAGGTCCATCTTGGGATTTTCGAGAACAAGACGGGGAAGTCGAATGAGGCGGAGTTCGAGGCGAAGGTGTCGAATATTCTGAATACTGCGACAAGTGAGGCAGGTGGTATCGGAACCAAGAGTCTGAACTCGGCGAACCGATTCATTGGTCTTGTACTTTCGGGGTCAAAAGGCAGTGACATCAATATTTCGCAGATGATTTCGTGTCTTGGACAACAGGCGATTGAAGGCAAGCGTATCTCGTATGGGTTTGACAGCAGGACGTTGCCGCATTTCAACAAGTTTGATGATGGACCTCTGGCGCGCGGTTTCATCGAGAGTTCGTTTATTTCGGGGTTGTCGCCGGAGGAACTGTTCTTCCACGCGATGGGTGGTCGTATCGGTTTGATTGATACGGCTGTTAAAACCAGCACCACAGGATATATCCAGCGCCGCCTTATCAAAGGTATGGAAGACTTGAAAGTGGAATACGACATGACCGTCCGAAATGGCAAACAACGTATTATTCAGTATACATACGGGGACGACGGTATTGACACCATCAAAGTCGAGAATCAGTCGCTCCCCCTTGTCGCGATGAGCATGGACGAAATCTACGCGCACTTTCATATGCCACTCGACAACTCCAGCGAGACGGAAGAAAGCGCCGTCACTGCATTTACAAAGACGACCTATGCGAAGATGAAAAAGGAGAAGACTGCGACGATGAAGAAAATCCGCGACCTCATCGACTATATGATTGAAATGCGTGACCTGATTATTGAACGCGTATTCAACCGCCTCGACAACAAGAATGTGCAGATGCCAGTGGCATTCATGCACATCATCAATAATACCCAGGCGCAACAACAAATCAACCAGAATTCGATGGTCGACATTACGCCACTGGAGGCGATGGATATGATATCGGCGGGGTTTCGCCAGCTGGAGACTCTGTATTATGCTCCACCGACATTGCTCTTCAAAGTCATGTACTATTATTACCTGTCCCCGAAAGAACTCCTTCTCATCAAGCGTTTCAATCGGAGCGCGTTATCCATCCTCATCAGTGTTATCAACTTGCAATACAAGCGGTCGATTGTTGCGCCGGGTGAAATGGTGGGAATGGTGTCGGCTCAGAGTATTGGTGAACCGACCACCCAGCTGACATTGAACACATTTCATTCGGCTGGTGTTGCATCGAAATCCAATGCGACGCGCGGTGTTCCTCGAATTGAGGAAATCTTGTCGCTGTCTGAAAATCCGAAGAATCCGTCGATTACTGTATACTTCAAAGAAGACGATGAGTCTACACCGGAGCGCGTCCAGGAGTTCATTCCGATGATAGAACATACCAAGCTGGCGGAGGTGGTAGAGAGTGTTGAAGTGTGCTTTGATCCGGATGATTTGAATACACTTGTAGAACAAGACCGGGCGGTCATGTCGCAATACCAGGAGTTTGAGAAACTGATTGAAGAGTGTGTGCGCGATTCAGTGGTAGCTGGCACAGCTGGCGTTCCGGATATGCAGCAGCAGCAGCAGCAGCAGCAGCAATCGACTGCCAGTGGTGGTAGTGCCGCAGCGTCATCTGCCGCCGCGAAATCCAAGTGGATTATCCGAATCAAGATTGACCAAGAGGCGATGTTGGACAAGAAACTGACGATGGATGATATCCACTTCTCGATTAAGA
>Ga0255094_1001135_pt1 | contig 12107 bp, 12 predicted proteins | sample Colum_Law_RepB_8_2_FD_188434 | JGI IMG/M metagenome (GOLD analysis project Ga0255094, IMG submission 188434) | Freshwater microbial communities from Columbia River, Oregon, United States - Colum_Law_RepB_8d | ecosystem: Environmental > Aquatic > Freshwater > River | place: USA: Oregon...
CCACCAACCGCACGAACTCATCCCACGGTGTGTTCGCTTCCACGTGCCCGCGAATCCACTGGTAGTAACTCCACATCGCGGGCTGCGGAAGCTTCGCGCCGTTGACGAGCAGCAGGTCGCTCCATTTGTAGCTCCAGTAGTCCACGAACTCCGGCCGCGCGAGCAGGCGCTCGATGAGTTCGTCGCGCTTCTTCGGCGACGGGCTGGCGAGGAACTCGCGCACTTCCGCCGCCGTGGGCAGCACACCAATGGTGTCGAGGAAGGCGCGCCGGATGAACTCGGAGTCATTGCAGCGCGGCGAGGGCGGGACGTTCAGCGACTTCAACTTCTCGTTCACGAGCTCGTCGATGAAGTTGCGCTTCGGAGCCTTGGTGAAGGCGGTGGAAGCCAGTTTGTTGTCGAACGGCACCGTGACCGTCGCCAGCGCGAGGCGGCTGAGGAACCACGCGGAAATCGCGCCTTCGCCCCGGCCCATCACGGTGATGAGGCCGTCGTCACTCACGATGCAGACGGCATTGTTCGCGCTGGTGAACTTCGCGTAGCGCGTCACGTCGCGGGACTCGCCGTTCGAGAACGTCGCGCGCACGAGTAGTTGCTGCGGGACGCCGGGTTTCAGCGTCACTTGCTCGGGGAGCACCTCGACTTTCGCGATGCGCGCCTCGTCGGCCTGCGGGGCAGGGGTGCCATTCGCTATCCACTCGGCGAGGATGCGGTAGTCGAGCGAGTTGGTGGTGAAGCGCTCGCCGCCCTTGTGCGGGACGGCGGTGGTGGGCTTGATGAGCAGGAGGCTGTGCGCCGGCTCCGCGCCGCCCGAGCGCCGAGCGCGTGATGGCGCGATGGTCGCCGTCGTCGTCGTAGCCGCGCAGGGAGAGTTTGAAGCCGCCCTGGCCCGCCGCCGCGCCGTGGCACGCGCCAGAGTTGCAGCCGGTCTTGGTGAGGACGGGCTGTATGTGGTTGCGGAAGTTCCACTCGAAGGGCCTGTCCATGTTCACCACGCGCACCTCGGCCTTCGCGGAACTGCGCCCCGACTTGCCCGTGATGGTCGCCGTGCCATTGCCCGCCGCGATGGCAAGGCCGCCCTCGATGCGGACGACATTGGGATTGCTGGAGGTGAACGCGACGCCGTTCGTGACCTGACCGAGTAAGGTCTTGCCATCGGCGAGTTCCAGCACAAGGCGCTGCTCGGCGGCGGGGCCGTCGAGCGTGAACTTGGCGGGGAGGAGGGTGAAGGACGCGGCGGGGACAGTGAACGCGGCCAGCACGAAAGCTAGCAGCAAGATGTCACCAAAGACACCGTTCGTCATAATCGGCTCCCGCGAGTTTGAGCAGTTCCACATATTCTTCCTGAAAGGTCTTGGTGCGGTGGTGTCCCGCCTGGTGTTCGGCGTAATGCCGCACTTTCTCAAAAGTCCGCGAGGCAATGCGCCGCGCGCAGGCCCACGAGCGCCTGGACATGGTCCGTCACACCGCCGATGGCGTGTGACCGTGGCCCGCCGTGCCGGAGGCACGAATGAAGGTAGCCCCTCGGTGCGAAACGCAGGGAGATCAAGCATGACGGCCGTGGGTGCCCTTGCTCAGTCGGAAGGCGTTTGAAGAACCGCCCAGCAAGAGCCCTGCAGAGGTTCCTACCAAGCCAGTTAGGATCGCTGCGACACCGGGGGTGAGAATTGCGATGGATAGCTCTTTCCAGTTTTCGGGTGGAAGATCCCTGTGGCCCCTAAACGGATAGTCCCAGCCACAGATAAGCTCTCCCCATCCATTCGCTTTCGCGTGTGCACTCTGAATGGAGATCTGGGTCCTCCGGACTTCCATTTGCGTCGCGGTCAACTGCCATCGAGATATTGGAAACCACAACACGGCGACAGTCCAAAGCACACCAAACACTGCCAGCAGACAGAAGTTTCTTTGTGCGCACTGGCTCATCTCAGAACAACTCCTTCACCTCGCGCACGCCGAAGTCCACCAGCGCAAACGGCCTGCCTTGCGGGCCAGGCAAATGCGTGTCTAGGTCGAGGCCGAGGCTCTTGTAGATGGTGGCGACGACTTCGCCGGGGTTCACGGGGCGCTCGGCGGGATACGCGCCGATGTCGTCACTGCGCCCCACGACGCGGCCGCCCTTCACGCCGCCGCCGGCGAAATAGACCGTCCAGCATTGCGGCCAGTGGTCGCGGCCACCGGCGGGATTGATGCGCGGGGTGCGCCCGAACTCAGCGCGCTGTAGCCTTGATCATACATCGGCGCGACAATGTCCCTCATGCCCGCGATGCTGGTGAAGGGCTTCGAGCCGTGGATGTCCCAGGTGATTTCGCCGAAGACTGTGAGGAAGGTGTTGACTGTCACGAAGCGCACGCCGCGCTCCACGAGCCGCCGCGCCAGCAGGCAGCACTGGCCGAAGCGCGTCAGGCCGTAGCGCTCGCGGACGGTGAGCGGCTCCTTGGTGAGGTCGAAGGCTTCGCGGGCTTTCTCACTGGTCATCAGGCGGTAGGCGGCGGCGAAGTTCGCGTCCATCAACTTCGCGGATTCGCTCGACTCGAACTTCTTCACGGTATCGTCCACCACTTGCCGCAGCTCGCGCCGGCGGGCGATCCGGGCCTCGCCGATTTCCTTGGGTGGCAGGAGGTCGGGCACTTTGAAGTCTGCCTTCGACGGGTCGGAGTTGAGCACGAAGGGGTCGTAAGCCTTGCCGAGGAAGCCAGCGTCCTGGCCGTGCGGCATGTTGCCGCCGGTCGGGCCCATTGGCTCCGGGAGTATGACGTGCGCGGGCAGTTCGCTGCGCCGGCCCTTGAGGAATTCCAGCGCGCAGCCGGCGTGTGGCACGACGATGCCCCCGGTGAAGAGACGGCCTGTCTGCATCATCTGGTGGCCGGTGTCGTGGACGGCTGCAGCCGTGTGATAGCAGGAGCGCACGAGAGAGAACTTGTCCGCGACAGCAGCGTGCTTTGGGAGAATTTCGGAGATGTGGAAGTCGCCCTTGGTGGAGATGGGTTTGAACGGCCCGCGAATCTCGCTGGGCGCGTCGGGTTTCATGTCGAACAGGTCGAGCTGGCTGGGCGCACCGAGGTTGAAAATCATGATGACCGACTTTTCGTTCGAGTCGGCGCTGACCTTGCCGGCGGCTTGCGCGGCAGAGTAATCGGCCATTGTAAGACCGAGCGCGCCGAGCGTGCCGACCTGAAGGAAGTCGCGGCGCGTGACGCCGTCGCAGGTGGTGATGGAGCCGGGTCCGGTAACGTTCAACATAGGCTTCGGTGTCGCTGAGAATTCCAACCCACGGGTGCGCCATTCTAGCGCGGCTGCACGGGCGGAGTTCGATCAAGTTCTGCGCTAACATTGACCAACTGCGCCGGTCACGTCCATTGACTTTTCCACACTTGAATGTGAAGCGGGGTAGCCTCAACTGGGAGGCACAATTTTGTTATTCTGGCCCGAACATAACATACATTGTAAAATATATCCACGCACATCAGTCAATCTACCCTCCCTAGCCATGGGAAACGGAATAGCTGATGATGAAGGCATTTAGGACGACATCGGATGCGCATCTTAGATTCAGCTTGGAAGCGGTTTTGCTTTCGCTACCGTCCCGCCCACGGCTGGTGGCTGTGCCAGTTGGACTATTTTATGGCGAATCAACCCCTTCCTCCAGTAGATGCTCCAGTTCCAAGTGGACGGGTAGCTTTCCTAGCGCTATTGGCGTCACTGGTTGGAGTCTTGGCCATTCTATTTGCGCAGAGCTTTCAAGCGGGTCAGATAGTCTTTTCCAACGACGGTCCGTTGGGAGCCAATTCAACCCTCTGTGGGCGGATGCCTGAGGCAATTTTTGGCGTTTGGCTCGACTTGAACTGGTTGGGCAACGAAGGGGTCGCTTCCGCGCCTTCGCTCACCAACCTGCTGTTCTGGTGGTTTGAACCGGTCTTGTTTGCCAAAATCATAGTCCCTTTATCCATGCTGTTGCTGGGTTGCGCCGCGTGGGTTTTCTTTCGGCAGTGCGGGTTTGCTCCTTGGGTCTGCACCGTTGGTGGTCTGGCGGCAGGCCTTAACAGTGATCGATTCTCCGTGGCGGCCTGGGGTTTGCCCACATGGGTGCTGGGCACTGCGGCGATGTTTCTCGCGTTGGCGGCCTTGCTGGCGGCTGCACGGAGGAACGCACTGATCTGCACAATGCTGGCGGGATTCGCCACGGGACTCGGCGTAATGGAGGGTTATGACACGGGGGCTATTTTCAGTTTGGTGGTGGCGGCGTTTGCCGTGACGGTGACGGTGATAACGGGTAGCCCAAGTTCCTTTGGCCAGCGTCTGGCAGCAGGAGTTGGCCGGGTTGCGCTGGTAGTCTTTTTTGCGGCCTTCATCTCAGCCTACACCCTGAACACGCTCATTAGCACGCAGGTTAAGAACGTGGTTGGAATGGGCCAGGACAACGAAACGCGGGAGCGCCGCTATGTGGAGGCCACCATTTGGAGCCTGCCAAAAATTGAAGCGCTGCGGGTGCTCATTCCAGGACTGTTTGGCTATCGCATGGATACGCCCGATGGCGGAGCCTATTGGGGGACCGTTGGGCGGACTCCGGGCTGGGAGCAACACAAGCAAGGCACCCCGCGCCATTCCGGATCAGGCGAGTATGCTGGAATCCTTGTGGTCCTTGTAGCCGCATGGGCCCTTGCCCAATCAGCACGGAAGCAAGGCAGCGTTTACACCGAAACCGAACGCAGAATCGTGTGGTTCTGGGGAGGTGTAGCGTTGATTTCCCTTTTGTTTGCCTTCGGGAAATACGCGCCCTTCTACAAACTGTTTTACTCCCTGCCCTACGCTTCGACCATCCGGAATCCGGTCAAGTTCATGCATCCCTTTCACCTGGCCATCATAATTCTGTTTGGCTACGGGCTGCATGCCCTCGCCAAGCAATGCCTTAAACCAGGCGACGTCAGCACCACTGGACTGGTCGAACACGTTACGAGTTGGTGGCAGGAAGTGCGTGGATTCGAGCGGCGCTGGGTGTGGACGTCCGGTGCAGTCACGGCGCTGGGAGTGCTGGCGTTGCTGCTCTATGGCTCGGCGCGGAAAGATCTGGAGAAGCATCTGGTATCGGTGGCATTCGACGAAGACACCGCGCGGCGCATCGCATCGCACAGCATTGGCGAAGTTGGGTGGTTCGTCGTTTTCCTTGCGCTGTCGGCGGGAGCCATAGCGGTGTTCTTGAGCGGCTACTGGTCAGGCCATCGCGCCCGCTGGGCTGCTGTAACACTGGGCTTGCTGCTAATGGTGGATTTGGGCCGCGCCAACACGCCGTGGATCGTATATTGGGATTACCGCGAGAAATACGCCAGCAATCCAATCCTTGAGCTTCTCAAGCAATCGCCGCACGAGCGCCGAGTGCAGGTCCTGCCGTTTCAACTCAATCATATCAACAAGAATTTCTCCACTTTCCAGCAGCTCTATGGGATGGAGTGGACTCAACATTTGTTTCTCTACAATAACATCCAGTGTCTGGACATCACTCAGGAACCTCGCTCTACCGCAGACAACAAAGCCTACCGCGAAGTGCTGCTGGGCCGGGCTGACACGCTCACCCGGCTTTGGGAGCTCACCAACACTCGGTTCATCATCGGCCTGAATGACCCCAATTTTCTGAACTCAATCTCCGCTCAGCTTGACCGAAGCCAAAACCGCTTCCGCATCCATACACCTTTTGAGATGGTGCCTAAGTCGGGAATCAGCCAGCCCTCTAGACTCGACCAGATCACCGTGTCCACGAACTCTGGGGGACAGTTCGCCTTGATCGAGTTCACCGGTGCCCTGCCCCGCGCCAAACTCTACACGCAGTGGCTGGCCACCAACAACGACTCGGAAGTGCTCAGCCTGCTGACCAACCAAGTCTTCAAACCCCACGAAACCGTCATCGTATCCGCGCCGCTTCCTGCCTCAGTCGGTCCGGGCACCAATACTGGCGAGGTCAAATTCCTCTCCTATGAGCCCAAGCGCATCCGGCTGGAAGCCCACGCAAGTTCACCTTCGGTTTTGCTTCTCAACGACAAGCATTCTCCCAACTGGCATGTCTTCGTCGATGGACAGCCTGCCACCTTGCTCCGGTGCAACTACCTGATGCGCGGGGTTCAAGTGCCCGTCGGGAAACATGTTGTGGAATTTCGCTACCAGCCACCAATCACGGGCCTCTATGTGACCTGCGCTGCCATGGGCATTGCGGTCTGTTTGCTGGGATTCGTCCTTATGGCAGGCCGAAACTCCCCCGCCCAGTCCGGAGTCAAGGAGCTTACCCCTGAGCCCAAGCCTTCCTCCTCCTCGTGAAATCAGTCGGCCCCTTCCCTGCCCTGCGCGTCCACCGCCCTCCGCCTCGCTTGCGGAAGGAGCTGGAGCACGTGCTTATCAGCCGTGCTCAACTGCATCGCCGTGTGCAGGAGCTGGCCGCTCAGATTGAGCTGGATTTCACCGAACGCGATCTCGTGGTCGTTTCTCTCCTTAACGGCACTGTGATGTTCCTTGCCGACCTTATCCGCAGTCTGAATCTTCCGTTGCGGTTGGATTTCATGGGGGTTTCCAGCTATGGCAGCGGCACCGTTTCCCGTGAACTCATTTACACGAAGGAACTCCGTCTCGAAGTGCGTGATCGTGACGTGCTCCTGGTGGACGACATCCTCGACACGGGCAAAACCCTGAAATCCGTCGTCACCAAACTACAGCAACTGGGCCCTCGCCAAATCAAAACATGCGTGCTGCTGGACAAGGCTGCGCGTCGCGTCGAAGCCGTGCAGGCTGACTACGTGGGCTTCAAGATTCCTGACCTGTTCGTCGTTGGCTATGGCTTGGACTACGCCGAACGCTACCGCAACCTGCCTTTCGTTGGTGTGCTGAAGCCAGAGATGTATCGAACCTGAACTAAGCGGCTGCGCTTCCATCGAGTATGCAGATTCGAGTCCAATTCTGGTCCTACTTTAAGGAACTCACAGGCTGCGCGCAGGCCACTGAGGAGCTTGTTGAGAAGGCCACCATTGCAGACTTGCTTCAACGCCTCCATGCCCGCTTTCCGAAGCTCGTGTCCATGCAGAACTCAACGCTCATCGCCGTCGGCGTGGAGTATCAGGGCCGGGACTATGTGCTAAAAGCCGGTGATGAAGTCAGCCTGTTTCCGCCCGTGCAAGGCGGCTGATTTCCCGCTGAAACTAAACGCCTGTTACCGACCACTTGCACCGCTCGCTCACCATCTCCGCCGCCCCGATTGACGAAGCCGACCTCGTCGCCGCCCGTGCCAGTTCCACAACGATGGGCGCAGCGGTATATTTCAGCGGCATCGTGCGCGGCAGTGAGGATGCCCAGCCCATCTCCGCCTTGGAATACGAGTGCTTCCGCCCTATGGCTGAACACCAGTTTCACCGACTGTTCGACGAATTGGAGTGCCGCTGGCCCATTGCTTCCGTCCGCCTCGTCCACCGCATTGGTGTGGTGAAGGCAGGCGAAGCTTCGCTTTGGGTCGAGATCGTCGCACCGCACCGGGGCGAAGCTTTTGCCGCCTGCCAATGGCTCATTGATGAGATGAAGCGCGTCGTGCCGATTTGGAAAAAAACGCTGCCCGGGCAGCCGGTTCCAAGGCACTGAAATCGTCCATCAAGTTTTCCCGATGCTCTCATCAAGTCATTTGATTTCCCCTCCCCACGGGCCGATGATACGTATGCACACGAATACGACGGGAACGTCGGAGTCGAAACGAAAGACACGAACATGAAAACGCTTCTGATACTCGGTCTCGCCCTCGCTACCACCCTGCCCTCCCAAGCCCAGCTCTTCAGCCGCGACAACCTCGGCTCGGCTGTGGTGGGTGGCATCCTCGGCGGCGTCATTGGCCACAACTCCGGCCGCAGGACCGCTGAAGGCATCGGCATCGGCGCGGGCACCGGCCTCCTGCTTGGCGCGCTGGCCAATGACTACCGGCGGCAAGCTGGTTACGATACGGCCTATGTGCCGGAGCCGACTGGCTTCGGCTTCGGCAACCAGCACCGCTACGCCACCACGGGCACTGTTCTAGGCGGGATCGCGGGTGGCATCATCGGCCACAACAATGGCCGGCGCACGGCCGAAGGCGTGGCCATCGGTGCTGCATCTGGCCTGGTGCTGGGTGCCATCGCCGACCAGAGCATGCGCCAGCCGGCGAACTACTACCACACGCCCGTGGCGCCCCAGACGGTTCCGATGGCCACGCACCCGCTGCGCCACCATCACCATCCGCACACGGTGCCGGTCTTCGTCGCGCAACCCGCAGTTGTAACCACGCCTGTTGCCAGCGGCTACGTTGCGCCCGCCACAGCCACTGGCACCGCTCCCATCCAGGCCCAGACCGTCATTATTAACAACTACTACGGTGGTGGAGGTCAGATGGGCAGCGCGAACGCGATGTTTGGCCGCTAGGCGTTCACCCCTATTGCTTCGGCGGGGCAACCCGCCCAACATCCCTTGACTATGAAACTGAACCTTGACCGTTGGAGTGTGTCCTTGAGCTGCGTCGCCGTCGCCGGCCTGCTGGCTGGTTGCGCGAGCGGCGTCCAAAATCCCCGTGGCGTCTCCGTCACCGAGATGAAGGCCGACGAGCGCGGCTTTGTCGCCGGCACGGGCGTTGAGTCGCAAGACCTCGTGCGCGTGGCTGACAAGATGGCGCGCGGCATCGTGGGCATCCCGCAAGTGGTCCGTGCGCAGGGCACCCCGCGTGTCGTGCTCGATCCCGTGGTGAACGAGACGCGTTTCCCCATCAACAAGGACATCTTCCTCACCCGCATCCGCGCGCAGCTCAACTCGCAGTCCGCCGGCAAGGTCGTTTTCCTTGCCCGCGACCGCATGACCGCGCTCGAACGCGAACGCGACCTCAAGCGCTCGGGCCAGGTCACCAGCGGCAGCGACCCGAACGTCGTCGAGTTCAAGGGTGCGGACTTCTTCCTCACCGGCAAGCTCTCCAGCCTCACCACGCGCTCCTCGAAGGGCGTGAGCGACTACATCCTCTACACCTTCCAGCTCATCGACGCGCGCACCAGCGACATCATCTGGGAAGGCTTCGAGGAGATTAAGAAACAAGGTCTCGAAGACGCGGTGTATCGGTAAGCTACCGGAGCGCGGACTTCAGTCCGGTTCAATGCCCGTATGTCGAACCTGCTTCCAACTCGGCGCAACGGCGATGTTCTGTCCTTGAGGAATGCCGCGTTGAAGCAGTCTAAAGCCCTCGCCCCGCTGGCAATGTGGCTGCCCGTAGTGATGCTCGTTTTCTCCACGGGCTGCGCCACCTACTCCGAAGGTCCAGCCGCCAGCACCGCTGCTGTCAGCGGCTCTGCCCCGCAAGCGCCCCGCCGCGACGCCGTCCTCTGGAGCTACCGCAACGCCGCGCTTGCCCTGCGCGCGGGCCGCTTCGACCAGGCCAAGGCCGAGCTTGACGACGCCATTGCGCGGCTGGGCGGCATTCTCGGCCCGAACAAAGACGCCGCCAGCGCACGCCGCCTGTTCAACGAGGAGGCCAAAAAGAACTTCATCGGCGAGCCTTACGAGCGCGTGATGGCCTACTTCTATCGCGGCATCCTCTACTGGATGGACGGCGAGCCGGATAACGCCCGTGCCTGCTTCCGCACCGGCCAGCTCCTCGACAGCGACGCCGAGAACAAAACCTACGCCGGCGACTGGGCACTGCTCGATTACCTCGACGGCCTCGCCTCAATGAAGCTTGCCGCCGATGGCTCCGACGCCCTCGCCCGCGCGCAAAGCCACACGCGCGCCACGGCGCTCCCGGCCTACGTCCCCCGCGCGAACGTCCTGTTCTTCGTCGAGTTCGGCAACGGCCCGCTCAAATACGCGAGCGGCCAGTTTCGCGAGCAGCTCCGCTTCCGTGAAGGCACTTCCAGCGTGAAATCCGCCGTCATCAAAGTCGCTGGCCAAACCTTGCCCGCGCCCAGCTATGACGATGTCTATTTCCAAGCCACCACCCGCGGCGGTCGCGTCATGGACCACATCCTCGCCGGCAAAGCGCAGTTCAAAGGCGCGACCGACGCCGTGGGTGACGCCGCCATCGTCAGTGGAGCCATCCTCGGCGTGACGCAACAGGGCCGCCGCAGCAACGCGGACGAAATCGGAGCGGGCCTGCTGCTCTTCGGCCTCGCCAGCAAGCTCATCTCCGGCGCGACCAACCCGACCGCCGACACGCGCTGCTGGGAGAATCTGCCCGGCCACCTCAGCTTCGCCGCCGCCGAACTCCCGCCCGGCCAGCACACCGCCACCGCCGAGTTCCTGAACGCCGCCGGCACGCCGCACCGCGTGAAGACGCTGACCTTCACCGTCCAGCCCGGCCGCGACACCGTCGTTTTCGTCAGCGACCACTGAGTCATGAATTCTTGCCGCGAAAGAACGCAAAGAGCGCAAAGGGGAAATTCCTCTCTGCGTCCTTTGCGCCCTTTCGCGGCTACAATCAGCAATCAAACCATGAAAACCATCCTGTCTCTGTCCCTCCTTGCGGTCGTCGCCGCTCTCTCCGGCTGCTCTCACGGCGGCGCGTATGAAGCCCGCAACGCCCAGCGCTATGACCTCGAAAACAAAGCGCCCTTCGCGCTCATGGACTCGATGGTGCAGCGCTCCGTGACCAGCTCCGGCATCCAGAAGCAAACGCTGGAGGACGGCCGCCTGCGCGTCGTCGCCAACGTGCGCAACCGCGAGGCCCGCCGCATCCAGGTGCAGATTAGCTGCGTGTTCAAGGACGAGAGCATGGTGGCCACCGGCGACGAGACCCCGTGGACCAACCTCATCCTCACCGAGAGCGCGCAGGAAGCCGTCGAGTTCGTCTCGATGAACAACAAGGCCAAGAACTTTACTGTCCGTGTGCGGCAGGCGCATTGAACAGCGCATTCCGGACACGAAAGGCGAGCCATGATTGCTGACAACCCCAAGCACTACTGGTTGGCGCTGCTCTTCTTCCCGGTGGTTGGTATTGGGTGCTTGTGCTTTTCAGCCATCTCGACTTGGCGAATGAAGGAGTGGGTGGACGCCGCGAAGCCAGTTCGAGCTAAGATTATCGAGGTGGTTGACCTCCCGACTCACAGGGGACGGTCTCTGCGTCAAGTCGTGCTGAGTGGACCTTCAGGCAAGGAACTCAGGCTAATATGGGGTGTCGGCCAAATGAAGGGGGTGCCAGAGGTGGGTGTTGAAGTTGAACTGCTTTTCAACCCGGAGTCCGTAGCCCTCGCGAGGTTCAACACCTTCGGCGCACTGTGGGGGACAAAGCTCTTCTTTGGCGTGATGGGAATACTGTTCACCGCCGGTGGAAGCTACGCGGTTCGCCAAGCCTGGAAAATCTACCGGTGACCAGCCTCGCCATGAAACGAGCTTCACAAATGTTGGGCCGGCCCGAAGGGGCATCGGAACTTAGCCGGGGGCAACGTCCCCGGTTTGCCCGCGCGCATTTCGTCGCGTCCCGGAGGGACGTTGGAATTGGCTGCCAACCTTCCTTTGTCCTTCCGGGACACATATACATTGTTGCGCGGCTCCGGGGGCGTTGCCCCCGGCTAAATTCCGAAGGCCCTCCGGGCCGGCCTGCTTCCGCTCCGCATCCGCGTGCGTCAGACGCACTGAAAGTCGTGTGAAAACCATCGGAGCCATTTTGGTGCTCGCTTTGGCTATCGTGATTTACGGCCAGCTCGACATGCGTTCCCATCGCTTTGCTGGAATCATTAAGGCGCGCAGCCATCTCAAATATGCCGCCGCTGATTTTGAGAGAACCGGTTCGGTCACTAACTACGGCGATTACAGGGTCTGGTTGAACACGAACGCCATCGCGGTGGACGGGACCAACTATGGCTGCCAGTTCATGATTCAGGTTCACGAGTTTTACGGTGAAGGCACGCTCGCCCAGACAACTAACGGTTTCTTGATTTGGCTGGGAAATGGCAAGCCGGCAAAGTTCATCACAGCCGATTATCGGCCGAAACTCTTTCCACCCGGATTTTGATTGGTTTCACCTACTGCACTATGAAAACGCAACTCCTCCTCACCGCCCTCGCCCTCCCGCTCGCCGCGTTCGGTCAGGCTCAGCCCCCCGCCGTGCCGCCAGCTAACGCCCCCGTGCCCGTCACCAC
>Ga0255094_1001136_pt1 | contig 12104 bp, 8 predicted proteins | sample Colum_Law_RepB_8_2_FD_188434 | JGI IMG/M metagenome (GOLD analysis project Ga0255094, IMG submission 188434) | Freshwater microbial communities from Columbia River, Oregon, United States - Colum_Law_RepB_8d | ecosystem: Environmental > Aquatic > Freshwater > River | place: USA: Oregon | collected...
AACTCATGTGTGGCGCGTGTTGCGGTCGGAAATTGCGGTGTTACCTACACGTATTGATCGGCTGCGCCAAGGCTTATTTCCCCGCGCCTGCGATTGCCTTCTTGGCCCGGCTCCGCTTTCCTCTTCCCCATGCAACCGGTCCTCGACTACCTCGCCGCCAACGAAGCGCGCTTCCTGCGCGAACTCTGCGATTACCTGCGTTTTCCCAGCGTCTCCGCCCAGCCACAGCACAAGCCCGACTTGGAAAAGTGCGCCCAGTGGATCGCAGCACACTGCCGCTCGCTCGGCCTTGAGGTCGAAGTCTGCCCCACCGCCGGCAACCCCATCGTGCTCGCCCGCACGCCGCGCCGGGCTGGCGCGCGCAAGCCGCACTATGTCGTGTATGGCCACTACGATGTGCAGCCGCCCGAGCCGCTGGAGCTGTGGAAGTCTCCGCCCTTCGAGCCGCGCATCGACGGCTGCAACCTCTTCGCCCGCGGCTCGTGCGACAACAAGGGCCAGCATTTCGCGCATTTGAAGGCGGTGGAAGCCTACTTGAAGACTGGCACCGAGCTGCCTTGCGATCTTACCTTCCTCATTGAGGGCGAGGAGGAGATTGGCTGCGAAAACCTCGCGCCCTTTCTGCGGGCGCGGAAAAAGAATCTCCGCTGCGATGCCTTTGTCATCTCGGACAACGGCCTGCCCAGCAAGCGCCACCCCGCGCTCACCTACGCCTTGCGCGGCATTCTGGCGGTGGAGATCCGTCTGGACGGACCCAATCGTGACCTGCACTCCGGCCTCTTCGGCGGCGCGGTGGACAATCCGGCCATGGCACTGGCGCAGATGCTGGCGAAACTGCGCGACAAAAACGGCCGCATCACCATCCCCGGCTTCTACGACGACGTCGCGCCCCTCTCGAAATACGAGCGCGCCATGTTGGCGAAACTCCCCGGCACCGAGGAGTCCTTCCGCAAGCTCGTCGGAGCGCCGGCGTTGTTCGGTGAAAAAGGCTTCACCAGCACCGAACGCCGCGCCGCGCGGCCCACTTGCGAGATCAACGGCCTGACCAGCGGCTATCAGGGCGAGGGCAGCAAGACGATCGTGCCGGCCTGGGCACGGGCGAAACTCACCTTCCGCCTCGTGCCCAACATGGACCCGAAGCGGGTGCAGCAGCTCGTTGTGGCGCACTTGAAACAGCTCTGCCCGCCCAGTTGCAAGCTGACCGTGGAGGCCGGGCATGCGGGTGAACCGTATCTCGTCCAGCCCGACAGTCCACGCGCCCAAGCCGCGTTGCGCGCCCTGCGTGGGGCCTTCGGCTGTGAGCCCGTGCTCATGCGCGAAGGCGGTTCCATCCCGATTGTGAACGACTTCAAGCGCATCCTGGGCGTCGAGACGTTGCTCCTTGGACTTTCGTTGCCGGACGACAACGCGCACTCGCCGAACGAGAAGTTCGACCTCGACTGCTTCCGCGCCGGCATGCGCATGGGCGCGCTGCTCTGGCCCGAGCTGGCGAAGGTGTAGCTGCCCGTGCCGGCGCTTGCGGTCGATCCCCGGCTCGACACTACGGGGTGTGCCGCCTACCTTCGGCCCGCCTGATGCCCATCACCGCTCAACAACTCCTGCGTGAGCTGATCGCGCTGCCCAGTGTCAATCCCGCGTTCTTGCCCGGGCGAGCGGAGCTTACGGGCGAGCAGCGCGTCGCCGACTTCCTTGCCTTCACGGCTGATCGCGCCGGGCTGGAGCTGAAGTGGCAGGAAGTTTTCCCCGGTCGCTCGAACCTGCTCATCCACCTCACTCCCGCCGGGGGCAAGGTCCGTCGCCGCATCCTGTTCGCGCCGCACATGGACACCGTGGGCGTGGACGCTGAAGCGCGCTTCAAGCCGGTGGTAAAAGCCGGTCGCCTGCACGGTCGCGGCGCGTGCGACACCAAGGGCAGCATTGCAATCTATCTGTCCGCTCTGCTGGCCGTGGCGGAATCAGGTTCGCGTCCGCAGGAGACGGAGATCGTCCTCACCGCCCTCGTGGACGAGGAGAACAACCAGAGCGGCAGCCGGGACTTGGTGAAGCGCGGTCTCAAGGCCGACCTCGCCATCGTCGGCGAGCCGACGCGGCTGAAAGTCGTCACCGCGCACAAGGGCGACCTCTGGCTACGCCTCACCACGCACGGCAAGTCCGCCCATGGCTCCAAGCCGCACCTCGGCAAGAACGCCGTCCACGCGATGGCTCGCGTCGTCGAGGAGTTGGAGACGAGCTACGCCGCCACCCTGAAGCGCCGCACGCACCCGCTGCTCGGCCACGCCACGGTGAACGTCGGCTTCATCGCGGGCGGCAAGCAGCCGAACATCGTGCCCGACCGCTGCGAAATCCTTATTGACCGCCGCACGCTGCCTGGCGAGACGGACATGGGCGTCTTCGCGGAACTGCGCGCTCTCATCTGCCGCCTCGGCGTGGACGCAGAATTGACCGACACGAAGAACGCGCCGTGTCCTGCGCTGGAGACGGACCCGAACCTGCCGCTCGTCCGCCAGCTCTCGCGCTGCGCCGGCCAGCGACGTGCGCTGGGCGTGGATTACTTTTCCGACGCGGCGGTGCTGGCCAGCGGCGGCATCCCCAGCGTGCTCCTCGGCCCCGGCGACATCGCGCAGGCCCACACGGCGGACGAGTGGGTGGAACTGGCGCACCTCGAACGCGGCACCCGGCTCCTGGTCAAATTCCTCCGTGAGCAGCCCTGAGCAGTTCCTTCAGCCACCGATGAAACACGGATGGAACTCGGATGAAGGAGTGCTGGCGTGAGCCCCCCCCTCGTCACTGTCATCATCCCGACGCGACCGGGCGACGAAGAACCGTTGGCACTGGCTGCCGCGCGCCAGCTCGACCATCCCGCCGACCGGCTCGAAATCATCGTCGCGCGCGGGAAACAGCCGTCCGTCCAGCGCAACACCGCGCTCCGTGCGGCGAACGGTGATTTGATTTACTTCCTCGACGACGACTCGCTGCCACCGCCGGACAATCTGCGCCGTGCGCTTGCGCACTTCGCGGACCCGAAGGTCGTGATGGTCGGCGGGCCTAACATATGTCCGGCGGACGCGCCGCCGTTGGAGCAAGCTTTCGCCGCCGTGATGGGGAGCTGGCTGGCGTTTGGGCCGAGCCGCGCGCGCTACACGCCGGTCGGCAAGGCGCGAGCGAGCGGGGAGAAGGAGCTGATTCTCTGCAACCTCATGGGCCGGCGCGAGGCACTGCTGGCCGCGGGCGGCTTCGACGAGGCGCTGTATCCGAACGAGGAAAACGCGCTGATGGACGAGTTGCAGAAGCGCGGCGGCGTGCTGCTCTACGACCCGGAGTTCATCGTCCACCGCCGTCCGCGCCGCTCGCTGGGCGCGTTCTGCAAGATGCTGATGAACTATGGACGCGGGCGCGCGGAGCAGTTCCGGCTGCATCCCACGCTCGGCTCCGCGCCAAACTTCGTGCCACCGCTGTTTCTGCTGTATCTCGTCCTGACGCCATTCCTGCCCAGGCTGCTGCTGTGGCCGCTGGCGCTCTACGCGGGCGCGGTGCTCGTGCAGACCTTGGTGTCGAGTGCGCACTGCCTGTCCAGCGCGGCCCGGGTGGCCCCGTTGATTGTGGTCTCACACCTCTGCTACGGCCTGGGCTTCTGGAAGGGTTTGTTCACCCGTCCGCAGCCTAAGCCGCCGGAACAGGTGCCGGTCACGTTGGAAACCATCTCCCCCGCATGAGCGCCGAGTCGGGCAGGCACTTCTTCAAGCAGGCCGGCTGGATGGTCGCGGCAAATCTCGGCTGCGGCCTCTTCATGTTCGCGGTGCATCCGATCGCGGGGAAGATGGAGGCGGCGGAATACGGCGTGTTTCAAACACTGCTGAAGCTGTTCCTCCTCCTGGGCATTCCGTCGGCGGGCTTGCAGCCGGTGTTCGCGTTGCAGGCGGCGATGGCGAAGACACCACCGGCGCAGGCGGAACTGGCGGCGACCTTGCGCGCGGTGCTCTGGGCGATGAGCGGCCTGTGGCTGGTGATGTTTCTGGCGGGCTGGGCGGCGAGCGATGTGATCTGCGCGACGTTCAAAATCACCAACCCGAACGCGCTGCTCGCCACGCTGGGACTGGGGCTGACGACCCTGTGGCTGCCGGTCCTGCGCGGCGTGCTGCAAGGGCGGCAGGATTTTGCCGGACTGGGCTGGACCCTGATCATTGATGGCATCGGGCGCTTTACGATGGTGGTGCTGTTGGTGGCGGTGCTGCACGGGCAGGCGGCGAGCGGCATCTCGGCCTCGCTGGTGAGCCAGTTTGCGGCGGTGGTGCTGGCCGGGTGGTGCACGCGGGAGTTGTGGCGTGCGGGAGGCGGCGAGTTCCGCTGGCGGCCATGGCTGGCGCGGGTGGTGCCGCTGACGCTCGGGATGGGCGCGGTGATGTTCATCAGTTCGGTGGACACGTTGTTTGTGCAGAGCCAGTTTGATCCGAAGCTGACGCGGCTGTATGGCGCGGGGGTGATCGTGGGTTTTGGGCTGAGCCAGTTCACGCTGCCGATTGCGAGTGTGATGTTCCCTAAAATTGCCGGTGGCACGGGAGCGGACGCGGCGTTGCGGCACACGCTGCTGGGCACGGCGGCACTGGGCGGCGCGGTGGCGGCGGTGTGCTCGCTGATGCCGACACTGCCGCTGCGGGTGGTGTATTTCCGGAATCCGGAAGAGTTCCTGCCGGCCGCGCCGCTGGTGCCGTGGTTTGCGTGGAGCATTCTCTGTCTCGTGCTGGCGAACGTGCTCGTGCAAAACCTGCTCGCCCGCCAGCGGTTTGCGATCGTGCCCTGGCTGGTGATCATCGCGGTGAGTTTTGCGGGCGGGCTCTGGTGGGTTCAGCCGCAGTTGGCGGGCCTGGAAACCATGGCCGCCTTCCAGGCGGTGGCCCGGGTGTTATGCGTGGCCTGCGTGGCGCTGTTGGGAACGGCGGTGTGGTTCACGTGGGGACGCACGGAGACGCCAACGGCTGTGCCGGCCGTGTAAGCACCGGTTACTTGGTCCGCTTCACCGTCGGCGCGCGAAGCGCCCCGTAAAGCCAGTCGCCCACCCAGCGGAGCGGTTGCAGCCTTTCGTAGAGCGGGGAATACACCAGCCGCAGCCGCACCGTGGACAGGAACATGATCGCCGAGGAGCGGAAGAGCGAGCTGCTGACCTTGCTGCCGAGCTTGTCGGTCCACTCGGTGGGAAGTTCGAGCACTTTGAAGCCTGCATGGATGAGCGAGTAGAGCAGGTTCACGTCGAACGCGAGGTCGGCGATGCGGAGCTGGCCGTGAATGGTCTCGATGGCGGTGCGGTGCGCGATTTTCGCAGGGCACTGCGTGTCGGCGATGTCCATCCAGAAGAGGCCTTGGACGATTGCGTGAAAACACCGGCTGGTGAAGCGGCGGAACCACGGCTGTGCCTGGTGCAGCACCGCGCCGTCCAGCCAGCGCGAGCCGATGACGCAGTCCGCATAGGCGGTGTGGCCGATGAGCCGGTGGAAGGCGGACGGAGGCGTGGCGCCGTCGGCGTCCACGTAGCCGATCAAATCCACCTTGGGCGCGTGCCGCAGGCCTTCGATGAGCGCGCCGCCCTTGCCGATGGGAGCGGGGAAATTCTCCACCTTCACCTCGGGGAACTCCCGCGCCACGCGCTGCACGACCACCAGCGTGTTGTCGCGGCAGCCGTTGAGGACAACGAGGATTTCAAACGCGCCAGCGTAGTGCGCCCGGAAATAGACGGCGTATTCGCGGAGGGTCGGCTCGATGCGTTCCTCCTCGTTGTAGGCCGGAATCAACAGCAGCACGCTGGGCGCTGGGGTGGTCACGGGGCGGGTGAATAGCAGAGGCGGTGCGTGGTGCGAAGCGCAAAAACGCAACCGGCGGCGGCTTGCGCCGCCGCCGGTGTCGTTCTCAGGGAGCGAGTAGCGGGCGGGAACGCCCGGCTCGCGTCAGGGGGATGTTTGTGGACTGTCCGTCACCGCAAGGAAGGCGGCGACTGATGGGCATGGCGCGCATCGCTTGGCGAATAGCATCATGGTAGACATGCCATGCCTGTCAGCAGCGCGAGTGCCGGAATCAGGAAACCGCGCAAAATCCTCGGAAACTACGGGATAGTCCCGAGCCGGCGCAGGCGGGAGGGCGGGAATTGTCGTCAGGAGTCGGCCAGGCCCGTTCCCAACGCTGCGAATCAAGTCGTCCGGTCCCATCTCACTCGCAAACTTGCAAGGCGCACCCGCCCGGCCTAACAAGTGGGCGTGCCAGAATCGAAGCCACCAGATCCCGCACCTAGCCCGGCGCTCCCGGAGGCGGCGGCCAGCGAAGCCGGGGCGGACACGGGCGAATACTGGAAGTGGTGCCCCCGCTGCGGGCATGAGCTGGAAAACCAGAAGTGCAAGTTCCGCTGCCCGCGCTGCCACTACTTCATGAGCTGCTCGGACTTTGACTGAAGTTCAAGGAGCCATGCGCCCGCGAAAGAACTCGCGGGGCGGTCCATTCGTCTCAGCCGCCTCCAGCAGCAGCAGCGTGCCGGAGCGGTCAATGAACTCCAGTGTGATGCCGTCCACCCAGTTGGTCAGTTCGGGACTGCGCTGCAAGGTGACCCGCTGATCCACCCGGCCGGAGAGCAGAAGCAGGTTTTGCCCCGAGGAACGGGCGATGCGGGTGAAGGACACTGGTGCCAGGGACGGTGCCAGCAGGCTGCGCAGCGCCACGCCTTCAATGCCAACCGCGACGATCTGGTTGCTGGTGCCGGCGACAGCGTAAAGCGACTTCTCCGTGAGCGTGCCCAAGTTGGTCCACGTCGTCAGCGAGCCGCTTTGCAGCACCGTGCCCTGCGCGCCCACCGCGTAGTAGGAGTCGCCCAGATAATCCACCGCGTGGAGCAGGCGGGTGGTGCCACTAGCCAGACTTGTCCAGTTCGTGCCGTTGGTGCTGGTGAGAATGAGGCCGCCTTCGCCGACGGCCACGAGCCGGCCATTCACCGCGCGCACGCGATAAACCCAGTTCGTCGTGCCGCTGGTCTGGGCAAACCAGTTCGTGCCATTGGCGCTGGTGAGGATGGTGCCCCGGTCGCCGGTCAGCACAAACAGGTCGTCCAGGAACGTCGCTCCGGAAAGAAATGCCGTGGTTCCGCTCGCCTGCGCGCTCCAATTGGTGCCATCCGTGCTCGTCAACACCGTGCCGCCTGCGCCGCCCACGACCCACAGGCCCTGGCGCAGTGTCACGCCCTGCAAGTCGTTCGTAGTCGGGGTGGTCGTGGTGTGCCACTCAATCGCCAGCGTGCTCGAAGTGTTCGTGGCGTAGTGCGTGACGCCGTCGATGACATTGGTGCTGATGACCTGCATTGCCACCGCTGGACTGAACAGCAGCCGCCCGCCGCTGCCCGCTGCGACGAGCCCGTTGGTGGTGCCGCCGATCCCGAGCAACACCGAGTTGGTCACCGTGTCGGGGACAAGTTCCAGCTCCCAATTTGCCCCGTCGGCGCAGGTCATCACGGTGCCCCGATCACCAACAGCAACGTAAAACTCGGGCAGCCGCAGCAAGTCCCACAGCCAGTTGCGAATCGGCGGCTGGCGCTGAATCCACTGGGTCCGCTCGGCGGCGTTCGTCCGGATGCCCTCGAGCATCAGGCCGGAGCGTCCGGCGATGAAATGCAGGCTGCCCTGCCACGAGGCGCTGTAGTAGGTCCAACTGGGTGCCGGTGAGCTGGGATGGTTGCCAACCTCATCCGTCCAGGCACCACCACCGGTTTGCAGCCGCACCTCCCGGTCGCCCACGACGACCAGATAATCATTTGTGCCTGCGATGGCATACAGCGCATTCGTCGCACCCACGCCCGTGACGGGTGTCCAAGTGGTCGCATTGGCATTCGCCACCAGCACCGTGCCCGCGTTGCCCACGGCCCAGAACTGCGTGCCGATGAACGCCACCCGGTTCAAGTGCTGGGTGGTGCCACTGGTCCGCACCGACCAGTTCCCATTGGGTGCGCGCGAGGCGATGCGGCCGTTTTCTCCAACCGCGACGAAGAGGTTGTTTCCAGAAGCCACCCCGCGCAGCCAGTCCGTAAAGCCGGTGGTTTCCCGTGTCCAGTTCGTGCCGGTGCTGCTGGAGTAAGCCGCGCCGTTGTCCCCGACCGCGACCGCCAGGCTGCCCGAGGCGGCGACGCCTTCAATCCAGTCCGCCGTGCCGAGGCTCAGGACTTGGAAATCCTCCAGCGAGTCCGCCCAGAGCACCGTGCCACTTTCACCGGTGATGAGGAGCCGTTCGCCGAGGAAGGTGGTGGCCCGCAGCGCGTTTGTCGTGCCGCTGTTGCGCGGGTGCCAGAGCTGCAAATCCTCGCTCGTATAGATTTGCCCCCGCTCGCACACCTGCACGGTGAGTCCCAGTCCGTAGGTCATGTCGAAGACATTGCCGCCGTGCGGCGCGGGGTTGGACCACCGCCAGCGCAGCGGGCGATCCGTGGCGGACGCATCCGGCAGCAAGATGCCCAGCGCCAACAAGCCATGACCGATTGCCCCTAGCGCGAGCGCGAGGCATTGCTTGAAGTAGGCTGACGATTCGGGCAACCGCATGGATTAACTAAGTGGATTCGGTAAGGTGCGGAGCGTTCGATTCGGCGGACGCGCTGGACGCGAGATTCTCCGGTATGACCAGTGAGAAGACGCAGCCGTGCGCGGTGCTTTGTTCCAGCTCAATCGCCGCGTTCAAGTGCCCGGCCAGTTGTTTGCAGAGCGCCAGACCGAGGCCGCTGCCGCCGTCCTTGGTGGACAGGCACGGCTTGAAGAGGAGATGGCGCAGCTCCGCCGGAAAACCATGCCCCTCATCCCGCACTTCACATCGCACGCCGTCCGGCTGCCCCAGCAAGGTCAGGCGCACGGATTTGCGGCGGGGCGTGGCTTGAATGGCGTTTTGCGTCAAGTGGCCGAGGATGATGCCCACCAAGTTGGCCGCGCGGCTCGACACGGTGCCTGGTGATTTCACTTCGGCGACGAAGTTCACGCCGCAGGCTTGGGCCATGGGCTGGACTTGGGTGTTGACGGTCTGGGCCAGCTCGTTGAGCGAGACTTCGTAACGGTTGGCGGTGCCCTGTTCGTCGCGCATCACCCCGAGCAACTGGGCGATGAGCTGCTGCATGCGCTGCGCGGAATCCGCGGCGGTGCGCCACCCGGGCTCGGCCTTGTCAGCCGGGCTGGTGCGGCGACCGGCCAGCAGCGCTTGAATGCCGAAGAGCTGGCTCTTCAGCTCATGCAGCAGATGGGCGGACAGCGCGCCGACCGCCGAGGTCTTGCTGGCCAGGGCGAGTTCCCGATTGGCCTCCAGCAGGCTGCGGGAGCGCTGGGCCAGTTGCGCCTGCGCACGCTGCAGCCGGCCAAACGCCCAGCGCAGGGCGACCACAATCAAGGCACCACCGATCAGGAAGACGCTGAGGGATTGATTGATCAGGCTTTGGTCAATGCCCCGCAGGGCCGTAACCAACGCGCGGCCATCCAGAAAGAACTGCGCGATGCCCAGCAACCGGCGCTCCCCCTGCACATGCAGGGGAATGAGAATTTCATGCAGGGAAAGGGGGCCCTGCTCCGGTGCACCAGCGGTGAGGAAGACTTCACCCGGATCGGTCAACGGGTTTTGCCGGGCAACAATCTTGAACTCCCTCAACTGCCGGACGTCTGCCGCCGCCAAGGGGCTCTCCTTCACGTAGGGCGGGAACGCGGCCACGGATTTGCCCTCAGGGTCGAAGAGTCGGGCGGCCACGACTCCTTTGAGCCGGGACGTTTTGAGCAGCACATCCAACTGGGTGCTGGGCTCCTCCAACAGCGCCTTCTCCTCCTCGGCCTGCAGCATCGTGGCGACGGCATGGAGGATCTCGCCTTCCCGGCGGACGATGTCCTCCCGGATCTCGGTGCGCAGATGCAGGGTCACCGCCAGAATTCCAAGCGCGAAAATACCCAGCGTGGCGACCATGACCAATGCCGGCAAATGCCGGGACATGAGCCAAGGACGCTCCGCTTCGGTTGTGATGATGGCGGGTGGCTGGATCAAGTGGTGAACTAGGCCGGGTGTCTCCCCAGCCGGCAAACGGGAAGGGCTGCGGGTTTCATCGTCCGCGTCCTCCTTCCTTGCTGCCATTGTCAATGAGGCGGTTGAGATCGGGGTTTAACTGCTGCTTGAGCTCGCGAGCCCGGTCGCGCATGTCCTGCTGGAGCGCGCGCTGCTGGTCCTTCAGCCGGTCGAGCATCTCCTTCATCCGCTCACGAAGGGCTTTGCGCTCCTCTTCGGAGGCCTGGCTGTATTGGCGGGCCAGCGCTTTTTGATCTTCCAGAAATTTGTCCCGCGCAGTCTGGAAGTTGCGAATGAGGTTTTGCACATCCGCTGAAGGCTCGACCTTGTCGGGCCGGTTGGGGGTGGCGGCCTTGCCCTTCGCATCGGTCGGCAGGGCGGGATCGGCGGCCGGGTCGCGGGCTGGGACTTGCCCTTAGTGCTGGTGTCAACGTCGCTCTTGCCCTTGGTCTGGGCGTCCGCGTCCGCCGCCAGCCACAGCAACCCGGCGACAGCCAGTTGGCCGGCAAACAGTTTGGTTGACTTGAATTTCATCAGGCACACCGCGCACAAGCTGACCCGCACGCGATAGACTCACGCGACGCAAACCTCGTGCCAGCAAGCGGACAGGGGCTCAGTCAGCCAGGACGGTCCGGCGGCATCGCGGCACTTGCTGGTTCGCACAATGGGCGACGCGCGGGAGTATTTCAACGGAAAGTCAGGCGATTGTCGTTCCATGACCCCAGACTGTTTCCACTCGATCGGGAATGCCCTGATACTCCATTCGGGAGTCCGGACGGTGACCTGGGGGCGCAAGTTTGAGCGGGGCGGGAAAGCAATTCGCAGTTGCGCGAATTCCGCAGGCGACGACCTCACATGAAACCGGTGGCCGGCTTCGTTCAACGCCGGGCCATCCTGCTGCGAACCAATCCTACTCCTCCACGGACACCACGAGATTGCTCATGATGTAGTCGCGCCGTTCCGGGGTGTTCTTCCCCATGTAGAAGCTGAGGATGCCGCTGACCTCGGGACGCGGAGCGAACTCCACCTGGCTTAGCTTCATCTGCTTGCCGATGAATTGCTTGAACTCCGCCGGGGAGATTTCACCGAGGCCCTTGAAGCGGGTGATTTCGCAGCTCTTGCCCAGTTTCGCCGCCGCAGTGTCGCGCTCGGCCTCGCTGTAGCAGTAAATCGTCTCCTGCTTGTTGCGCACGCGGAAGAGCGGAGTCTCCAGCACATGCACATGGCCGCCGTGAACCAGCGGCTCGAAGAACTTGTAGAAATAGGTGATGAGCAGGTTGCGGATGTGCAGCCCGTCCACGTCGGCGTCGGTGGCGAGGATGATTTTCTCGTAGCGCAGGTGGTCTGGGTTGTCCTCCACGTCCAGCGCGCACATGAGGTTATACATCTCGTCGTTCTTATACATTACGTCTCGCTTGAGATCCCACACGTTGAGCGGCTTGCCCTTGAGGGTGAAGACGGCCTGGGTCTCGACGTCGCGGCAGCTTGTGATAGAGCCACTGGCGGACTGGCCCTCGCAGATGAAGACCATCGAGCCGTGGCCCTTGTCCTTCTCCTTGTCGAAGTGCCGCTTGCAGTCCTTGAGCTGCGGCACGCGGATGCTGACCGCCTTGGCGCGCTCGCGGGCGAGCTTCTTGACCTCCTGGAGTTCCTTGCGCAACTGCCGGCTGTCGTCCGCCTTTCCGACGATGCGCTGCGCGATCTCCTTGTTGCGGTTGAAGAAGTGCAACAGCTCTTCGCGCACCTTGTTCACGAGGTCCGTGCGGATTTCCGTGTTGCCCAGCTTGTTCTTGGTCTGCGACTCGAACATCGGATCCTTCAGCCGGATCGCCACTGCGCCGACAATGCCTTCGCGCACGTCGTCGCCCTCGTAATTGCCCTTCGCGTATTCGTTCACCGCCTTGAGCAAGCCCTCGCGGAAGGCGCTCAAGTGAGTGCCGCCGTCGCTGGTGTATTGGCCGTTGACGAAGGAGAAGAGGTTCTCGCCGTAGCGGCTGTTGCTGTGCGTGAAGCAGAACTCCAGCGTCTTGCTGGTGAAATGCAGCGGCGCGTAGATCGGC
>Ga0255094_1001137_pt1 | contig 12093 bp, 12 predicted proteins | sample Colum_Law_RepB_8_2_FD_188434 | JGI IMG/M metagenome (GOLD analysis project Ga0255094, IMG submission 188434) | Freshwater microbial communities from Columbia River, Oregon, United States - Colum_Law_RepB_8d | ecosystem: Environmental > Aquatic > Freshwater > River | place: USA: Oregon...
TTCGCCCGAAGCGTGCCGGGGTTTCTTTGCCCGCACTGAATCTGAGCAATTTTGATCCAACGACTGAAGCTTTCACGGAGATCAGCACCAAACCTATCGCGTTGGAAGTCGCGGAGGCAAGTTCGTTGTCAACCGATGAACTCGTGGGAGCGATTTCTCCGTCGGGAAATAAAGAGATTCGGAAGAGTGATTCCGGGATCTTCCAGAACATTACCGATCTGGCGGAGTTGCAGAATGATCACGTCGGCCTGACGGACTGGTTGCCGGTCGTTGGTGGACTCTGGTGTCTGTCACTGTGTTCAGTCGCGGGCGTCATTGTGCATCGTCGACGATCAAACGATGCGGTCGGACAACGTCGATCACAGGCACGAAAAATGGCACAGTCTCGATTGGCAACCGTCAGCCAGTTCGAGAAGGACGGAAAGTCGCGCGAAGCGCTGAGGCAGATTCGAGATGCGTTGGTAGGATTGGTTGCGGATACTCAAAATCAGGTTACCGAGGGACTGACAGCCTCAGATGTCCGGCGAATTCTTCAGAATGTCGGCGTCTCTGAGGTCGATCAACACGCCGCGAATCAGTTACTAGAAACCATCGAAGGCACCGAGTATGGTGGAGTTGACAGCGTCAATGTCACGTCATCTCTTGAGATCGCTACCAAACTGATCGACAGTATCAGCCCCGTGTTGCAGCGGAGATCGGTGCGATGAATTGTCCTCAGCAACTTCCAATGTTCTGCAGTCATGATTTGATGTCGCGACAAACGATCAATGTTCTTCGGCTGCTGCTCTTGTCAGTAATTTTTTGCCTGTCGAGTTCGATTGCAACTGCCGCAGAACCGGGTGCTCACGAGCGTGCCTTCGTGAAGGCGCTTGAACTGTTTGATCAGGCGAAATCGCCCGATGATTATCGCGCCTCCGCGCGGGAACTGGAATCAATCGTTGCAGACGGCGTTCACAGCGGTGCGGTGTATTACAACCTCGGAAATGCATGGTTCCGAGCCGGCGAATTCGGACGAGCAATCCTGAACTATCGAAAAGCGAAACCTTATCGTCCTCGCGATCCGTATCTGGCGGCCAATCTTCAACAGGCTCTTGCGTCTGCTCCCGGACGCCTGCCGGATCCGCCTGTTCCATGGTGGAGTCACGTCTTGTTCTGGACTGACTGGTTTTCCGCTTCTGCCAAAATTCGGCTGGCGAGCTGTAGTCTTTGTCTCGCGGCAATACTGTTTGTCGTCTCCATCGTTATGCGACGCAGGAGCCTGATTTCAGCGATGGCAGTCGCACTTATTTTCGGAATAGCCTTGAGTGCAGAATGCCTGTTGAATGATCCCACTCAGGTTCATCGCGCCGTAATCATCACCGAAACAACTGCTCGAAAAGGCACCGGCAAAGACTATGAACCGGCCTTCGATCAACCGCTCCGTGATGGTGCGGAGTTCACGGTTCTCACGGAGACCATTGACTATTTCTTTGGTCACTTCGAAGGGATCGGCGACGGCTGGGTTCGAAAGGAAGATGCGGCTCGATAAGCCTGCGTCGAACAATCAATTTCCGCAAGTGACTTCCAGGCAGGTCAGTTCCGGACAACATCGCCATCGCATCGGATCTTTTGCACCAACGCCTCTTGAAACATGCATCGTCAGTTTGCCTCGGCGGAACAATCCTGAGACGTAACTGACTCCGAACAAGCTTGGTGAATAAATGGGGCCGAACAACGGCAACACAACCTGACCACCATGAGTATGTCCGGACAACATCAGGTCATAGCCGAACCGTTTTGCCAAAAGATGCTGATCGGGCGAATGACTTAACAAGACTCGAAGATCACATCCCGCATCCCGCACAACGGGCGGAGCCGGTCCTATCCACGGCTGTTCAGATCCGGCGAGCAGGATCTGATATTCTCCGACCCGAAGAATCTCCGAACGCCCCGTCACGCATCGCCAGCCTGAAGCCGCAAACTTTGAGCGAATCTGTTCGTGTTCGTACTTCCAGTCATGATTGCCAAGAATAAAGTAGCACGGGGCAACGGAGAGCAGCGGTCGAAGGATGTCGATGGCTTCCGGTAGTAGCTCCATCTCGTCGATCAGATCGCCTGTGAACAGAATCAAATCCGGTTGAAGTTCTGTGATCTGGTTGACGAGAAACTGGTAGTAGCCGAGTCCTGGACAGCCAATGAAATGGAGATCCGAAATATGCGCCAGCCGAAGCGGCGCTCTTGTGGTTTTGCCGTTTCCAGTCGACGAATTCACTCGGATGGCTTTGGTGTTAACTTCCAGGTGGAAGATCTCATTCCACGGCCACAGCTGTGAAACATGCCGTCGAGGCCCACGCACAGCAGTTCGATCTTCTTCCGTTGACGCCTGGCCGAGCACATCATGCCGCGTGGTGCTATTGCTGTGTTTGAACTGAGGATGCCGAATCCAGTGCCAGCGAACCATCCCAAGAATCAGCGGAATACAGCCCGTGATCGTGACGATCAAAAGCCACTGAAGAAAAGAAGACTGCTCCGAGAAACGGCCGCCTCGCCACAGACTCTTCGGACCTGTACCAGTCAGCCACAGCAAAATCACCGGATACGACAGCACAGCGAGGTCATGCAGCGTCCGAAACTTTCTTAAACTTGTCGATCGAATGCGCAATGCATGCGAACGATTCACGATCACCACCCACCACTCCGTGTGTCCGGCAATGCTGGCGATCAACAGTAACCAGCCGATCAGATGTTGCATGAAACCCAAATCCTGTCGTTTAGAATTCGTTCTGAATCTTCAGCAACAACGGAACAAACTTCGCAAAGGCTCGTGCACGATGACTAAGCCGATGCTTAACGACGGAACTCAGCTGACCAAATGTCAGATGATATTCCGGGATGAGGAAATACGGATCGTAACCGAACCCACCGGCCCCGTTCGCGTCACGAAGAATTCGTCCTCGACAAGTCCCTTCACACGCAATTCGAATCTCACCCGCCGGCGATGACAACGCCACGCTGCAAAGGTATCCCGCACCACGTTTCTCATCCGGAACATTCAACAGCTCTGCCATCAGCTTCTGATTGTTCTTTTCATCGGTAGCGCCCTCGCCGCTATACCGTGCCGAGTAAATTCCGGGGCCGCCGTTCAGGGCGTCAACCTGCAAACCGCTGTCTTCGCCAATGACCCACTGGCCCAAATGCTTCGCGACTTCAGAAGCTTTCTTCGCCGCATTGGCGGCAAACGTGACGCCGTCTTCTTCGACTTCGGGAACATCCGGAAACTCTGTCACCGGAATGACGCGAAATCCGGCCGGTGCCAGAATCTCAGCAACTTCGCAAGCTTTCTTGTGGTTCCGACTGGCCAGCACAATTGTTCGTGAGGGATTCATATCAAACTCATTACTTCAAAGAGGCCTTCATTGCATCACGAAAATCAGTGGATGGCTGATATTTCAATTGGCGAATCGCTTTATCAATACTGAAATCGAGGTTCAATCCCAGAAACTTGATGCGTGCACTGTTAAGCAGCGGAGCTTCCTTCTTGCCCAGAAGTTTCCAGGTGGACTCCATGAGTCGAGCCAGCAATTTGGCGACAGGAAGCGGAACAATCTTTTTCGGATGACTCAGCCCGACTGCATCACACACGGTATCGATGAACTCCCGCTTCGTGACGGCTCGAGGATCTCGGATATTAAAGACTTCGCCGACGACATCATCTCGCTCAACAGCCAGCCAGATCGCTTCGCAAAGATTTCCCACAAACGTGTTATTCATCAGTTTGTCGACGGAACCCAGAAACGCAAACTTTCCGGAACGCAATCGATCCAGAAGTCTTGGGAGCACGGTACGATCGCGAGGTCCGTAGATAAATCCGGGTCTCAGCACAACAGCCGGCAGTTTGCGATTGCGGATGTAGTCACAGACAAGCAGTTCCGACTCAACTTTGGTCAGAGTATAACCATCGATCCCTGTCGTACTGGGCAACGTCGCTTCATCGGTACCGTAGTGATCACGCCCTTCGTAAACACCCAAAGAGCTGATTTGCACCCAGCGAGCCAGCGTGCCGGCCGCCAGGGCAGCCTCCAGAAGCGCCTTCGTGCCTTCCACGTTAACACGACGATAATCGTCCGTCGGCCCCCAGTCACCCACCCGAGCCGCACAATGAATCACAACCGTGACATCACGACAGGCTGCCGCGAGTGATTCCGGTTGGTCCAGATCACCTGTCACCAGCTCACAACCCCATTTTCTCAGCAGTGTCGTATCAGCTCCGGATCGTACCAGCGTGCGAACACGAAGTCCTTTTTGCCGGGCTTGTTCAGCGACATGACTGCCAACGAGTCCAGTAGCCCCGGTCACCAGAACCAGATCGTTCGAGGAAAGTTGCACTGTGGAGAATTCCATCAAGCAGAGAAAACGGGAACTGCGAAACCGTAATCTAATGCCAACGGCACGAAGTCCGAAGTCACCTTGACCGGTTTCCCGTTTGAGCACTCAAGTCCGCAGCTGAAAACCGCAGTCTTAAGTCGTCTCTGAATTCCAGCAATCGAATCCTCAGCGAGAAATGATATCCGCGATCGCGGCCGGGCTGAGCGTAATGCGGTCTGCGGAAGGGTTACCCGACGGAAACGCAGGCCAGGGAACCTTGCCGACCTGAGGATCGTCAGAGATGCGTCGTTGTGACGGCGCAAGGTAGTTCTTCAGGCCGGGCACATCATATTCAGAACGACGCCCCCAGATCTGTGCGAGCGAATCCTGATAGAGCAGTGCCCAGATATCCTGATGCTGCTGCATAATGCGAACGGAGGGACGTTGATCTCGAGCAAGCAGCACCAGATCAGGCATTTCAAATTCCAACGCCAGAGATGGTGAAAACGAAGGCGCGTATGGACTGCGATAACGATCACCCGGATCATCAGTCCCCAGCCAGAAATCAAAACAGATATCCGTGATCTCGCGCGGATAGCAGGTTTCAAATCGCCCATCCACGGCCACTCGGGATTCTCGCAATGGTCCATCGTCTGCAGCAAAACATCCGATGGCATACTGAGCCCAATTGAATGTCACCAAAGTACGGCCGTGCAACTGATGATCGTGCAGATACTGCATTGCACTGACCGGGTACTCACCACGCTCCACAGGAACTTCCTGCAAAGTCGGCAGCAGCTTGACCAGACTCAAGGAGATCATCAGCAGCATGGCGGCCATCCGAAACCGCCCGGTTGATCGCGTTGCCGTCTGTGGCTGCAACTTCCGGAATGACTGTTGAAGATTATTCCCCACCTGCTGCAAAGCACGAGGAATCCAGAAGCCACACACGATGGCAAAGATTGAAAGGTGACGACAATGACTGAGGCTTTGCCAGAGCAGCAGTGCCAGAATCACAAGCCTGGCGAAATCGCGACGCTGATCAACACTGAGGGCGATCACACCAACAGCAAGCAGACACCACAGACGAGTCGCTTCCATTCCAATAAGCGCCGGAGGACCCCAGTCTGCAATATCGGGACGAGGCAGCGTGAGTGCGTTCAGCATAAACCGCCACAGCTCAACTCCATAAGGATTAATGAGCGTCGCCAGAACTGCAGCGACAGTCACGATCGACAGGTGCAGCAGGAATCTTCGATGCCGAAAGCCTCGACGATGAATCAACTGCAGACACAGCAAACCATGGTAGGCCAGCATGATGCAAACTCCTGCGGCAAAACCACCATGGGAGTTAGCCCAGAAACACATCAACGGAACCAGAAGCCAAAGCCAGCGCAAGCGCAAGGTGGCTGTGATAACCGACTCGGAATTCTTTGAATCAAATTCTCCGAAGACATACTGCCAGAGACTTAGCAGCATCGCCACGCTCAGGTAAGTCAGAATTTGAGGACGGAAGTGCCAGTGAAACTGCAGGTTTGCGGCGACAATCATCACCATGGCTCCGATCGGCAGCCAGCCAGCTCCGGATCGCCGGGCACTGATGATCATCAGGCCAAAGATCGTGATCGCGATGGCAAGCTTCATCAAGGGTAGACCGGACGGACCAAAAGTGTCCACAGTCCATGCCAGCATCAGCTCCGCGATGTTCTCATGATTTACCCAGGGAGCACCTTCGGCCGCGTAGGTCCACGTTGCCGTACGAGGCAAAGTGCCGTCGCGAAGGACTTCTCGACCATACTGCACGTGCCCCCACAGGTCCGGATCGGAAACATTGGAAGACACAGTGGCAAGGCCGATGAGAAGGATGGCCGGAACAATCAGGAGTCGAGCGACCCGGTGAAGTCGGTTCTCTGCTGAATATGATGACTCCGGATGCATCGAAACAAGCCTGAAGCGAGGGGCCCTGCGAAGCATCGTCTCCGATAGGATAACGATGAACCTGATGACGAGTGTCGAACACTAGGTCATCAGCCGGGCCCCGTTGCGAAAATGCCTCAGAGCGAATCGAAAGGAGCAATCCCTTTGATTGGGTGTCAGGATTAAACGGGCTGTAAGACTTACACAGCCAACAGTGGCATACAGCCCACACTGAAAATCAGCACGCACTGACACTCAGCCCGCACAGTGACGCATTCCGCTCATCGCCGGCAGACTTTCACTTTGAAAACTGGCGACAAGCGGATGCTGACAATTCGCGATGAACTACTTCTTGACAACCCAGATATTGCGATAAACAACCGGATTACCGTGGCCCTGCAGATAGATCACATCCGGACCAGCGGCTTCAGGATTCTTTCCTGGGGTGCCGTGAGTCAGTTCAAGATCATCATGGATCAAAATGCCGTTCTGACGAATGGTCACGCGAGCATTCCTGACCTTCTTGTCGCCTTCGAACACGGCCGCTTTGAAGTCCATGTCATAGGTCTGCCAGGTCAACGGTGGAAAGCAGGCGTTGACTTTGGGTCGAGCGATTGAATAGATCCCGCCGCATTCATTGTTTTCACCTTCGAGGCCGAATGAATCCAGCACCTGGCATTCATAGCGTCCCTGAACGTAGACGCCGCTGTTGCCGCGTTCCTGTCCTCGAGCTGCCGGGCGAAATGGCGTACGGAATTCAATATGCAACTGATGATCACCAAACTTGTCTTTGGTTTCACAGTCTGCCGCCAGCAGATCCGTCATCGTGAGCATGCCGTTCTTGAAAGCATCGGCTGACTTGCCATCAAACAGAACAACCGCGCCTTCAGGAGGTTTGGCGTCCAGAGTCGGACTTTTGCGTTCGACCTTCTTCAGAGTGCCGCGAGCTTCCCCGGATTCGGAAAAAACTGATGCCTGTCCGTCCTTCAGGATCGCATAACCATGGCCATCGGCTTTGATCTTTGTTTCGCCGTCCGTAGTACTGCCGCTGGCTCGGAATTTCTCATCCCCGTTCCAGCCATCGCCAGGCAAACCGCCCGGATATGCAACGCCGTCAAACTTATGGTCACCCAAAGCGATGACCTGAAAACCAAGTTTAATCGCCTGATCATCGATCTTGATTTCGCCCGAGTACTCCCCCTGAATTGCATAGTCCGGCCCTGCTTCTTCGGCAGTCAGGAAAACGCCGTCTTCGGCTCCAGACACAGCGGACACCAGAACCAAGGTCGCAAAGAAACTCATCATCAGCTTACGCATGCCAACTCCAGTCAGGACAGAAACCAGGCCGGTGCGACGTTGCGACCAACAGGAGGCCACAGGTGGGAAGCAGGCAATTCGCCGCCGAACCGGATTCAATGTCGCGGAATTGTGAGTGGTCTTGAGTCAGGATGCAAACAACTGAGTGATGCGGTGATTTGTCCAGATTCAGAATTGCTTTTCCAATCTCCAATCTCCAATCTCCAATCTCCAATCTCCAATCTCCAATCTCCAATCTCCAATCTCCAATCTCCAATCGAAAAAGCCCCGGGGAGCATGGGGCTCACCGGGGCTTCTGGAGGTGGAACATCTGAACGTCGCGTCAAGTTCCGTTAGTCAAACATGTCAGTTAAAGATGCCAGTCGCATCCTTGTGAAGAATCCCGGTTTCGCTTCTGTTTGACGAACAACCTGAGACCCGTCCGGAGTCCCGTACATATTTGAATCACAGGACTGGCAATTTCCGTTGCCGCCGTAGTTGCATCCACGATTGTGGAAGTTGCCGGGATATGGCACCCCGGGAATAACACCGGTATGGCTCTGCCATGTTGGCACATTCATGTAGGTGTAACCCAGTTGAGTCGTATCATTTGGCTGATAGACGGCTGGATAGTTCCCAATGAAGCCACCACCCGGGTTACCGTAGTAAGCCTGTGGGTGATAAGCCGCGTACCAGGTCGAATCATAATTCACCGGGTAGTGCGTCGGAGGAGCCCAGCCGGAATCCGGGTGAGCCAGCCGTGGGTGATTAGCCCAGGCTGCCCGACGTTCATCACGGCGAGCAATCCGTTCCTGACGATGGCCACCGTTGTAGCCCGACTGGCACTGATTGCCGTTGCTCCAGTCGCTTGCCTGATAGCCGATGTAGTTGCTGCCACCATTGTTGCAATCACAATGGCTGACCTGCTGCACCTGAGCCGAGGCCGCGCTGCCAGTCACCAGAACGGCGACCGTGGCGAGGAATGCTGCTGACAAGTTTCTCATGAGTTCCTTCTCCAGAGATCCAGAGAGAATTGATGTTCGACACAGGGTGCGGCAGCAACAATTCTGCTGCGGCTTCGCTTCACGATGATGTTCTTGTGGCTTACCACGACTGGCACTTGTGGGGCCGTGGAGATGTCGTCGGATTGTAGTTACCGATGTGAGTGATCCGGCTGGCTGGCATACCGGAGCTATAGTTGTAGGCGTGATGAACGTTCGGAGCCAAAGGCACTGACATCGGCATGCCGTAACCCTGAGCAGCGTACAACTGAGTATCGCGAGGATCGATGTACGATGGCTGGTCGGCGTAAGTCATATGATACTTGCCAAGCCATGGGCTTCCCTGACCACAGTTTCCGGATGGAATCATCCAGCCGAAGAGTCGATCGCAAAGGCAGTTATTACTTTCCTTGCACTTCTCGGCGAAGCTTGGGTTTCTTCCGTCACGACATTTTCGACCATTCCGGCCGCGGCCACCGTAGCAAGAATCCTGACAAGGATCGCAACTGTTACCCCAGCCACCATTCATGCCGTTCGCATGACCGCCGCTGTAGCAGGAGTTGCAGTCCGTTTGTGTGTAGCAGCTGCCCATGTTGCAGTTGCCCATGTTGCAGTTGCCCATGTTGCAGTTGCCCGCATCGCACATCCCGCCATAGCAGGGATCGCACATGCCATAGGAAGGGGGACAGCACTGTGTTGGACAGCACTGTGAAGGGCATGGCTGCGGGATGTAGCAGGTTTCTCCACACAGACCAGTCGTTGTGCAACTGGCCTGCTGGATTCCAGAGGCTGATTTCGCAGCACTCCGGTCTGACATACGGACCACGCCGTCTTCAGCCAGAGTCACTCCGGCCGTCAGCATCGTACACAGCAGGGCTGTGTTCTTGAGCAGATTCTTTAGGGAGATCATTTTGACACCTGATGAGAATGTGAAGAGAATTCAAAGCCTCGGAGGCCGACATCCTATTCTTGGCACGGTATGACTTAAGGCCGGGTGTATCGCGGGATACATCATTGAGAACATTGCCCGAATCGTGACCGCGTACAGGATAAGACATCGGCCTGCAACGAAGACGATCAGCGAATGACCGGTGGTTTGAACATTGTGAATGGGCTGATAGAAGAGTGATACTTCACGTCAACCTGAGTTCCCTGCAGCTTCCAGTCTTCTTTTGACCAGACACCGAACGGAGTCACCATCCAGCCACCATTCACCTTGTAGTAGTACGGTGGGTAGATGGCTCGGTAACGATGTTCATGCAGCATTTCATGAGGATGGAAGGCTTGATTCTGGATCGCGATTCCGCCTACCTGCTGCGGAATTCCCGGACGTGGTGCCGGATACAAAGCGGCTCCGGTCTGAGGATACATGCCGCTTCCATTCTGCGGATACATCCCGTTCTGAGAACTCATCGGTGCCGCGCCCTGATAGACAGGACCCGTTGCAGCATAGTTCGAAGCATTCCAGTACCGTCCTTGTGAGGACATGTGGACCGGCTGCGGACCTTGATACTGTTGCCAGTTCTGTGATGGATGAACCGGAACCGGATTCGACATTCCCGCTGGTGTCGCACTGAAGTACTGTGGACCAACGGCGGTCTGTGTGTTTGGCAGAACCGGAGCCTGTTGAATTGGAACCGGCTGCAAAGCGGATTCAGCCTGCGAAACAAAATCATCCGCAGGAACTGAAGGAACAGCCGAGGATGGTGAATTGATCACCGCAACAGTCGGCGTCGCCGCACTTTCCAGAGATAGCAACGGCAGATCTGACGAAGCAACTGCGGCTGGAGCCGCATCATCCGGCTGAGCGACAGTCTGGCGAACCTGCACGGCCTGACGCTCCGCATCGCGGACGACAGCTCGCTCTACAGCAGCCGTGCTGTCAGTTGTTTTGATTTCCGGCTTGACTGCAGGCTTCCTTGCCAAAGCCAACTTCGGCATACTCACCGATGATTTCTTCTGCGGGACAGCAGTCGCAGTCCGTGAAGGAGCAGATGAACTTTGCGAAGCGATAACCGGTCGCGTCACTGGCGACTGTGCTCCGATTCCATCCTCTGCTGTCGGAGCAGGCTTTGCCTTCACGACAGACTTTGAGGACTTGCTTGTCGACTTGGCCATTGTTGACTTCGAGGTCGTTGACTTCGCGGTCGAAGTCTTCTTGCTCGAAGTCTTGCTCTTGAACCAGCCCACAATCCCTGTCGGAGCCGGATTCGATCCCTTTGCCGCTGGTTGTTCGGCAGTTGCGTTCTCCGCGCAAATGACGCCCATCATCAGCGCTACTAGACACTTGCGTAGCATTAGAGCCCCCTCCATGGAATCCGCGGATCGTCCGGTGTTCCGCATCGGCGGCAGGTTCCAGTGAACCTGGCCCGGCCGGTTTGTTCAGAATTATTTCAGACACAGTCATCGACGCCACGTAGACGCCGATACCCCCCGGTCTGTCGACCCGTCTGCCTTCTGCGCGGTCCAATCGCGGTGCACATCAAGCCCAACGGAATATCTCGACAGTCTTCTTGTTCGGCCCGTATCGATCGTGCGGATGAGTCATTCAATGCCTGTCGCATCAATAGAATTGCCAGTAGAACAGGGCTGTGCGGTGGAGTCTTCTCAATCGAAAGTCATTGCCTGACCGACAATTTTTGCCCTTTTTGCCCAGCATGAATGCCTGCCGAAATTCGAGACAATCGTCTAGACTACGGTTCACTGGTCGAATGACACGATAAAAGACGTGTTTTGAGGCCGGAAAAGACAGGCATTGAGGCCAGTTGAATGAATCTGGCCCCCTCCTCAGATACCAATTTCAAGGCAAAGGACGCCCCTGGTGGCTCGACGGAAATCTTCAAACTCGAACAGCTCTCTCTTCGACGAAAATGCGCTGCCTGACGCAAATGTGCAGTTTGTGCCGATCAGTGAAGAAACCCGACGACGGTACCTGAACTACGCAATGTCGGTGATCACTTCGCGAGCACTCCCGGATGTTCGCGATGGTCTCAAACCGGTCCAGCGCAGAATTCTGTATGTGATGTACGATCGGCTCCGCCTGACCTTCGACCAGAAGACTCGTAAGTGCGCAAAAATCTGCGGGGATACGACGGGCTCGTTCCATCCGCATGGTGATATTGCGGTGTACGAAGCGCTGGTCCGAATGGCTCAGGACTTCACTCTGAGGTATCCACTGGTGGTTGGCCAGGGAAACTTCGGCTCCATCATGGGCCTCCGCGCAGCGGCCTCGCGATATACCGAAGCCAAGGTTTCGCGACTCGCCGAAAACCTGATGAATGAACTGCGCTATCAGACGGTCGATATGCGTCCAACGTACGACGCTGTCGATGAAGAGCCTGTCGTTGTCCCCGCCCGTTATCCAGCGCTGCTGGTGAATGGCTCTTCGGGGATCGCCGTCGGTATGGCAACCAACATGCCGCCGCATAACCTCGGCGAATGCATTAAGGCCGCCATTCATCTGATCGAGAATCCTGACGCGTCGGTCGCCCAACTGATGCGTTATATCAAGGGCCCCGATTTTCCGCTCGGTGGC
>Ga0255094_1001140_pt1 | contig 12074 bp, 7 predicted proteins | sample Colum_Law_RepB_8_2_FD_188434 | JGI IMG/M metagenome (GOLD analysis project Ga0255094, IMG submission 188434) | Freshwater microbial communities from Columbia River, Oregon, United States - Colum_Law_RepB_8d | ecosystem: Environmental > Aquatic > Freshwater > River | place: USA: Oregon | collected...
CCTTTAGGGTGTGCCGGGCAGGAATGCCCGGGGTACGGTGTGAAGCCGGGGCTACGGATTTTGTTGCTGCCTGGAGGGGCTGCTGTGTCTGAGGATCCCTGCGGGTTCTATCGGTATCGCACCGGGATGATGCGTGCGGGATGCAGTTTGCTGACGAGAGCACTTGTGCTTTGCCTGTTGTGCACTGCAGCGGCAGCGCAGGGGTTGTCGCCTGAGCAGTCTCTGCAGCAGCTGGGTGCTGCGGGTGGGTTTCGGGTGGAACTGGTGGCTGCTGAGCCGCTGGTGCGACAGCCGGTGGCGATGGAGTTTGACGACCGTGGTCGGCTGTGGGTGATCCAGTATCTGCAGTATCCGAATCCTGAGGGACTGCAGCGGGTGCAGGTGGATCGTTATTCGCGAACGAGGTATGACCGTGTCCCGGATCCTCCGCCCCGGGGGCCTCGCGGTGCCGATCGGATCACGATCCTGCAGGATTCTGACGGTGACGGGCGGATGGATACCGGTCGCGATTTTGTGGACGGTCTGAATCTGGCGACGGGTCTGGCGTTTGGTCATGGCGGGGTCTATGTGCTGCAGGTTCCTTATCTGCTGTTTTATGCCGACCGGGATCGTGATGATGTCCCGGACGGGGATCCTGAGGTGCTGTTGAGCGGGTTTGGCATGGAGGATGCTCACAGTGTGGCCAATTCGCTGACGTGGGGACCGGATGGCTGGCTTTACGGGTGTCAGGGCAGCACGGTGACGGCCAGCATTCGGGGGATTGAGTTTCAGCAGGGTGTCTGGCGGTATCATCCTGTGACGCAGGCATTTGAGTTGTTCTGCGAGGGCGGGGGCAATACGTGGGGGCTGGATTTCGACCGTCAGGGGCGGTTGTTTTACAGCACGAATTACGGCGGTTACGTGCTGGTGCATGGACTGCAGGGGGCGTATTACGTGAAGTCATTTGGCAAGCACGGAGCGCTGCATAATCCGCATGCGTACGGGTATTTCGAGCATGCTGCGCATCAGAATTTTCGTGGTGGTCATGTGACGGTGGGTGGGATTGTGTACGAGGAGGCTCAGTTTCCGACGGCACTGCGTGGGAGGTATTTGGCGGGTGATCTGCTGGGCCATGGTGTTTACTGGCATACGATTCAGAATGCGGGCTCGACGGTTTCCACGGCGCATGGTGGCGAGCTGCTGACCTCGGGCGATCCCTGGTTTGCTCCGACGGACGTGACAGTGGGTCCGGACGGTGGTGTGTATGTTTCGGACTGGCATGATGCCCGGACGGCGCATCCGGATCCGGATGCCGACTGGGACCGCAGCAATGGTCGGATTTACCGGCTGGTGTATGGTGCTGGTGAGCGGTCTGCGGTGCCGGATTTTGCGGCGCTGACGTCTGAGCAGTTATGGAAGCTGCATGGTGATGAGCGTCAGTGGTATGTGCGGCGGGCGCGTCGCGAGCTGGCGCGCAGGGTGACAGCGGGAGGATTGTCTGCTGACCTGCGTGATCTGGGGGAACGATTTCGTCAGGCGTCGCTGACGTCGGTTGAGGAGTCAGAGGCGCTGGAATCGCTGTGGTCGCTGCATGTGCTGGGGGGCTTTGACGAAGTGACGGCGACGCAGTTACTGAGCAGTCCGCATGCGTCGGTGCGGGGCTGGGCAGTGCGGCTGCTGGGGGATACGGGCGAGGTGTCTGAATCTCTGGCGCATCGGCTGGACGAATTTGCGGAGCAGGAATCGGAAGTGCAGGTGCTGCAGCAGGTGGCTGCGACAGCGAGGAGGCTGCCGGCGGAGGTGGCGGTGCCGATGATCAATGCGAACATCAATCGGGACGACCACGGGGATGATCTTTGTCTGCCGTTGATGTGGTGGTGGGCGGTGGAGCAGCACAGTGTGTCGGGGCGAGCCGAGGTGCTGCGGCGTTTTGTGCGACCGACGTTATGGAACAGTCGGCTGGGTCGGGATGTGCTGTTGCCGCGATTGATTCGGCGGTATGCGGCGGAGGGAACAGCGGCGGGTGTGGATTCGGTAGTGACGCTGCTGCGGGCAGCGCCCGGTGTGCAGCAGCGACGTGGATTGTGGTCAGCGATTGTGGCGGGGTGGCAGGAACGCGGCGGAGAGCTGGCTGGGGGCGATTCACTGACATCTGAGTCGTTGCGTGGGCATGCGATTGCCGAGTTGCTGCTGGCGGACTGGAGGTCTGAGCCTGCTGATGTGACTTTGCTGCGTGCGGGAATTCTGCTGGGTTTGTCCGAGCCGCGGGAGTGGGCGGAGCGGGTGGCGTTCAGTGCTGACACGCCTGTGGAGCAGCGAGTGCGACTGCTGGAGGTGCTGGTACTGCTGCATGATGAGCGGCTGGCGGGGCCGTCGTTAGCGCTGGTGAAAAGTGATTCGGCGGATGTGGTGCGTGCTGCTGCCCTGCGGGTGCTGGCAAATTCGGCAGCGGATGAAGGAGTGGCCGATGAGCTGATAGAGCTGCAGCGAAAGTTTCCGGAGGGGGGGTTGAACAGTCAGTTGCGGGACGTGCTGTTGTCGCGTCCGATCTGGGCGAAGCGCTGGCTGCAGGCGGTGGATGGGGGGCGTATTCCGGCGGCGTGGACATCGCTGGAGCAGATTCGGCGGGTGGCATTGTTTGCCGATGCGGAACTGGATGGATTGGTGGCGAAGCACTGGGGTCGCCTGCACGGGGTGACTCGCGAGGATCGTCTGGCGGAAGTGCGGCGGCTGAACAATGACCTGCGAGCGGGTACGGGTGATGGGGTTGCGGGGCGTGAGCTGTTTCGTCGGCACTGCGCGGCCTGTCATCAGTTGTCCGGCGAGGGTGGTCGGGTGGGACCGGATCTGACGACGGCCAATCGTCGGGATCGGGATTTTCTGCTGATCAGTCTGGTGGATCCCAGCAGTGTGATTCGGCGTGAGTATGTGAGTGTGGTGGTGCAGACGAGGAGTGGTCGTGTGCTGACGGGCCTGCCTATTTCGCGATCTGAGTCGTTGCTGGTACTGGCGGACTCGAAGGGTGAGCGGCAGGAGATAGCGACGGCGGAGATTGAAGAGTTGTCGGAATCGGGAGTGTCGCTGATGCCTGAGGATTTGTATCGGCAATTGAAGCCTCAGCAACTGCGGGATCTGTTTGCATACCTGATGGGTGGGCCTTAGCCGGGAGTGGCGTGGTGATGAGGAGACTGTGTCTGCTGAGCGGAATGCTGTTGTGTGTCAGTGGGGTTGTTGCCGCGGTTCAGGCTCAGGAGACACCGGCACCGGCGGGGGTTGTGCGAGAGTATGAGAACCGTCTGGTGCGGATTGAGCAGCCGCGTCCACTGCTGGCGGACTATCCTGAGTTTTTCGAGCCGATCATTGAGCAGGCGCATTACGAGGCTCCGGCGATCGTGCAGGACGCGGGAGCTGATCTATCGGTGCGAGCGTGGCGTTTTTCGTACAACGCGCGGGGTATTATTGAGATGCCGAACGAGCTGCGTCTGGCAGAGACGGCCGTGATCATGGTGCATCCGTGGGCGATTGACGACAGTTGGGGCTGGAAGTCACCGCAGCCGAATGGAGTGGCCGACTTTTGTACTCCGGAAAAGAATGCACTTGCAGCGCGACACACGAAGCAGGTGATTGATCCGTTTCTGAAGAGACTGCGGGGCAAGGCAGCGTTTGTGATGTACAGTCTGCCGGGTGCTGCGGACTCGATTCGGACGCAGGTGTATCGTTCGTTTGCGAAGCGTCCGACGGCGGCGGAGCGGGTGTCGGGGGAGCGGGAGTTGCGGCGTGTGCTGTCGGAGTATTCGTATGTGGGTGAGGGTCTTCCGGCGCGGCTGCAGCTGGGGGCTCGGCAGCCAGTTGCCGATTATTTCCGTCAGTTTCCGGGGCTGGATGCCGGATCGCGGTTCAACGGGGAAGGGTTCTGGAAGCTGCCGATACCGGTGAGTGATTCGGTGTCTGTGGATCCGGAGGATGTGGTGATTTATGACGGAGAGGGTTATCCGCCGCTGCGGGATTTTCTGCAGCAGCATGGAGTGCGTCATGTGCTGCTGACGGGGTATGCGACGGACATGTGTTATTGTCGTACGACGGCGGGTTATGAGAATCTGTCGCGGGACTTCAATGTGTTTCTGGTGGCGGATGCTTCGCTGGCGACGTTTCCATCGAACACATCGCCGCGGTTTGCGGTGAATGCTGCGATATCGTATGCGGCGCTCAATCAGTTGGTGACGCAGGTGTCGTGGGTGCAGTTGAAGTCGGGAGCAGAGGGGAGTCGCTGAGATGGCTGAGCTGATGAGCAGGCGTGGTCTGCTGGGGCGTGCTGCCGGGTTGGTGGGTACAGCGGCATGCGGAGTGGGCAGCGTGGCGGCAGTCAGTGCCGGGTCGTTGGGTGCGGGTGCGGGCCGTGGTCCGGCGCAGATTGCGATTACTCTGGATCTGGAAATGAGTCGCAATTTTCCGCAGTGGGAAACGACACACTGGGACTACGAGAAGGGCAATCTGAACGAGGAGGCGAAGCGGTATTCGGTGGAGGCGGCGCGGCGTGTGAAGGCGGCTGGTGGTCTGCTGCATTTTTTTGCGGTGGGTCGAGTGCTGGAGCAGGCGGATGTGAGCTGGCTGCGGGAGATTCTGGAGGCTGGCCATCCGATAGGCAATCACACGTATGATCATGTGAACGTGCTGGCGAGTCGTGTGGAGGATCTGCAGTTTCGTTTTCAGCGATCGCCGTGGCTGTTGCGGGGGATGTCGGTGCAGGAGGCGATACGAGAGAACATTCGTCTGGCGGGTGAGGCGATGAAGTCGCGTCTGGGAACTGAAGCGGCCGGTTTCAGGACTCCGGGTGGTTTTCATGACGGTCTGCGTGAGTATCCCGGGATTCGGGCGATGCTGCAGGAGCTGGGATTTGGGTGGGTGAGCAGTCTGTATCCGGCGCATCCGAATACGCAGCCGCTGGAGGAACCGAGTGAAGTGGTACTGCGTGGGATCGTGGAGGCGCAGCAGCGGGCTCAGCCGTTTGTGTATGACGACGGACTTGTGGAGATTCCGATGAGTCCGATCAGTGATATCGGGGCATTTCGTGGTGGGCGCTGGAAGCTGGAATGGTTTTTGCGGTCGGTGCGGCAGTGTGTGGAGTGGACGATCGAGCATGGTGCGGTGTTCGATTTTCTGGCGCATCCCTCGTGTCTGTATGTGGTGGATCCGGAGTTTCGTGCGATTGATCTGATCTGTGAGCTGGTGGGTGGGAGTGGTGGTCGAGCGGAGCTGGTGGATGTGGGGGCGATTGCAGCGAGGGTTCGCGGCGGTGGCGGGAACTGATGTTTTTCGCAGCCACGGATGAGTTGTGGTGTGTGCCGTGTGATGTGGAGGTGGGTTGATGGTCTGGTTGCGTGGGTTGGTGGCTGTTGTTGTGTGCTGTTGCGTAAGGTTGGCCGCGCGGGGCGGTATGTGGCAGGTGGAATCGGGGACGGAGTCTGGTCTGCAGATTGTGACTGCTGCGCGGACGACTCCGGAGTATACTCGGCGGAGCGAAGGGGATGTGATTGAGTTGTCGGATGGGCGTCTGTTGCTGGTGTCGATGGAGTTTTCCGGCGACGGCAGCGATTTCGCAAAGACTCGACTGGTTGCTCAGGAATCCGCTGATGGTGGTCTGACGTGGGGTCAGCATCGGGTGGTGACGGAGACAGCGGCAGGCGATATGAATGTGTATTCGCCGAATCTGACAGCGGCGCAGGACGGGGGCATTCTGCTGTTGTTCATGCGGCAGCACCGAGCGGGTGAGCTGACGAATCATGTGTGGAAGTCGCGGGACGACGGTGCGACGTTTGAGCCATATGCTGAGTTTATGTCGCGGCGGGATTTTTCTCTGTGCAATGCGACGGTGAAGCGGCTGGCATCGGGGAGGCTGCTGTTGCCGGCGAATCCGCCTGTGCCGGGGCAGCGTGCTGAAACCGGTCCGTATGCGGCGACGGTGTTGTGGAGTGATGACGACGGTCTGACGTGGAGTGTTTCGGAATCGCGTGTGCAGTTGCCGCTGCGTGGTGCGATGGAGCCGCATGTGGAGCAGACGGCGGACGGTCGAGTGCTGATGGTGCTGCGGAATCAACTGGGGCGGTTGTATCTGTCGGAATCTGTGGACGAGGGGGTCAGTTGGAGTGCGGCGAGGCCGACGGATCTGATGTCACCGGAATCATGTCCCGAGCTGACTCGCATTCCGGGCACGGACGATCTGCTGATGATCTGGAACAATTCGTTTGATCCGAAGTTTCGTTCGCATTTCGGGCGTCGCAGTCCATTGACGGCGGCGGTGTCACGTGACGGTGGTCGGTCGTGGCAGAACGTGCGTGATATTGAAACGGATCAGACGCGGGCCTTTTCGAATCCCGGCTGCAGATTTACTCGCAGCGGCAAAGCCATCGTGAACTACTGGACGTGCGAGTATCTGTCGGACTGGAGGATGCAGGATGTGATTGATCTGCGTGTGGCGGTGATTGATCTGTCGTGGTTTTACGGAGCTGGTACAGAGTCGGCGGCGGGTCCGCTGGGGGCGTCGGTGCAGCGGGCGATAGGCAGTCGGCGGGAACTTTTTGTGGACCGCTTTCTGATAGAGCGGATGCGTGATCTGGAGCTGCGTCTGCATCAGCCTGTTGCGGCTGAGCCGATGGCGGAGCCAGCGGATGCGCTGGAGTACGGCACGGTGATCAGGGATGGCGATCTGTTCCGTCTGTATACTCGTGACGGCCGTGGTGCGAAGTTTGACGGTGATGAGTCTGAGGTGACGAGGTATTGTGAGAGTCGCGACGGCGTGCGATGGACGAAGCCGAAGCGTGGTCTGGTGGAGCTGGATGGCAGTCGAGAGAACAATGTGATTCTGCATGAGTCTCCTTACTGTCATAATTTCTCGCCGTTTCTGGATGTGCGTCCGGGTGTAGCGGCCGGGGAGCGGTTCAAGGCATTGGCGGGTACGGTGAAAACCGGTCTGGTGGCATTTGTTTCGGGTGACGGCGTTCGCTGGCGGAAGCTGCGGTCGGAACCGGTGATCACGTATACGAAGGAGTATGCGTTTGATTCGCAGAATGTGGCATTCTGGTCTGAGAGTGAGGGTCAGTATGTGTGTTATTTCCGGCATTTTCTGGAGGGTCAGCTGCGGTCTGTCTGTCGTACGACATCGGCCGATTTTGTGAACTGGAGTGAGCCGCGTGCGCTGCGTCCGAATTTTCCGGGCGAGCACATTTACACGTCGCTGACTCAGCCCTATTTCCGTGCTCCGCATCTGTACGTGGCGACTCCGACGCGTTTTCATCCTGGGCGTGGTGAGAGTACGGACATACTGTTCATGACGGCTCGGGGCAGCAGTCGTTATGACCGGACATTTCGGGAGGCGTGGATTCGTCCGGGCCTGGATCCGGCGCGGTGGGGCAATCGTTCGAATTATGCGGCGTTGAACGTGCAGCAGACGGGTGCGTCGGAGATGTCTGTGTATGTGACGCCTTTTCGGCGTTTTGTGCTGCGGCTGGATGGTTTTGCGTCACTGCATGCGGGTGCGGATACCGGCGAGATGACGACGTGGCCACTGTTGTTTGCGGGGAAGCGTCTGTTTCTGAATTATTCGACGAGTGCCGGTGGTTCTGTGCGTGGTGAGCTGCGAAGTGCCGCGGGTGAGCCGTTACCGGGGTTTGGATTGTCCGAGTGTCGAGCGCTGGTGGGTGACGAGATTGAGGGATCGATGGAGTGGCTGGGTGGCGATCTTTCGCAGTTGGCGGGCCAGCCTGTTTGTCTGCATCTGGAGTTGCAGGAGGCGGATGTGTATGCGCTGCAGTTCAGGGACTGAAGTGTGAGGTGGGTGGCGGTCGGGGTGATTACAGGGTGATGGTGCCGGTGGGGGTTTGGAAGCGGGCGGTGAGCAGCGGATGTGTATGCACGTGGGTGGTAATGTGTTCCGTGCAGCCGATGCTGGTGAGCCAGTTCTGTAAGCGGTGTGCATCGGGATGTTGCAGTTCAAGGTGTGAGAGCTGCAGTGCGGAGTGCGGCAGGCGGGCCGGTGGCAATTGTGGTGTGTGCCACTGGATGAGTGAAGGCATGCTGCCGTGCAGCAGCAAACGCCCGTCGGCGGGGATTGTGATCTGCCAGTTGAGGTCACCGCGCTGCATGTCTTCGATCGAGCCCGGGTCGATGCCTGCGTTGATGGCTGCCTGACGGGTGGCGACAATGTCGCTGGTGCGCAGGACCCAGGTGGTCAGTCGTGGTGGAGTTCCCGGCTGGAGTTCGTCGAGTTGAAACCAGCGCGGGCGAGTCACCGGGGCAGCGTCCGGATCAATGGCAATCACTTCCAGATAACAGGTTTCGCCGATCTTCAGGAGAGCGTTGTGTGTGCCCAGTCGCGGGTGTTTACCGCCGGGCTGCATTCGACAGCCCAGTCGCTGTTCGACATAACGGATACCATCGGCCAGTGCAGTGGCTGTGAGCACGAGGTGATCGAGTTGGCAGGAGGGTGTCGTCACCGTGAATTTCCCGCTTTGAGTTCTGCAAGCACTCGAAAGAATGCTGCAGCAAAGCCACGCAGCACGAAGGTGTTGGCCGGTCCGGTGCTGTGAATGCGCAGTCCGGGCTCGGCGAAGGTGGCAACGAAACTTCCAAGCACGGCGACGGGTACTCCAAGTCCGGCCATGATTCCCGCAGTGGCACCGTTCAGTATGAAGGGCATGACAAGCAGCATGAGCAATCCGGAGAGTGTTATGAGTCTGCCGATTCTGCGGGTGTAAGTCAGTCGGCGGGCGATGGATTGGCTCAGGTAATAGTGACAATGCACCTGATAATTTGTGAGCACGAAGCGAAACGCCGGAACCTGAACGACAGAACTGAACGGCGACAGATTTTCGGTAGCGCCTGTTTTGATGCAGATCGGCGGCAGCTGCACCAGTCGTCCGCAGGCGATGCGATTTCCGTCGACGACGGTAAACCAGCCGGGCGTTTGCGGGACATCGACTTCGGCGCCATGTCCCCCGATGACCTCGAACGGATTATCGGTGCTCATGCTGTCCCCGCCCGTTTGTCCTCTGAAACGGCTGTTTCAGCCTGCCGCTGCAGTTTACTGCTTTGGTGGAGTTCCGCCACCCTTGCCGTCGCCGGGGGGGCTGCCGAGCTGCAGCCTGACTGCACCGCCCTGCCCTCCGCCGCCGATCGAAAATCGTATGTTGCTGAACATACGACTTTGTGCATCCAGAAACTGGGCAACGGCGAAGCGGGCGATGCCGGTACCGACGCTGGCATCCACAAGCAGTTCCTGTTCGGCCGAGCGAATCTTCAGTTCGAGATCGGAATCGGCCTTTGTCAGTGCTTTGGTGGCATAGCTGTTGAATTCCGGCTTTCCGGCGGGTTCGGGATTTGAGGCCTGGCCATTGATTGAAAAGGACATGCGGGGTGCTGTGGTTTTCTGCAGCCAGCGTTCGAGGGTTTCCAGCCACTGGCCGGGGACTTTGCTGAGGGCATCGTCCGTCTGTCCCAGCCACTGGCTGAGCTGCATGCGAACAAGCAGCGGTGAGCCGATGGCGTTTTTCTGCAGAGCCTGTTCGCTGCCGGCAACAATTTCTTCCAGCATCTGCACTGCGGATTCATTCCCGACAGTGAACCACAACCAGGACCCGGTGGCGGCAAGATTCAACTGCACGGGGATGGGATTACCGGCAAAGGGGACCGGAGTTTTTTCAGCGCGGATGGAGAGCATGCGGTAGTCACCGGTTTCGGAGCGACTGACGGTGACCATTTCACTGGCGGAAGTTGCCTGCAGCAGGAATTCGAGGGCATCGAGAAATTTTTCGGCGGATTCCAGTCGCATGCCGCCGCAGGGCAGCAGTCCGTTTTCGACAGTGCCTCGCAGACAGAAGGAGGCATCGAGGATACCGTATTCGACAGTTTGCCGGAGTGAGTCGACGAGGTCATCGACGAGGACGGCGGCCGCCGGGGTATCACCGGCTGCTTCCTTCAGTCTGAGTCCGGTGGAACCGGCGAGGACGCCGAGGAATGGCCGAATGGATTCGGGGATGGCGACGGTGGTGGAAACGACAAGTGGTGACGATTCGTCCTGCAGCGCGGCCAGCTGTGTGCCCTGATTGCTGACGACGGACAGGAAGGATGCGAGGGTGCTGTTTTCGCGGGCGCGAATGCGGAGCTGGCTGACCACGGGCTGTCCGGTTTCAGCTGACAGTTTGAGGGTGAAGCGAGCGCGGTCGATATCAAACATGACTCGCCGCAGCAGTTCCAGCCGACCTTCTGCGAGGACTCGGCGGAGTGAATAGGTGCCTTCGGCCTCATCATCAAATCGCTGCAGAAAGACAGACGCCTGACTTTCCAGCGCGGTCCAGAAGGCGTGGCGGAAGTCGGAGGGGATCCGGGTGAAGTCAAAGTCGGCGTAGAGGTCCTGTCCGCTGTGTTCTTCGTCGAGTTTCAGATCATCGCGGGTGGGCAGGTCCAGTGAATACAGTGCGTCGGATCGGCAGGAATACATGAATCCATCCTGATACCGGTACCATGTGGACATGGATTTGGGCGGCTCGGGCGGTTTGCCGGCTGCTCCTGCTGCGTCACCGACACTGGCTGTGGCCACGATGGAGATAGCGAATGTCTGTTTGGTTTCACCTTTGCCTGGTCCGGCTGGTGCGACCTGCGGGGGTGTGTTGCGGAGTTTTTCGAAGTCGAGTTTGACTTCGAAGCGGTCTTCTTCGCCGAGAATTTCGACAGCGGGTCCCATCAGGCTGGCCTGCTGCCGGACAAGTTCTTCGAACTTATCGCGGGATTCGCAGGTTTCGAAGGTGATGGGGTTATTGAGAGAGACTTCGGGAAGCGTCTGGAGGAAGAACAGAGTGCCGGCCATTTCGGGGGCGGCTTCGTCGGGTTTGCGAATGCGTCGCGGACCCATGCCCATGGAAACTCGACCTGCAGCGCCGCCCATCAGCATGATCTGTGACTGCGGCACAGCGAGCTGCTCGCGGACAGTGTTGAGGTAGCGGAAGCCATCTTCAGGGCGGAGGTTGGTGTGCCAGACGCGGCCGAAAACTCGCCCGCGGGAAGCGGGTGAGGGTTCGTCGGCAGATGTGGCGGAGCTGCTGGCGAGCAGCAGCAGTGCGAGGCTGACGAGGGGAAGGAGCCGTCCGTGAAGTCTGGGCATGAGCGAGATCCGGGAGTTGAGCAGAGGGAGGATTTGGGAACCGGCTGCCGGGCGGGTGAAAACTGCCGCAGGGTTGCCGTAGTGTGGAAAAACCGGTGAAAAATCCGTGAGATTCGGAAAAAAGGCTGAAGTGGGCAGTGATTTTTGCGAATTGCGGGGGAATTTGGGAGTGGAAGGGGCGGGTATTCGCCCAGTTTTTAGCGGTGTTTGGCTGTGGGAACTGACGATTCTGCTGAATGTACTGATTTTTTGCGCCCGGTGGTGCCGATGTTAACGCCTGTCGCGGTGCCTGCACCTGTGAATGGGAGAGATTCACGGCCGGCAGGGGTTTGACCGCGGTTTGCGTATTGAGACGAGGCTCGGCACAGTGGGTCGAGGTTCTGTTTCCGGGGGCGATTGCGACAACCCTATGAGTTGTCGGAAAATCGATCCATGTGCCGAGCTCGTCGAATATTACAACTGGTTCTGGGGTGTACAGGCTGGCGTGTGCAGCCTTGTCAGGCAGTTTCGCCGGAGGGGATTCAGATGCTGAAGAGATTGGTTGCGATTGCCGTCATTGCGGTCGCCGTGCTGAGCTCGACGAGGTCGGTGGAAGCCGCTCCTCCGGGCCAGCCGTCAGACTGGCAGCGTTTCTATTATTACCCGTACATCTACTATCCGCATTCGTTCCAGAAGCCGCAGCAGTACGATCACATGTACTATCGCTACGAGCCTTCGATGCGGATCCCGGTGTACAACAAGAGCTGGTACAACTTCTATCCGACCGAGAAGCCGTACCACAGCGGTCATCATTTCATTCTGGATGTGTTCTGACATGGAATGCGAATTCGCCGGCTGGTCGTGAATCTGTAATGATCTGACAGGGACGTCAGAATTTACGGAATCTGACCCTGCCGGGGCCCTCGGCCGAGCCCGTTGTCTTTGCCTTTCTGCTGCACAGGAT
>Ga0255094_1001141_pt1 | contig 12062 bp, 9 predicted proteins | sample Colum_Law_RepB_8_2_FD_188434 | JGI IMG/M metagenome (GOLD analysis project Ga0255094, IMG submission 188434) | Freshwater microbial communities from Columbia River, Oregon, United States - Colum_Law_RepB_8d | ecosystem: Environmental > Aquatic > Freshwater > River | place: USA: Oregon | collected...
GGTGTGCTTTTCGGTGGGCTATCGGCTGACGCAGGAGCGCCCGGCTCCGCAGGCGCTCCCCATCAAGCGCAATCGCGACAAGGTGGCCCGCGGTCGTATCGACTATGTACGCCAGCTGCTTGGCCTGCCGCCGGCCACCGAGCAGGAGCTGCTCGATGGTGCCGAGGCCGTCTATGCCGATGTGGCGCAGGCCTTTCGCTTTGTGCTCTCGCAGGCTTCGCGCTGGAACATCGATCCGCATCGCATCGCCATGGGCGGGTTTTCGGCCGGTGCCTTTGCCTCGAGCTATTCGGCCTATGCGCTCGGTATGCCTGCGGCGGCCATCGTGAACCTCTCGGGCGGCATGGACGCTGAAGATGCCGAGTACTACGTGCATGGCACGCGCGGCCAGCCCCCGGTGCTGCTGTTTTCGGGCGAACACGATCTGCCGGGCATTCCGCAGCGCACCCAGTGCCTGGTGGATGCTGCCCGTCGCGTAGGCCTGGGCATGCGCCAATACCTGGTGCCCGGTCGGCCGCATTTTTACGATCGCGATGCGGCGATCGTGCCGCAGTCTTCAACCCTGCCTGGGGGAGAGGCCTGCACCACGGTCCTGGCTGCCATCGAGCGCTTTCTGGACGACACCCTGCAGCCCGCGCAGGTCGATGTGGACATGCTCGAAGCCTTTGCCCAGGCCTGGAGCCGGCACGACATCGACACCCTCATGTCCTTCATGTCGGATGACTGCGTGTTTCATACCTCGAGCGGGCCCGAGGCCAGCGGTACGCGCTACATCGGTCGCGAGGCCGTTCGCGAGGGCTTCATGAAAGCCTGGGCCGATATCCCCGATGCGCAATGGACCCGCCCGCGCCATGTGGTGGCCGGCCCGCGGGGCCTGTCGGAATGGACCTTTACCGGTACACGGGCGAGCGATGGCGCGCGCATCGAGGTCGATGGCTGCGATCTCTTCACCTTCAAGGGCAACAAGATCCGGGTGAAGGATTCCTGGCGAAAAATGCGGATCACCTGAGGGCGAGCCGGCGGCCTGCGATGAGTGCTGCCACCGCCAGCAGATCCAGCACCGCCGATACCGCCAGCACGGGCGCATAGCCCTCGAAGGCATCGCGCATGAAACCCATGAAGGCGGGCCCCAGCGCCGAGGTGAACTGGATCAGCATGGCGGCCTTGCCATAGCGCGTGCCAAAGGCGGCCGCGCCAAACTCGCGACGCACCACGATCGGGCCCAGCGTGGTGACATGCCCCACGCAATAGCCGTACACCAGGCTCGCCGCCCAGAGCACCGCGTGACTCGGCCAGATCACGATCGCCCACAGGGCAAGCACCTGCGCGGTGAGCGCACCGGCCGCAAGCCAGCGCACCGCCGTGCCATCCACGATGCGGGCCAGCACCAATCGGCCGATGAAGCCCATCAGGCCGGTGGCACTCACCAGCCAGCCCGCTTCGGTCAGGCTCATGTGAGGCAAGGCGAGCTTGACATGGTGCGTGGCAAAGCCGATCTGCACCATCAGCCCCAGCGCAAAGGCCACCGCCGCACTCCAGAGCAAAAAGGCGGCCTGGCGCGACGGCAGGCCGCTGGCGAGTGGTGCAACTGGGGATGCTGGTGCAACTGGGGCTGCCGTTGCGGCAGAAACCAGGCCGCTGGGTTCTTCCGATCCGGCTGCAGCGGGCTGCAGGCCATCGCCTCCATGCCTATCCCCATCGCGCTGCAAACCGATCGCCTGCGGATTCTTGTGACGCAAGACGGTCGCAATGATGGGCAGCAGCACGAGCGTGGTGGTGATGCCTGCAATCGCAAAGCCGGTGCTCATGCCAAAGTGGCGCACCAGCGCCAGCAGCACGGGCACGCCCACCATGGCGCCCACGCTCGCCCCCATGATGGCCAGCGTCATGGAGCGGCCCTGATGGCGCTCGAACCAGGGCGCCACCGTGGCCGACAGACCCGTAGTGGAGAGCGCCGACCAGCCGACGCCCACCAGCACGAAGCACAGCATGAGGTGCCAGGGCTCGCGCACCTGACCAATGAGTGCAACCCCCGTGCCGAGCGAAACCGCTGCCACCATGAGAACCGGGCGCGGCCCGCACTCATCGATGCTGCGCCCCACAAAGCGCTGAAGGCAGGCGCTGGTGAGATAGAACACCGTGATCGCAAAGGCCACTGTGCCGATCGCCCAGCCGCGCTCGGTGGTGACCACCTGCAGATAGACACTCGCGCCAAACAGCCCCAACGACCAGGTAAAGCAGGCAATCACAAAGCAGGCGAGGACCACCCACCAGCCATGAAAGAGAGGGGTTGCTCGAACCTGCACTTGCGGCTGCACTTGGGACTTCACCTGGGTCTGCACTCGCGGCTACGCTTGGGAGTTCGATTGGGTCTGCACTTGCGGCCGCCTCAATCCGCCTTCACCCCGGTGCGCTCCACCAGCGCCTTCCAGCGCTGTTGCTCACTTCGAAAAATCGCAGCGAGATCATCCACACTGCCACCGCGAGGCTGTGCGCCAATGGCCAGCAGTTTTTGCGAAAACTCGGGCTCACGCAGCGCGCGATTCACCTCGGCATTGATGCGCTCGCGCAGCGCAAGCGGGGTGCCTGCGGGTGCACTCATGGCGATCCAGGCCACGGCCTCAAATCCGGTAAAGCCCGACTCCGCAATGGTGGGCGTGTCCGCAAAGGCGGGCAGGCGAGCGCGCGTGCCCACCGCCAGCAGCTTGAGTTTGCCCGAGCGCACATGCGGTGCCAGCACCGTGACCGTATCCAGGCCCACCTGCACATTGCCGCCGATCAGATCAACGATGGCCTTGGGGCTGCCCTGATAGGGCACATGCAGGATCTTGACCTCGGCGCGCTGCTTGAGGTCTTCCATCATGAGGTGCGAGAGCGTGCCACTGCCCGAGGAGCAATGGGCAAGCTTTTCCGGATGGGCACGCGCGTAAGTCAGCAACTCGCCCAGCGTGTTGGCGGGCACCGAGGGATGCACGGCCAGCGCCAGGGGAAGATCAGCCACCATCACGATGGGGGCAAAATCGCGCACGCTGTCGTAGGTGACATTGCGATAGAGATAGGGGTTGACCGAATAGCCTGCGAGTGCCGAGAGCGTGAGGGTCAGTCCATCGGCGGGCGCCTTGGCCAATTGGCTCAAGACCACGCTGCCGCCCTGGCCCGGCCGATTATCGACAATGAAGGGCGAGCCCAACACCGTACTCAGGCGTTCGGCCACCATACGGGCCACCTGATCCGTCGCCTGACCGGGTGGGAAGCCCACCAGAATGCGGGTCACGGCGCCCGAGGCCGTCTGGGCTTGAGCCGCCCGAAAGCTGAGCACGGAGGCTGAAGTGGCCAGCGATGCGGCACTGCCCCAAAGGCCCCAGTTGCGCATCCGACGCAGGGTGCTACGGCGCAAGCTCTTCATGGTGATGTCTCCTGTCGTGAGGGTCTGCCGATACACTGACCATCAACTGCCCTCCTGGCAAGTGCATCGATCCGGAATTCCAATGCCATGACCCCTGCCTTGACGACGCTTACCGTGGCCCATCCCTCGCCTCGAAGATTCCTGCTGCGCAGCGCACTCGGTGCGATCGGCGCCTTGAGTGCGCTGAGCACGGGCAGCCTGCTCATGACGCCTTCGCGCGGGATGGCGCAAACCCAGCCTCTGGTCGAGGTCTGGAAGGACCCGAACTGCGGCTGCTGCAAGGACTGGATCGTTCATCTGGAGCGCAGCGGCTTCAAAGCCCAATCGCACGACACCGGCAACAACGCGGCACGCGCTCGTCTGGGCATGCCGCAGAAGTTCGCCTCGTGCCATACCGCCGTGGTGGCCGGCTACGTGATTGAAGGCCATGTGCCCGCCCGCGAGATACAGCGACTGCTGCGCGAAAAACCCCAGGCACTGGGCCTGGCCGTACCCGGCATGCCGGTGGGCTCGCCCGGCATGGATGGCGGCATCTATGGCAACCGCAAGGACCGCTACGAGGTGCTGCTGGTGGCCAAGGACGGATCGAGCCGGGTGTATCAGGCGTACTGATCGGGGGCAGGATGAAAACCATCGGCCTCATCGGCGGCATGAGTTGGGAGTCCACCGTGCCCTTTTACCGGGCCCTGAACGAACGGGTGAAGGCTCGCCTGGGCGGCCTGCATTCAGCCCGTGTGGTGCTCTGGAGCGTGGACTTCCACGAGATCGAGCACCTGCAGGCCACCGGCCGCTGGGATGAAGCGGGCGCGCTGCTCGCCGATGTCGCGAGGCGGCTCGAGGCGGCCGGGGCCGATCTCATCGTGCTGTGCACGAACACCATGCACAAGGTGGCCGATGCCATCACACGCGCAACATCAGTGCCTTTTCTTCATATTGCCGACCCCACGGCCGATGCGCTCCTTGCGGCGGGGCACACGCGGGTGGGGCTGCTGGGCACGCGCTTCACCATGGAGCAGGCCTTCTATCGAGAGCGGCTCGAGGCGCGGGGCCTGCAGGTCATCGTGCCCCCCTCCAACGATCGCGAAACCGTTCATCGCATCATTTACGAAGAACTCTGCCTGGGCCAGGTACTCCCCGCCTCTCGCGAACACTATCGGTCGGTGATGCTGCGACTGGTGCAGCAAGGGGCACAGGCCATCATCCTGGGCTGCACCGAAATCGGACTGCTGGTGAAGCCCGGGGACGCCAGCGTGCCCGTGTTTGACACCACCGAGTTGCATGCACTGGCTGCGGCGGATTGGGCGCTGCAGTAGCACAGCTGTGCATCCGCCCGATGTGGCTCGACTTTTGGATCGACTACTTTGAGTGACCAGGGGCTGCGAATGATCCCAGTTTTTTTGCTCCGCTCAGCCTGCTCGCAGCATGGTCAAAAGTCCAGAAAGGCTGTTGACCCGCAAGCGAGGCAAGAGCGAGATGGAGCGTGTCAGCGAAGTCTGCGCTATTGGTTCTGTAAAGGTGAAGGGCTGCGATCAGCGCATGCTCGGACTCAAACAGCAACTCATCAGATGCCAGCAGATCCGACATCAGATCAAGCATCCGGAACTTATCGAAGCCCATCTTCGATCGCAGAACCCACTCCAGTTCGAGGAATACGGTGATCGGGACAAATAAGGCAAGTCTCTTTGCAACGCAGCGACGGATGAGCCTTTGCGCAGCATTGAATTGGGCACGATCGTCCTGGAGGAAATACCTCAGCAGAACATTGGTATCGAGAGCGGGCAAAGGAGCTCCTGCTGTGGCAAGCGGGCACTCAGCCCCGTAATCTCAAGGAGCCATATCCTTTAGCCGAAGACGACCCGACTTTGCGCCTCTCAGAGCGCCTGCCATCTTGAGGATGGAGTGCGTCTTGGCTCGTACCAGCAGCGTTCCATCAGGGGCCTGAGACCATACAAGCCGAGTTCCGGGTTTGGCGTTGATCGCTGCACGGATCTCGGCTGGAATGGTCGTTTGACCTCTCGCTGTAATCGTCGATTCAGACATCGCCATCCTCTGCAGCGTTCGCCGATGAAGGCCTTTGGGTTCATCCAATCTTACGTCCGACGAGGCTTCAAAGTCACTCAGCCAAAAGTATCAGTTGAGTACGAACGGAGCGATGGTCCGCCCTAAAGGAAAAGCCCGCCGAAGCGGGCTTTCTTTTCTTTCTGTCGCACCCGAGTCTTCACTCGGTACAACCTTCGGTCAGACCCTGAAGATCCCGAGGGTCGACAGGACATCGACCCCGGGGCGCAGGCTCAGACTCAGGCTGCCGGTGCAGCCTCAGCCGCAGCAGCGGCCTTCATCGACAGACGCAGGCGACCCTTGTCATCGGCTTCGATGACCTTGACGCGCACGACCTGGCCTTCCTTGACGTAGTCGGCCACCTTCTCGACGCGCTCATTGGCGATCTGCGAGATGTGCAGCAGACCATCACGGCCCGGCAGGATCTGCACGATGGCGCCGAACTCGAGCAGCTTGAGCACGGTGCCTTCGTAGATCTGACCGATCTCGACCTCGGCGGTGAGATCCTCGATGCGCTTCTGAGCACGGCGGGCCGCCTCGGCATCGGTGGCGGCGATGGTGATGTTGCCGTCATCCTTGATGTCGATGGTGGTGCCGGTCTCTTCGGTGATCGAGCGGATGGTCGCGCCACCCTTGCCGATCACATCACGGATGCGCTCGGGGTTGATCTTCATGGTGTACATGCGCGGCGCGAAATCCGACAGATCGGTGCGCGCGCCGCCTATGGCCGCCTGCATCTTGCTCAGGATGTGCAGACGGCCTTCGCGGGCCTGGGCCAGCGCCACCTGCATGATTTCCTTGGTGATGCCCTGGATCTTGATGTCCATCTGCAGGGCCGTGATGCCGCTGTCGGTGCCTGCCACCTTGAAGTCCATGTCGCCCAGATGATCTTCGTCGCCCAGGATGTCGGACAGCACGGCAAAGCGATTGCCGTCCTTGATGAGGCCCATGGCGATACCGGCCACGTGCTTGTCGATGGGCACACCCGCATCCATCATGGCCAGGCAGCCACCGCACACCGACGCCATCGATGAAGACCCATTGGACTCGGTGATCTCGGAGACCACGCGCAGCGAGTAGGCAAACTGCTCGACCGGGGGCACGAGCGCGGCCAGGCCTCGCTTGGCCAGTCGGCCATGGCCCACTTCACGACGCTTGGGCGCACCAAAGCGGCCGGTTTCGCCCGTGGCAAACGGGGGCATGTTGTACTGGAACATGAAGCGGTCCCGGTACTCGCCATTGATGGAGTCGATGATCTGCTCGTCGCGGGCGGTGCCCAGCGTGGTGATCACCAGCGCCTGGGTCTCGCCCCGCGTGAAGAGAGCCGAACCGTGGGCGCGGGGCAGCACGCCGGTGCGAATCGAGATCGGACGCACGGTGCGGGTGTCACGGCCGTCGATGCGGGGCTCGCCGGCCAGGATCTGGCTGCGAACGATGCGCGACTGCAGCTCGAAAAGCATGTTGCCGACTTCATTGGCATCGGGTGCCGGCTGGCCTGCCGCAGCGGCGTCTTCAGCGATGCGGGCAGCGGTGGCGTTCTCGATGGTACGCACGCGCTGGGTGCGCTCCTGCTTGTTGCGCACACCGTAGGCCGCGCGCATGTCGGCTTCGGCGATCTCGGAAATTCGGGCGGCCAGGGCTTCGTTGCGCTGGGGCGGCTTCCAGTCCCAGGCGGGCTTACCGGCCACTTCAACCAGCTCATCGATGGCCTTGATCACGGCCTGCATCTGGTCGTGGCCAAACACCACGGCACCCAGCATCACGTCTTCAGGCAGCTGCTTGGCTTCGGACTCCACCATCATGACGGCCGAGTCGGTGCCGGCCACCACCAGATCGAGCTGGCTGGCAGCCATCTGCGAGGTGTTGGGGTTGAGCACATAGGCGCCATCGATGTAACCCACGCGGGCTGCAGCGATCGGGCCATTGAAGGGCAGGCCCGAGATGGCCAGCGCCGCCGAGCTCGCGATCATCGCGGGGATGTCGGAATCGACCTCGGGGTTGCTCGAGAGCACATGCACGATGATCTGGACTTCGTTGTAGAAGCCATCCGGAAACAGCGGGCGGATGGGGCGGTCGATCAGTCGGCAGGTCAGGATTTCTTTTTCGGTCGGACGGCCTTCACGTTTGAAAAAGCCGCCCGGGATACGACCCGAGGCGTAGAACTTTTCAACGTAATCGACAGTCAGGGGGAAGAAATCCTGACCGGGCTTGACGCTCTTGGAACCCACCACGGTGGCCAGCACCACGGTGTCGTCCATGTTGACCACCACGGCCCCGGAGGCCTGGCGCGAGATTTCACCGGTTTCGAGGGTGAGGGTGTGCTGACCCCACTGCAGGGTCTTCTTGGCGATATCAAACATTGCTTTTCCTTTCTCTCTCTTTTTTCTTCAACAACGCAGCAACAGTGCTTTCACTTCGCTTGAACACTTGAACAACGATGCGTCTCGATTGAACAACGGTGCGCATCATGAGCAATGCGCGAACGACAAACGCGACAACCCACCGTGCGTGACACGGTGGGCGTCGCTTTCAGCCTGATGCGCAAGGAGCGCATGTCGGCCAGGGTTGAGACCGGAAGGATCCGGATCCTCGAACAGGGTTTGGATTACTTGCGCAGGCCGAGGCGCTCGATCAGGGCCTTGTAGCCCTGCGGGTTACGGCCCTTGAGGTAGTCGAGCAGCTTGCGGCGGCGGCTCACCATCTTGAGCAGACCGCGACGCGAGTGGTGGTCTTTGGCGTGGGCCTTGAAGTGGCCGGTGAGCTCGTTGATGCGGGCGGTAAGGAGCGCCACCTGCACTTCGGGCGAGCCGGTGTCACCCTGGGCTCGCTGGTAATCGGCCACGATCTTGGCCTTGTTGATTTCTGCAACGGACATGAAATTCCCCTGATGAAAACGCCATTTCGAGGATTGCGCCGGCTGTTTTGGCAGGCAAAAACCGCGATCAGGCAGGACTTGCGGCACGCGCTGGGCGGCACGGCCGTGCTTGGTAAAGCCTTGGATTATAGGCTGAGCGGCCCCTTAAAGGCAATGCGACATCGGCTTGAGCGGCACGCTGTCGCATGGCCTGGTGGGTGAAACCGGTTAGTAGAGGGTCGGCCTGGTAAATCCGATTGCTGTCTCGATATCGACGGAACCCCCTTTGCCGATCAGGAAGTCTGACTCGGATCCCGTTACGGCCACGGGCCCATCCGTCGCCATCGCGATGGTTCCATCGTCATTACGATCGAGCCAGGCCACGGTGTTCGTCGGATCGGTACAACTCTTGGTGGGCGCGTAGAGGATCTTGCTTGCCGAGGGTGCCCAGGTTCCCGTAACGGACTGACTCATGGTCTGCTCTTGAGCGAGCTGGCTGTAGGTTCGACTATTTCCGGGGCCCGCCCAGTTGCAGATCATCCCTTTGATCACACCGCTGCCCTTGACGGCTCCTGCATCTGCAGTCGCGATATCCGGCCCAAACCCGAAGTGCGCCACGCCAACCTTGCTGGCTGACAGGGCCGTGGTGGTGAGCTGCAGCGTGCGGCCATGGTTATCGCCTGGACCCGCCTGCCAGACGTAAACCGCTTTGCCCGCCTCGGTCGTGGCACTGATCGTGGCTGCAAAGCGAGAGAAGTTGTTGCCCCAGCCTTTGCCGGTCCCATCAGATACGATGTACTTGCTGGCCGGATTGAGCTGCCCCTGAGTCGGTCCAGAGAGATCGTAAGTCGCGCCCCGATCAGTGGCCAATTGACCCGGAGTGCTACCTGCACCGCAATACATCCCGCTTCGATGCGACAGATCGAGTGTGCCGCTGCTGCGGTTGTAGGCCAGCGTGCCGACCCAGGTCACATCATGAGCGCTGCCCGAGCCCGGGCAATTACCGCCCGTGTACTTGCCGGTTACCGCGTACTTCATGAGCCCGCTGTAGTCCGTGGCAGCGGTGACCGTGGTGTGACTCATGGTGAGGTCAATTCGGTGAGTCAGGCTCGTGGTCGAATCCACGAACGTTGCCTGGATGACATAGTCGAATTTGCCCGCTGCAGTCTGTTGAATCGTGGCGGCATTCCACGTCAGTCCACTCACGCTGGGCATGCTGGCGAGCAGGTTGAGCGCGGGGGCCCCGACCCCGGGCAGACCGCCGCTGCTCGCCGCGGCCTTCTGGACCAGAACAGCCAGCATCCGCAAAGCCTGTGAGCTGCGTTGCGTTGCGCCTTTCATGCGGGCATTGAACTGTGCCGCCGCGCAAGCCTCTGACGTGCTTCCTTCGGTCGCAAACCACAGTCCCACATCACCCGGGGGCAACTCAAGCAGGGACGAGGGTGCTGATCCGCCCGTTCGATCAGGATGCAACGCCGCGTCGTACTTAAGGCTCGGGCCGTAGCACGTCGCATCGGTATCTATTTCAAGGAATTTTTGTGGCCTGACCAACGTGATGACCGGTGTGCTGCCACTCAACAGTTGATCGATACGAGCGACCCTCGCAGCAAAGGCCGAGGTCGGTGACGACTGAGCCACTGCTGACGGGATCAGGTTCTGGACTGAGCGACCCAGCGTCCGCCACCAAGACATGCCTGTGCTCGCAAACTGTGGAATTGCTTCGTCATCGACTTGAGTCGGTGACGCGACGGTCAAACCACGAGGAAAGGCAGTCGACGCAAGATCCAGAGTACTTGGGGTGCTGCCCGAGGTGGGTTCGGTTGTCGAACTACCCCCGCCCCCACAGCCCGCAAGGGCAATCAAAACAGCAAGAGCGGTCAGACTGAGTCGAGGTGCATTCATGAGCAGCTTTTCTTTCAAGAAAATGGGGATCGACCTGGCCAAAATTGCGAGCGAATCATGGCAGATTTGATTCGTCTCGCCGCAGGCGAACCATCTTGAGTCGATTAAATGCATTTACTGGCAGACGAGCGAGCGCTCCGTACGACGGTTTGAATCACTCGCGCTGCGTGGGGCGCTCCCCTCGAGCCGCCACCGCAATCCCCACCAGCAGCACCGCAAACCCTGAAAGCTGCAGCGGGGCCACCGCCTCACCAAGTAACAGCCAGGCCAGAATGGCCGAGCCGACCGGCTCTCCCAGAATCGCCAGAGCCACGAAGGTGGGGGTCAGGTGCTTGAGCGAGGCGTTGATGAGGGTGTGGCCCGCCAGCTGAGGCCCCAGCGCCAGCAGCGCCACGGGGAGCCAGGCCACCATGGGCAGGGTCTGCACCCCATGGCCGAGCGCCCAGGCGATCAGGTTCATGGCGATTGCGGCAGCCCCATAGACGATGGCCACATACGCGAGCAATGACAGCTTGAGGTTCAGCCTGCGACCCACCAGCAGGTAGCCCGAAATGCTGATCGCGCCCAGAAGGGCCAGCCCATTGCCCAGCATCGGATCGCGACCCGCAGGCGCCGAGCCTGCGCTCTGAAGATCGGACAGGATGATGAGCGCCGTGCCCAGCGCCGCCAGAAGGATGCCCAGCACCGTGTTGCGACCCGGTGGCTCGCGCAGGATCAACCAGGCCGCAAGACCCACCCACACCGGATTGGTGGTGACCAGCGCCACGCTCGAGGCCACCGAGGTGTAGGCGAGCGAGGCAATCCAGGTGGCAAAGTGCACTGCCAGCAACACGCCCGAGAGTGCGGCCACCAGCCAATCGGCCCGCCTCAGCTCAAGCAATTCGTTGCGCCGCTTGAACCAGGCGAACGGCACGATCAGCAGTGCCGCGAGCGTGAGTCGCCCGGCCGCTACCGACAGGGGGTGGCCACCTGCATCAATGGCCCAGCGGATCAGCAGTGCCGCCGTGGAGACAATGAGTACTCCGAGCGCGAGCGCCCCATAGCGCAGCATCAGTGTTCGGGCGGCATCAGATCTTGGACAGCATCAGAGCGGGTACAGCATCAGGTCTTGGGCAGGGTGACCCCACGCTGGCCCTGATACTTGCCCCCGCGATCCTTGTACGAGGTTTCGCAGACCTCGTCAGACTCGAAGAACAGCATCTGTGCGCATCCTTCGCCGGCATAGATGCGCGCGGGCAGCGGCGTGGTGTTGGAGAACTCCAGCGTGACCTGGCCCTCCCACTCGGGCTCCAGCGGCGTTACGTTCACGATAATGCCGCAATTGCTCACGAAGCAGCCCGCTTCAAGCGCAAAGTTGCCCGCCTCGGGCACAGTCAGGCAGTAAGTGTCGTGAACACCAGGGAGTTCCCGAACCGCGACCACTCGATGGTTGCGATACACCGGCGTTCCGCGGAATTCGGCGAGAACCTGCGGGAACCTTCGGAAGACGCTCCTGTCGCAACCCAGCGCTTGAGCCGCACCGCGGATGGAGCCGGTGATCTGCAATGCCTGTCGGACTTCTTCGGTCCCAATTTCTGCCCTGATGCGAATGTTTCTTGCGACCTCGGCCTGACGCGCACGGCGCGATCCATCATCCGAGCGCCAGGCCGCCTGCATACGCACCGACTGCATCGCCCGCTCTGCGGGGTCGAGATAGCGATTTCGCATGACCTGTCGATGGGCCTCACGAACCGCTTCTGAGGGGTTACGGCGCTGCTCGATGAGCTCATGACGGATTTGCGCATAACGGGGCTCCGACCAGAAATTCCTCGCACGTTGGCTCTGTGCAGCACGAAATTGTTC
>Ga0255094_1001151_pt1 | contig 11949 bp, 7 predicted proteins | sample Colum_Law_RepB_8_2_FD_188434 | JGI IMG/M metagenome (GOLD analysis project Ga0255094, IMG submission 188434) | Freshwater microbial communities from Columbia River, Oregon, United States - Colum_Law_RepB_8d | ecosystem: Environmental > Aquatic > Freshwater > River | place: USA: Oregon | collected...
GTTTCCAAGGCTTTCTAACACTTTACGCCGCGCGTGCGTCATGCACGCGACACGCGTAATGCGCAGGTCGCTGCGAAGATGGATTTGTTTGAATCCGCTCCAGCAATCCGCCATCAGAAAGCCGCGAAACTCCGACAGCACATCATCGGGACCACAACGGTCGCGACTCACCGTGAAGTCGAACACGTTGATTGGAAGATGAACTCCGCGATATGCCCACATTCGAGCGGCGAGGCTGGGGCGTTGCCTGGCGATCGCTTCCGAAAGAACTTCGTGTCGGCGACGATCCCGAGGTGAAGCATCGTCACTCAGCACCGGAAAGACCGATGGTGTTATCAGCGTCACCGTGCAAGGCACTTCCGGTTCCTTTCGGGGAAAAGTCCTGCGGCTTGAAACCGCTACTAACACACGGTTTACGTCGACCGCGTGCGGATGTATGTTCCGGGGCGATCTTCCGAGCCGCAGCGCAAGACGAAAGTCCGGCGGTCTCGGCTCCGGATTCGGGCAGACTACGCCCCGATTCGGAACGTCATTGCGATTGCCCGACAGTTCGAGGCATACCTGAAGGAACCGGGCATCTACACCTACCGGCAGGCGGCCGAGCACTTCAGCACTTCAAAGGTGACGGTGGGTTATCACGTGGCTTTGCTGACTCGATTGCCAGCCGATTTTGTGGCGTGGCTGGAAGCCTGCACCGAGGATTTGCCGATGGCGTTCTTCAGTCTGCGGAGGCTTCGGCCCGTGACCATGATGCCAGAGCCGGAGAGGAAGAGAGCACTGCTGGAGTTAGCCCGGACACTGGTCCGGGAAATGGAAGGCCAGCCCTCCGAGGCCGTGCCCGAGCTGCTTTGGATGCTGGACGAAGAGTTTCACCAGATGCCGCGACGCCTGCTCCGATCGATCATGCTGGACTGACCAGAAAATCTCAGGGAGAAGAGCGCTGCCCCTGGGGATGTCCAATGATCATTCCGACGTTCATTGCCACGGCCCGGATGGACGCCAGGTCAAGGCGAACTCCTGGCCCGTAGCGAGTGCTGCTGCCAGTGGTCCCAAGAAATGCCCGAGAGCCTCGACAGCCACGGGGAATTCAGCGGGTGCAATCGCCAGTCGCGATTTTCGCACGAATCCCTTCCACTGCGTTTGTTTGATCGGATCGTTCGCGAAAGTGGCAGTCAGCGCGATCGGCACCGCACTCATGGCGGTTTTGCGATTCTCAAAAGTCCGTGCGATCGCCTCAGACAACAAACGACCATCAAATTCAAATTGCCGCGACAAGAGCCACAGATCGAAGAAGTCCTTCAGACGGCTGTTGAGTTGCCCGAGCTTGACCATTGCCTCGAACTTCTCGGCGACCACGGTCTCCTTCGGGTACGCGCGGAGTCGGGGCTGGGCGTGGTCCAAAATGGTCGGGTAGTCGGCGAACGCGGCTTCGGGCACAACGGTGTCACCGAAACCGATGTCGATCTGCATGGGAACACGTGCATTTTCCAGGGATGCTTGAAAGGTGACTCGCACGCCCGAGTAGTCTGCGTCTTCCTTGATCGGTTGCCCTGCCACGGTCTCGACGGCAAGCACCAATCCATCCGGCTCGACCGCGAGCTGACAGAGATCGCGGAACACTGGAACGAGGGCGTCCACGCTGTTGTTGAGTCGCCCCAGCAGGTCAATGTCGCGTGTCGGACGAGATGACGGCGCTCCCCACAGGTTGAACAGGAGCGCTCCTTTGAGGATGAAACGCTCGGCATGCGGCGACTGCGACAGACGGTAGAGAAATCGCTCCGTCGCGAAGTACTGGAGCACTTCCTGAAAGGGACGCCCCGAGGCTTTGGCGGAATTCATCAGCCGCTGGCGAACTGAGGCTGCGACGTTTTTGAGAGGCCGCTCGGTCACAGCACAGCCTCCAGATAGGGCTGGATGATTCGCTTCACCCGACAGATTTCCGCGTAATGAAGGAGCGACTCGACGTTAATGCGGCCCTGGTGGCGGTATGCTTTGAGCGATTCCAGGACGGTGTCGAGGCCGATTCGATTCCTGTGCTTGAAGCAGTCTGCCAGCGTTTTCTCGCGGCTGTAGATGCGAACGGGGACTCCGTCGACCGCGTGCGTTTCGATTCCTTCCGAATAGGCGGGGCCGCTGAACCAGAAATGCCGCACCGGCGGATAGGACAGTCGCGGCGGCTCCGCCCCTCGGGGAATGGCGACGCAGATTTCGTGGGGGATCTGGGTGGTGAGTTCGTGCCAGGCGAGCGCCGAGATCAGGCAGAGCACACTATTGGGCATCTTGAGAGCGACGGTGACCAGGTCTGGATTGCCAAGCGACGGTGCATCCGCGAGTCGGTACAGCCCCCGACTGAGTAGTTCGATCCGACCGGAATCACGGAGAGCGTACAGAGTCCGGGGATGGATACCGGCCTCCAGAGCATCGCGAGTGCGGAGCATCCCACCGTGGGCGCGGAAATGGTCCAGCGCCGCTGAGATCGTTCGGAGTTCTTCGGGAGGGTGTTCGAGGCTCATGTGGATAAATATACCAGCACAACGTGGCGTGTGCCAGTTTTTCTATCCAAGACCGCTCAGGATTGCGAGAAAGCTGAGCCGGATCGGACTCAGCATTCCGAATGCCACAATGGACGGTGGCAGCAACCTCCCCGGAAGGAACTCTCTTCATGACACCTCGAAAAATGTCGCGCCTTTTTCGATGTCGTAAAGTCCTGTTTACCAACAAGTTACGAGATTTGCCAGTTTGGCAGCCGGGTTGATGGTGGCTGAGAGTGAGGAGTTGCTGATCGTTTGTCCGCTTGCTCGTCAAGCGACGAAGATCATTTGCTCAGGCGGAATCTCGAACATTCGGATTCACGGCAGGCACTGTGAGTGGAGATCCGCCAGTTTTGCTCTGGCGATTTGGTGACAATACGAAGATCGCATCGCCAGCGGAAAACGGTTGGCCACAGGTTCGACAGAGGATCAGTCCACAAGAGATCACGGTTGAATTTGGCTTGGTATTTTGCGGGCCGGATTCCGGGGTAAGAAAACTCTGATTCCCAGCGATTTTCACGGTTTCCAGTCATAGCCACGGTAGCACGATGAAGACGATTTTGCATCCGATTTTTGCCTTGCTGGCATCGGTCACTCGGCAGGAACTGGCGCGACAGGTGGCCTATCTGAAGGAGGAGAACAGGATTCTCCGGGCGCGGCTGCCGGAGCGGCTGGTGGCGACACCGGAGGAGAAACGCCGGTTGCTGAAGTTTGGTCGCAGGCTGGGAGTGCAGTTGCGAAACCTGATTTCGATCGTCACCTATCAAACCTTCGTCCGCTGGATTCGGGAGACAGAGGCAGCTCATGCTGAAAAGAAGACGGCATCAGATCGGAAACCCGGTCGTCCTCGAACACCTGACGAGATTCGCGAACTGGTGCTGAAGCTGGCAAGTGAAAACAGTTGGGGCTACACCCGGATTCTTGGGGAACTCAGAAAGTTGGGTATCAACAGTATCTCCCGACAAACCGTGAAGATGATCTTGAAGGAACATGGGATCGATTCCGGCCCGCAACGCGGCAAAGGGTCATGGGACGAATTCCTCAAAATGCATACGGACACTCTCTGGCAATGCGACTTTCTGTCAAAGCCGATGTGGACGGCGCGCGGTCTGGTCGATGTGTACCTGCTGGTGTTTCTGCACCTTGGTTCACGTCGAGTCTGGATTTCACCGAGCACCGTGCAGCCCGATTCTGCGTGGGTGAGTTTGCAGGCTCGAAACTTTCTGATGGTGGCCGAAGACATGAGTCTGTCACCGGAGTACCTGATGCGGGACAACGACGTGAAGTTCAGGAGACAGTTCGACGACGTGTTCAAAACCAGCGGGGTTGAGATCAAACGAACGGTTCCGATGTCGCCCAATCTGTGGGCCCACGTCGAGCGATTCATCCAAACGCTGAAGTTCGAGTGTCTCAACAAATTCGTCATCGTCGCGGAGAAACATCTCGATCACATCTGCCGAATCTGGAGCCGCCACTACAACGAAGAACGACCTCATTCGGCACGGGAACATTTGCCGCCCGATTTCACGGCACCGCCGGAAGAAGCAACGACCGTTCGTCTGAGCGACATCGTCTGCACCTCAAAACTCGGCGGCGTGATTCACTCCTACTCCCGCCGAGCGGCTTAGAGTCACCTGTTGCTCAGCTCAAGTTTTGAACTCAGCCTGCGCTCACCGTCCGCGCTGACTGTAATTCCTTGTGCCATTCTCAGCCGAAACCTCGCCGCAACTCGCTTGACGCCGTCATTGACCGTTGATCTGAAACTCATCGTCCCACCGCACCAACCACCCAATTCCACTGATTTCCACCGTACTTTCGCAGATCAGAATATTCTTACCGCGCGACTTTCATTACTTGCGTTTATTCCACTGGCTTTGAGGACTCTGTGAGAAGCGGTGTCGCATATACAATCTGTTCTCCGGTCACACTCAGGCACGCTGCCAGCGAGCTTGGATAACCAACAGGACCCAAATAGACACTGTGGGTCGGAACTTCGTCGGCAGGCATACTTTCGCATTCTAAATTTGTAATTCGCTCTACGACTTTGCCGGTCGCGAGATTAATAAGTTCATATCGCTCTGTATACCCAGTATCTTCGAACCGGTACTGATCAAGCCCGCCTCTCGACCTCTCAAGTGCGATGCCGGCCCATCTACGATCGCGAGATACCTCAAGCCGAGAAATCCCTAAAGATGATCGAGCAGTGGACAACCCAAGTCGAATTGGCTGAATTGTCGGTCCATCCTTTATGAAGTGAAGATTAAGACTCTCGATTGCGCCGGGAGTATCTGTGTCAAGAACCAAGTCTGTTCCCGCGAGAGTAGCAAGTGTGTTTGTTACGGAACATGAACTGAACATGGCGTGTTTCCGTTCTGTACCTTTTCCTGCTGAAATCGGATACCTCTCGTCGGGCAGAGATCCCGCCGCCAGAATAGCTCCATCAGCAAGTCGCATTTGGGAGAACGTTGCATCAGACCACAGGACGAAAATCGTCGACGACGTATCAAACACAAAGGAAATTGGGATTCTATGGCCATCAATCGACAAGTCCGACAACTGTGTGCCACGGAGCAAATTTACGACAACAACACCAAGTTCGGGCGTGATCGCCACAAAGTACTGCTCATCTGGCGAGAACGCCATCTTCGGATCGTTGTGAACTACAGGTTCCGAGTCAATCGCCCACCACGGAATTGGCACGGCGCCGCCATCATTCCATGGTCTGCTACATCGAATGCTCTCTACGCTGTTCGATTCATCCGGATAACGCAGGTTCCATATCGGCATTAACTCATCGGATTTCCAGATCGAGAACAACACACTCCCTACAAGTGATTCGGATAGCCTCGCATTGGCTTCCGCGGTTCTCAGTCCCGCACTATTGACACCTAAGCCTGAACTCGGTCGCAGCAACGAGTCTCGAAGCTGAGGCGTCAGTCGCCACCCAACGCTGCTCCCCAATGCGAAGTACTTCCCAGAAGGAGATTGAACGACGAAATCAGGAGCAGGCTGTTGCCCTGTGAATCTCTCATATTCGCCGGTTTGTAGATTTACAAATAGCACACACTCCGCGTCATTTCTGTGAGGCGAGGTTCCAGGCCCGATTCTCTTCGAAGTCCAGCGGCCGCCAACACGACAAACAAATGTGCCGTCCTTCGCCGCTTCCGTTCGGCGAAGAACCGTTGCAGCACCAATTTGACGCGCAGAAGTCGCCACGGATGGGATCTCAATGACGTGGGATCCGATGTGAACTTTGATGCCCCACAACAACAACGGATCGTCTGCACTGGAAGATACCGGTGACCCTTGTGCGATGAGAAGCGCAAACAATATCACTACCCTAGAACCGCGCATTCCATGCTCCAGATATTTCAGATTTTTGGGACTTCTGGGGCGCCATTGGCGTACGGCGTCTCACAAACAACACACCAGAATCTGGCATCAAACCAAAATCCGGGTTCCTCGCCTTGGGGCGCCTCACCGGGATCCGAACCGCCACTACATCTTATGTACTGAGCGTTCATTTCTTCCCCAGTAGACAATTTAGGCGGATAATTCGCTGCATGGGCGTGCAGCCAAGTGCAGTCATCCTCGAGAAGAATTGCCACATCGAAGTTTCCGAATCCGTTCGAGACACCAGGGCCCCCGCAATGGACGATCTCCCAGAAATTAACTGGTGTCCGATTTGGCAGCTTTGGCAATCCGCTATTCTCCTCAAGATTATAGATTTCTCCATTCGGAGTGCTTGGCTGCGGGATAAACTTGACTCCATGGTCAACAGAAGCGAACTGCAACTCAACGATTCTTGCCTTGGCATCCCCCCCGGCGCATGACTTGCCTTTGCATTCTCGGCTCTTGTTCATTTCAACTTGTTTTTCACGTGCCTTTTCGAGGGACTTGAAACAGATTGTTGCGGATAGATTTGAAGGTCCATTTATGAAGAATGGATCTTCCTGCTTTCTTGGAATTCCAAGTTCCAAGCAAGAGTAACCAATGCAGCCACGTGATGCCTGAAACTCAACGTTTTTCCGGGCGGCGGCGTTGCAATCACTAAGTCGTTTTTCCAATCTTTCTCCCCACAATTTTTTCGGCATTGTATCCCCCTTTCCTTCGCGCTGCCGCCAGATTTCATCAAGCAGCCCAAACGGATCAATTGCACCAACCGATCTGGATCGCCCATACTGCATTAGATTTAGGGCCAGTACATACCCGAGCGGATCCCGTTTGTTCCAGGTTCCGACCTGCGGCAGTAGGAATCGGTTTCTGACGTAGTACATCTGGGGAGCCGGGTTGTCCCAGCGGTAGCCGGCGTAGAGAGTTTCAAAGCCGATGGGTGAGGACGTCTGGACAGTGCCTGCACCGGTCATGAAGACCGGTGCACCGTAGGCAGAATACGCATACCGTTCGCCGACGGAACCGGTGCTGTCACAGATGGCGATGGTGTTCCAGTTGCCGTCCTGCATGGCGTAGCGGCGTTCATTCATGGTGCCGTTGTTGGCGGTCGAACGATCGCGAATCACCAGATCATCGATGTACCGCAGGCCCCACACAAATTGAAATTGGTGCACCAACATTAAGGCTTTAACGATCCACGGCTGCGATGAATGGTTTGATCGACTTCATCAGCTGTGACAACACTTGCTCCGAGGATCTTAATATCGTCAATGCAAAACTCGGCGAAATCGATGTCACGACAATCAACACGTTTGCATTCGATTCGCACCCAGTAAAATCTACCGCTCTGTCTCGCTTCATTTGTCAATTGCGGTAGAGACCACTCTCCTCCTATGAAACAAGATCTGTTCATATCTGTATCGCTGCTTTTCCCATATCGAAGGTGCAGCGAAGTAGCCGATTTAGCGCCAACCCCAATTGCCTCACCTTCCAATACAATTCGCTGTTCCAAATGGACTTCGCGCATTTCATCAGGAGTCAATATCACACCATTCAGCTCTCGGTCTGCAACGAGCTCCGGGATAGTCCTTTGTTCCTTCAGACTGTCTGGGTATGAATCACCTATCCACGACATTCCAAATGGAATCGAATTCATGGGTTTTTCATCCGCTAAGTGCCCTTCTTTAGCGATTTCCTCGACTAACTCTCGTTCAGCTAGATTATCTGAATAGTGATCCGCTCGGGTTGGGAAATCAGCGGATTTACTTCCCGCGATTTCGCTTTCAACTTTTCGATTGCCACGCTGGAATTGAAATATAGTGACTGCGGACGTAAAGAGTATGGTGAACACAAGCAGCTTCGACTTAATCGATTGACACAGTTTCATACTTGCCTCCCATGGTAGGTTGCATCGTCCACTGTCGACTCATTGTAGCCACTCCCGACGCCGAAATGGTATTCCAAGGCTTGGAACCGGGTACCTTTGGCTGCTCGAAGGGAAATCTCTGCAAAGTGTAATCTCTCGACATGCGAGGCAGTAAGCGGTAGAACTCAGGTCGGGCCACAATACTGGTCGATTCCGGAACTTAACGGTCATGCGTCCATCATTACTCAACCTTCGAGTGTCGGAAGGAAAATTGTCACCCACTCCATCTCCATCTTCGTCTGGATTGTGGCAATGATCCGCATGACACCACCAGACATTGCCGGGGCGATCCCATGGCACATGGTACCACGGGTAGCTAAAGTCAAAGCAAATATTGCCTCCTGGAGGATTCTGTTTCTCTCGCGGCATTGACCACCAGCTCTCCATGTCCACTAAACTCTGCCCAATGATGTCTTTCCCTATGGAGGGCAATGGCTTTTTTAGATAGTAGTTGACGCTAAAAAGTTCGACGTTTCCTTCAGGACACTTGTAACGCTCAGCAGCTTTCAATGCCTCCGGCAAGGTTGCGTAACATTGGCCCAAATATGGAGCCCCATCAACCGTAAAGCCCAGGGAGCTCGCAGTTATGCCAACACAGCCCCGCAGGAGTTGTCTTTTATGCCATTCGATTTGTGTTTCGCTTAATACGAACGGCTTGGCCTGCTGTTGAAGGATGTTGATGTGATATGGTACATATTCCTCAAACTTAACAGGACGATCAACATCCTCATAGAGTGCAAATGGATCAGTCGCAACGAGGGTAACGGCTTGAAGATATGAATTAAAGTTCATGCCCGCGACATAGCGCAGCGGATCCCGTCTGTTCCATGTCCCGACCTGCGGGAGCAGAAACCGGTTTCGGACGTAGTACATCTGTGGTGCGGGGTTGTCCCAGCGGTAGCCGGCGTAAAGGGTTTCAAAGCCGACGGTTGACGATGACTGGACAGTGCCTGCACCGGTCATGAAGACCGGTGCACCGTAGGCAGAATACGCATAGCGTTCGCCGACGGAGCCGGTGGTGTCGCAGATGGCGATGGTGTTCCAGTTGCCGTCCTGCATGGCGTAGCGGCGTTCATTGATGGTGCCGTTGTTGGCGGTCGAACGATCGCGGATCACCAGATCATCGATGTACCGCAGGCCCCACACAAACTGACGTTCGGACGTCGTGACGCTGCCCACGCGTTCTTCCAGGCATTGCCAGCCCGGGGTGTAGTAGTAGTGCCGGTCTTCCGTCACCGTATTGCTCACGGTTGTCCTGCGACCGATCCGGAAGCCGCGTCCATCATAGACATGTTCCACGAAGTTCAGCGGAGTCGTGATCACTTTCACCAGCCGATTCCATGCATCGTACTGGGCGGTGATCTGCTGCGGCGTTGTGCCGGTGTCTTCTGTAAAGGTATTCCACTGGGCTTCCGTGAAGCCCGTCCACTGGCTTTCGGTAAACGGCACCCAGGCCGGAGTCGTTCCCGTCACTGTGGCTCCGCCGTTCGGAATACCGATCATGTTCCCGGCCGGATCGTAAAGGGGCGTGTTCCATGCCGTTCCCGTCGAATTGCTGATGCTCGTGATTTCGTTGACTTTGTTGGCGGAGCGGGACTGCACCAGATCCCAGCTGCCGCTGCCGTCATCGTCCTGCTTGAACGAACTCCAGTTGCCCGTGGCGTCCAGTCCCCATTGCTGCTGGAACGTGCTGCTGGTAATGGCCGTGTGTGTGCTGTTGAGAGTCCCTCGCTTCTGGTCTTTCAGCCGCTGCAGGCCATCGTACTGATAAAGTTCATCATAACCGGACAGCACACCGTCCTGACGCCAGGTGCGGTTGGAGGCTCGGTCGTAGCCGTACTGGATCTGCGCCAGTGTGGTCGTTCCTTTCTGCCACAGGCAGTTGTCGATCCGGCCAAACCGATCCAGCCCGGAATAAATGTCACCGGTGTCGGGATCCGTCGACGAACCGTAGAGTGTCCAGTTGATGCCAGGCTGTGATGACGCCTGATTCACAAAGCCGGAAGCTCCCAGATACTGATAGTCGGCGAGGCTGAAGGCTTCGGCTGTGAATTTCAGGGACTGCACGCGGCTGCTGGCGTCGTTGATGTCGCCGGCGGTTCCGTAATCCACGGACAGACCTCGACCGTCCGGGTACGTCATGCCGGTCATGCGAATCGTGTTGGCCGATCCGCTGGCATAGCTGTACTGAACTTTCGGCGTATTCATGAGATCCACGCTGCCCGCATGGGACTGATACGAATGTGTCTGCTGACCAAAGTCATTGTACACATTCTGCACCTGATTCAGCACAGATCCATAGCCGACGCGGGAATCATCCCATGTGGAGATGGTACTGACCAGACCACGCGAATCGTAGACTGTTGAAATCCGCCGGGCGTTGCCGATTGCCGTTGTTCCCAGCGTCAGTACCCGATCATGAATCTGCCGCCCGAGCCCGTCGTAGTCAAAGGCATGCTGGCAGCCACCCTGATCTGTCACCAGCGTCTGCTGGCCCTGGCGGTTGTAGCTGTATGTTACGTAGTCGCCGCCGGATCCGCTGGAATCCGGATACTGCACCCACCGCAGCAGCTGGCTGGAGGCAATCGCCGAACTGGAGAGTGTGGTCCCATAGGTGTACGTGGTCTGCTGGTTGCCGGTGCTGCTGTTGGAAGCGGTCAGTGTCGCCACCTGGCCGTCCGGAGTATATGTGGTCCATGTGGTTCGGTTCTGATCGGCCTGAGTGCCGCCGGACACATAATTCTCAATCTGCGTGACGCGTCGCCCGGCCGCATCATATTCCAGCTGCGTCACCATGCCGGCGGGATCGGTCGCCGACTGAACCTCGCCATCGCTGTTGAACGATGTCACGGAAACCAGAATTGTGTCGGAAGATGCCGGCGGAGTGGACGGCCGGGTGAAGGCTGCTCCGCCATTGGTTCCATAGTCCGCCGCCGCCGTGGCCCTGCCCGTACCATCATACCACGAGGCGGAATACGTCACGCGGGCTTTCGGGCTCGTCGTCGGTGTTCCCAGCGCACCCGTCTGACTGGCCGGCGCGTCGTGATAACGCTGCTTGGCAGTGACTGAAAGGACCGACCCCACCTCGTTGTAGCTGCTGGATGACTGCTCAAGGATCGTGTCATCCGTGACGGTCAGAGCCTCCGCATACGTCGATTCGTCAAGGTCATAACCTGTGTACTGACTCGTTGCTCGCCCCAGAATGTCGTACATCGTCTTGGAAAACAGCGACGAACCGGCTGGCAGTGATTTGATCACATTTCCGCCCTGATCATACCACGTATTGCTGACCAGAGAATTTCCCAGTGCACCCGTTGACGGATTCACAGCCCAGGTTGTCGTCCGGTACACGCGCCCCCGGTTATCGTAGTCCGTGACGTTCTTCGACAGCAGCACGGCCGCCGCCGAACCGTTCCGGGAAACCTGTTCCGTCAACTGATTCAGATTGCTGTACGTACTGCCCGACCATGAGTTCTCGGGGCCCGACACGGAAGTCTGCCGATTGCGGAAATCATAGCCAAATGTCGTCTGACGACTGGTGCTGCTGTCCAGCCAGCTCCACGAGGTCGTCAGGTTTCCGTCCCCGCCATCGGCTCCACCGTCGTATTGACTGGAAGTCACGAGCACCATGTTGTTCCCGGCAGCACCGCCGCCGGTTGGATCATTTTGTGTGGCACCTGTATCGTCGGTCCCGACGTACAGCCCCGTTGTCAGACCTCGATCATCAAAGACACTGAAGCTGATTGTGCCGCCCGGGCTGGTGACCTGATTTCGACGCGACATGTCGTCATATCCGAACGACGTCGTGTTGTAGTTGGTCCCTTCCACACCCACGCCGGAAGCCGGGATCAGATGGTAGACGCGCGTGGATGACAATCGGCAGCACTGCTGATACTGGTTGGTGGTCCAGCGAACGTAGGTGGACTGAGAGAACGTGTCAGAGGGCTGCAGTTTTCCGCTCGTTGAGGCCCGTGTCGCCTGGATCTGCTCCAGCACATTCCCGTTCTTATTGACGTTCGTAATGGAAACGGGATTCACGAGCGTGAACGTATAACTCGGCGCTGTCCCTTCGGCAAAACCACCGGCTGAGAGCGTCTG
>Ga0255094_1001152_pt1 | contig 11943 bp, 8 predicted proteins | sample Colum_Law_RepB_8_2_FD_188434 | JGI IMG/M metagenome (GOLD analysis project Ga0255094, IMG submission 188434) | Freshwater microbial communities from Columbia River, Oregon, United States - Colum_Law_RepB_8d | ecosystem: Environmental > Aquatic > Freshwater > River | place: USA: Oregon | collected...
GCGCCGCTGCAGACGGCATTGCCGGAGGTCTTGATTGCGATCGTGGGAGGGCGAAGCTCCTGCTGAGCCGAACGGTTCGTCGGGCTGCTGGATCCCACGGCTCGGCGGGAGCCTCGCCGTCCCGAAGTACGATCCCACGGCTCGGCGGGAGCCTCGCCGTCCCGAAGTACGATCCCACGGCTCGGCGGGAGCCTCGCCCTCCCGAAGTACGATTTCGCGGCTCGGCGGGAGCCTCGCCCTCCCGAAGTACGATTTCGCGGCTCGGCGGGAGCCTCGCCCTCCCGAAATATGATTTCGCGGCTCGGTGGGAGCCTCGCCCTCCCGAAATGCGACTTCACGGCTCGGCGGGAGCCTCGCCCTCCCTAGGGGCCCGCAGCGACAGGACAACACTCGTTGGCTGCCTTGCACCGCACACTTCATTCTATGTTGAGCCGTTTTTTGCCACGGGTGAACGCGGAATGTCAAGGAAAATCGCATGGGGGGGCGCGGGCAGTTTGCGGTTTTCGGTTGGCAGTGGGGTTTCTGAATTGCGAGTTGGGAGAGGGGTTCAGAACCAGCCGCAGTTGAGCAGGCAGCCGGAGGCGGAGGCGAGTAACAGTTGGTCACCGAGTGCAGAGACGGCGATGTGCCGGAGTGGATCGTGGCTGAGGTCTGCGGCCCAGAGGACGTTGCCTTCGAAGCTGAGCCAGAAGATGCGGTGTTCTTCTGTGACGACAGCAAGGCGGTTGCGGGTGGCGGTGCAGGCGACTTTGGAGGGTATGCCATCCACGTTGAAGGCTCCGAGTTGTCGGGCCTGCAGGTCGAAGACCTGAACGCCGTGGTTGAAGGCTGCCAGCAGGATCCGGCGGGCAGATTCGGCGACGGCCATATCGCCGATGTTGCTGACCTGTGGTTCGGCCCAGATGGTTCGGCCCTCGAGGTCGTAGCGTGAGAATTCTCCGAATTCCGCGGCAGCGATCAGTTCGGTGGATTCGGCCATGAAGTGCAGGTGGTTGACGGGTCGTCGGGTTTCGATGACTGCGACTTCACGTCGCTCGGAGGTGACAATGTGGATCTTTGAGGAGTCTGTTGCGAAGGCGAGGTGACTGCCGTGTGGTGCGGCGGCGACGGCGGTGATCCTGCCGGTGACTTTTCCAGTCCACAGCGGCTGCAGGTCGTGATCGAAGCAGAACAGTCCGCGCTCGCCGCAGACCGCAAGTCCCACGGCGCCGGTGTGAGCGAGGGCCAGTTTGCTGACGTCGTGAGTTTCGAAGACTTCGCGGATGCGTTGTCCCTGTGAAGTCAGCAGGCAGAGCCGTCCGTTGCCCGTTGCCACGAGAATTCGGCTGGCTTCCCAGGCCATGGCGACTGCTGCGATCCCATCCGGAAAGAAATCCTCGAAGATTTCTTCCGGACGGGCACCGACGCATTGCTGAAGCAGCCGGGACACCATGGTTTGTGGCGATCAGCCTTCAGGGAAGCTGGAGAGGAATTTGGCGAGCCTGTGAAAGTCGCTGTGGGGCTTGATAAACCGGACGACAGTCACGAGGTTCTGGGGGTCGACCAGTTTTTCGAAGTCCACGTAGTGCAGATCGAACTGGCCGGCGACGGAGATCATGACTCCGTTCAGGCCTTTTTCGGCGAGTGCCCGGAAGGCTCCTACGCCCAACTGGCAGCCCAGCATGACGTCAAAGGCATGCGGGCGAGCACAGCGGGATTCGTAACCAACCTGCAGTCCGTTCACTTTCCGGGTCACTCCGGTCTGCTTCCTGAATTCGGCGGCGACCAGTTTGGCAACCATCTTTCCGAGGTCGCAGTTGGCGACGGACAAGTGGCCGTGGTCATCTCGAGGCACGCCAGCGAGAGCTTCATCGGAGAGGTATTCGGCGAGTCCTTCCGCCAGCACCACGACTCCGTAGTCCTTCCCTTCCTGTTCGCGTCGTTTTCGCATCATGGTCACGATCCGACCGACGACCTTATTCAGGTCCATGATTTTGCGTTTGGGCGAAGATTCCGGAGCGAGGTATTCTTCGGTGATGTCTTCCACGCTGAGCACCATGCTGGCTTCACCGGCGATGGCGGCCCCGTAGGCGAGCCAACCGGCGCTGCGTCCCATGCATTCCACAACGAAGTAGGCGCGAGCAGCTTCGGCGTCGGCGTGGAGGTTGCGGATTTCGGTACCGAGAGTTTCGACGGCAGTGAAGTAGCCGAAGGTGAAGTCAATTCCGGAGTAATCGTTGTCGATGGTTTTAGGGACGTGCACAACGGGAATGCGGTTCTGACCGGCGGGCAGCAGTTCCTGAAACAGTTTGAACTTGTTGGCGGTTTTCAGGGTATCGTCGCCGCCGATGGACACAAGTGCGTCGACCCCGATGGATCGCAGTGCCTCGTCCACTCGCTTCATGGGCGCGACTTTTTCAGCATCGTGCAGGTCTGCGGGGGCCTTGATGTTTTTACCGGGGTTGGCGCGTGCTGTGCCGATCAGAATGCCTTCCTTGCTGCGAGTGCGACGGAGGGCGGGTTCTGTGAGACGCATGTAGTGCACGCCCTCGACCAGCGGCTGAGCGGGGGTGTAATCGATGAGGTTGGAGTATCCGTAGCGGATTCCAACCACCTCGATACCGGCTCGAATGAACGAGATGGCGCAGGCGGAAATGACGGAATTGGCTCCGGGAGCCGGGCCACCGGAGAACAGCAGGGCAACTCGCTTGATTGCCTGAGACATAACACGAAATCCTGAAGATCAGAGAAGGGGCGGAACAGGTAGTGGTCAGAAGGTGCGTTCGACGAAGGTGGTGTCGACATTGAAATCGACGAAGTCGGCGTGGCTGAACATTTTCTTTGCCAGCGGCAGCGTGGTCTTGATGCCTTCGATCACGAATTCATGGAGACAACGTCGCATGCATTCGATGGCTTCCTGTCGCGTGGGTTTGCAGACGATCAGCTTTCCGATCATGGAGTCGTAATACGGGCTGATGGTATAGCCTTCGTACACGTGTGAATCGAAGCGGACTCCGGGGCCACCCGGCAGTCGCAGTCGGGTGATGGTGCCCGGGCTGCCGCGGAATCCATTATCAGGATCCTCGGCATTGACTCGCAGCTCGATAGCGCACCCGGAGTGTCGAATATCAGCCTGTGTGAAGGGCAGTTTTTCGCCGGCGGCGACAAGGATCTGCTGCTTGATGAGGTCGATTCCGGTGACCAGTTCGGTGACCGGGTGTTCGACCTGGATGCGGGCATTGACTTCGATGAAGTAGAAATTGAAGTTTTTATCGACGATGAATTCGCAGGTGCCGGCATTGGTGTAGCCGGCGGTTTTGACCAGTTGAACGGCGCAATTGCAGATGCGTTCGCGGACTTCGGGTGGCAGTTTGGGTGCGGGGCTCTCTTCGATGAGTTTCTGGTGTCGGCGCTGCATTGAGCAGTCGCGTTCATAGAGGTGTACGACGTTGCCGTAGTTGTCGCCGATGATCTGCACTTCCACGTGGCGTGGTTTTTCGATGTACTTTTCGAGGTAGACACCGGCGTTTTTGAAAGCTTTTTCGGCTTCGGCACTGGCGGCTGCCAGTCCGGCTCTGAGAGAAATCTCGTTCCCGGCGACTCGCATGCCTTTACCGCCACCACCGGCGGTGGCTTTGATCAGAACCGGGTAGCCGATGCTGTCAGCGATGCGGACAGCGTCTTCGACATCGGTGATGAGTCCGTCGCTGCCGGGGACGCAGGGAACTCCGGCTTTGCGAGCGATTTCGCGGGCGCTGACTTTGTCCCCCAGCTGCTGCATCGCTTCCACCGGTGGGCCGATGAATTCGATGTTGCAACTGCGGCAGACTTCGGCGAAGTGTGCGTTTTCAGCGAGGAACCCGTAGCCGGGATGCACGGCCTGCACATTGCCGATCTCGGCCGCACTGATGATACGTTTGATCTGCAGGTAGCTTTCCAGTGCCTGCGGCGGTCCGATGCACCACGCTTCATCGGCGAGTGACAGGTAGTGTGCACCGCGATCCGCTTCGCTGTAGACGGCCACGGTTTCGATACCCATTTCGCGGCAGGCGCGAATGATCCGGAGGGCGATTTCGCCGCGATTGGCAACCAGAATTCGTTGAAACATGAAAGTCAGCTCACGCCAGAAGGATCGAGGCTGTCAGGATGGTGCCGGGTGGGCGAGTCGAGACAGCAGGGATGCGATGGGAATGGTATGCGAACCGGCGCAGTTCGCTGGCGAACGAATCGCGCAGCGGAACTGCGTCAGCATTTCGGTTGTGCCGTGCTGCAGGCGGGATCAGGCCGGTTCCAGGCGGAACAGGGGCTGACCGAATCCGACCGCGTCACCGCTTTGGACGAGGATTTCGACGATGCGTCCGGCTTTTTCGCCCTGGATCTGATTGAAGACCTTCATCGCTTCAATGATGCAGACCACGGTGTCGGGCTTGACGACCGTTCCCACACTGACGAAGGGGGGATCTTCAGGGCTGGGAGCGGCGTAGAAGGTGCCGACGGTGGGAGCAGTGATCAGGATTCCGGCTGGTGCTGCGGCCGGAGCGGCAGCGGGTGCTGCTGCGGCCGGTGCGGCTGGTGCAGCGACAGCAGGAGCCGCCGGGGCTGCAGCAACCGGGGCGAATTCCGGCAGAGCCGGGGCGTAGGCCACCTGACGCGGGCCACGTCGCACCTTCCACGATTCGTCTTCGTTGGACAGGCTGACTTCCGAGACGCCGTACTTTTCCATCAGCTGCAGCAGCTTGCGGAAATCATCGAGATCAAATGCTTTGCGTTTGGGTTCAGTTTCCACGGGTTTCGCCATAGTAAAGGATGACTCCGGCTGATGTGTCCGACGGGCCCGGCAGCAGGAATTCTGAGGCCGGGGCGGTGAAGCAGCCACGTTCGTGATGATGCCGCAGCATCGTAAAATCGGGGAATTTATGCAAGGACGCCAACGATCGACTGCTCAAATTCGCGAGGAACCGAAGTGAGGACTTCGCAGCCTGTGGCAGTGACCAGCACGTCGTCCTCGATCCGGACACCGAATTTTTCGGGCAGATAAATGCCCGGTTCCACGGTGATCACCATGCCCGGCTCAAAAACCTGCTGCGAAAGCGGGCTCATACGCAGAGATTCGTGGATTTCGAGGCCGAAACCGTGTCCGAGGCCATGGCCAAAGAAACGGCCGAAGCCGGCATCCGCGATCAGGCTGCGAGCGATGCGGTCCACGTCGGAGCAGAGGGCTCCGGGGCGGATCGCGGCGATGGCCGCCTGTTGCGCCATCAGCACGGTGTTGTAGACTTTTTCGATGTGTTTCGTTGGTTTTCCCGTTATGAAAACTCGGGTGAGGTCACTGCGATAGCCGTGGCAACTGACGGCTCCCCAGTCGACCAGCAGTACCGGGTGTTCGCTGACGCGTCGAGATCCGGCGTGAGCGTGTGGCAGTGCGGCTGTCGGGCCGACTCCGACAATGGGCTCGAAGGCGGTGCCACATCCGCCAAAGTCGCGCATTGCGGATTCGAGGAGGAAGCGGATATCGGTTTCGGTCTGAGCGGGTCGCAGGCTGCTGCGGACAACTCCGATGCCCCGTTCGGCGATCTGGACAGCTTCGCGAATCTGGGCGAGTTCAGAGCGGTCTTTGACTTCGCGGAGGCGTTCGACGAGTCCGGAGGCGGGGAGGAGGTTGGCTGGTCCGGTGGCGAGGCGGTTGGAGAGTGCCTGCCAGGTGGCGAAGTTGAGGTGTTCGGCTTCGAATGCGGCGCGTTTTGCTCCGGCTGCAGCGATTCGGTCAATGGCGAGGTCGAGGACGGTGCGTCCAGCGTCGCGGATTTCGGCGGTCAGTCCGGGGCATTCTGTCTGCAGTTGTGTTTCGTAGCGGGTATCGCTGAGAATGATCTGGCAGCCGGGAGCGAGGAACAGCCAGGAGGAATCGCCGGTGAATCCGGTCAGGTAGCGGACATTGGCGACGCTGGAGACAAGCAGGCTGTCGATCCCCGCCTCTCGGAATTTTCGAAGGACTCGGTTTCGGCGGGCTTCATAATCCGGGAGGAGCATAGGATGTGGTCCTGATGCGAGGAGTGCGGGACTGGTTTGGGATGATTGTAGGGCAGAACAGAGTTTGTCACAAAGGCCACAATTCGGCGGCTGGAAAACGGCAACGAGTGATGTTTGACGCATTGAAGAATCTGTTTCCCGGGCTGGGAATATCGTCATCGGGTGGGCTTTCGGATACGGCATTGCAGTCGCGCTGGCAGCGTCTGGAGGCGGCGGGTCGAGAGCTGGAGTTGTTTATCCCGGCGGGATCTGAGCCGATTGCGGGGGTGGTGTTGTTTCTGCATGGCCACGGTGAGGTACTGCTGTCAGGCAACCCCGTGTTTACTCGCCTGTTTCAGCAGCATCGACTGGTGGCCGTGTGTCCGTCGGGTCGTCGAAGCTGGTGGCTGGACGTGGTGTGTGAGGAATTTGACCCTGTAATGACTCCGCAGCAGTGGCTGGTGCAGTCGCTGGTGCCGTGGATTGAGCAGACGCTGCAGGTGCAACCGCCGCGGATTGCTTTGCTGGGCGTGAGTATGGGTGGTCAGGGCGTGCTGCAGCTGGCCTATCGGTATGCGCTGAAGTTCCCTGTGGTGGCGGCGATTTCCCCGGCGGTGGATTTTCATCAGCTGTATGGTGCCGGGATACCTCTGGACGGCATGTTTCCTGATGCTGAAGCGGCGCGGCAGGCGACTGTGGTACTGAATCTGCATCCGCTGCAGTGGCCGCGGTATCAGTATTTCTGCTGTGATCCGGCGGATGTGGAGTGGTATGACGGGGCAGCGCGGCTGGGTATGAAGTTATCTTCGTCGGGGATTCTGCACGAGCGGGATCTGCTGATTACGGCTGGCGGGCATGCGTGGAGCTATTTCAATCGGATGGCTGAGCCGGCGATTGAGCATGTGGTGCGTGGACTGGCGGGTGTGGCGGCCGGTGTTTAGCCGTCGTTGTCGGTGGGTACTGGTCAGGGCAGACCGTTGACGCGGCGGACGACCCATTCGGCCATCAGCAGGCAGCAGAAGAGTACGATGAGGGTCCAGTGATCCCAGAGGCTGCGTTCCTGCAATTTCTGTTGTGGCTGATCAGCGGGCAGCAGCAGTTCCGAGATGCGTGCGACGTCCCACGGTTCGATCAGTTCGCCGCCGCTTTGTTCGGCCAGTTGTTTCAGCAGCGTGCGGTTGCAGCTGACATCGGCCAGTTCGGCGGAGATCTGTTTGCGCACGATCAATTCGGTCTGCAGGTTCGGCGGGACTTCGACGGTGGTATTTTCGACTTTGAGTCGGAGAGTCCAGTTACCTTCGGTGAGTCCGTGCAGGCGTGCGGTGCTGCGTTCGGGCATTTCGGGTGACGGCTGCAGTTGCAGGGTGATGGGTGGTGTATCTGAGCCAGGTCGTTCGGCGATGACGGAGATGTCTGCGTTGAGGACCTGCGGCAGCAGTCGACGATCCCAGCGGACCACGACTTCGGGGGATTCGGATTCGTCGACGACGACATCGGAGACGGACATGCGGAGCGAGCTGTTGCCGGCGGCGGCTTTGCTGCGGGCGGCCCAGCGAATGAGCTGTCCCCAGAATTTGTAGTGCCACTCATCTCCGGCGCGGCGGCGCCAGCGCCAGGTGCTGTCGAGACCGAGCCAGACGACCTGGCCGAAGCCGTAATCCTGCTGGACGATGACGGGATCACCGGCGGCAGTCAGTCCGGGGATGGCGGCGGTGGCCCAGACTGTGGCCCCGGGTTTGGGCGTACCAATGGCGATCCACGGGTGCCCTGGCAGTTCAGCGAGCGACATATCACGGCTGCCGGGCTGTTCCTGCAACTGGAACATGGGGAGATTCTGTGCGGCGGGAGTGAGCGTAAGTCGGAAGGCGGACTGTTCGCCTGCGGGTGGTGATGCGAGGAACTGTTCGGCCAGTTTCTGGCGGACACTGGTCACGGGCAGCATGTTGCTGAGAATATCGGACTGGTGAGCGAGCGGCATGTATTGTCGGCCGGGGATGATGATGACGGTCAGTCCATCGCGGGTCACGGCTTCTTCGACCATCTGCCATGTCTGAGGATCGGCTTCAGCGGGGTTGAGGTCTCCGATGATGAGCAGGTCGGTGCGGGCGAGTATTTCGCGAAAGGCTGCGGCTGGTGGCAGTGTGTTCGGGAGGGCGGGCTGGTTGAGGATTTCGAGCCAGGGCTGTCGGAAGAGCACTGTGGTGGCTTCCACCTGTCGATCGCGTTCGAGGAGGTTGTTGAGGTAGCGGAATTCCCAGCGGGCATCTCCGTCCAGCAGCAGGACTCGCGCTTTATTATCGACGACTTTCAGGCTGAAGCCGCGTGAGTTGTTGTCGCTGCGAAGTTCACCGGGTCGGGGATCACTGGTGATCAGGTAGTCAAATCGGCCGGGCTGATCGGCGGGCAGAGTGAAGGCGACGACGGTGGAATCCGTGGCGGGAGTGATAGACTGCTGCTGGATGATGGTTCCATTGGATTCGAGTCGGACAGTGAGTTCTTCGCCTTCGAAACCGGCGGTACCGAGGACGGTTCGGACGAGTGCTTTGTCTTTGAGGAAGACAGCTTCGGGAGCATCGATGGAGGCGATGGCGAGGTCGCGGGGCTGCAGTGCGGAGCCGATGGGTATGGCGTAGACGGGGACATTGATCATGGCGAGCAGTTGTGCGGTGCCAGCGATGTCAGCGGGTGCAGTCTGTCGTCCGTCGGAGAGGATCACGAAGCTGCGGATCTGTCCGGCGGATTCTTCGGTGAGTGTGTTCTGCAGGAGGCCGAGGGCATCGGTGGCTGCGGGCAGCAGTTTGCTGCGTTCGGCCTGCAGTTGTTGTGCGAGCAGCTGGGGTGTGGTCTGCAGTTGTTCGGTGGCGAACAGTCGGAGGTCGACGGGGAGATTTTTGCGGAGATTTTCGAGGAGTTGTGTGGGTCTGGCGGTGAGCAGTCGGCGGGCGAATTCCGTGCGTGGCATCTGATCGAATTCGCTGAGAGAGGCGAAAACCTGATCGCGACGGGCCGTGGCGGCGGCCTGATCTGCGGCCGTTTGGGGTGGCAGGTCGGAGCCGAGCCATGGTGGTTCGGTACCGGCATCTGCGGCGGCGGCCCAGCGTTCGATGAGTGGTCGTGTTTCGTCATTTCCGAGCATCCCGAGGGCCTGAGCCCAGCGGAGTTTTTCGGAAAGCGTGGCGTGACTGTCGCGGGTGTCCATGCTGTCTGAGGCATCGACGGCGACCACGACCCTGCTCTGCCGGCGGAGATCGAACTGTCTGGTGAGGACCGGTTGCAGGAGCGTGACGAGCAGCAGTGTGAGGACTGTGCAGCGGAGGGTGAGGAGTGTCCAGCCGATGGTGGGTGAGACCATGCGTCTTTCGAGTCGCAGCAGCCAGCAACTGAGTACGATGGCGGTGCCGGCGGCGAGGACAATGAGGCAGGTCCAGGGGAGAGAGTTGGTGCCGGAGAACAGAAGTCGCCACGTCATGAGCGGTCTCGACTGCTGGCGCGTCCGTGGACAGGGAGGATTTCGTCAGAGCGTGGGGAGGCTGGCTGGACTTCGCGATAGAGGCTGATGAGCTGATCGAGCATGCGATCTTCGCGGAATCTGGTGCTGACGAGTTGTTGTCCGGCGGCGGCGATGCTGCGTGCCATGTCGCGATTGCGAAGGAGTTCGATGATGCGGTCTGCGAGCAGGCGGCTGTCGGAGGGCGGCACGATGAGTCCGTTTTCGCGATCGTGGATCACACTGAGGACTCCGCCAACACCTGAGGCGATGACGGGTCTTCCGAGTGCCATGGCTTCCAGCATCAGCACTCCGATGCCCTGCTGGAGCGAGGGGAGGCAGAAGATATCGATGGCGGAAAGGTAGCCTGTCATGGAGACACCGCCGTCGACGAAGGTGAGGCGACGTGAGAGGTCGAGTGAGGCGGCGAGTTGGCGGAGGCTGTGTTCTTCGGGTCCACTGCCGGCGATGACGATGCGGATATCCAGTCCGGCATCAACGACGCGATGGCAGGCGCGGAGGAAGAAGGAGGCGCCCTTGATAACTTCGAGTGGACCGGCCATACCGATGACGGGTGGTCGATCATCATCGAGTGGCTGATCGATTCCGGTGGAGTCCGGCACTTCGACTCCGGGAAGGATGACCTGTTTTTCGATTTTGTCCATGACGGGGCCGGGAGGCAGTCTGGACTGGACGCTGTCGCTGACGGAGATGATGGTTCTGAGCTGTGGTACGGGGCTGCGCAGAATGAGGGATTCGGCTTCGTCGTGGCCTCCGACACTGAGCAGGAGGGGGCGTTTGAGTTTTTCGGCGAGTCGTGAGGCGGTGTGGAGCAGGCGACTGTCGAGGAGGTGAATGACGTCGGGGCGCTGGTCCTTGATATCGCGGTAGATGGTGCGTGCGACGAGTCGTCCCCAGACGGGGACATCGAGTCCGGGGATTTCGTGCAGTCGGACTGCGTGGAGCAGGGACGGGTCGAGTCCTGAGCAGCTGGTGCAGACGAGGGCGGTTTCAAGTTCGCGTTTTTCGAGACCGCGGGCGATGCGCAGGGTGAGCAGCGACGAACCACGGAAGGTGAGTTCGCCGTCCAGCAGCAGCACTCGCAGGGGTTGCTCGGCCATGCGAGCAGTTTACACGATGGTTCGGGAATCTCCAGCAATCCGGCAGGAACGAGGGATTCCGGGGAAATGTGCGGGTGTGCTGGCAGCGATGGCTGCGAGATCGTAGGCTATCGGTTTTCGGTTTTCGGTTTTCGGTTTTCGGTTTTCGGTTTTCGGTTTTCGGTTTTCGGTTTTCGGTTTTCGGTTTTCGGTTTTCGGTTTTCAGTTGTCAGTTGGCAGTTGGCAGTGTTCAGTTGTCGGTGGGGAGTGGGCAGTGGCGAGTTTTTTCGCCACGGAAGTCCACGGAAGTCCACGGAATGTCACGGAATGTCACGGAAAAATCGCATTGGGGGCACGGCGGGGGGATGGTGCAATGCCGGAGGGCATGAATTGCGACAAGGGATGAGCGATTGCGATGCGAGTGCGTGGTGCCCCTGATCGTAATCGTAGTTGAATTGTTCCTCGAATTGCTGACGGCACCTGAATTGTTTGCGTGGTCGGAGTACCTGGGATTTCGCGTTGATTCTGGTGCAGCAGGTCACGGAGTCGGTGTTCAGTGTTCAGTTTTCAGTGTTCAGTTTTGGGTGGTCAGTGGGTGAGATGTTGGAAGCGGGAGGTGTGGTTTTGGCGGAGAGCGGAGTACTGGAGTTGCAGGGTGTGCGGATTGCGGACACGTTTGCGGAGGCATTTCCGATCAAGGCGGCGCGTCTGGTGATCACAGCGGACAGTCTGCGGTGGGCGCGGACGGCGGCGACGGTGTTTTGCGGGAATGCGACGAGTGTGATTGCCTGTGATCTGGAGGCGGCGGTGGAGTCGGAGCTGGGTCCCGAGGAGACTCCGGATGGCCGTCCGGGGATCTCCGTGCTGGCCTTCGGTTTTTCGGTTCAGGCTCTGGGGCAGGCGTTGCAGAATCGTGTGGGTCAGTGTGTGCTTACGTGTCCGGGAACGGCGTGTTTCAACGGTCTGGCGGACTGTCCGAAGGACAAGCGGGTGCGGATTGGCGGTGGGTTGCGGTATTTCGGTGATGGTTTTCAGCAGTCGAAGCTGATCGATGGTCGGCGGTACTGGCGAATTCCGGTGATGGATGGTGAGTTTGTCTGTGAGGACGAGTTTGGGACGGTAACGGGTGTCGCGGGAGGCAATCTGCTGATTTGCGGTGTGGAGACTGGCGTCACACTGGCGGCAGCGGAGTGTGCGGTGGATGCGATTCGCGGGTTGCGTGGGGTGGCATTGCCGTTTCCTGGTGGTGTTGTGCGTTCGGGCAGTAAGGTGGGTTCGAAGTATCCCCGTCTGAAGGCCAGTACGAATGAGGCGTGGTGTCCGACGCTGCGTGGGCTGGTGTCGAGTGAGTTGCCTGAGGACTGTCAC
>Ga0255094_1001156_pt1 | contig 11910 bp, 9 predicted proteins | sample Colum_Law_RepB_8_2_FD_188434 | JGI IMG/M metagenome (GOLD analysis project Ga0255094, IMG submission 188434) | Freshwater microbial communities from Columbia River, Oregon, United States - Colum_Law_RepB_8d | ecosystem: Environmental > Aquatic > Freshwater > River | place: USA: Oregon | collected...
AACCCAATCAATTCCATCTCCTGGTCCTTCACCTATATCTTCACTATCACCATCTCCACTTGAGTACCGCGGATCTTATCTCTTTAATCTAGGCACCCCGCAGGATATTACTCAGAATAAACTTAACTTTCTTCAGGGACAGTTCATCACTCAGGAGCGAGGACGCCCTGGTTTTTACAATTTAGGTGAGATGCAAATAGCCGATTTAAATATCACAGGCAGGACACCTCAGACGCTCAGAAATCCGAACAATAATTTTATTCCTAATGCTCCTGTCATTCATCAATACCATAACGTAGGTGCCAATGTACCCCTCATTGCTGCTTTTCCCTTGGAATTTATTGAAAATCTCCCCCTACAAATTCAAGAGCAAATTCGCCAGACACATATTGATGTCCTAGACATTTTCTTTGTGCCTCAGTTGGCAATCCCTGGACAAACATTACCTAATCCAGCAATCGCACAACCATCGGATGGGCAAATTCAAGGGCTGATTGATGCTGCTGTTTTTCAAGATGCTTTTCAGGATATTGTGGATCATGCTACAGCACGAGGAAATCCAATTGCAAATCCCCCAGAAGCATATCGACATTATGTCAGAGATCAGATCAGAGAGGCTAATGCTGCTCAACTAGGCAGCGCCTCTTTGAAACCAGAGTTTTGGATGGACCCTATCATGCCAAACCTTAATGAAATTGTTTCCCACCTCCCACACAGAGGCTTTACCCGTTGGTATCAGCAGGCTCAGATGAGCATCTACGAACCTAATCGAGTTACAATTGAAGATCAGGTCCGAATTAATCAGCTCCGTTCATTTACTATTACTCCGCATGATGGATTAATTTCAAATGATGTGGGTCATATGCGCCTCAACATGAATGAACTCAATTACTCTTTCTGGTCCTTAGTCATCAGCCCAACACTTAATGTTGCTCAAACAACACTTCCAGCACAGATCAGAAGGGGATCAAGAGAGACCCTTGTAGCTCAACGCGATGACTTTAAAGCTGCAGTCACCTTGCACTGGTTAATGGACCAGCCTACCCATGATGCATTTTTAGCTTTAACGAGAGAAAATATTAATCTAGAAACACTCTTACAGGGACTAGATGCAAATGCTCACTTCAGCACCCCTCAAAATGCACATCTCCTACAACAGCTGAGAGCACTCGCTCGACCGTAAGAGATAAACAATCTAAACCCAAAAACCCCACGGTTTTTTAGAATGATTAGGAGATAAAACTAGACTCAATAAGTTAAGTATAAAGTCTAGGTTAACATAATATTTATTATCAGACCTAAACATTAGACTCTGTCATGACTGACAAACTCTTTCAAGGATAACCTCAAACTTTAACCTTAAAGCTTCATTTAACTTCTGCAGTCGGTTTGCGTTTCATCTGAAAAGCATAGAGATTTCCAGCACTGGAGAGAACATAAACTCTCTGATGTGTTGCATCATAAATAGGTGCCCCACGAAAACCACTACTATGGCCTGAGTTAAAGCGGTAAAGTCCCTGCCCTGTGTTTTTATCCACCACATAGAGGTATCTATAGCTAGACCCAATAATGACATACTGCTCAGTAACCGCAACACGTGTAGGTGTTCCACTATCGAGTGGAAACTTCCAAAGGACTTTGCCGCTATCTTTCTGTAGCGCATACACATTACCATCAGATGAAGGTAGGATAAGCCTCTGCCCATCTACCGTCACATCTCGACTTCCACCCGCATCAAATCGCCAAAGAATATCCGTGCCAGTACGTTTTAAGGCGTATAATGCACCATCATAGGAGGGGACGTAAATTACTCCCTGATCTAAAGTCGGATGAGCATTCACATCAGTGAACTTAGATCCAAAATGAAGCCTTTTTTCCCACTTCAGTTGCCCTTCCTCAAGAGAGAGCCCTACTAAAAAACCATCACTTAGACCTACGATGACCTCATTTTGATCCACTAAAGGTGATGATGCGCCCATGATGGTTGCTGGCGGAACAGACCTTCTACGATAGTGCCAAAGCCATTTACCTGTTCCTGCGTCCAAAGCATAGACTGTATCGTCTAAAGTAGTTATAAATACTCGCCCCCCAGAGACAGTGGGTCTTGAGGCTACCGTATTACGAATATCGTAACGCCAATTCACACGTCCGGTATTAATATCTACCGAATAAAAATATCCGTCTGCCCCACCAAAGAACACTGAGTTTTGATTCAGGGCAAGCTCACTTAAAACCCCCCCTTTGATCGGCAAAATCCAACGTTGTTGATTAGATTTCGGATAAACCGAAACTAAACCAACACTCTGATTTCCAAAAATTAGAGTGTTATCACTCAGTACTGGATTAGAAAACTCATTGCCATGGTCGCCGGCAAAAAACGAATCACGTGTTGAACGGGTCCAACTCCTAGTCATTACCTCAGAATCTGGACCCAGATCCTGATGAATCTGAGGCCCTGAACACCCCGTCATTCCAAGAATGACAAAAACTAATGAAAAAAGAGCGAAGTATTTTTGAAGACTAGGATCACGACCTATAACTTTAGAGTCTATTCTTGCGCTGCTCTGCAACTTTTGAGTACTCCGATTTTGGCAATTCAACTGAGATTTGGTCATAAACTCCCCGAGCCTTAGCAACATCTTGAAGATTTTCATAGCAGCGCGCCATCGCGAGCATCAAATCACCTTTTAGGCTAGGCTCACCTTGAGTCAATGCCTTTTGAAAAGCTGTAATCGCTTCCTTCATTTTGCCTTGATTTTCTAAGGTATAACCCAATGAGGAGTAAGCAATCGCTTTGTCCATCGCTTTTTGAGCACCGTGACTTGCCTTCTCAAACCAGACTTGAGCCTGAACTGAATCCCCATGCTTAAAGTACAAGTTCCCCACTTGAAGGGTGGCTTCAAAGCCAGCGCGAGTTTTTGGATACTTTTCACTCACAGATTTTAAAAGAGGAAGAGACTGAGCATAAACTGATGCAACATCCAGCTTTTTGAACTCAACTGCACCTTCTTCCTGGCGAGAAGGAGCTTTACCCTTTTCCTGAGCCTTATCGGCAGACTGAGATGGTGCTTCTTTCTTGATTAAATTTTGAATATCGATCTCTAAACTTTTTTCAGCCTTATAAAATGCATTATTAGCCTCAACTGAAAGGTGAGTAGCGCGATTCATCCAAAAAGCTCCAGCAACCCCTGCCAAAACAAAGACAAGGATGATTCCAATAACTGCACCTTTGTGTTGAAATAAGCTGAATACCCCATGATTGAGAGCTGATAAAAAGCGATCAGGGGTTTTGAGAGACTTGTGATCAATACCTGAGTTTTCATGCATGAAAGTAGACGCCATACATCCCTTCTCGCATATCCTGCGTTTCATCACAAACAGAAAAATTGCACTAAAATCAAATCCATAAATGCAAGGCATTGCTAAAAAGAATGAGCCCAGTTACCCTTAAAGGTACATGATCCATATCAAGGGTGATACCCAAACAACATGGAAGTTGTTAGTAATCCCGATGAGAGTTCTAGTCTGTACTAGCCTCATTATTCTCAGTCCATTCAACTCAGTTTTTGCAGATAGTGGACCAACACCTCCAAGCGCTGCACCTCAGGGTAGCAGTACTCAACCCAAGTCTGAGCCTCCCTCAAACTCTGATGATTTTACCAGCACGCCGTATACGGAGTATGGAGAATTCAACAACCCTCCAGGAGAAGAAGAGGCAAACACTGTTTTCTTCCAGTTTGGTCGATTCTTTGGAATTAGCCTTGGGTTAGGCACTGAGTTTGCTGATGGATACCGAGGGGCATTATGGCAAGGTGGCTTCCCTCTTGTTGATTTTAAATTTCACTATTGGTTTGATTTCAACTTAGCTCTCGATATGGGACTATCGATTGCATCCCATTTTTACGACACTAAAGCGAATAATTTAGGTCGTGTTGATGTGACCATGTTCCATCCTGGATTTGATCTCAAATATTATTTTGATACCAAGAACCTAGGCTCTGCTATTAGTTTTTCGAACCCTTATATCGCCGTAGGGCTTGGCTCTTATACCAAAACAGAGAACTATCTTCTCTTAGCTACACAAGACTCTAGCTCAGGCCTGGGACTTAGCTTAGGAGCAGGCCTAGAGTTTGTGATTAACCCTAAAAGAACTTATATTTCGATTGAGGGCAAAGCGCACTTTGTGCGTTTTAAGGATACCTATACGACTACATTTCAGTCTCAAGGATTACCTAATCTAACGGGTAACCTTTACACGGTGACCTGTAACCTTCTTCTTACGTGGTAGACTTCTTCGATTCTTGGCCTCAAGAAAAAGCATTCGAATTGGACTACCCATAAAACCCCAACGCTCTCTTAATGCATTGACAAGATGACGTCTCAAGCTGAAATGAATTTTATCTGGATCATTCACATGACATACAAACGTAGGAGGATTTCTCCCACTCTGATGGCAGAGGTAAAACTTCGCATTGGCGGGATTGTGGATGGTAGATTTTTCTCTCACCCACTCTGTAAACTCATGGGTAGCTACCTTAAGCTGTCTTTGATGCATGACTTCTTCAAGCAAATCCCCTAACCCACCTAGTCCTTGCCGTCTCAATGCGCTCATAAAGACCATAGGTGCGTAATGGAGATAAGCCATTTTCTTGCGAATTCTCTCAGCGGCCAGCTCTTTGGAAAACTCCTGATTTCTTGACTGAGTGTCCCATTTATTGACAGCAAGTATGACCGAGCAGCCTGCTTCCTCAATTAAACCACCAATTTTCTCATCCTGATCGGTAATACCCTTCTCCCCGTCCAGTACCAAAATCGCAATATCTGCCTCTTCTAGAGCCTTTTTAGTCTGTACAATAGAAAGTACTTCAATTCCTTGCTCAGTTTTACTTTTTCTTCGAATTCCTGCCGTATCCTTAAACAAGAAGGTCTTGCCATTCAACTCCACAATAGAATCAATACTATCTACCGTAGTCCCTGCAATAGGACTTGTGATCATACGCTCTTCTCTTAAGATTGCATTGATCAATGTACTTTTACCCACGTTAGGTCGCCCAACTACGGCAATTCGGGGAGCCTTATGGGCTCTTGAAGCCGACGGTGAAGGCTCCTCTTCATCTTCCTCAGCACTTACATGAAGATCATCTTCTGAGTCTAATTCTGCAACTTCTACAACCTCATCTACCTGTTCATCAGAATCCTGTTGCTGATCCTCTAGAGTAGGACTTCCTAATAGTTGATATACTGTTAACTTGAGATCATCAATTCCCCTACCATGCTCAGCAGAAACCGTTAACGTCTCATCCAAGCCCAAGGCGTAAAATTCAGCGATGCGCTCTTCGTGCGATTCCGCATCAACTTTATTCACCACAGCAATCACTGGAAGCTTCTTTGATAGTCCAGATTGTTTCATCTTCTGAAGCAACTGTTCATCTAATGGGGTCAATCCAGCCTTAGAGTCCAGCACAAATAAAACGAGGTCAGTTTGAGTCAAAGCAATATCTACTTGCCTTTGAATCTCCTCCGCAAATCGCTCTCCCCCTAATCCACCAGTATCGACTAAGTGAATAGGAAGTGTTTTTTGATTAAACCACCACTTCGTGATTTCTTCATTACGATCACGAGTCACACCAGGCTCATCGTGCACAAGGGCTTTACGTTTACCAATAAGCCGATTAAAAAGAGTACTTTTGCCGACATTCGGTCGACCCATGATCAGAATGCGAACTGGTGTTTTTGTCATACAAATTCATTTCTTTTCTTTGAGGAAGCTTTAGCTAGATGCTTCTTTTGCTCAGGCAGATTGTAACCCATGCGTTTAAGTGACTCTGAATGCTGGGTCCAATCCTTAAGAACCTTGACTTTTAGGCCCAGAAAAATCTTTTGCCCAAGGAACTCTTCAATGGCCTCTCTGGCAGTTTGACCGATCTCCTTGATTTTTTTTCCGCCATTTCCAATCACAATGCCCTTTTGAGAATCTCTCTCCACATAGATATTGGCTTCAATTCGCAATGGCTTTGCATTTTCATCAAACTTTTCGATCTCAACAGCACAAGAGTAAGGAACTTCTTCTCCAAGTAAATAGTAAAGTCTCTCCCTAATCTTTTCGGCTACAAAAAATCGAAGGGGACGATCAGACACCTGCTCAGTATCTGGATAGTAAAGTGGACCTTCTGGAATTTGAGCCCAAGTTTGATCTAAAAGTTCTCTCACTCCATTTTTATTTAGGCCAGAAATCTTCAATGTATCGATACGTTTGATTTGACGAGAATCCATCTCACTATGGATCTGAGAGATAAAAGACTCGAGGGCTTGCTCATTCATTTTCTTGCTTCCGAGCAAATCCACTTTATTAATGAGCAAGCAAACAGGAGCATCACTCTTGGCTTTCTCAAGAATATCAAGAACAGGAATTTCATGCTGAATTGCAGAGGAAGGATCTACAAGGTACCAGATCAAATGAGGAGCCTCTAACGCTTCTTTCGCCTCATTCACCATGTAGTGATTAAGCCCACCCTCTTTGGCTCGGTGAATACCCGGAGTATCTAGGAATACAATCTGATCTTCCTTTTCCGTTAAAATACCGAGTACCTTCTCACGCGTAGTTTGTGCCTTAGGCGTAACAATGGAAAGCTCCATTCCTAATATAGCATTCAAAAGCGTAGATTTTCCTGAATTAGGACGACCAATAATTGCAACAAAACCGGATTTAGACATGAAACTTCACAACCTTATAAAAAAAAGAGACCCTCTAGCCCAATGAAAAAATAGCAGCTTTGGCCGCGTTCTGCTCCGCTTCTTTTTTGGATGACCCTATGGCAACAGCGAGCACTTTTCCATTCATTCTGACTTCAATTTGAAAAGTCTTAGCGTGGTCAGGTCCATGAGACTCTACCAGGTGATAGGTAGGGGTCACTTTCCAACGCGCTTGAACAATTTCCTGGAGTTGCGTTTTGTGGTCATAAAACGACATTAATTCTCGTTCCTCTAAGAAAAGAGGAGCGAAAATATGTCGCACCACGGGATAAACCGCATTAAATCCACCATCTAAATAAACTGCTGCAATCAATGCCTCAAAAGTACTGGAGAGAATAGACGCTTTTTCATTTCCACCCGTTTGAGCTTCACCTTTTCCAAGTCTAACACTTTCTTGAAGATGCAGACCACGAGCAAGGATTGCGAGAGTCTTCTCATTCACAACAGCAGCTCTCATTTTAGACAGATGGCCTTCGTTGGCATGAGGAAACGCTTCCAGTAGAATATCAGACACGACGACATCGAGGATTGCATCCCCTAAAAACTCGAGTCTTTCATTATCTCTAAGTGCAATGGGCTTGTCTTGAAAAAACTCATGTCCATAGGACTTGTGTGTCAAAGACTGAAGTAATACTGCTCGATCTCCGAACCTATACCCCAAGCGCTCCTGAAGCCGTTCCAAGTTCATTTATAGAGAACTCTCCTGCGGTGAGTCTTATAATACTAGTCAATTACTGTCAACCAATTTTGTTTTTTTTCCCTCTGGGAATAGCTGTTCGTCAGGTAGAATCTCACATACTTTAAGTAGTTTAATTGTAGCAATTTAGGGGGGCTTTCATCATGTTGACTCGATTCTTTAGCATATCCTTGATTTGTCTCAATTTATTTCCAATCCTACACCTTTGTACAACCTGGAAAGCCGAGGCCGCCTCTTTCTCCAAAGATGTTGCTTTAACCATTCTCCATACGAACGACCTACACTCGCATTTTAAGTCTGAGACTCACCCATTCCCCCGAGGAGGGTTAGCACGACTCAAAACAGCAATTCAGCAGGTTCAGAAAACTCGGCCTCACTCCATTCTTGTAGATGGAGGAGATTGGTCAGAGGGCAGTATTTACTATACAAACAACGGAGGAGCAGACACGACTTCTCTGATGGAGCAAATGGGCTACGAATTAGCGGTTGTAGGAAACCATGACTTTCTAAACGGTCCAGATCTACTCATTCATGCAATAGCGGGAGCCAACTCTCGACGATTAAAGTTTCTAGCAGCCAACTTATCCGCTGAAGGATATTCCAGGGAAGATGACTTGAATCAATTTATTCTACCGTATGTGATAAAAACTTATCAAGATCGACGAGTAGCATTTATTGGTCTCACTACTTATGAGTTTATATATGATAAATTTTTCAGTCCGGTTGAAATTCAAGAGCCTTTATTTTCTACTAGAGACCTTGCAGCAAAACTTAAAACTGAAGGAGCAGATGGGATCGTGGTGATCTCCCATAACGGAAGCTGGGTCAATCAAAAGCTTCTTGAAATCGCTCCTGAAATAGACTTAGTCATCGGCGCTCATGACCACATTCAATACAATTCCCCTAAAATCATAGATGGCGGTTTAAGATCTCGCCCTGGTTGGCTAGTAGAAACAGGCAAGTGGGGAAGAAATCTTGGACAAGTAGAAGTACTATTATCAGATGGAGAAATGAAGCTCATCAGTGGAGGTCTAATTCAAATTGATGAAAAATTTCATGAGGATCCAATAATCCTAGGAAAGATTCAGCAAATTGAGAAAAGTATAGAGCAACACATGGGTCCTATCTTTAGCGATCATGTGGGAGACAGTGACGTTAGGATCGCAGATGGTCATGGCAACGAAACCCCCCTCACTCACCTCATCACAGATGCATATTTAGATTACGCGCACGCAGATTTTGCTCTTGAGAATCATAAATTTGTTTATGGAGAAATCAATCCGGGTCCCATCACTACAGCAAATATTTTTGATCTCAATCCTGCTATCTTTAATCCATCAACCCACAAGAGCTGGACTCTCAAGGTACTTCCCATTCAAGGTCGGGTTCTAAAGTGGCTTCTCTATCTTGCCTATGGAACCAAGAAACTAGGTTCTGCAGGTCTATTTGATGCATCTGGACTCACCTTCAAGCACGACCCATTATTTGCTGCCTCGTATGACGGATCAGATGATCTACGAATCCCTCAACCTGAGGATCCTTACGAACTCCAAAGACTCTTTGAGGCGCCTACAACAGCAGGAGCAAACCTAGAAATTGAAGCATTCCCTGTTGTCCAAGACATCCAAATTCAGGGAACTCCATTGGATCCTGATCAAACCTATCAGATGGCAACGGGAGGTGGCCTAATCGAAAGCTTTGAGTTCATCAATAAATATATTTACAACTTTATCTCACTTGAAGATGCAGTAGACACAGGTGTCGAGAATTGGAGAATCACCCTGAACTACATCAAGAAAATGGGACGATTACATAAAGATAACACTCAGCATAGGAATCGAATTCGAACGATTCAATCTGATCTTGGCATCCACGAAAGTGAAATCACATGGAGCACAAACTTTAAAACAAATAAAGAATGGTCCGGCCGGGTGACAGCAAAAGTTACCAATGTTGGAACACAGACTTTCTCTTCAACCTCAGAATCCTCGCCAAGAGCATCAATTTTTATAAACCGCAATGCTTATGCTCTAAATCAAGACCCTGAATATGTAAGACTTGGAGAGCCCCAGTCTATTCCAAAACTTACTCCAGGTGCATCTATTCTCATTCAATGGCCCAATATCATCGTTCCTCGTTTGAATAAACCATTCCCGATCACCATTAAAATCGAGGGAGCTGATTATGAAGTGAATCCAAATAATAATGAAGTAACAACCTGGATCAATATCTAATCCCAGATGGGGCGCTTGAGTATATTCAAGCCCCCCATTTTAAAGTTTAATAAAAACTCATTCTTCATTTAATTAAAAAGCAATTCCTTAAAACTAAAATATTCAATCTAGGTAAAAAACTTTCGCCGAACACACGGAAAGAGAAAACAACTACCTAGCAACCTTCCCCACAAAGTAGTAGTGCTAGATTTAAAGAAAGAGAAAAAGCGTAGATCAGATGAGAGAACTCTTCAGATAATAGGAAAAGAAATTATGGAGAACCTGGTTTACGAACCCGTAATCATCAAGGTTATCCAGTACCATCGTCCGAGATAGGATGCCGATAGTGGAAATGTTGGAGAAATAGCGTCTACTGCTCCATCAAATATTCCTAATGGTATTGCAACACCTTCCCTGCTCACTCAGAGTGTGACTTCCAATTACAGTAATGGACTTCCCTTTTCACCGACAAGAAGAAATACTCAGCTGATTGGGAATAGATCTCTCGCATGGAACCATAGCCAGGTGCATTATCCAAGCTGCCGAAGCTTGTGAGTCTATCTGGTAGATTCTATAAGACTGCTTGCTCATCTCTCCTGATGTGAGGTGCGATGAGACCGTTACTTAAGTTCTTTTTGATTTTGATCTACATTGCTCCGGCCACATGACTGCTTGTATCGTCTCTGACTACAAAGAACCCACCCAGGGCGATGGTTATTTGACCCACAACCTTCTTAGGTTTTACTTTGACTGAGCACGGGCTGAGCTTCTATCTTCGGCTCTACTCCGTTGAAAAAAGAACAAAAATTTTAAATCAAGATCAGAGGTTTGAAATTCGAAGAAAGGAACCCGCTCCCATTTTAGATGAATCAACTCTAATTCTCAGTCAGGTTCCCAGGCCAGCGTACTTTTCTATAACTTTGTGGTGAGTCTAAGAACAAACAGAGTCAACCCCGACAAGGATCTTACAACACATCTTTACAGAAGTTCCCAAAGCTAAGATCTTAGAAGCCTATGGAATATTTTCAGATTTGCTACTAGGCGGGGAACTCTGTTAGCAAAAGCGCTTACGCTGATTCTCTGGAAGACCTTGAAACACCAAGCGGATGCGATGACCATGGGGTTTACCAGTCAACGAGCGGATTTACTCAACAGCGATCTGATGATACTCAATGCCCGGCCTGGTCACCACACGATTCCATGCGATGATAGAGGAGACGCAGATATCTCAGAGTGCCCCATCCAAATCGAAAATGAATTCCGAAACCTGGGAAAAGGGAAACTTTATCGAAATCCTAGTTTCCTAGAGTTTGCAATACTCTTTGATTGAAGGCGCCGACCAAACTTCTAGCTTCTTGATTAATTTGTTCAATTGATCCAGTTGCATTGCCAATGGCACCTGAAATACCATTACCAAAAGTAACTTCCATATTTGCAGCATTGACGATTGCCGCAGAACGGTGAAGGTTGAAATTCAAAATACCACCGTTGACCACTTCGACTCCTACACCTGAAATTGCCGGATTCGCCTGAACAGCGGGATCCGCCAATACGTTCTGGAGCGTGTCTAAGAAAAGCTGGTAATCAGAGCCTGGGCCTGTGCGTCCAATAATTACGAAGGTGACATTAACGATATCGCGGCTTTCCAAGGCAGCACGAACAATAGTTTCAGCAAGTTGCATTTGATTTGCGCCGATGCGTCCCAGAAAAATCCCTCTGCCGATAAACGGGATCGCAACCCTGGGAATACCATGAGTGCGTGCGAGAAGAAGAGAATTGATCACAGAGAGTCTCACTCCTTCGAGGGTAGGAATAAAATTAGGAGAATCATTTACTGAGCTACCACTAGCTGCATGGATAATGTGTTCGATACCGCGAGCATTTAGATTTCCGGAGGAAGTCATAAGGGCAGAGCCGCGAGGGAGCAATTGTGCTCTAGCCACGTTTGCATGATAGGTAGTTCCAAAAGATGAAATACTTTCCAGACCTGAAAAACGAGCTTCTACTCGAACCTCATCGGTAGCCAAGACCGAAGAACTCCAATTTCCTGTATTGCCACTTAGGTTTCTTGAATTGTCAGACTGCAGAGGATGATTTGCTCCGTCGCAAGCAGTCAATAAAACTACTAATACCAGAGTCAAAATAGCAAATCTACTCCTAACATGCTTCATAAAATACCTCTTTTAATTTGAGCTACATATATTTTATTATTCATAAAAAGTAAAGTATCTCGTAATAAATAGGGAG
>Ga0255094_1001159_pt1 | contig 11901 bp, 9 predicted proteins | sample Colum_Law_RepB_8_2_FD_188434 | JGI IMG/M metagenome (GOLD analysis project Ga0255094, IMG submission 188434) | Freshwater microbial communities from Columbia River, Oregon, United States - Colum_Law_RepB_8d | ecosystem: Environmental > Aquatic > Freshwater > River | place: USA: Oregon | collected...
GTCTGCTGGATGTCTGCAGGCACCGGGGCTTTTATTTCTAATAGTTGATTCGTGCGCGGATGCTTAAAACGCAATCGAAATGCATGCAACGCCTGACGCCCAAGAAGTAAGGAATCTTCCTCATCTGGCAGATTCGGAAGGAAGCTTTTCAAGTGGATACTATCGCGCCCGCTATAGATTTTATCCGCTAAAACTGGGTGTCCGATACTTCCCAAATGCACCCGAATCTGATGTGTCCGCCCGGTTCTGGGTTGCACTCGCACATAGGTATAGCCCTTGAATCGCTCGATCACCTCATAATAACTACACGCATCTTTGGCGTCTTCATTTCCCACATCATTAGTTACGATCATTTTCACCCGATCGGTCGGGTGATGGGCAATTTTCGCCTCTATGTAATCGGTATCTCTTTCTATAACACCCGAAGTGATTGCTATATATTCCTTAAACACTTTCCGCTGTTCAAACAACATTGATAATTCGCGATGCGTTTGCTCATGCTTAGCAACAAGAATAACCCCGCTAGTATCTCGATCTAGCCTATGAACAATCCCTGGTCTATAATCACCATTAATTGTACTTAATGTCTCAAAATGAAACCGCAAAGCATTTACAAGGGTACCACTCCAATGGCCTTTAGCTGGATGTACAACCATATTTGGGGGCTTATTTATTACTGCGAGGTATTCATCTTCGTAAACAACATCTAAGGGGATATTTTCGGCCTGAGGTGCTGAACGCGTCGCGACAGGAGGTATTATTTTGATGAAGTCGCCATGCTTGACTCTGTAGCTCGACTTAGCTATTTTCTGATTAACAGTAACCCCGCCGCCTTCTATCACTCTTTGAACAACAGCCCGGCTATAGTCGGGGAATTGCATAACGAGAAATTGATCTAGCCTAACATTTTCAAGCCTTATTTTGGCATGAACATCGATTTCGCGCGGGGCAGGAGGCTGAGCTTCAGCATCAGGGGTTTCGATTTCTGCAAATTCAGTTTCATCCGTATCAATGTCATCAATTGGTTCAAATTCATCCATTATAATTAATCAAAATTCTTGTAGAAAGTCGCCAAATCAATTTGGTTATCCTGAAGATTTTTCAGGTATTTAACCGCAAGTGCACCCGCACCAGTTTTGTCGCCCAACAAACTAGCCTGAGTGTAGTAATCTTTAGCTTTATCAAAGCGCCTGAGGGCCTCATGACCTTTTCCAGCATTAAGAAGAGATTGCGCCTTTAATTCAGGAATCAACATTGGGTCATTTATAACCAGATCATAAAGTTCGATGGCTTTTTCAATATTGTTCGTTGCTTCTTTTTTAATCTCGAGGTTGGTGCTTGCAAAAAGAGTCATCCCTTGAGCAAGCAAAACTCTAGCAGCTTCAACTCGTGCAATTAAAGCTTGGCTTGTACCCGAATTTTTTTGTGCAAACTCTTGAAGAGCTGCAGATTGCTGACTAAACCCTAGACCTGCCCAACGCTTCGACTCTTCTTCAAAAACATTATTTGAAACCGTAGTGACGGTAAAATAAATTGCGCAAAGCAAAATCATCGAAATAGCAGCAACAATGATTTTCTTTCCATGAATTTCTGCAAAATCCGCAAAGGACATCCTCATGGAATGAACTTCAACTAACTGATTATGGGGTTGCTCTTGTGTTGTCATTCCTTCTCCAAACAATTTGAACTGATTAAAGCTCTAATGCCTAATTACAATAAAGTTGTTATATGGAAAATATAAAGGGGATTTAATGAAGGGTCAATCGCAAGCAATGCAGAATAAGCTAATTCTTTTCAGGTAACTGAGCTTCATAACCAACTTTTTTGACTGCTTTTGCGAGGGTATCTGCTTCCATAATTGCCTTGGAACCACCTACACCTGCCCGAACAAGGGCAACATACCAAAATCGCAACCGATCCCTCTGAGGCAATTCAGCAGATTTCAAACCAAGGGTTTCAACATCATCGGGATTCCAACGGCTCTTTTTTAATTTTTCAGAAACTTGCCTAAAAGTTAATCCATTGGAAATAACTTGGCCACTTTCATCCGTAATACGGTAGGCAACCAATAAATTAAGCAGCCCTAGGAATCTCCCGAGATGGAGAGATTTGGTTTTTACTGCCAACAAAAATTGATCAATAGAATCCATGAACTTTTCAATTCAGCAAAATCACCTGTTACAAATCAACCACCGACGATTCGGAATATAAAAGCAACTTGCAACTGTTTCCTAGACTAACACAAGACCACGATCATAAATATAGGGAATACTGGCAATTTAACCGCTTTGTACTAAATATGCCGATTTTAACAGAATACCCCATGTTTTCATTCATTTTATCAGCAAAATAAAAACCTTTTTTCGATGCTTTAACAAAATATTTATTCAATTAAGCATAACTTTTGTCAGCTGAACAAATTCCAAAAGCTATGTTTTTTTCGCTGCTAAGCTTCTCAATCTACTTTTTAGCATTACCTTACATGGACAATTATTGATTTCTTCTTAGGAGGCCAGGATGGTCCAAGTTAAAAAATACAGTTCATCGAATCTTTATGAACTAAAGTTTGATTTCCCAAAACTCCCAGAAATTCGTATCCATGATAATTCAGAACGGAGTTTATATCATCTTTTCGACACATCAAAAGAAAGCATATTCGGAATTAATTTGGCTAAAAATTGCCCCTTTCAGCCTTCCCACCCCGGTTTAAACACCAACTTTCAAATGCTTGATTACAGTTTGCCTCGGGATGCGGAACAAAAAACAGTTTGGGAAATAGAATTCAGCAAAACATTACCAGATGCAATTTTAATAGGCCAGAACTACGAACCCTTTAGTTCCTTTGAAAAAACCCGAACTCTTGCTATTAGATTGGGGAAGTTCCTGGCAAATCAAGGTTTCAAGATTTGGTATCAAACCCGAGCAACCCTGGATCTCGAACTCTTTGAAACTTTGCTTTATTTAGAAGAAAATGTGCAACTCCTATTACCTTTTCACACCTTAAACGATCGAATCGCAAAATTAATCGAGCCTTTTTGCCCTGCTCCAAACACCAGGCTAAAACAGGTAGAAACTCTAAAGAACTTGGGGATTCCCTATGAAATATGCCTAGATTCGCTTATTCCTGGCTTAAACGACTCAAAAGCCAACCTTTTTCCATTACTGGAATCTCTTGCAGAAAAAGGCATTAAAAGAGCCACCGTTTCGTTTATGCACCTTCCAACGGGGTTTCGTTCTAACCTAAACAAACAAAAACAGCAGATGTTTTCCATGTGGTCGGCTGGTATTGAGTTCGAATTTGCTGGCCTGGGTATTCGAAAGTTACTTAATGCAACCTACCGCAAGGCAAAATATGCTGAGATCATGGCATGGGGTAAGGAATTCGGCATTAAAATCGTTGTCGATGGGATTGCAAACCCAGACTTGGCACGAAAATCTCTGCCAGATACCCAAAGTATTACCTCAAATCTTAAAGAACGATATTTGGCACTTTCTACCAAGTAGCAAAAAGCGTCTAAAATTTTATCTTATTCAATCTCAAGTCTTGGTATAACTACTCAATTGAATTTGAAGAATTAATAATTTTAAAACGGCAATTGAAATGGCAAACGGCATCGAGAAAATTGACAACGCTCAGGTATATCAACCCGCCAACACTCTTTATTCACGGACTTTCATTGCGCTATTGATTGCCCAATTTTTTGCTGCTTTTAATGATCAGGCGATTCATGCTTCAGCAATGTTTTTTGCAATCAACAAATCGATTTTGAATGAAGCCCAGGCTATTTCCCTTATGCCAATTCTTTTTTACGCACCTTGGGCGATCTTTTGCACTATGGCAGGATACCTTGCTGATCGTTACAGCAAGCAAAGCTCATTGGTATTTTGGAAGATGGCCGAACTTCTAATCACAGCAATTGCATTACTTGGATTCTGGCTTGGCAATCAGGATTACGATGAAGGCCCATGGATTGTACTTTCCACGGTATTTCTTATGGGCTTACATAGTGCTTTTTTTGTACCTGCAAAATATGGCATCATGCCCGAAATCCTAAAATCACACCTGCTTTCAAAAGGCAACGGTATGCTGGAATCCCTATCTTTTCTTGCGGTGATCTTGGGCACCGTTTTTGGCGGAGTATTGTCCTATCATTTTAAAGGCCAGGAATATTGGATAGGCATCATTCTTTTTATTCTTGCAGCAATCGGCGCCATTGCTAGCCTTTGGATCGAAAAAATCCCTTCTGCAAATCCCGATCGAAAGTTTCCGCCCTACCTTTATCAACCTGTTTATGCCAATCTCAAAGAAATGTTCCGCTCCAGACCATTAGCTATTGCAGTCATAGGCATTGCCTTTTTCACGTTTATTGTCGCATTTAGCAGAGCCACCATTTACATGCATGGCGAGTCCCAACTTCCCAGATGGAGCGAACAGGAAACAAGTGTAATAGTTGGGATGGTTGCACTTGGAATAGGATTTGGCAGTCCTCTAGTGGGATACCTTTCGGGTGGAAAAATTGAAATGGGCCTTATTCCTATTGGAATCATAGGAATGGTTTTTGGTCTAATTGGGGAAGCGTTATTTCTTGACCACCTTGGCTTTCTTATTTCTTTTATAATAACAACAGGTTTCTTTACGGGTTTTTATGTTGTTCCACTTTTTACCCTATTGCAAGATCGCGCTCCAAAATCAAGCAAAGGCGATGTCATCGCCACCAGCAACCTTATCAATGTCACGGGGGCAATTCTTGCTTCTTTTTTATTCTTTATCATTGTAAAGATGGCTCATTTGTCTGGGGTTTGCCCGGAAATCCAACTCTATAAAATAACTGAGGGCAATCTTAAATCCATTCAATTGAACCATGGTCGACCCATCAGTTATGAGCTAAGCATTACCACAATTGATGGCAACAAAACCGAAACATCTTTCAAAATCTCTCCAACAACCGCCATTGATAAATTTTCAGAGGATGTAGTGGTTGGCGCAGCAATAGTAGAAAAATCGTATCGCCTTGGGGGTGTTGAACATCGGAAGCTTTATGAACAAAACGAAAGCCAGCCAACGATGTTCGATAATCATTTTCTACCCAGATACCTTTTTCTTGTAGCTGCCTTTTTCACATTAGCTACTCTTATAATTATCAGAATCCGCATGCCTGATCTATTTCTAAGAACAATCCTTTGGGGGTTCTTCTTTTCGAAATACATTTTAAGAGCTCATGGTTTACACAATTTAAAAAGCCATGGCCCAGTTTTAATTGTTCATGAGGGCAACAACCTTGAGGATTCTTATTTGATTCTTTCGGCAACCGACCGAACCCCAAGGAATCTATTCCATGCAAATTCTTCTGGGGAAAACATCCCCGCCTTAATTAATCGGTTGGCAAAAAAACACAGTCTGGCTTGGTTGAATTCTAACGAATACTCCCCAGAGGAATTAACCAAGATACTTGCAAGATCCCGAAAAAACATTGCAAAACAGCACGCCATTTCACTATCGTTGAACGGGCCTTGGATTAATGGCATACTCGAAATGATTAACGAATTGAATATCCCTGTGGTTCCTGTACTTATCTCACGCGAGCTAAATTCAACGACCAAGGCAAACAACCTTGTGTATGTTAATTTCGGCAAAGAAATTAATTCAAAAGTGAATCTGGAATCGCTGATCTTAGCCTGCAGGGAAATTAAAACCCCAATTAACGGAGAGACTCCAAAGGCTTGATTCTCATTGCAGATATTGCAGGTAAAAAGCCACCTACCATACCCATTGCTACCGCAAATAGAATTCCACTAAAGATAAGCTTCATATCTACGGTAAGTCGAAGGAGGATGTTTTTACCACCGCCTGCACCACTACTCATAATACTACTCGCAGTAAAACCATCCGCAAAGCTTCCGACAATACAACCCAATACACCGCCAAAAAATGAAAGAAGAATGGCTTCAAGAAAAAAGGAAACCAGTATTTGCCAAGGGGCAAATCCAACGATCCGCAACACGCCAATATCTTTGCTTCGCTGGCTTATCGCAGCAAACATCGTGTTCATAATTCCGAAAACACCACCGATGGCAACGACGGCTGCAACAAATAAGATCGCAACAAGAAATTGTTTATTAGTGTTGTTTAATTTGTCGTAGTAATCTGTTTCTATAAATGCCTGCAAAGCCGCTTTTTTAAAATTTTTGACAATATCAGTTGCGGTAGAATATGCTACTTCTTTGCTATCGGTTTTGATAACAAGAGTGGTGTATGTAACTTTGCCAAACCTTTCTGCAACCGTCTTCCATTTGGCCCAGATTTCAGAATCAAAAGTAGAGCCACCTGAATCCATGATTCCTGCAACAACCCAATACTTATCTCCCATGTTAAAAACATCACCAACCTCAAGACTGGGCTTCATGTAATCAGGCCCGATTTCCTTAGCTATACCCTGACCTAAAACAGCTTCTGTAGCATTGACTTTTCTGGGTTCCTTACCGGGTTCTGAAACAGTAACTTCCCTAACCCCACCGCCAGCATCCCCAGTAGAAAACCAGTCTCCAGACTTCAAAATCAGATGATGAACTTTCCCGGATCTTGCAGGATCTAGAATCCCACGGACCTGAATAAATCTTCTACGCCTATCGCCTTTACGAGCGTGCAAAGGAATAGGCTGATTAACAATCACATAAGTTTCCCAACTGGTAAGGGGTTTTCCCAATTCGTCACGACTCACACCAGGATTAAATTCAATTTCACTAACATCGCTATAACCCAAGTTGCTGAAGATTTCATCGGTGGCCCCATCAGAAAGCACAATGATATTTTCAGGGTGGCCGCTACTCTCTGTCAATTTGTACATCCCATTAACAAAAGCAAGCATCACAATAAGCACGCCAATCACCATGGTGAATGCAAGAGCGGTCATGAGAGAAATGGGCCAACGAACAATTAGGTTTCGAATGCTGTAATTAATAGGAACCTTGCCAACCAAAGCCAGCAAAATAGTAAGGGCGACAATAGAAATCAGCGAAGTCGCAAGCATAGAAAAAAGACTCATATAAAGGCTCCGATATTACTTAAGAGGTTCTTGCAAATACTTCAGAAACCTTTACCCTGCAAGCAGAAAGAGAAGGAAGCAAACTGCCCCCCAATGCGGTGCTAATTCCAATTGCAGGCCCCCACCAGATTGCATCAATGGGAATCATAAAAATCGGAAAGAACGCAATAGGGAATTTAATGCCACCAAACACATTATTTATAACCATGGTTGTCGCAATCGAACTAACCAACCCGCTAAATCCCCCGACCATAATCGCTTCGCCAAGCACCAGACAAAGAATTTGGATTGGTGTAAACCCAATAACTTTCATAACTGCGATTTCTTTCCTTCGTTCACGCACGCTAATGCTGATTGCAACTGCGATAATCAGTGCCATTGTTGCCAGAATAAATGGAGCCAAAATCCATCGAAGTCCCCAAAGTAGATCGCGATAAGCATCGAGAAATGTAGATATGCCAGAGGAAGCAGTCTCCACCTTCACAGCAGGGCTAGTAAAAGAAGGGGAATCAGTAATCTGTCGTTCAACTTTTTGAAAAACATCCTTGTCGGGAACCCTGATCCAAACAAGATTTAAGTTGCGATTGCTCATGGGATGTTTCGAATTCGGATTTTTTCTGTTGTAGTCATCCAAGGAATCATTTAGATAATCACGATTCAAAATGGCACTTTGGTTGTAACGACCTTCCGGAAATGAACCTATAATCTCAACTTCAAGATCGATACCTTTATAATTAAAGCTGGTAAGCTTGATTCGTTCTCCGACTTTTTTATTAATCGCCTGCAATCTTTCGGTTCCAACAATAATTTTTCGCTTATCCTTGACCATTTCTTCGCAAAGCTTGTTGAGTTGATCCAATTGCGAGGCGCTATATTCTTCCATCCCGTCCATCATCTTGGTCATCTTCATGGGTTCCATGCTGAAGAAAAAGATAATGTTATCGCGAGTTTTTTTCTCAGGATCAATGGTCGCGCCATAGAACTGCCAAGTCATCGCATCAACACTTTTATCAATCTTATAATCCCCCTCTTGGCTTGGCGCCCCTTCTGAAAGGCTGGCTTCATATGCATAAGGCATCTGGCTGGGGATCTGCCATTTCTCCGTAATTATCGCCTTGAAATCTTTTGCTTTTTCAGAAGTAACCAGATTTAAAAACCAAAGAACAGTCCAAACTAATGTGACAACAAACACCAAAACAATTGAAGCAATCGCAGTAAGGCTGGTACGAATTATATTCCGCCTAAGATTTAAAAACATAAGACGAAAGTAAAACAGATAGCTATTAGCAAATACAATTATTGCTAGGAAAGCGATCATTCCAAGAATCAACGCGCCCAACTGCAGCGGGCTATCAAGTAATTCCAAAAGATACTTTTCAATATTATTCATGAGTCTAATCCCTAATTGCCAGCATTGCCGGTGACATAAGAAAAGTTTCTAGAATCTTTGACGAGCTTGCCTTTTTCAAGTTGCAACACCCGCTGGGCTCGAGCCGCAGACCTTGGATCATGGGTAACCATGATGATGGTTTTACCTAAAGTTTTCTGAAGCACCCCCATTAAATCAAGAATCTCATCCGCTGACTTTGAATCCAAATCCCCTGTTGGTTCATCCGCAACGATTAATTCGGGATCGGTCACAATCGCCCTAGCAATACCAACACGCTGTTGTTGCCCGCCAGAAAGTTGACCAGGAATATGATTTATTCGCCCAGACAAACCAACAAGATCAAGAACATTCATAACTTGGACTTTTCGCTGAGCCCGGGTCATAGGCAAAAGAAGCAGGGGCAATTCAACATTTTCGTATGCAGTTAAAACCGGCAAGAGATGATAGAACTGAAAAACAAAACCAACATGACGGGTTCGCCATGATGCAAGCATTGATTCACTCATCTTGCTAATCAGATTTTTCCCAACGGTAACAGTTCCACTTGTAGGCGTATCAAGTCCAGCAATGATATTCAGAAGAGTTGTTTTACCAGAACCACTAGGGCCCATAAGAGCCAAGAATTCTCCCGATTCAACCTCGAGTGTCAATTCTTCAAGGACATCAATTTTCTCACTGCCTCTGCTAAAACTTTTGGTAAGGTTTTCGACTCGAACAACAATATTTTCAGCCATGATCATCCTTTTTAAAATTCGTTACTTGGAAGATTGATCTTTCATAAAAGAAACAATCACACCCATATCGGGCTTTAAATAAACGCCCTCTTCTTCAGGGGAAACTTTAATTCTAACACGAACAGGTATAGCACCTTTACCGCGGTCCGCAATTGGCATTAATCTCGAAATCGTTCCCTCATAACCTTTAGGATGAACCTTCAAGAAAGGTGCATAATTTTGAAAAGCCTCTGGCATGACAAGGCATTTTTGACCTTTAAAAACCGAAGCAACATCCCGCTCTTGAATGGAAAGATCAACTTCAAGATCGGTGAGATCGGCCATATCACAAAGCGAAGCGGAAATATTAAAAGCAGCAGGGTTGATAATATTTCCTTCTTCGGATTTTTTAGTCAGAATAACTCCGGAAACGGGAGCAACTATAACGCAATTATTAAGCCGCCATTCAGCCTTTGTCAAATCTGCAACCGCTTGGTCAACTTCAGCTTCCGCTGCTTTGAGTTTCTCTTCCCTTGGCCCCTTGACCATTAAATCAAAAGCAGATTTCAACTTACTGCACTTACGCTCCACTCCTTCAAAACTAAAAGAAGCAACATCCATTTCGCGCTGTGAAAGTGAAGCAGAGCCTGTGAGCCTTCGATTTCGAACTAAATCGGACCGTAACTGCTCAAGGTTTGAAAGGCATTCAAGATACTCTTGTTTTGATTGCTCAATTTCTTCAGGCCGATTACCATTTTTAATCTCCAGCTTTCTTTGAGTTGCAGCTTGCAAGACGGCTTTAGCCTTATCAAAATCAGCCTTGTAATCGATGGATTCAAGCACCGCAAGAACATCACCTTTTTTCACTCTTTTACCTTCTTCAACATAAAGCTTTTCGATCATACCTGGAACTTTCGGACTAACTTGAATCTGATGTATTGGGATAATGTAACCTTTAGCCTCAAGAACAATATTCTCCTTTCCGGGGATCGAAGGGGCTGGAGAAGATTTTTCAGAACCGGTTTTCACCGTATCAGTACCAGACGATTTGTTTATCTGGCTCGGAAGCTTTTGCTGAACTGAATCGGAACCTGTAGGCGTCATTTTATAACTCCTCCAAGTCATCAATCCAGCAACAATCATCATGATAAAGCAAAGTCCCCAAGCGAAAATTGTCGATTTAGGCATCGATTGGGTTTCGGGAGAAGAACTAATTTTGAGCGATTTAACTCGTTCTTCCAAACTGGCTTGGTTTTTTGAAACTGATTGGGAACTATTGAGAATGTTCATCGTCGAACTCCTTCAGATCTTTTCTTTTTAATGACTTGTTTATTTAAACCAAACTTGGATTTCATGTAGGTAAATAGAATATTTAAAACCAGATCAGACATTGTTTTAGGATCAAATGCATCAGGATCAGCGGCCCGCTGCATCGATAAGCCATGCAAAATAGCCTCGATCAAGGTTGCAAGGCTACGTAAATCTAAATCATTAGTTACTGATGTAAACTCGTGTTTTAAATCAGCGGTGATCCTAGTACGCCATTCCTCATACAAAGCACTAAGCCTTAAGCGAAAGTCGGCCCTATGAGAAATTTGAGAAAGAAAAGTGTATTGAAGAGCATGAAAGCCATCCCCCTCGACGGGCCTTGCCAACACATTTTCAATAATTCTTGAAATGCGCTCCCATCCTTCAAGTTGATCTGCAGATGGCTTTCCTGTGTTTTTATCCTGAACTTGACAATCAAGCTGCATCAAAAAAAGGAACCGATCAAAAACTGCCAGCAAAATATCTTCCTTTGCAGGAAAGTAATATGTAAGCTGACCTCGACTCATATGCGCTTTCTTTTCAATTTCAGAAAGCGAAAAATTCTGCAACCCTTGCTGCGCAATAACACAAACAGCAGCATCAACAATCTGCTCTTTGCGAATGAAGGTTATATCAATGCGACTTTGATTCATGACATAAAGCTCGAACCACAATTAGACCGAACAGTCTATTTATAGTCCAACCAGTTTAGCCCTGTCAAGGATTCTTCCGAATTTAACCAACCACTTTGATTAAGTACAACGGATAACAACCACGGTTGCATTGTCTGTTGCACCCTCAATATTTGCAAGGTTGACCAACCTTCGGGCTGCCATTTGCGCAGATTGCGCCTCATTGGCAAGCATGGTTTTAAGATCTTTATTGGAAATGTGATTGGTTAAGCCATCCGAACAAACAAACACCCAGTCCCCAGCAAGAACTCTTGCATGATAGATTCCAACTTCTACATCCGGTTGGCCGCCAATAGCTTGCTGAAGCTCATTTTTTCGAGGGTGATCCTCGGCCTCTTCGGCAGTAATGCTTCCAAGCTCAACAAGTCGATTTACCAAAGTTTGATCTCTCGTAACTTGGATTAACTCCCCTTGGGAAAGATGATAAACCCTGCTATCGCCGACATGACCAACGACCAGATTTTTGCCATCAATGTAAGCGGCTTCAGCAGTGCAACCCATACCACGCCTTTTGCTACCTGGAGCTCTGGAAGCAGTAAAGATTTGGCGATTTGCATCTTTGAGAGCACCTTTAAACAACATCTTGCAAGCTTCCACATCAAGCTCTGCGGGAGCGTGGGTTTCGCCTTTAGGCGGAGGGGTTGCTGCATCATTAGTGAAAGCAGAGCAACCAGCAAATTGAGCGAACATTTTATTCATGGTAAGGTTTTGCCTAAGAATCTGCATAGTCATCGCAGCAGCAATTTCTCCAGCCT
>Ga0255094_1001164_pt1 | contig 11868 bp, 8 predicted proteins | sample Colum_Law_RepB_8_2_FD_188434 | JGI IMG/M metagenome (GOLD analysis project Ga0255094, IMG submission 188434) | Freshwater microbial communities from Columbia River, Oregon, United States - Colum_Law_RepB_8d | ecosystem: Environmental > Aquatic > Freshwater > River | place: USA: Oregon | collected...
TCCCAAAGGGACGCAGCACAGCAAAAAAATCGGCAACGCAAGGCCCCCCAAGCCGCACGTTCACCAACCGGACAAGCCGGTCGGCTCAGCAGGAGCTTCGCCCTCCCAAAGAAAGAAAAAACTGAGGCCGGAGACCCTGTTTTCGGGGTCGTTTCAGTTCTCCCTCGAACACTCACTGACCACCATCGCCGCGCCGCTCACATGCGCTGACTCGGAAAAAACCAAAAAAAAGACCCGGGAAGCTGCCTTCCCGAGTCTGTCAGATTTTCAATTTGAAACGACAGCCCACCGGCTGAGCACTCAGGACTGCACAATTGCCGCTGGGTTGACCAGTCGCCACAAGGCCTCATCAATCAACTGCTGCTCAATCGATTGCTCGCCAGACACCCCCGGAACCAGCGTCGGAACATGCGTCGCTACTGGTTCCATCGGAGCTGCGTCAGGCAGGCCCCGCTCAATCGCTGCAGCCTGATCTGCAGACGGTCGCTGCACGGTTCGTTCAGCCCGCTGCGGCAAAGACGCCAGCAACGCCTGCTGCGGCAATGCTTCCAAAGGCTGCCCAGCCGACTTCTCTGCCGCTGTCACACGAATGACAAAGGTCCCGGCATTGCTCCAGCCGCCGGATGTTCCCATCGAGTTGAATGCCCGCGCCCACCATCGGTAGGTGCTGTTCTTCAGTGCCATGCTGTCAGGCAGAGTGTAGAACGCCTGAGTCCCATCGGGGCTGACACCGTAAGATGACACCTGCAGAACGATGTTCTCGTTCCTCTCGAGATCACGAATCAGGATTTCATAACGGAAACTGGCTTTATCGTGCGTCCAGCTGAACAGTGGAGTATTGTCGTTCATTGTACCGGTCGGCCCCAGCAGGGTCGGAGTCACCGGGTCCGGGACATCGATCCGAATGCGATAGTCGCTGCTCCAGTTGCTGTAGTCGCCGGAAACGTTGTAGGCCCGCACACGAGCCACATAGCTCTGTTCCTTCAGTCGCTTGTCAAAGGGTATCGTGAAGGACTTCTGAGTCAGCCCGAATTGATTGATATAGATCGACAACTGGCTGGTTCGAGGGTTCACCTCGTAGAGCAGGAACTGGTAGAACGGAGCATCCACGCCGGTTTGCCAGGTGAAGGTCGGGTTGGCATTGTCCACCGAACCCGCCGGATTGATCGCCGGACCGGTGATCACGGGAATCTGCGGAGTCGGCTCGTCGATGGTGAATGTGTAGACGTTACTCCACTCACCCACCTCGTTGGCCGAATTGATGGCTCGCACCCAGCACCGATAGAAGCCCTGAGCCAGATTGGCAAGCGATGTGAATTTCGTTTCCCTGATGTCGCTGCGCCGAATGACCTGCGACTGCCCCGTCGTCACATTGTTCACCCACAGCTCGTACCGCACCGCCCGAATCGCGGATGTCCACTGGAACGTCGGATTCAGGGACGTCATCAGAGTCGACTTGTCGGGGTTCACCGGAGCTGTAATCGTGACCTTCCCCGGAGGCAGTACGTCCACCGTGAATGTCAGCGGAGCACTCCACTTGCCAGCCACGTTGTTGCCATTCACACCACGCAGCCACGCCGTGTACACACCCTGATCAAAGAAAGGCGGATCATAGAAATCGACAGTGCCCGAAATGTCCGTCTTCCGCAGAACCTGAGTCTTCCCGGTGGTCTTGTTGTTGACCCACAGATCGTAATAGGCCGCACTCTCAATCAGATCCCAGGTGAAGCGAGGATTCTGGCTGGTTGTGATGACGTTCGGAGATTTCAGTACAGGAGCAGCCGGGATCGGAGCCTTAATGGTGAATTCAACGCGACGACTCCAGCTGCTGAATTCTCCAATCGCATTGCCCGCTCGCACCTCGGCCGTGTAATTGCCATCACGCAGCGGAACAAAGTGGATGTACGTGGTACCAATGTAATTCGTCTTGTAGATCACCCGTGCTCCGGTGTCCACATTCATCACCAGCAGCTCATAAGCACTGGCATTCGCAGGCTTCGTCCACTCAAAGACCGGCAATGACAGCCCGATCTCACCAATCGGACGCAGGATGCTGGGAGTCCCCGGGGAAGGAATGTCCACAGAAAACGTAACGTAGTTGCTCCACTCAGACTTCAAACCACCAGTTGTCACTGCTCGCACACGCGCCTGAAAGTCGCCCTCCGCAAACTGCGTCAGTGCCTGATGCAGAGTTTTCACTTCATTGGCAGTATAGTAACTGGACACACCCGCCGTCAGGTTGTCCACCTGCAGCTCGTAGCTGGCAGCGTTCGAAGCAACCGTCCAGATAAAGGTTGGCAGCGGTTCACTGACGACGCCCGTCGGAGCCACCATCGTCGGAATGGATGGCAGCGGATTGAAGTTACCCGTCAGACTGTACTCGCCAACCGCTCCAGGCTCATCAATCGACGTCACCTCGAGGAAGTAACGCCCACGCTGCACCGTGGTGCTGAGCGATGCGTTCAGACTGGTCGACGGATCATCCTCAACCAACAGTGCGCCGGATTCGGTATACAGCCGCAGGATCGGATCCAGATTCGTACCCGGATTCAGATTCAACCCCGGATAGAAACGGTTCACGTCCAGAGTCGTCAGGCTGATGGTCAACGGGCCGGCGTCCGCCTCAATCACGAAAAAGTCACTGTCACTGTTCGTCTCAAGCACGCCGTCCACGCCAACCACACCGTTGACCGCAGGAATCGACACGGCAGCAGTGCCAGTCGAAGCAAAGTCGTCCTGCCGGAAACGGAACGTCTGGTTGCCTGGCCGAGTCATCACGGCCATGTCATCCTGAATCCCACCGACGCCAAAGCTGGGACCGATATCCCACACGTCCCGCAAACCGGCATACGGAGTCCCCATGATGGGACCCAGACGGTTGTTGCCCGACCGATAATCGTTCGTACTGCTGTCAGTGCTCTGATGAAACAGACCAAACGCGTGACCACACTCGTGAGATCCGGCAACAGCCACATTCTTGGGCCATGGGTCAATCGCCGAAAACACAAACACACTGTTCGAAGCACCCGATGAAAATGAGTTCACAAAAGCCAGACCGTACGCGCCCGAGTTGCTCCAGCCACCATCACCGCCAATCACCACCCGCAAGGCCTCGAAATCGTTGATCGACGCTGGCTCAACAGTTGTCACATTGGCGTTGAACGGAGCAAAGTCCTCCGCCATGCGGTACCAGATCTCTTCAATTCGACGCAATTCCTCTGTGTTGTAGTCCGTTGCATCATTGTCCACGGTGAACGCCGGTGTGGTGAACGAATTCCCACCGTTCCAGTTGGAACTTTCCACGTGCCCGTCAAAATCCAGATAAATGCTGACCGGTGCACCAGGCAGGCTGTTCAGCACGGGAACCACCAGAGCAGGCACAATTCGCTGCTCAAGAACGTCCACCGCCGAAACACGACGCAACACCGCCCGACGACGCTGCGAAGCCGCCGAAAACATAGAACGAATTACGTGCCGGACGCCAGAATTTGATCCCATCGTTCAGTCCCGACAAACGTCACTGAAGAAAATCACAACCGGGCCGATGACGTGCGCCCGCCAATCCTGCCCACTGAACTCTGCCCGCAAACCACTGATCCAGCCGCGCCAGGGCGCAACCGAAGTACCTGCAGACGCACTCCCTGCTACTATCGGACGCAAATGCCTCTGAAAAACCAACAGAAGATTTCCACGAGACCGGATTGTCCAATCTGTTCCCGGATTCCTGGCAATCTGTACGGTCAGAAAAACGAGAGAATATGGGAAACCCGGGCTGCATGCTCCTGTTTTTTCGAAAAAAACAGCTCGGAACCCTGCCGAACACTCGGATTCCCCATACCACCGACACCTTTCCACTGCCCCCGACGTCGCCAACCCATCCTTTTTTGAAATAATCCGACGCCCCAATTCATCTACACCGTGTCGCAGGAGGTTTGGCTGATTTGACAACGGTTGGTCCACAACCTGCTGATGATCAAAATGCTCCGATTGGCTCACCACCACCGGATGCTCCAAACCCCCGCGCCGAAGTTGAAGTCGCCTGCCTGCAGCTCCAGAAAACACTCAAACTGTTCCTCCTCGGACTGCTCAGACAACCACAACTCGTAGAAGATGCCTATCAGAGAACTTTTGTACAGGCAATTCAGGCGGCTCATGCCGTCCGCCTGCCAACCCTCAAAGGTTGGCTGTTCCGAATCGCCCTCAACGAAGCTCGAGGAATCCTCCGCGAACAAAAACGACTGAACCCACCCGTCTCAACCACCAGTGAACATTCAGTCAACCCCGAACCCGCCCAGGGACTACTCCGTGAAGAAGTCCGACAGGCCGTCAAAGCATCGCTCAGAAACCTGCCAGCCGATCAGCAACAAGTCATTCATCGCCGTATCTACGAAGGAAAAACGTTTGCCGAAATCGCCGCAGAAATGAATCTGCCACTCGGCACCGTGCTCACATGGATGCGTCGAGGTCTCCTCAGACTTCGCGAAGATCGAAAACTCAGACAGCTCCTTGACGAATAACCCACACACACAATTCCTCCTGATGACCAGTGGAATTGACATGCAAAACAACACGACCACACCATCCGACCTGTCCTGGCTGCTGGCCCGCTGCGCCCTCGGGGAACTCTCGCCCGATCAGCAGGACCATCTTGAACGGCTGCTGCTGCACGATGAACAGCTCTGCCTGCAGCTGGCCGGCACTGTCGAACTCCTGCAGACACTCCGCCACATCCCCGCACCAGCGCCCCCCGTTTCCATCCACCCGGTCTCAGTCGCCACGCTTCGGCACCGCACCGCTCGCGGCCGCACACTCGCAGTCGCCACCACCGTCGCGGCTCTCGCTGCACTCGCACTGCTCGCCATTACACCCGGCTCCGCCCAGCCCGAAAACCTGGGTGATGCCGTCACTCTGTCTTCGCTGCTGCAAACCGAAAACCTCGAACACCGCACCAGCGACAGCGACTCATACACCACGGAAACCGATCTGCCGGAACCACCCGACTGGCTGCTCACCGCACTTGACCTCGACGAACAGAACTCCGAGAACGTGGCCCCCGCTGTCGATGATGAAGACGAAGTCCTGTTCTGAACCTGCCCCTGCCCCAGGCACCCGGTCCCCAGCATGCTCAATTCCCCGTTCATGATCGCCCTCGTCCTGCTCACCCTGCTGAGTGCCTCTGCTCACGCCCAGCAGTCAGGCCCCGTTGCGAACACACCGCAACGGCCACCAATCTCAGAACAGGACCGCACCGAAGCTCAGCAGTTCGTCGCCGAGCATCACCCTGAACTGGCCAGCCTGCTCAGCCAGCTCCAGAAATCACGACCCGCGGAATTCGAACGTGCCCTGAGGGAACTGGTCCCCCAGACTCAGGCCATCCAGCGGTCCAAAGAACGCAGTCCCGCTCGCTACGAATCGCTGCTGGCCGCCTGGAAAGTCGATTCCCAGATCCGCGTACTGATGGCCCGCTGGTCCCGCAAACAGGACCCCGAAACCGAAACCAAAGTTCGCGAACTGATCGCCCAGAGACAACAACTGCGACGCGAACAGACTCAGGCCGAAAAACAGCGACTCACCGAACAACTGCAGAAACTGGATGAACAACTGCAAACCCTGGAACAACCGGAGACTCAGCGCATACAGGCCGAATGGGAACAGCTTTCACGCCGAGCCACCACGGCGGCCAAACAGGCCGCAAAACAGAAATCCACACCAACCGCCGGCAAATCGGCAATTGGCAAACAGACCTCAGCAAAGGATTCCGCGGCAGCAGAACAGCCCTGAACAGGCCACCACTGATGCCACTGCCGTTCGCAGCCGTCGTCCGCTGCGAATGACAGACCCTCAATAACGGATGACAGCCCTCTTCCCTGTGCGGCAGCCGGATGCGGCAGCCTGAAAATTCAGTCTGAGACTGAGGTAACTCATGAAACTCCACAAGTCCCTCGCACTGTTCGCCACCCTGCTGGCAACCGTTGCCTCAACACTCCGCGCCGATGAACCCCCGGCACCCGTCACAGTCTCGGTGGCTCAGCGGTTCGCTGTCGCCGATGCCGCGGAAGTACCGGACTTCCAGAAACATATCGTACCACTGCTCGGAAAACTCGGCTGCAACGGTCGCGCCTGCCACGGATCATTCCAGGGGCGCGGTGGATTCCGACTGTCGCTGTTCGGATACGACTTCGCCACCGACCACGACGAACTCTACGGTCGTGTCGATACTGAAACCGCTGCTCAAAGTCTGATCCTGCAGAAGGGTCTGATGGAAATCCAGCACGAAGGTGGCCAGCGACTGAAACCCGGCAGTTGGGAACATCACCTGATGCTGCGCTGGGTGCAGGCCGGAGCTCCCCCGCGAGTGCAGGACCCACCGTCCCTGCTCAGACTCGAAGTCACACCATCTGAAATCCTCTTCAACACCGCAGGACAGCAGCAGCCGCTCACCGCCATTGCCGTCTGGTCCAACGGTGTTCGTGAAGACGTCACGGCTTTGTGCCGTTTCCAGACAAACGATGACCAGATCGCCGACATCACTCAGAATGGACTGGTGACGGCTGCCGAACCCGGTGACACTCACGTTGTCGCCTTCTATGACAGCGCCGTCGTTCCGGTGCCTGTGATTCGCCCGGTGACACCACAGTTCGGTGATCAGTATCCGCAGGTCGCGGCCCCCACAAGGATCGACGAACTTGTGGTCCAGAAACTTCGCAAAATCGGTGTTGTCCAGTCGGATACCTGCTCGGACGCAGAATTCCTCCGCCGCGCCAGCCTCGATGTGACCGGCACCCTGCCAACACCCGCCGAAATCCGCGAATTCCTCGCCAATCAGTCCCCGGACAAACGTGCCCGCAAAATTGACGAACTGCTCGAACGACCCGGCTACGTGGCCTGGTGGACCACCAGAATCTGTGACATCACCGGCAACAGCGACGACAAACTGAATAACGTCACCCCCGTGCAGGCCGAAGCCTCAAAACAGTGGTACGAGTGGGTGGAAAAACGAGTCCGCGAAAACATGCCGTGGGACCGCATCGTCGAAGGCATCGTACTGGCCAACAGCCGCAATCCTGGTGAAACCTATCAGCAGTACTGCGAAAACATTTCCCGACTGTACCACAAGGATGGTCCCGGAGCTTCCGGGTATGCCGAACGTCAGGGGCTGGCACATTTCTGGGCCCGCCAGAACTTCCAGACGTCGGAAGATCGAGTCATCGCGTTCGCCTACACCTTTCTTGGCACCCGCATCCAGTGTGCTCAGTGCCACAAACATCCGTTCGACCAGTGGACGCAGGATGACTTCAAACAGTTTGAAGGATTCTTCAAATCCACAGTCGGTCGCCAGAACGCACGGCCGGACGCCAAAGCCGACTACGACAAAATGCTGGCCGAGCTGCAGGGTACAGAAGGTCTGAAAGGCAATGACCTGCGACGCGTCCTCGCGGAGCAGCTGGCGAAGGGCGCCACTGTACCACTCGGCGAAGTCTACACCACCAAAGTGCAGGCCCGCGCTGCCAATCGCAATCGACCCGCAACACCCGCTCAAAGACGCGGCAACGGACCGGCACCGGCCACCGCCAAAATCCTCGCCGGACCCGTCGTTGATCTCACTCAGGTCGAAGATGCTCGCCAGCCTCTGATGGACTGGCTGCGTTCACCCGAAAACCCACTGTTCGCAAAAGCCTTCGTCAACCGAGTCTGGGCGTCCTACTTTAATGTGGGCATTGTGCAGCCCGCCGACGACCTGAACCTGGCAAATCCGCCCGTCAATGCCCCGCTGCTGGACTACCTCGCGAAAGGCTTCATCGAACATCAGTTCGACATGAAATGGCTGCATCGCGAAATTCTCAACAGCCGCACCTATCAGCTCAGCTGGATCCCCAACTCCACCAATCGCCACGACGAACGCAACTTCAGCCGCGCTGTACCGCGACGGCTGCCCGCGGAAATTGCCTGGGACATCATGATGCAGGCCTCGCTCAGCACCGAAAAGAACTCCGAGTTCGTCACGGCGCTGGACAAACGGGCTCTGTCGATCCCGGGATCCGGGCTGCGGCAGCGAAATCGCAATCCCGCAGACTACGCACTCACAGTCTTCGGACGGTCGATTCGCGAAAGTAACTGCGACTGCGATCGCTCCGATGAACCCAGCCTGCTGCAAACCATCTTCGTCCAGAATGACGGCCAGGTGCTGTCGATGCTGGATTCCCAGGATGGCTGGCTGGCCGAAACCTGCAAGCAGAATGGTCTGCAATTCACACGCAAAAGCAGTGACGACGCGGCAGCCGCACAACAGGCCCGTGCTCGCACACAACTGAAAACTCGCTTCAGGGAACAACTCAAAAAACTCGAAGAACAACTGGCCGCTGCCGAAGAAAAACAGGCCGAAAAACAGATCGCTTCGCTGAAGGCACAGATTCGCAAACTCCGAGATCAGGCTGTTGCTCGCGGAGTCATCGAAGCGGATGCTGCAGACGTGGCAGCCGCGGAACAACAGGCAGCGGCTCAGGCCACACCGCAGCTGAATACCGACGCCATCATCACCGATGCATGGCTCAGGACACTTTCACGCATGCCCACCGACAACGAACTGCAGACAGCAAAAACCTGGATCGCAGAATCAAAGGACCCCGTCGAAGGCATTCGCGGAGTCCTCTGGGCTCTGCTGAACACTCGAGAATTCATCGTCAACCACTAGCCCCCTGCCAAACCAACCACTCAAACCCGTAGCCCGGGCATTCCTGCCCGGCCCAACCCCTTAGGAGCTCCCCCGATGGCAATCTTCAAAAACTGTGACGGCACAACCCGACGTGACTTTCTGCGAGCTGGCGTGTTTGGCACCACCGGCCTGACCCTCGCCAGCTACTCACAACTGGCAGCGGCCAGTCATGTCAATCCAAACGCCAAAGGCAAGGCTGCTATCTTCGTCAATCTGAATGGTGGCCCGTCGCACATGGACACCTTCGACCTGAAGCCCGATGCCCCGTCCGAATACCGCGGAGAATTCAACCCGATCCAAACCTGCCTGTCGGGTGTCACGATTTCCGAGCATCTGCCGAAACTGGCAGCCTGCATGGACAAATTCACGCTGCTCCGCGGAGTGTCTCACTCGGTGGCAGCTCACGAGCTGGGTACGAAGTATGTGAATACCGGCAACCGTCCGCTGCCGTCGCTTGAGTTTCCAGGTTACGGGGCGGTGATCACGAAGGAGCGACCGGGGCAGGAAGAACTGCCGTCGTTCGTGGCCATCCCGAACAGTTCGCAGCGTCCCGGTTATCTGGGCGTCAAGTATGCTCCCATGAACACCACCTCCACCCCGGTGATGGGTCAGGCGTATCGCGTCCGCGGGATCACGATGGCTGGCGGACTGACGGTTGAGGATCTGGAACGTCGGCGTGGCTTGCTGACGCAGATCGACCGCACCTTCAGTGATGTGGAAAAGGACAGTCAGTTGCTGGACGGCATGGATGAATTTGGTCGTCAGGCTCACACGGTGATCTCCTCCACGAAGGCTCGTGAGGCCTTTGACATTTCGAAGGAGTCGCCTGAATTTTCGCAGGCCTTCGGAACCACTCCGCTGGGTGCCAGCTGCCTGCTGGCACTGCGTCTGGTGGAATCGGGAGTTCGCTTTGTGACGGTCAGCAACGGTGGCTGGGACACTCACAACGACAACTGGACGGCCCTCAGGACGCGACAGTTGCCGCCGCTGGACGAAGCGCTGTCAGCCCTGTTCAATGGCCTTGCGGCGCGTGGCCTGCTGGATTCCACTGTGGTCTATGTCACCGGAGAATTCGGTCGGACTCCGAAGATCAACTCCACACGCAATGGTCGTGACCATTATCCTCGCAACATGTTCATGCTGCTGGGTGGTGGCGGAGTCCGTGGTGGTCAGGTGCTGGGCGAAAGCGACGAGACGGCATCGATGCCGAAGCACGAAGGCTTTTCACCTGACGATGTAGCCGCCAGCTTCTATCATGCGATGGGTATCGATCACACCTACGAATATCACACCTCGACCGGTCGTCCGGTGATGATCGTGCGTGACGGTCGAGTCATTCCGCAGTTGTTCAGCTGAGGACTGGCCGCAGGTACAACCCACAGCAGCCGGCGTCAAACCGCCGGCTGTTTTTTTGTTTGCCCGCTGCCCTGCTGCCCTGCCCTCCGGCTGCCCGGCAGGACCTGCAATTCTTATACGTCTTATGGGTCCCATAAGACTCATGGGTCCCATGGGACTCATGGGACTCACAGGGCCTTCATAATCCATCAAACGCACCCGCATTCGTGTCCATTCGTGGTTCAAACCACCCCTGCATACGCAGCTCAGCCGCCAGCCACGCTCGCCACAATCTCGTCCGTCTGCTGCGGACTCAGACGCGTTCGAATCGCATCCCGCAGCTCCGGAGTCGCGAACAGGCGAACCTTCTTCACGCAGTCATCGAATTGGGTTCGCGCCATTGAGTCGACAATCGGTGACACTTCCCGCAAAGGACGAAACCGCTGCTCAGACGGCAGAAAAATGTCCACCCGGAACTCCACTTCCCGGTGCTGGGGCGGAGCATCCACGAGCAGATCCAGACGACCGGCCGAATATCCCACTGCTGCACCCAGACGCTCTGCCAGTTGCTCAGAACACACGGCCAACTGCTGACAGGTCATCTGCCGAAACTGACGATACAAACGCTCTTCATGAAAAATGCTGTACTCGGCCACCCGCTTGTACAGCCCGCGTCTCAGCCCGAACAGGCCTTCCGTCAGACGCTCAGCCGCACCTCCTGCTGCCACATCCCGCAACCGCCGGATCAGATCGGATTCGGACATGCGAAACAGTTCGTTCAGATCCAGTTGCGGCAGCAGTTCCAGAAAGGCCCTCGCAAACATCGTCGTGGCACTGCGAACTGCATGATGCCAGTAGACTTCGGTGAACATGACGTACCGCGCGAACACCATCATTTCAGCGGCAGTGCGACCTTTCGATGTGATTGCAAGACCGTCTCCGGCCGCATTCACAATCAGGGAATTCATCAGGCGATGCCGGTCAAAATGGCGACCGTACGGCACACCGCAGTGCTGACTGTCCCGGGCAAGGTAATCCATCTTGTCGATATCGATCGGGCCTGACAGGATGGAACGCCGCAGGCGACTGGAGGGCGTTGAGGTTCGCGCGACCAGTACGTCGAGCACCTCTTCCGGCGCGATCCCCCATTCGCTCTGCAGGATGCCACCCAGTTCCGTACCCGGTCCGATGAATTCACGAGCAAATGCTTCGTGTGGCGGCATCTGCGGCAACGCCATATCCTCGATCGGATGACAGAACGGCCAGTGCCCGATGTCATGCAGCAGCGCCGCCACGATCAGCACTTCAGCGTCATGCACCGACACCGTACTGACAAACCGGCTGTCGCGACCAAGCTGCCACAGATACCGCAGAGCATTATGGTAGACGCCAAGAGCATGTTCGAAGCGGGTATGAGTCGCCCCGGGGTAGACGCGGGACGCCAGTGCCAGTTGAGTAATATGGCGGAGCCGCTGAAATTCGGGCGCGTCCACAATGGCCCGCACCCGCGACGTAAACGGGACGTCCTGCTCCACTGGAATCCGCAGAACGCCAATCGACGCGCCTGTCTGAGCCAGTTCCGGGATGTCTGAATAAGGATGCTGCATCACCGAATTCTGCCGGCTGCCCGGCAAATGTGCAACCACCAGCATCTGCACGCCCCCGCTGGGAAGACGCCCCTCGGGAAGGCGCCCCTCGGGAAGGCGCCCCTCGGGAGGGCGTTCCTCGGGAGGGCGAGGCTCCCGCCGAGCCGAACGCCAGTGCCCAGTAATCAGTGTTCAGTAATCGCAAAGTCCCCCTCGGGAGGGCGAGGCTCCCGC
>Ga0255094_1001165_pt1 | contig 11855 bp, 6 predicted proteins | sample Colum_Law_RepB_8_2_FD_188434 | JGI IMG/M metagenome (GOLD analysis project Ga0255094, IMG submission 188434) | Freshwater microbial communities from Columbia River, Oregon, United States - Colum_Law_RepB_8d | ecosystem: Environmental > Aquatic > Freshwater > River | place: USA: Oregon | collected...
CCGCGGCCGCCACATCCGCGTCACGCTCAATGGCAAGGTCATCGTGGACACGGACCTGAACACCGTGACCGACCCCGAGACGCTCCGGAAGCATCCCGGCATGTTGCGCGAGAAAGGCCGCATCGGTTTTCTGGGTCACAATGATTACGTCGAGTTCCGCAATCTGCGCCTGAAGGAGTTGCCCGCGGCCGAGGCGCACAACATCCCGCCGCGTGGTTTCACCCGCCTCTTCAACGGCGCGGATTTGACTGGCTGGAAAGGCCTTGTGGCTGATCCCGTCAAGCGCGCCGCGATGTCCAAGGAGGAGCTGGCCGCCGCGCAGGCCAAGGCCGATGAGAACATGGTCGCCCATTGGGGCACGGCGGACGGCATGTTGATCTTCGACGGCAAGGGCCAGAACCTCTGCACCACGCGCGACTACGGTGACTTTGAGATGCTGTGCGACTGGAAGATTGGTCCCAAGGGGGACAGCGGCATCTACGTGCGCGGTTCGCCGCAGATTCAAATCTGGGAGCGCGACACGCCGGCCAACCCCAAGCGCGTCGGTTCCGGCGGGCTTTACAACAACAAGACCCATCCCGCCGATCCTCTTAAGTGGGCCGATCACGCCCCGGGTCTGTGGAATCGCTTCCGCATCCTGTGCCTCGGGGACAAGGTCCACGTCTATCTCAACGGTGAACTGGTGGTGAACAACGTCACCATGGAGAACTATTGGGATCGCACCAAGCCGCTGTTCCCCACCGGCCAGATCGAGCTGCAGGCCCACGGCAGCGTGCTCTACTTCCGCAACCTCTACATCCGCGAGATCACCCAGCCGCCCGCGCCGCCGGTTCCGAAAGCCAGCAAACCCGCGCCGCAGCCCTAGCTCCGGACTTCCCATGCTTCCTTGGAGCAGATGCAGCACGGAGATGCGGGTTGATGCCGCCGACTGAGCCAGCGCCGAACCCGCAGCCGCCCATGTTCTGGCAGAAGTGGGGCGAGGTGTTCGGCTTCACCGGTCTGGTGGTCGGAACAAGCATCTGGATGTGGCAGCAGCCCGCCAGCACCCACCGTTACCTGCTCGGCGTGCTGATCCTTGGCTGCCTGTTCGATGCCCTCTCGCTCTTCTACTACGCGCTGACGTTCATCAAGCGGCGCTTCCACTCGGGGCTGCCGGGAGTGGGCTTCTTCTTCTGCTTCTGGGCTTGGCTGGCCTACCCGCACCCGGTGCTGCTCGCGGGAGGCGAGGGCTTCTGGCGTATTGCCCTCGCAAAACTGCCCGACCTGCTGGTGCTGGTCGTGGTCCAGCTCTTAGTTCATGTGCCGTTGCCGTGGTTCACGCGTGTGTGCTGGCCGGAGATTCGCCCCGACAACCCGCCGGGGCCGGGCCGCCGAGTTTGATGCGTTGAAAGTTTTTCCCTCGCCTGAGCCAGATTCACCCGCCCGCTCGGCCCCCGGACGAAATCGCTGTTGTCCCCTCGGGCCACGCTGGCAAGATCCGGCGCATTACATCATGTCCGACCCGCACGAAACACCGGTGACACCCAGCCAAGCCGAAGAGCGCGGCGCGGGCGGGTTGTTCGCGCTCGCGCTGACGGACTTGCCAGAGGCGGGCAACTACCGCGCCGGGCACGAGATCGCGCGGGGTGGCATGGGCGCAGTCCTCCGCGCCCAGGATCAGAAGCTGGGCCGGACGGTCGCGATGAAGGTGATGCTGAGCACCACCGCCAGCGCGGAGGAGCGCCAGCGCTTCGAGCTGGAAGCCCGCGTGCTCGGCCGCCTGGCACACCCGAACATTGTGCCGGTGCATGATCTCGGGGTGGATGCCCAGGGACGGCACTTCTACACCATGAAGCTCGTGCAGGGCATCACCCTTCACGAGTTGCTAGGCCGGCTGAAGGCGGGGGACGCGGCGATGCTGGCCAGGTATCCCCTGAACGCCCTGCTGACCGTCTTCAAGAAGGTTTGCGACGCGGTCGCCTTTGCGCACTCGCAAGGCATCATCCACCGGGACCTCAAGCCGCAAAACGTCATGGTGGGCGAGTTTGGTGAAGTGCTCGTGATGGACTGGGGCTTGGCCAAGATTCTGGCCGGCAGCGGCGCGACTCCGGCCGTTCCCGCGCCTGGCATCGCCACCGGAGCGTCCGGCACTTTGGTGGTCACGCCGAGGCCTGCCGCGCCGCCACCAGCCACGCCGGATGTGCCGACGCTCGCCTCGGTGGACCAGCAAACGCTCGCCAGCGGGCAGGCGGGCTCGACCCCGGCTCCGGTCATTTTCTCAGGCACGCAGAATCCGGCGGTGACAGACTTGTCCAGTTCGCAGCTCACGCTGGACGGCACCGTGATGGGCACGCCGAATTACATGTCGCCCGAGCAGGCCGCCGGCCGGATTGGCGCGCTGGACGAGCGTTCGGATGTCTTTTCACTCGGCGGGGTGCTCTACGCGATTCTCACCCTGCGTCCGCCGGTGGAGGGCAAGGATGTGAACGAGCTGCTCACCCGCGTCTGCCGAGGCGAGATCACGCCGCCCGTCCGCGCGACGGACACAAACACCCTCCCACATCTGCCCGATGGCCGTGTGCCGGAGGCGCTTTCCGCCGTGGCCATGAAGGCGCTGCGCCTGACGCGGGATGAGCGCTACCAGAAGGTCGTGGACTTGGGCCTAGACGTCGAAGCGTATCAAGGCGGCTTCGCCACCGCGGCGGAGCAGGCGGGCACGCTCACGCAACTTCGTCTGTTCATCGCGCGGCATCGGGCGTTGGCGTTGGCGGCGGCGGTCATGGTGTTGCTCACGGCGGGCTTCATTTCCCGGCTGTCGCACGAGCGGGACATCGCGGAAACCAATGCCGGCCTGGCCCGGCGCAACGCCGAGGTCGCGAGTCAGAACGAGGCGCAGGCCAAGGCCAGCGAGCGCGAGGCGCGGCACGCCGCCGATCGGCTGCGGCAGGAGAACGCCCGCGCGAACATCAATCTCGCCGACGCGGCGCAGTTGGCGGGTGATTTGTCGGGCATGGTGGCCGCGTTGGAGCGCTGCCCGGAGGATTTGCGCGACCAGCCGTGGGGTTACCTCAACGCCAAGCGCGACGAGTCGCTCGGGGCTTTCACGGTGCCGGACTTCGAGGTGCTCACGGGCCTCGCGGCGGTGCCCGGGCAGCCGGGGACATTTGCGCTGGCCAACGCGAGCGGCTACATCGCCATCGTCGCGTCCGCGACGGGCGCGGTGCAGCTCCGGTTCCCCACGCGCCAGCGCGGCTACGCGCAACTGAGCTTCTCCGGCGATGGCCGTGTGCTGGGCGTGACGGCGGGGAACCGACGGTCGATTGAGTTGTTCGACACGGCCACCGGCACGCAGCGGGGCGTAGTAGAGGCGGGCGACAACGCCGACGTGCAGCATTTCGCGTTGAACGGCGATGGCTCGCGGCTGGTCGCCATCGCGGGCACGGGCAAGCCCGCGCCGCTGAGCACTGCCTGCCAGCTTTATGACACGGCCACGGGGCAGGCGCTTTGGGGCCGCGCCCGTTTGGGCGTGTTCAGTTCGGCGTTGCTCCACCCGGAGACGCAGCATGTGATGCTCGCCGGCCAAGGGCAGATGCGGTTCTGGTGGCTGCTCGACGCCGACGGTCAGGAGCGCTCGCGCATTGAGGTTTATCCCATCGCGCAAAGCCTCAGTCCGGACGGGCGGATGCTGGCCATTGGCACGCTCGTGGGAGAAGTCTTGCTCGTGAACCCGACCACCGGCGTCGTGCATCAGCGCGCGCGGCTGCACACGGGGCAACTCGCAGGCATGGCGTGGGTGGGCAGTCACTTGCTCACCCTCGGCACCGACGGGAATTTCAACGAGCTGCGCTGGGTCTTACGCCTGTGGGATGGCGAACTGCTTACCCCACGCGGCAGCTTCTTCGGCGTCCCGCAAGGCGTGCGTGCGCCCGGCTGGAGCGCGAGCGCGAACGGCGAGGTGCTCACCACCGAGCGCCCGCCGCGCCGCTGGAGCATCCCGGTGGGCCGCGAGCTGGCGACGATGTTCAGCCCGATGGCGGAACAGGCGTGGGGCGGCGCGTTCCTCAGCAGCAACGCGGTGGCGGTCCGCAAGGATTTTGGCCTCGCGCGCTACGCGGTGGGCGAAGGCCGCTTCACCGAGCTGTCCGGCTCGCCGGCTTGGATTTCCTATCAACTCGTGGCGAGCCATCCCGCGTCCGGCCAGCTCGCCATCGCCCGGAAAATCGGGAACGAACCGAGCGATGTGAAGCTGTATCGCGGCGGGGACGGGCCATTGACCGAGGTCGCCGGGCTGCCAGTGCCGGGCCGGGTAAACCACCTGGCCTTCGACCGCGCTGGCGAGCGGCTCGCCGTGACGCATCGCGACGGCACGCTCAGAGTCTTCGCGACGCGTGACGGAACGAGTCAGTTCCGGCTCGCGGGTGGTTACAGCCAAGCGGTGTTCGGCGCGGACACGAATCTCTTCGCCCTCGAAGTCCGCCCCGGCAGCAACCCGCCTGAGCACCGGGTCGTGCGCATTGACACCGTCACCGGCCAGCCGCGCGGCAGCTCGATTTCCGCCGTGCCGCTCATCTCGCTCGCCATCGCACCCGACGGCGGTCTGCTGGCCTGCGGCAGCACGGATCGGCGCGTGTATATCCTGCGCGCGAACGATTTCAGCACCGGCTGGGTTTTCCGCGCGCACGAGGCGGACGTCGGCGCGGTGGCGTTTCATCCCCGGCAGCCCATCATCGCCACCGGCTCGGTGGACGGCTCGGTGAAACTCTGGACTTACCGTGACCTACGTCGTCCGATCGCGACGTTCCTCGGCCTCGGCGGCGCACCGGTCACACTGTCCTTCAACCCCGATGGCACGCTGTTGCTTGTGGACGGCCAGGAACGCACCACGCGGGTATTTGATGTGAGCAGCGTCGTGGTGCCGTAAGTGCCGGCGGCTTGTGGCCGCCGGTCGGGGGCTGCGGTAATTCGAGTCGGCAGCGCATTACCAAGCCGCCGGCACGGGCCATTTCGGCTCCACATTCCGCTCGCCAGCCCTGCACTCCGTTAGCAGCATCGTCGCACCATGAAACAATGCTTCGCACTCCTTGCGCTCCTTTGCGTTCTTTGCGGCAAATCTCCCGCCGCCGATGCCCCGCCCGTCCGCGTGCTCGTTTGGGACGAGCAGCAGCCGGCGCAGAAGCAAGCTTACGACGGCGGTTTCCTCGGCGACACCATCGCGGCGCATCTCGCCAAGCAGCCGGGTTTCAAGGTCACTTCCGTCAACTTCGCCTCGCCCAACCAGGGCCTCTCCGACGCCGAGCTGGACGCCGCGCAAGTCATCGTCTGGTGGGGCCATGTGAAGCACGGGCTGGTCGAGCCGGCGCGCGTCGAGGCGGTTGTGCAACGCGTGCTGGACGGCCGGCTCGCGCTCGTCGCGTTGCACTCGGCGCATTGGGCGCGGCCCTTCGTGCGGCTCATGCAGGAGCGGGCCAAGGCTGATGCGCTCGTGCAGATTCCCGCCGCCGAGCGCGCCACGGCGAAGTTCGAGTATTTCAATGACAATCCGCTCGGCAAGGTGCCGCGCCGGGACGCGCCACTGACGCCCGCGCTTCGCCACGAGGACGGCGTGTGGAAGCTCACCCTGCCCGGCTGCATTTTTCCCGCCTACCGCAACGACGGCGCGCCGGGCCACCTCAAGACCTTGCTGCCGGACCATCCCATCGCGAAGGGCCTGCCCGCCGCGTGGGACATCCCGCGCACGGAGATGTATGACGAGCCGTTCCACGTGCCCAAGCCGGACGCGGTGGTCTTCGAGGAACGCTGGGACAAGGGCGAGTGGTTCCGCAGTGGGTCGCTGTGGAAGGTGGGCAAAGGCGGCGTGTTTTACTTCCGCCCCGGTCACGAGACTTTTCCGGTGTTCAAGCAAACGGAGAACTTGCGCGTGGTGGAGAACGCAACTCGCTATCTCGCCGCGCAACTCCCGGTAGACGCGAAGGCTGCTCCGCCCGCGAAGGCCAAGGCCGCCGCGCCGTCCGGTCGGCTTGCGCTGCCGCACACAGAGAACTTCACCGTGGCCGGACGCCCCGCCTTCCTCTATCTGCCGCCGCCGGAGAAGCGCAGCTCCCCGCAGCCGTGGATTTTCTACGGCCCCACGCTCGCGCCGTATCCCGACCAAGCCGAACGCTGGATGCACGAGCAGTTCGTCGCGGCTGGCATTGCCGTGGCGGGCGTGGATGTGGGCGAGGCTTACGGCAGCCCGAAGAGCCACGTGGTCTTCGACGCGCTGTATCGCGAACTGACGGAGAAGCGGAACTTCGGCGCGAAGCCCTGCCTCTTCGGGCGCAGTCGCGGCGGGCTGTGGACGAGCAGTTGGGCCATCACGAACCCGGCGCGTGTAGCGGGGCTCATCGGCATTTATCCGGTCTATGACTTCCGCACCTACCCGGGCATCGCCCGCGCCGCCGGAGCCTACGAGCTGACGCCCGAGCAACTTACGGCCCGCGCCGCCGAGTTCAATCCCATCGAGCGCATCGCCGTGCTGGCGAAGGCCAAGGTGCCGGTCGCGCTCATCCACGGCGACGTGGACAAGGTCGTGCCGCTCAAGGAGAACTCCGCCGAACTCGTCCGCCGCTACCAGGCCGAGGGCGCGGGCGACCTCGTGAAGCTCATCGTCCTCGAAGGCCAGGGTCACAACTTCTTCGAAGGGTTCTTCCGCTCGCAGCCGCTCGTGGATTTTGCCATCGCGAAGGCGAAGGAAGGGGCGAAGAAGTGAGCTGCCACTTGGTCACGTCGAAGCTGGTTGGTGGATGGGCAGCCGTTCTCCCTCACCCCAGCCCTCTCCCGCTGGGAGAGGGAGGCACTTCGACCGCAGTTCGCCAACCCGAACGCGCTGGATTCCACGAACGCGGACGGCGGTTCTCCTCTCCCAGCGGGAGAGGTCTGGGGTGAGGGAGAAAAGCTACGAATGTTCATTTGCCTCCGTAACTCAGTCCGACTTCCCATGAACCTCCGCCAGCTCTTTTGCCTTTTACCCTTCGCCTGGTGTCTTGGCTCTGCGCTCGCCGCGCCGCGTCCGAACGTCCTCTTCATCATGGCGGATGACTACCGGCCCGAGCTGGCCAGCTACGGCTCGCCCGCGCTGACGCCGAACTTGGACCGGCTCGCGAAGCGCTCGCTCCAGTTCGACCGCGCGTATTGCCAGCAGGCGGTCTGCAATCCGTCGCGTTCCTCGATGCTCACGGGCCGCCGACCGGACACGCTCCAGCTCTGGAACAACGGCACGCACTTCCGCGAGCGCAACCCGGACGTGACCACGCTCCCGCTGTGGTTCAAGGACCACGGCTATCACACGCGCTGCGTCGGGAAGATTTTCCACAACTGGCACACGAAGGAGAAGGGCGACCGCTGTTCGTGGAGCGCGCCGGAATTCCTCTACTACGAGACCCACGGTGAGGACGACGCCCGCGTGTCCGGCCCGTTGCCACCGAACGTCGCTTCCCCCGCGCCGCGCCAATACACGTCCGTCCCGCTGTGGGAATGCCGCGATGTGCCGGACGAGGCATATTATGATGGCCGCGTCGCCGCCGAGGCCGTGCGTGTGCTGGCCGAGGTGAAGGAGAAGCCGTTCTTCCTCGCCGTCGGTTTCTGGAAGCCGCACGCGCCGTTCAACGCGCCGAAGAAATACTGGGACCTCTACGACCGCGCGAAGCTCCCATCCCTCAACCCCGCGCGGCCCACCGGTGCGCCGGAAATCGCCTTCCACGACGGCCGCGAGCTGCGCGGCATCCCGCCGAACCAAGTCACATTCACGCCTGAGCAGGTCGCGGAGATTCGCCATGGCTACTTCGCGAACATCAGTTATCTCGACGCCCAGCTCGGCAAGGTGCTCGACGCGCTCGACCGCAGCGGCGTGGCGGACCGCACCATCATCACGTTTGTCGGCGACCACGGCTATCATCTTGGCGAGCACGGCCTGTGGGCGAAGACCTCGACCTTCGAGCTGGACGCGCGCGTGCCGTTCTTCATCGGCGCGCCGGGGCTGAAGAGCGCGGGGAAGAAAACAGCCTCGCTCGCGGAGCTGCTCGACTTGTTCCCAACGCTGGTGGAACTCGCCGGTCTGCCCAAGCCGCCGGGCCTTGAAGGCACCAGCCTCGTCCCCGTGCTGAACGACCCCGCGAAGTCCGTGAAGCCTGGGGCCTTTACGCAGCACCCGCGTCCCGCTTACTTCGACCGCGATCCGGACAAGCAGCCGCGCGCGATGGGCGTGAGCGTCCGCACCGCCGCCGCGCGCTACACCGAGTGGCGCGACTGGAAGAGTGGCGAGGTCATTGGCCGCGAGCTGTATGACAACGCCCAGCAGCCGGCGGAGTTGCACAACCGCGCGGACGATCCGCAGTTCGCCAAAGTCCGCGCCGAGGCCGAGGCGCTGTTGCGGAAACAATTCCCCATCGTGAAGCACTGATCTGAATTCTCCCATGAAACCTATCCTCCTGCTCGCTGGCGCGCTGGCTTTCTTCGCGTGTGCCCAATCCTTCGCCGCAGACGCCAAGCCGAAAACCGCCTTCCTCGGCGAGGAGCGCGTTTACAAGAAAGTGGATGGCCGCGACCTGCGGCTGTTCATCGTGAAGCCCGACGACTGGAAGGCCACCGACCAGCGGCCCGCGTTGGTGCTGTTCCACGGCGGCGGCTGGACAGGCGGCGCGCCGACGCAGTTCAACGAGCAGGCTACCTATCTCGCCCGGCGCGGTCTCGTCTGCGTGCAGGTCGAGTATCGGCTGGTGAAGGATCTCCCCGGCCCGCCCACCAACTGCGTGCGCGACGCGAAGTCCGCGATGCGCTGGGTGCGCGGTCACGCAGCGGAACTGGGCGTTGACCCCAAGCGCATTGGTGCTGGTGGCGGCTCGGCGGGCGGCCATCTCGCGGCATTCGTCGGCATGGTCGAGGGCAACGACGATCCGGCGGATGACTTGAAAATCTCGCCCAAGGCCGCCGCGCTCGTGCTGTTCAATCCTGTTTTCGACAACGGCCCTGACGGCGGCTGGGGCACCGCACGCGTGGGCGACCGCTACAAGGAATTCTCCCCCGCGCACAACATCACGCCGGATGACCCGCCGGCCATCGTGTTCCTCGGTCGCAACGACACGCTCAACGGCGTGCCTGTGGTCGAGCGGTTTCAGGCGAACATGAAGAAGGCCGGCGTGGGCTGTGAAACGCGCTTCTACGACGGCCAAGGCCACGGCTTTTTCAACGGCGAGCCGTGGAAGACGGCCACGCTCATCGAGGCGGACAAGTTTCTCGCCTCGCTCGGCTGGCTGAAAGGCCCGCCGACGTTGAAGGAGCCGGACTTGAGCAACGTGCCCAAGGCGCCGGTCAAGAAGGCGAAACAGAAGGAATGAGCCGCGTGCGCTTCGAGCGGCACGGCGGCATTGCAATCGCGCTCGCCCGCCGGAACACTTCGCCCGCTGCCGTGTTGAACTGCTGATTATGTCGAATTCCTCCCCCACCGCCTCCGCTTCAGCTCCGGCTGGGTCCCTGCTCCCCTCCCAGCATATCCGGGCGCTGGTGGACAACGTCTCGCTCGCGTTCATCGGCAAGGAGCAGGTGGTGGCGCACGCGGTGCTGGCGCTGGTGGCGGGCGGGCATGTCCTGATCGAGGACGTGCCCGGGCTGGGCAAGACCTTGCTGGCAAAAGCCCTGGCCCGCTCGCTGGCCGCCGACTTCAAGCGTATCCAGTTCACTGCCGACCTGCTGCCCTCGGACATCACGGGGGTCACCACCTTTGCGCCAGACCGGCACGAGTTTTTGTTCCGACGCGGACCGGTGTTCACGAACGTCCTGCTCGCGGATGAGATCAACCGCGCCACGCCGCGCACGCAGTCAGCCTTGTTGGAGGCGATGGAGGAGCAGAGCGTTACCGTGGACGGGCAACGACATGCGCTGGAGTGGCCGTTCTTCGTGCTGGCCACGCAGAATCCAGTCGAGCTGGAAGGCACCTACCCGCTGCCCTTCGCGCAGATGGACCGGTTCATGATCCGCCTCAGCATCGGCTATCTGGACCGGGCGCTGGAGATGAAGCTGCTCCAGATGCAGCAGCATGACGATCCGCTGTTGCGGCTGGCGACCGTGTTGAATCCCGCGTCTTTGGCGCAGGTGCATGCCGCCGTGCGGGCCGTGACGGTGGAGACCTCGCTGCTGGGGTATCTGGTGGACATCGTGCACGCCACGCGCGTGGCGGACAGTTTGGAATACGGGGCCAGTCCGCGTGGCAGTCTGGATGTCCAGCGCTTCAGCCAGGCGCTGGCGCTGCTGGCCGGACGCGCCTACGTCCTGCCCGACGACATCAAGCAGGCCGCCCGGCTCGTGTTGCCGCACCGGCTCATTGTGCGCAAGGGCACCCGGGCGGTGACTGCCACCGCGCGTTCGGTGATCGACCACCTGATTGAGTCGGTGCCGGTGCCGGTGTGAATGTCCGTTGTGATCCTGCTCGCAGCATCTGCCGCTCCTGCTGACAAGGGATTGGCAGGGGTGCGCTGAATGGTCGGTTGCACCGGGGCGTCCGCGATTATGCACATGAAGTTACTTCCCTTGTTAGTCGCCGGTTTGGCGTTCGCAGCCTTGGCGCGGGCGGACCACGAGCAGCCGGCCGGACACTCGCAGCATGGCGAGGCCTACAACGAGGGGCCGCGCCAGAAGGCCCAGCTCATGCCGGGCATGGGCGGCGTTCATTTTCCCATCGTGGCGAAGCACGCCCTCGCGCAGAAGTTCTTCGATCAGGGCATTGGCCAGCTCCACGGTTTCTTTTATTTCGAAGCGGAGCGGTCCTTCCGGCAGGTCGCCGCCCTCGATCCGTTTTGCGCGAGCGCCTACTGGGGCATGGCGATGGCGAACGTCAACAATCCCAAGCGCGCGAAGGAGTTTATCAAGTCCGCCGAGAAGTATCAGGCCGCCGCGAGCCCGCGCGAGCAGCGGTGGATCGCGGCCCTCGCTAGCTTTTATCGCGACGAGAAGAAGGACGAGAAGGAGCGCCGCAAGGATTACCAGAAGGCCATGCAGCAACTGGTGAAAGATTACCCCGACGATCTCGAAGCCAAGGCGCACCTGGCGTTCCAGCTCTGGTTCGACAGCAGCAAGGGCGTCCCCTACGGCGACAAGAAGAACGTGGACGGGCTGCTCGACGCCATCCTCGCCGTGAACCCACTGCATCCGGCGAATCACTACCGCATCCATCTGTGGGACGAGGGCCAGCGCGCGACCAACGCCCTGATCTCCGCGTCCAACGATGGCTTCTCCGCCCCCGGCATCGCGCACATGTGGCACATGAGCGGGCACACCTACTCCGCGCTCAAGCGCTACTCGGACGCCGCCTGGCAGCAGGAGGCCAGCGCCCGGGTGGACCACGCCTACATGATGAACAACCGAGTGCTCCCGGATCAGATCCACAACTTCGCGCACAACAACGAGTGGCTGATCCGCGACCTGAACCACATCGGCGCGGTGCGTCGCGCGGTGGACCTGGCCCTGAACATGATCGAGCTGCCGCGCCATCCCAAGTTCAACACGCACACCCGGGGCAGCGCCAACTACGGATACCAGCGCCTGCTCGAAACCCTGGTTCGCTACGAATTGTGGGATGAGCTGCTGACCCTCGGCGGCTCCACCTATCTCCAGCCCACGGAGAGCAATGATCACGAGGCCCGTCGCTTTCACGCGCTGGGACTGGCCGCGCTGCACACGGGGGATATCACCGGGGGCAAAAACCAGATTGCCGCCCTCGAAAACCTAGCCCGGAAAGTCACGCCCAAGCCGGCCACCAACGCCCCGGCGGCCAAACCACCGGAACCCGCGAAAGCCCAGGCCGCCGTCAACCAGGCGACCAACTCCACCACCAAGACCACCACCGC
>Ga0255094_1001174_pt1 | contig 11732 bp, 7 predicted proteins | sample Colum_Law_RepB_8_2_FD_188434 | JGI IMG/M metagenome (GOLD analysis project Ga0255094, IMG submission 188434) | Freshwater microbial communities from Columbia River, Oregon, United States - Colum_Law_RepB_8d | ecosystem: Environmental > Aquatic > Freshwater > River | place: USA: Oregon | collected...
GTAATGGTTCGAACTAAAGAAAGTTTAAAAAACTGGAAATCTAAATATCCCGAAGCTGTTGAAGTTGCATGATATAAATTTATAAATTATGAAATCAATCTTTTTTTTATGCTTGGTTGCTTTTACTTATGCAGTAAACGCGCAACATGTTTTAACAAAAGCCGCCAATGAACCTGTACCTGGTGATGCTTATACAGATATTGAATATGATACTACTGTAAACATATCCCGAGCAACCGGAACCAATCAAACTTGGAATTTTTCATCCTGTGTGCAAACAACCAATAATGCCACGGCCAGTTTTAGTGCAAGCACAGCAGTGCCCGAATCTTCATTGTTTCCGGGAACCAATTTGGTACAGTCGGATGCTGCAGGTACATACACGATGTATAAAGTGACAACAACACCAACCACACAGGTTGAAATGCTGGGTTTTTATGACATACCCAATGCCTCACCCACTACTTTTACAAATTCGGCCATTTTATACCGATGGCCAATTACATCCGGAACAACATTTTCAGATACATTTTCAGGTCCCATTGACATTGGAAATAACACTACGGCTCCATTAAACGGTACAGTAATAACAACGGGTTCTGGAACAGGAAATGTGATTTTACCCGGAGGTGCGCAAATAAACAATGTTCTCCAAGTTAAGTCAGATTTTACTTTAAAAATTTTAATTGCAGTACCACCGTTAACATTTACACAAACAGTAAAAGAAACTGTATACCAATACTATCACGCCTCTCAAAAATTTCCACTTGTAACACAGGTTGATAATAAAATTACCATCGGTTCAATTTTAGGATCAACGGTTGATGTTACTTTTGTGATGTCGGTAAATCAAAAAGTGGCTGTGGGTATTACAGAACAAAACTTTGATGCCTCATTTCAGATTTTACCAAACCCGGCGCGCGATGTAATTAAGATTTCGTTTAACAACACTCAAAACGAACCTTTAAGTTTAAAGCTTTTTAATGCATTAGGACAAGAAGTTAAACAATTCACGTTTAATCAAGGTACTTTTGTTGATTCACTTATTGATATAAAAGATTTGGAATCCGGTTGGTATACAGTTCAAACCAAATGGGGAAATCGTGTAGCAAACCGCAAACTACTGGTGTATTAAAACCATTTTTTTCGCTTAAAATAAAATAATAAGCCACCCATTATAACCAGCATTAGGCCCCAAATAATGGCGTATCCATAAGGTTTGTAAAGTCCGGGCATATCCTTAAAATTCATGCCATAAACACCGGCAATAAAAGTTACTGGTATAAATACACTGGATAAAATTGTAAGAGTTTTCATAACCTCATTCATGCGGTTTGAATTTGAGCTTAAATGCACATCCATTAAACCGGCAATTAAATCGCGCTGCGACTCAACACTATCAATTATACGTGTGCTATGGTCTAGTAAATCGCGAAAGTATAAGGTACTGCTTTCTGCAATTAGCGCATGAGGTTCTCGATTTAAAGCACTTATCATATCGCGCAGCGGCCAAACCTGTTTTCTTAAAAAAATCAGCTCGCGTTTTATGCGGTATAATTCCATCAGATCTTTATGTTCCTGCTCTTCCATAATTTTTTCCTCAATTTTTGCAATACGATCTGCTAAAGCTTCAATAACATGAAAATACCAGTCTACTATAGCGTCCATTAGTGCGTAAAAAAGATAATCGGCACCCATTTTACGCACTCTGCCTTTAGCCGCTTTAAGCCGGTTTCGAATTACTTCAAAGGCATCCCCGTTGTCGGGTTGTTGAAAGGTAATTATAGTATTTTGCAACAAAATTAGGGTAACCTGTTCGCTTTCAATGGTTGATGTATATCGCAACATTTTAAGAGTAGCCATTAAATAATGCTCATAGTCTTCGCATTTTGGGCGTTGTTCTAAATGTAATATATCTTCAAGTGTAAGCGGATGCAGTTTGTAGGCTATACCAATGGCGTCAATGAGTTTAACATTATCTACACCTTCAATATTTATCCAGTTAATATGACTTTTTAACAAGGATGCATTGCAGCTTTCAAAGTCCGAATAAGAGGCTTCTAAAATTTCATTTTCATTAAATGAAATGCAGGTTATTTTTGAACTTACATGTTGTTTAGGTCCAACATAAATTAAGCTACCGGGAGGAGCACCATATTTTTGCTGATAGGTTTTCATAGGGATGAAATAACAACTACAATTTCTCCTTTTGGAGCATGCGATGAAAAGTATGCAATTAGTTTTTCAGGGGTGCCTCGTAATACTTGCTCAAAGGTTTTACTAATCTCGCGAATTATAGCAATATCGCGGTTGGGCATTAGTTCAAGTAATGCAGAAAGTAATTTTAAAAGCCGGTGTGGCGACTCATACAAAATAAGCGTTTCCGAATCATCAACCAGTGTTTTTAGCATACGCTGCCGACCCTTTTTATGCGGTAAAAATCCAATAAACCGAAACCGCTCACAAGGAAATGCACTTAAAATTAATGCCGGGACAAAAGCCGTTGGTCCCGGCAAACAAGTTACCTGAATTCCTTTTCGAGAAGCCTCACGTACCAGTAAAAATCCGGGATCTGAAATTCCTGGAGTTCCTGCATCCGAAATTAATGCAATCTGTTCCCCATGCGCAAGCGCATTTATAAAGTGTTCTAATTGCCGGTGTTCATTAAACTGATGAAAGGCTTTTAACGGCGTAGTAATATTATGGCGTTGCAATAAAATACTACTGGTTCGGGTGTCTTCACATAAAATTAAATTTACTTCTTTTAAAACTCGAAGTGCACGAAGCGTAATGTCTTCCAGATTACCAACCGGTGTAGGTACCACATACAACATTGTTATAAATATGAATATTAAATTACAGATATTACCAATAGCCGAATGGAGTTATTGATATCTTGCTGTTAATGAAAACCCTGTAATTCTACTAATTTATGATAAGCACCTTTTTGTTGTAAAAGCGATGCATGTGTGCCTTCTTCAATAATTTTACCCTGATCTATAACCACAATTTTATGTGCTTTTGCAATGGTTGACAACCGGTGTGCAATTATAATGCAAGTTCTATTGTGCATTAATCGGTTTAATGCTTCCTGAACCTGAGCTTCACTTTCAGTATCTAAGGCAGAAGTGGCTTCATCTAAAATTAATATATCTGGATTTCGAAGCACCGCACGCGCAATAGCAATGCGCTGGCGCTGACCTCCGCTTAATTTTCCGCCACGGTCACCAATTCGAGTATCATAACCATCGGGGAGTTCAGCTATAAAGCCATCTGCGCATGCAATTTTAGCAGCTTCTTTCACAGCATCAAGGCTAACATTTTCAAGTCCAAAAACTATATTGTTTAATACCGAATCGTTAAATAAAATATTTTCTTGAGACACAATAGCGATATGCCTTCGTAAGGAGGCCGTACTAATTTGCTGAATGGAAATGCCATCTATTAAAATATCGCCCTCACTTATACGATGAAATTTTGGAATTAAATCTGCAAGGGTGGTTTTACCACTTCCACTTGCGCCTACCAGCGCCAACATTTGGCCTTTAGGGATAACCAGTTGAATGTGATGTAGCACATTTAAATCGCGTTCAGGGTATTTAAAAGAAAGGTTTTTAAACTCAATTTGATTTTTAAATGCAGAAAAAACCTGTGCATTTTCGGTATCTGTTGGTTCAATGCGCGCATTTAAAATTTTATCTATGCGCTCTTGGCTGGCTAATCCTTTTTGATAACTGTTATAGGCAGTTGATATTTGTTTAATGGGTGGTATTAATTGTGAAGCCAGTCCAAAAAAAGTTATAAAGAGCGCTCCGGAAAGTTCGCCTGCAAATACAAGAGTGCCGCCGTAATACAGTATTAGCATTAAAATGGCAGTAACTACAATTTCAGATAAAGGCGATGTTAAATCGTTTTTTCGATAAAGTGCTACGGATTCCTTATAAAATTGCTGATTATGGTTTTGAAAACTTGAACGCATATAACGTTCACCAGTAAATCCTTTAATGATTTTTAATCCGCCCAAAGTTTCTTCCATTGTGCTTATAAGCTGACCTAAAGTGCCTTTGCTTTTTAAAGACTGTTTACGTATTCGACGGCCTAGCAGGGCTATTAAAACTGCTGGCAGGGGGATTATTACAAGAAATATAACGGTAAGCTTGACACTAATCATTACCATCATACTTAAAATAACGATTATGGTTAAAGGTTCGCGAAAAATCATTTCAAGGGTTTGAATAACACTCCATTCAATTTCCATTACATCTGTTGTCATTCGGCTCATCAAATCACCTTTGCGTTCATTGGAAAAATAACTTAGGGGTAAATCAAGTGTTTTTTTATAAAGCTGGTAGCGTAAATCTTTTACAATTCCGTTACGTAAGGGTGCTATAAAAAACATAGCGAGGTAGCGAAAAATATTTTTAATAACGCTTAAAATAAAAATGATGATGGTCATAATCAATAATGACTTTAAAGGACCGATATGAGCAACCCAATAGTTTATATAATACTGAATGCGTTCTTGAACAAAACTAAGCGTAACGCCTTTAGATGGCATAGATTTTGTAGCCCCATTTGAAAACAAAAGTTCTAAAAAAGGCGCTATTAATGCAATAATAAGCGCACTACTTAAAGCAAATAAAATATTACATAAAATATTTAAAATAACATGAGAGGCATAGGCCCTAACATAAGATCGAATGGCGGATTTAAACCTCATCAGTGAGCTAAATTACTATAAATCAATTACATTTACACTGTGGAAAGCATACGGCAGCAAAAAGTAAATAAGTTAATAGCTTTAGAATTAGCAGAACTCTTGCGTCAAGAATCTAAAGGCTATTTTTTGGGTGCATTTATTTCCGTTACAGGTGTTCGTATAAGTCCGGATCTGGGTTTTGCAAAAGTTTATGTGAGCATTATGCAAGAACCCTTACGTAAACCGGTTATGGAATTACTAACACAACATCAGTCCTATATTCGAAAAAAACTTGCATTAAAGGTTGGCAAACAATTACGTGTGGTGCCGGAGTTGCATTTTTATATTGATGACTCGCTCGATTATGCACTACATATTGACACGTTATTAAAAAAGTAATTTGAAACAGCTGAGCGTTTTTATAGCCAGGCGGTATTTAATTTCTAAAAAGAAGATCCATGCTATTAATATTATTAGCTGGCTTGCATTAGGTTCTATTGCAGTAATAACGGCAGCACTGGTAATAATTTTGTCTGCTTTAAATGGTTTAACCGGCTTAGTTTCTAATATCTATAATGCACCAGAGCCGGATATTCGTATTAGCCCTAAAACCGGCAAATATTTTATTCCCGATGCAGCATTTTGGAATTATTTAAATACCTATCCCCGGGTTCGGGCAGTTTCAAAAGTTTTAGAAGATAAAGCGCTTATTCAAAAAGACAGCCGTCAACTTTTAGTAAATGTAAAAGGCGTGGATCAGCATTTAACGAAGGTTGTTAATATAACTCATCATATAATTGAGGGGTATAGCAACTGGGATTCTAATGCAGTATTTATTGGAAATGGTATTGCCAATGCCTTACAGTTGGATTTAAAAAACGACTTTAGCAGCTTACGCTTGCTGAGTCCTAAATTACAAGCTGCTTTACCTTCTGAGCAGGGCTTAAACGAATTATACATTAAACCAAAAGCTATTTTTTCTTTAAATGATGATTTTGATTATACCTATGTTTTTGTGTCCCTTAATAAAGCCCGCGAATTATTTGATATCACATCTTCGATTACCGCTGTTTATGTTGCCATTGATGCAGAGCAAAGCAAGAGGTTTCAAACAGAATTTAAAGCCCAATGGGGCACTTATTTTAACGTAACAGATCGTAACAGTGCCAATGAAACCCTTTTTAAAACATTGGAGTCTGAAAAATTAATGACAGTTATAATTTTGGGTTTTATAATGGCAATTAGTGTGTTTAATACAATTGGTGCCATAACAATGTTAATTATGGAAAAAAAGAAAGATATTTTAACCTATTTAGCCATGGGAATGGATTTAAGTCGAATACGTAAAATTTTTATGTGGGAGGGGATTCTTATTACAGGAACCGGCTCTATTATAGGGTTAACACTAGGAATTGTATTTTGTGCCTTACAGCAGCATTTTCATTGGATTAGTTTTGGGAATGACGCCGTTATACCCTATTATCCTGTTGAAGTTAAATGGCAAGATTTAGTTATGTTATTTGTATTAATAATGGGTTTAAGCGCCATCTCAGGGCTTTATCCAATTCGATTTTTTACAAAACAATTTAATTCCAAAAAATAATTTATTTAATGTATTTTTTATGGTTTTGACATGTAATGGAAGTACTATCGTTAATATTTTAGTTTAACAATACTCATAAAAATGCATTAAAAATTTCTATTTATAATGGTATTTATTTCAAACACATGTTTGAATTATTAAAATGGATTTTGCTAATACGCATTACATTAATTCTTTATCGAATTAAAGTAACGTGCCCCATTTTATTATATACCGCGCCTTCATTGTCTTTATAGCGTAATCGGTATACATATACGCCTTCTTTGGCAAATTCACCTTTTATAGTACCATCCCATCCTACATTAGGATCTTTAGATCGGAATAGAGACTGGCCCCAACGATCAAAAATCTCTAGTTCAAAAGTTTTAGAGTCTAATCCATAGGATGTAAATACAGGTTTGAAAACATCATTTAATTCATCATCATTTGGCGTAAAGGTATTCGGCACAAACACATTAAAGTCATTTCGAACTTCTATAAATTTTGAAATTGTGTTTTTACATCCTTTAATGCTTTCAGCCGTTAATAAAACCTCATAACGACCTATTTTAGGAAAGCTAATTACAGGATTAACTGTTGTAAAAGTATCTGCAAGCCCAACAATTTTCCAAAGGTATTTATGATGACTCAGAATTGTTGTTAAGTTATTCATTTGTACTGTAGCATCCGAAATAAAGACCTCATCTGCAAAAGTAAAATTGGGCTTAGGATTTTCATATACATTTATTGCTGTTGAAACACTGGTTGTAGGTGCAACACAACCATCTAAACTGGTATAACGGTATGTTGCCGTATAGCTTCCGGGTGCAGTATAGGTATGAACAATACTTAATTCTGTTTTAGGCTCCGATCCATCACCTAAATACCATTGCCCTGAACCCCCACTGTTGTTTGGAGTAGTAAGTAAAACATCCAAAGGCACACAACCCTCGGTTTTATTACTTGTAATACTTATTGTAGGTATTTGAGCTACTTTAATCAACAAGGCTGTTGTATCGGGGCAGAGCGATGCTGTAGGCATAGAATGCGTTTGGTATATTAATAAGTTTTGACCAATATTGGCTTTTTCAGGATCAAACACTGCGCCCATTAAACCTGGACCAAACCAAGTTCCTCCAACATTTTTTACATATTGATTAAGGTTAAAAGGCTTATCAGATTTTTGGCAATAAATATTTTTTTCAGGATATTTAGCCAAATCTGCCGAAACAAAAGATTCAATACTAATTGTAGTTTGAACATAGGCTACGCACGGACCAGCAGTTATACTATAGTTTACAACATTATTTCCTATAACGCCTTGGCCCGGATGAAAGAGACCTTTATTAGTTACTGCAGAATTGTTGGCACCTCCAAAGTATCCGCCTACGGGAGATACTTGTAACTGAACGGGTCCGGCAGTATTACAAAATGGCCCAACTTGAGTAACAGCCGGATTGGCTAGTGAAAATACGTTAACAGCTACGGTAGAATGATCAGGACATAAACCACTGGGTACAGAAGCGGTATTATAATTCAACACAAAACTACCAGAGCCCGTGGCATTGGGATTAAAATTACTACCGGTTATTCCAGGACCAGACCAAATGCCACTGGGGTTTGCGGTTAATGGTTGTAGATTCAACACGGCATTGGTATTACACTGATCGGGAACTTTTCCTGAGATAGCTGCAGATACAAATGCTTCTATGCTTATGTACTTTGTATTGGATGCAAAACAGGTATTTGTTCCAATAACGTATTGTATGGCATTTTGTCCTACACTACATAAAGATGGCGTTAACAAACCGGAGGCACTTAAATACGAACTTGAAATCCAATAGCCTGTATTTGGACTAACAGACATTTGAACAGCAGCATTTTTAGAACAATATGGGCCTACCATAGCAATATTGGGCACCGGTGGATTATATACATCCACTGCAATAGTTCGTGTATCGGGACATAAGGTTGTGTTTGGTGTTGAAACCCGATTATATATTAATGTGTATGTATTAGTAGGTAAGCCTACAGGAAAAAACACATTATTTGTAATGCCGGGACCACTCCATGTACCATTTGCAGTAAACTGAACAATATTCATTAAGCTAAATGGATTACTGTTAACACAAAGGTTTGGCACTGTACCACTGATAGATGCCGAATTAAATTCAGAGGGGTATATTATGGTTGCTCCAATATTTTGACAAGGTCCAATAGTAACTGAATATCCAACGATACTGTTTGTTGGAATAGCTAATGATGGTGTTACTAAGCCACTTGTTGGATTTATAGCTGCATTAGCCCATGTTCCACCCGGAGGATTTACCGTCATGGTAAACGGCGCGGCATTATTACAAAACGGCGGTGCTGGTGTAATTTGCGGAACAATAGTATTTGTTACTGGAATACTAAGTGTGCTGGTTGAAGGGCATACCGTTGGATTAGGATTAGATGTGGTATTATAACTTATAATATAATTTCCTGTAGATAATCCAAAAGGATTAAAACTGTTTGTATTTACGCCAGGTCCGCTCCAAATACCTACAGTGCTTTGTACAATATTCATTAAGTTAACCGGTGCGTTTGTTACACATAGCGGTGATATGGATGATGTTAAGGTAGATGGATTGAAATGGGATACTTGATATGTTGCAGTCTGTTGGGCGACACACGTATTAACAGCTGTGCTGTAAGTAAAGGTGTTAACACCAATGGTTATAGACGGAGAGCCTGGATTCAACATTCCGGTACTTGGATTAATGGGATTTGCAGTACCTGTAATACCTGTAAAAAACGTGCCTCCTCCTGGATTTACAAGTATTTGGTAGGGCAGTGCATTATCGCACATATTGGGTATGGCTGTAATGGTTGGTGTGGCAGGATTAACCGCCGTAATAGCCATTGTCCGGGTAACAGGGCAATTTACAACACTGGGTGTAGCAACAACCGTATATACAATGGTGGTTTGTGTGCCCAAGGGAACGGTTGGGCAAATAATGGTATTTTGTAAATTACCCATACCGCCAGAAAGCCATGTTGTGGGTGTCCAGCTATATGAATACTGAGTTGGAGATGGCGGACTTGTAAAAGTTAAGCCGGATGGTATACAATTACCTTGACACAAGGTAGGTGAATTAGGGCTTAAGGTGAAGTTAAAAACAAACGCCTGAACATTAAATCCTGTAGAATATAAACAAGATCCATCAAAAGTATTTACAGTGTAATTTCCTGCAGATAAACCCTGAAGTGTAACCGAATTTAAAGCTGTAGGATAAAGTGAATAACTATAGGGTGGTGTAAACGTCCCATTATTAACTACAGAATACGAGTTAACACCCGGAGGCGCACCGTTTGCAGGAGTCATAGACAATACCGCGGTTCCATTATTACCACCCGGACAAACATAACTGATATTGCTAACGTTCATAATACCCGGCTGAGAGGCCATCAGGGTAAAACTAATTTGTGCATTACAGTTTTGCAGGTTTGTATAGGTAAGATTAATAACAGCCCCCGGACTTGGATTTAAAACGGTATAACCTGGCGCGGTACCCACAGTACCTTGTACAGGCGAATTACCGTTGTACCACTGGAAATTTGTTCCACCGGTGGTATTCATATAGGCCTGTCCGTTACAATAGGGTTTGTATTGGTTAATAACTTGTGGAGTTCCTGTAGTAACAGCTACAGTTGCAGAAGCTGTTCCGCACAAGGCATTTCCGGCACCGGCAATGGTAACACTGTACACGCCTGCCGGTAAATTATTGGCAACCGAAGAGGTTCCTACAACACTGTTTGAAGCATTTGTCCATGTATAAGTATATCCCGCCCCACTTCCAGCACCCTGCACGGATGCAGTACCGCTTGCTCCTCCGGGACAGGTTGTTCCCGAACCAATTCCTGCTATCATAACGGTTGTGGTATTTAACTGCGAAATTGAACTTAATTGACAGCCCCCGGAGGATGTTAAATTTACAGTATACGATTGTCCGGGAATGGGATTGGTTATTGTTATAACAGCTGTAGTACCCATTGGAGGTGGTATGGGACCATTAGGACCTACCCACTGATAAAAGTTATACCCTAAAGGCGCATTTATTTGGGCCACTCCCGAACCAGCACAAAATGAAACAGCACCGGGTATCGGGCCACCCGGTAAACCACCTAATCCAGGGGATATATTTTGTCCTCCGCAAATACAATCAATGTAAGTGGTTCCCCAATGTCCTCCAAAATTACAGTCGGCAGTCCACATTTCAATAGTAACACAGCCACCTATATATGGCGTTAAGTCAATAGACTTAGTTTGCCAGTTACTCATAACACCATATCCGCAGGGTGTAAAAGTTACATTAGCTAAGGAGCCGCAATTGGCGGCTAAGGTCATAGACGAACACGAAGCTACGGTATTTCCATTACAGGCATTTAATACTCTTAGGTATAATCCCGGCTGATCACAACAACTATGTCCAGGGTTTTCCCAAAAGCCTGCAAATGCAAACTGAAACAATGCATTGGCCTGTGTAACGGGAAAGGTTTGAGCCATTTTGTTTCTAGAATAATTGGCACTTTGCCCTGAATTTATTTTTGCAACCCGGCTGCCTCCAAATGGAGAATTACCTAAAACAAATGAGCAATTACTCCCACTAAAATTTAATGGTGTTGTAACAATGTCAAATTCATTGGCGCCAAGGTTATATGGGGTTCCCAAGGCATTGCAATTATATCCGGCATTTGTGGCATAATTGCCAAATAAGGTCCATCCCTGAACTGATAAAGCATTTGCGGCACCATTGTAAGCTCCGGGAGCAGTATTTTCAAAACCCTCATTTACGCAAGGCGCAACATATACTTGGGCGCCGCCTCCCATTTGTTTTTGATTTGATGGAACCTGCGGTATGGTATTTTCAGTTATAGGTTTTAGCTGATACTTCGTGTTTATAAATTCACGCCTGAGATGATTTATATGTCCATTCAATTCCCAAGCATCAATTTTCCCAGTTAATTCGGCACGAATTGCGCTTTCATTAAAGCCTTTAAGCGAATCCTTATAAGATTTATTTTTTTGATCGAGTAAATTACCAGTTAAATAATCTTGGTTTTTAATAAACTCTTCTTTTGGCGTTCCAACCTGTGCAATGCTTTTGGTGGTAAAAAGCAAAATTGCACCCATTAAAAACAATGTTTTATTCATACGGTATGAATTTAATAGATTTTAGTAATACCAAGGCATTTATTCACTCAATTTACCTCAGGTTTAACTAAATATTTATAAAATTTAAAAATTTCAAAGCAATTATTGATCGGTACTTTGTAAAAGTAAAAACGAGCCTGTTTTTTTAAACCAATTTCCCTCGAGGTCTTTAAATTGGATGTTATAGATATAATTATCTTGAGGGGCTTTAGATCCGTTTGGGTTTGAGCCATTCCAGCCGTAGATGGGGTTTT
>Ga0255094_1001176_pt1 | contig 11727 bp, 13 predicted proteins | sample Colum_Law_RepB_8_2_FD_188434 | JGI IMG/M metagenome (GOLD analysis project Ga0255094, IMG submission 188434) | Freshwater microbial communities from Columbia River, Oregon, United States - Colum_Law_RepB_8d | ecosystem: Environmental > Aquatic > Freshwater > River | place: USA: Oregon...
CGCGGGTGCCGACGTCGGAGAACAGGCCCACGTAACCATCGGCCAGGGCCACGCCCTCGAAGGTGGGCCGCTCGCGCAGGTCAAGAATGGCCTTGGCGTTGCCGGCGTTCTGGGCGATGCCCGCGGTGCTGGACGCGCCCACGGTGAAGGTGTCGCCCGCGGTGGGCGTGCCGCGCAGGGTGAGGCTCCAGCCATTGGCCTCGATGGGCACGCCAGGCTTGAAGGCTGTGCCGGGCAAGGCGCCGTTGATGGTGTAGGTGCCATCGGCCTGGAAGGCGATGGTCGCCCCGGTGGCCGGCGAAGACACGGCGTAAAGGCTCTCCACGCTCAGGCCCCCGGCGTTGCCGGTGCCCGGGGTGACCTGCACCGGGCTGGCCGCGGCCAGCCGGTCGGGCGAGCCCAGGGCCACCTGCAGGTTGCGCGCGGCGGCCTCGAAGGGCTTGAGGCGGTGGCTGTCGTTGGTGGCCAGGCTGCCGCTGGCCAGGTTGAAGGTGAGGCCGTCGACCACCGGCGCGGGCGAGAGGCTGGAGAAGGTCTGGGTGTTGCCGTCGCTCAGGCGCACGATGGCGTAGTTGCTGCCATCGAAGCGCAGGTCGTAGTCCGAGGCCACCAGGGCAGTGGGGTCGCTCACCGTGGCGGTGACGCTGGCGCTGCCCGTGTTGGACGCGGCGGCGATGCCCTGCGCCGAGGCGGGCGGCACGAAGAAGTCCTGGCCGGCGTTGCCTTTGAGGTCGACGCCCAGCTTGTGCTGGCCGTTGATGGTGGTGGCGATGCCCACGGCCAGGCGACCGAGCTGGTTGCGCACGTCGGTGAGGTCTTCGTTGATGAAGGTCATGAGCCCGGAGAGCTCACCGCCGCCGATCAGCTCGTCCTCCACTCGGGTGGATTGCCCACCCTGGACGAAAGACAAGGCGATGCGAGAGGTGTCGGCCGGGTCGCGCGTGACCTCCAGGCGGTTGGCCTGAAGGCCCAGCACCAGGGGCTGGCTGCCGGCCACGAAGACGTTGACCATGCCGCCGTCGGCCTCCACCGTGCTGATCTGCACCTGCTTGCTCAGCTGGGCCAGGATCTTGTCGCGGGTGTCGAGCAGGTCGTTGGGCGTGTGCTTGGTGCCGCCGCTTTCCTGCAGCTGCTTGTTCACCGTGGCCAGGTCCTGGGCCAGCTTGTTGATGTCGCCCACGATGCCCTCGGCCTGCTGCTGCGAGTTCAGCGCCATCAGGTCGAGCTGGCCGGCCGTGTTGCGCAGGCGGGTGGCGAAGTCTTCGGCCTCGGAGAGCACCACCACGCGGGCGGTGAGGTTGCCCGGCGAGGAGGACACGTCGCTCCAGGCGTTGAGCATGTCGTTGATGGCCGTGCCCAGGCCGCTGTTGCCGGTGGGGAACAGGGACTCGAGCTGGGTGAGGCGGTCCAGCCGGGCGGCATCGGCCGCCGCCACGGACGAGGTGGAGCGGGCCTCGCGCGTGAGGTAGGCGTTGTAGCTGCGCTCGACCGTGGTGATCTCCACGCCCTTGCCGTAGAAGCCGTTGCCGAACTGCTGGTAGCCCGAGGTGGACAGCTGCACCGACTGGCGCGAGTAGCCCTCGGTGTTGACGTTGGCGATGTTGTGACCAATGACCTGCAGGGCGGCCAGGTTGGTCGTCAGGGCTCGGGAGCCGATGGTCAGGGCAGATGACATGGTGACGGCGTGGTCAGACCTGGGCCCGCTGCAGGCTCAGGGTGGTGTTGATGGCGCGGCTGAGCTTGGCGGCGTACTGCGGGTCGGTGGCGTAGCCGGCCTTTTGCAGGCCGGAGGCAAAGCCCTGCACCGAGTCCAGGCGCGCCATGACTTTCTCGTAGCGCGGGCTGTTGCCGATGAGGCGGGCGTAGTCGCGGAAGGCGTCTTCGTAGCTGTCGTAGGCGCGGAACTTGGCCTTGACCTTGCGTGCCTCGCCGTTGACGTATTCGGTGGTGGTGACCTCGGCCACCTTGCCCTGATGCCAAACAGGTTGAACGAGGGCGAACCGTCGGCGTGGCGGATCTCGCTCTTGCCCCAGCCGGTCTCGTGGCCGGCCTGGCCAATCATGTAGCTGGCGGGAATGCCCGACTCCATCGCCACCGCGTTGGCGGCGGCCGTGTGCCTGGCCACGAAGCCCGCCTGGCGCGAGCCGCCGCTGACCTTGTCCAGGGTGGTGGGCACGGCCGAGCCACTGGCGCCGTTCGTGCCGTTGGCGCCGCCCATCTGGCGCGCGAGCTGGCGCTCGATCGCCTCGGACAGCCCCCCCGGCATGCCCGAGAGCTGCACCGCGAACTGCTGGTCCAGCAAGTCGGTGCCCATGGCCTCGCCCTCACTGTCGGTGAGGCCCGATTTCTGCGTGGCCTCGCGCATGCTCTTGAGCAGCTCGCGCATGAAGAGCGACTCAAACTGCTTCGCCGCCTCTTTCAGGGCGGCGCGTTCGTTGCCGGTGGCCGCCTGCTGCCGCAGCGCGCTCAGGGCGCTGGGGTCAGCGGCCAGGCCGCTGGGCATGAGCGGGTTGGTGTTCATCGTCAGATCACCTCGAGCTCGGCGTTGAGCGCGCCCGACGCCTTGATGGCTTGCAGGATGGCCAGCAGGTCTTGCGGCGTGGCGCCCAGTGCGTTGAGCGCCTTCACCACGTCGGCCAGCTTGGGCGCGGTGTTGAGCTGGATGAGCGCGCCCTTGTCCTGGCTGATCTGGATGTTGGCCTTCTCGGCCACCACCGTCTCGCCACGCGAGAGCGCGTTGGGCTGGCTGATGACCGGCGTGGAGCTGATGCTCACCGACAGGTTGCCGTGCGCCACGGCGCAGGCGCCGATGGTGACGGCCTGGTTCATCACCACCGAGCCGGTGCGCGAATTGATGACCACCTTGGCGCTGGGCACGGTGGCCTCCAGGCGCACGTCTTCCACGCGGGCCAGGAAGGCCACGCGGGCGTTCGGGTCGGCCGGGGCGCGCAGGCGCACCACGCGGCCGTCCACCGCGCTGGCGGTGCCGGCGCCGAGCGTGCGGTTGATGGCATCCGTCACGCGGCTGGCGGTCTGGAAATCGTTGCTCTGCAGGCCCAGGTCAATGGTGTCGCCCAGCGCAAAGGGTGTGGCCACGGTGCGCTCGACCTGCGCGCCACCCGGGATGCGGCCCGCGCTCAGGTGGTTGATCTGCACCTTGCTGCCGCCGGCGGCGGCGCCCGCGCCACCCACCAGCAGGTTGCCCTGGGCCAGCGCGTAAATCTCGCCATCGGCCCCGCGCAGCGGCGTGGCGATGAGGGTACCGCCGCGCAGCGACTTGGCGTTGCCCATGGAGGAGACGGTCACGTCGATGGCCTGGCCGGGCTGGGCGAAAGCGGGCAGCTGGGCGGTGACCAGCACCGCCGCCACGTTCTTCATCTGCGGGTTCACGCCCGCGGGCAGGGTCAGGCCGAACTGCTGCAGGTAGTTGGCCATGCTCTGCGTGGTGTAGGGCATCTGGGTGGTCTGGTCACCCGTGCCGTCCAGGCCCACCACCAGGCCGTAGCCGGTGAGCTGGTTGCTGCGCACGCCCTGCACCGACGCGATCTCTTTCACGCGAATGGATTGCGCGCCAGCGGTCTGGCACAGGCCGGCCGCCAGGGCGATGAGAAGAACAGACAGGGCTTTCACGGTGTGCTTCCAGGGTTGAGCCATGGGGCCATTGTTGGCTGGCTTCAGAAAGGCAGAACGCTCAAAAAGAACCGCGCCAACCAGCCAATTGACATCGCTTCGCCCTGCGCGCCACGGCTCACCGACTCGATGCGCGCGTTGGCCACCTGGGTGGAGGCCACCACGTTGCCGGGGCGGATGTGGCGCGGGTCGATGGTGCCGGAGAAGCGCATCACGTCCACGTTGGCGTTCACGCCGGTCTGCTTCTCGCCCACCACCAGCAGGTGGCCGTTGGGCAAGACCTCTTGCACCGTGGCGGTGATGGTGCCCGAGAAGGTGTTGTTGGCCGCGTTCTTGCCGTCGCCCGAGAACGAGTTGCTCGACTGTGCCCCCACGTCGAGCTTGCCCAGCGTGCTGCCCTTGAGCAGGGGCAAGGCCGTGATGCCGGCCGACACGTCGGCGCTGCGGTCGATCTTGGCCGTGGTGCTCTGGCTGGCGGTCACGCGCTCGGTGATCTGGATGGTGACCAGGTCGCCGGGCAGGCGCGCGCGCGGGTCTTCAAAACCGGGGCGGTAGGTGGCGGCGCGGAACAAGCCGCCCGAGGGCACGGCGGCGGGGGCCTCGGCCTGCACGGTCTCGCAGCCGGCCAGCAAGGCCCCCAGCGACAGCAGGCAACACAGAAGCGGCAGACGGGAGGACATGGCGGTCTTTCGGCTTGGGAAGGGAAACCAGAAAAAGATCAGAGCTGGCTCAGGCGCTGCAGCATCTGGTCGGAGGTCTGGATGGCCTTGGAATTCATCTCGTAGGCGCGCTGCGTCTGGATCATGCTCACCAGCTCTTGCACCACGTTCACGTTGGACGCTTCGGTGAAGCCCTGCATCACCGAGCCAAGCCCTTGCGTGCCGGGCGCGCCGGTGATCGGGTTGCCCGAGGCCACGCTCTCGCGGAACAGGTTCTGGCCCAGCGGCTCCAGGCCGGGGGCGTTGACGAAATTGGCCAGTTCCAGCACGCCCACCTGCTGCGGCTGGGTGGTGCCGGGCAGCTTGGCGCTCACCACGCCGCTGCTGGAGACGGTGATGCTGGTGGTCTCGGGCGGCAGGGTGATGCCGGCGGAGAGCGGGTAGCCGCTGCTGGTGACCATGCGGCCCTGCGCGTCAAGCTGGAAGCTGCCGTCGCGGGTGTAGGCGGTGGTGCCATCGGGCATTTCCACCTGGAAGAAGCCGGCGCCGTTCACGGCCAGGTCCAGCGCGTTGCCCGACTGCTGCAGGCTGCCCTGGGTGAACTGGCGCGAGGTCGCCACGGTGCGCACGCCCAGGCCCACTTGCAGGCCGGTGGGCAGCTCGGCCTGTTCGGCCGCGTTGGCGCCCACCTGGCGCAGGTTCTGGTACATCAGGTCTTCGAAAACGGCGTTGGACCGCTTGAAGCCGTTGGTGGAGACGTTGGCCAGGTTGTTCGAGATGACGTCGAGCTGGGTTTGCTGCGCCGTCATGCCGGTCTTGGCGATCATCAGGGAATTCATCATGGCGTGTTCTCCGGTTAGCCGTTGACGTTCAACAGCTGGCTGGCCGAGCGGTCGTTCTGCTCGCCGTTCTGCAGCATGCGCATCTGCACTTCAAATTGCCGGGCCACGGCGATCATGCTGACCATGGCCTCCACGGGGTTGACGTTGGAACCCTCCAGGGCACCGTCTTGCAGGCGGGCCACGTCGCTGGCGGGCAGCGGGTCGCCACCGGGGCCGCGAAAGAGGCCGTCGTCACCGCGACGCAGGGGGTTGTCGGCGTCGGGCTCGACCATCTTCAGCCGGCCCACCACCTGCCCGGGCTCATTGCCCACGCGCGCGCTCACGGTGCCGTCGGAGGCGATGTCCACCCGCGCGTTCTGCGGCACGGCGATCGGCCCGCCGTCGCCCAGCATCACCAGGCCGGCGGCGTTCACCAGCGTGCCCTCGGGGTTCACCTCCAGCGCGCCGGCGCGGGTGTAGGCCTCGGTGCCATCCAGCGCCTGCACCGCGAAGTAGGCGTTGCCCTTGGCCGCCACGTCCAGGTTGCGCCCGGTCTGCATGACGGCGCCCGGCGCGTCGGAATGCCCGGCGGTGGCCTCGGCCGCGAACACGCGGGTGCTGGCACCGTCGCCGCGGATGGGCACCGCGCGAAAGGTGGACAGCTCGGCCCGGAAACCGGGCGTGGACACGTTGGCCAGGTTGTTCGACAGCACCTGCTGGCGCTGCTGCGCCGCGTTGGCGCCGGTCATCGCGGTGTAGATCAGGCGGTCCATGGGAAAGCTCCGGTGTCAGAAGTGGGCTGCCAGCGATCAGCGCATGTTCAGCAGTGTGCTGAGCACCTGGTCTTGCGTTTGCGCGTTGGCCTGGTAGGCGCGCTGCGCGGTCATCATGTCCACCAGCTCGGCGGTCAGGTCGACGTTGGAGTCTTCCAGGGCACCCGATTGCAGGGCGCCGAAATTGCCCGAGCCGGGTTCGCCACGCAGCGGGTCGCCCGAGGCGTAGGTGGCCTGCCAGGCCCCGCTGCCGGTGGGCACCAGGCCCTGGCTGTTGCGGAAGTTCACCAGCGCGATCTGGCCCGCGGCGCGGGTCTGGCCGTTGGAGTACTGGCCCGTGATCACGCCGTTCTCGGCAATGCTCAGGCTGGTGAGCTCGCCGGGCGGGTAGCCGTCCTGGGTGAGCTTGGTGACGGCGAAGCTGGTGCCGAACTGCGTGACGTCGTCGAAGTTCATCGAGGCCGTGAAGGTCAGGGCCGGGTTGTTGGGCGAGGTCAGCGTCAGGCTGGGGATGGTGCTGGTGGCGGTGTTCAGCGTGCCATCGTTGTTGAAGTTCAGCGTGAAGGGGGTGGACGTGGCCGGGTCGGCACCGTTCACGCCGGTGTAGACCTCCCACTGGTTGTTGGCCACCTTGCGGAAGGCCAGCGACACCGGCACCTCGATGCCCTGCGGGTCGTAGGCCACCAGCGAGGTGCCGTAGGCGGACAGCGGCGGCAGGCCGGTGGTGGCGTTGTAGATGGGCGAGCGGGCGTCCAGGTTGAACTCGGCCGAGATGGCGCCGGTCTGCTGCGCCGGGATCGGGCCACCGGTGGGCAGGCTCAGGGCCTGGGTCTCGAAGCTCAGGCGGTTGCCGGCGGCATCGGTGGGGTAGCCCATGAGGCGGCTGCCATCGTTGGTGACCACATTGCCCTCGCGGTCGAGCTTGAACATCCCCGCGCGGCTGTACACGGTGGCGCCGTTGGGCATGGTCAGCTCGTAGAAGCCGTTGCCGTTGATGGCCACGTCCATCTCGTTGCCGGTGGCGGTGATGTTGCCCTGGGTGAACTGCTGGGTGACGGCGGCCACCGTCACGCCGATGCCGGTGGCGGTGCCGCCCGAGGCATTGACCGAGCTGGCGTACAGCTCGGAGAACTCGGTGCGCGAGCTTTTCATGCCCACGGTGTTGGCGTTGGCGATGTTGTGCCCGATCACGTCGAGGTTTTTGCTCGCGGTGTTCAGGCCGGAGAGTCCTTGCTGGAATGCCATGGCAATGTCCTTGAAGTCCTGGAGGGGTGGGGTGTCAGAGGAAGGTGTTGACCTTGTCGTAGGCCAGGCTGGTGCCGTTTTGCAGCTGCAGCTTCACGGCGCCATCGGCGAAGCTGGTGCCGGTGACGGTGAGGCGGCTGAAGGTGGTGGCGTTCACCGGCGTGCCGCCATTGGCCGCGCGCACCCGGAAGCTGCCCACGGTGGCGGGGTCGACCCCGGTGCCGTCCCAGTTGAAGGCGTGCTGCCCGGCGGTGAGGGCACCGAAGTTGATGGTGTCGATCACCGTGCCGTTCTTGTCGAGCACGTCCACGTCCACCTGGGCGGCGTTGCCCGACAGCTGGAAGGCCGCCTTGCCGGTGCTGCCGTCAAAGCCCATGGTGGTGCCGGCCACCAGCGCCTCGCGCCCGATGAGCGCCGTGCCCTGCAGTTGCTGGAACACACCGAACTGGCTGGCGATGGTCTTGAGCGTGTCATTGACCGTCTCGATGCCGCTGACCATGTTGATCTGGGACATCTGCGTCGTCATCTGCGCGTTGTCCATCGGGTTCAGCGGGTCCTGGTTGTTGATCTGCGCCACCAGCAGCTTGAGGAAGCGGTCTTGCGACTGCGAACTGCCGGTGGACGTGGTCGTGGTGGCCGTGGTGCTGCCGGCCTTGGTGCTGAAGTTGGTGAGGTCAAGTGCCTGCGTGTACATGGTGTGTCCTTCAGTTGCCCATCTGCAGGGTCTTGAGCAGCAGGCTCTTGGCCGTGTTCATGACCTCGACGTTGTTCTGGTACGAGCGCGAGGCGGAGATCATGTTGACCATCTCCTCCACCGGGTTCACGTTGGAATGCGTCACGTAGCCCTCGCCGTCGGCGCTGGGGTGGCTGGGCTCGTAGGTGCGCCGCCCGGGCTGATCGCTCTCGGTGACGGTCTGCACCTTCACACCGGCGCTGCCCGGCCCGCCCATGGGCACGGTCTGGAACTGCACCTGGCGAGCCTTGTAGCTCTGCCCGTCGGGGCCGGCCACCGCGTCGGCGTTGGCCAGGTTGCTGGCCACCACGTTCAGGCGCTGGGCCTGGGCGCTCACCGCGCTGCCGGAGACATTGAAGATGGAAAACATGGACATGGCGTTCTCCCCGATCACTGACCAGTGATCGCACTGAGCATGGTCTTGACATGCCCGTTGATGAATCGCAGCGTGGACTCGTAGCGAACGGTGTTGTCCACGAAGTTGGCGCGCTCTCGGTCAAGATCGACCGTGTTGCGGTCCTGGCTGGGCTGGGTCTGCACGGTGTAGGCCAGGTCGGTCTTGGGCGAGCCCGGCCCGCCCTGCAGACTGAGGTGGCGCGCATCCGTCATGGCCACGCCCTCGGTGGCGCGGGTGCCATTGGCCCCGGCCGCCTTCTGCAGCGCCTGCGCGAAATCGAAATCGCGCGCGACGTAGCCCGGGGTGTCGGCGTTGGCGATGTTGCTGGCCAGCACCTGCTGGCGCTGCGAGCGCAGCATGAGCGCTTTGCCGTGGAAATCCAGCCGGGCGGTCATCTGTTCGAGCATGGGCACCTCGCGTGGTGAAGAAAACCGCCAGGCAAGAGGCCACAGCGGGAGTTGAGAGGATTGTGGGAATTCTTGAGGGCGGCAAAGCCACGAGAAACGCGGGCGAAAGCGGGCATTTCCCGGCTTAGCGCTGGCCCGGCTCGCCCTAGAGTGACGCCTCGATCACCATTCACACCAGAAGCCCGCCATGCCTCGCCACCCCCTTCCCCAATGCCTGCGGCGCCTGCTGATCGGCGCCCTGCTGATGCTGGGCGCCTGGGCCAACGCCGCCCCGCAGGCAGGGCTGGAACAACTGGCCCGCGACTGGCTGCAACCCGCCATTGACCAGGCCATGGCCCAGGATGGCGGCATGCCCCTGCGCGCCGAGGTGGTGATGGGCAACCTGGACAGCCGCCTGCGCCTGGCCCCCTGCCAGGCCATCGAACCCTATCTGCCCCCGGGCACCAAGCTCTGGGGCCGCAGCCGCATCGGCCTGCGCTGCACCGACGGCGTGGCCCGCTGGAACGTGTACGTGCCGGTCACCATCAAGGCCTTCGGCCCCGCCTGGGTGCTCAAGGCGCCGGTCGCGGCCGGGGAAACCCTTAGTCAAGACCAGGCCGAACTGGCCGAAGTCGACTGGGCCTCTCACCCCTCGCCCGTGCTGGCCACGCCCGAGCGCTGGGTGGGCCAGACCACGGCCTACGCCCTCTCGCCCGGGCAGACGCTGCGCGAGAACATGGTCAGGGCCCAGACCGCCTTCGAGGCCGGCTCGCCGGTGAAGGTGGTCAGCGGCGGCAACGGTTTTGCCGTGTCGGTGACGGGCCAGGCGATCAGCGAAGGCCGCGTCGGCGAATCCGCCAGGGTGCGTTTGCCCAGCGGCAAGGTGGTCAACGGCGTGGTTCGCCCCGACCAGACGGTGGAGTTGGCGATGTAGCACTGGCGCCAACCCCAGCAGACAGCAGGCAAGAAAGTCGAAAAGTCGGGCTAAAGTTCACCGTTCAGGGGTCGATAGACATTCCACATCGCCCCGCCTTTGGGGAATGGAGCGTGACATGAAAGTCGATTCTTCACCGGATTCCTACATTGGTTCGGTCGCCAGCGGCCCGCAGCGAGCGGCCGCAGCGCCCCCCGCCGGGGCGACACCGGCCGCGTCTGCGCCTGGCGCGCCCGCCAGCGGCGTGCAGGTCACGCTGTCGTCCACCACACAGGCACTGTCGGGGCCGGGCAACGGCAACGACGTGTTCAACGCCGACAAGGTCGAGGCCATGAAACAGGCCATCGCCAACGGCACCTTCCAGGTCAACGCCGAGGCCATCGCCGACAAGATGCTGGCCAACGCGGCGGAAATGCTCAACGCCAGTCGCCAGTAACGCCCCAGGAGCGCGCCATGAAGTCCATCGCATCCACCCCCACCGACGCTCAGGCGTGGATGACCCGACTCAACGGCGAACTTGACCAGCTTGAACTGCAACTGCTGCAGGGCGATGCCCTGGCGGTGCAGACCGTTTGCGCGCGCGTGCAGAGCACGCTGCAAACCGGCCCCGCGGCCGCCCAATGGCAGTCGGCCAGCGCCGACCTGATCGCCCAGGCCCAGCAAGCCGCCCTGCGCTTTGGCCGCCTGCGCCAGGGCGTTTTGCGCGCCGTGGCCCAAAACCAGCGCGCCCTGCAAGCCCTCATGCCCGAGGCACTGCAAACCCCCACCTACGACCGCCGCGGCGGCGTGCGCGGGCCGGGCCGGGCCTACCTCTCGGCCTGACACAGCCCAAGGCCGCTGATGGCCGGAACTGAACCGGCAGCCCCCGTCTCTTTGGCGCATTGGCTCGCCACCCCGCTGATAAATTGAAGCCTTGCCGGCAGAGCGCCCTTGGAAGCGCCGCGCCCGGTTCCTCGGTTTCACCAGCGGGTACGCCATGCCTTCCGAACTTTTTGCCGACCAGCTCGACGATCTCCTGGATCGCCTGCCCAAGCACACCCAGGTGCTGTCCCTGGACTGCTTCGACACCATCTGGTGGCGCCGCGTGGTGGCGCCGCGCGACGTCTTCTACGCACTGCCCCACCACGAGGTGCTCCAGCGCGCCGGCGTGACCGCCTCGCTGCGCGGCAAGGCCGAGACCGAGGCCCGCGCCCGGCAGCGCCTGCTCAAGGGCCACACCGAGGTCACCCTGCACGACATCTACCGCCAGCTGCTCGGCCCGCAGGCCGACGCCCAGCTGGTGGACGCGTGCGTGCAGGCCGAGATCGACTGCGAAGAGGCGCACGGCTTTGTGTTCGAGCCGGTGCTGCGCCTGATCCGCAAGGCGCGCCGACGGGGCCTGCGCGTGATCGTGGTGAGCGACACCTACCTCACGGCCGGCCAGTTGCGCGGTCTGTTGAAAAAGCGACTGGGCGACGACGCCCAGGCCATCGCCCAGATCTACTGCTCGTGTGACCACGGCACCTCCAAGACCGGCCAGATCTGGCGCCACGTGCTGGAGCGCGAAAAGCTGCGCCCCAAGGCCCTGGTGCACCTGGGCGACAACGCACACGCCGACCTCGAAGGCCCGGCGCGCCACCAGATCACCGGGTACTGGCTGCGCCACCACGACCAGGCCACCCTGAACGAACTGGACGGGCGAGCCACCACCGCGGTGCAGTTGCTGCCCGAGATCCACCACCAGCAAGGCAACCCCAGCCTGTTCCATGGCGTGCTGGCGGCCCACAACGACCGGCAGGCCCAGGTGGCCCAGCAGATCGGCTACCGCAGCCTGGGCCCCATCGTGTTCGCCTTTGGCCTGTTCGTGGCGCGGCAGGTGGAGCGCCTGCGGGACCAGGGGCGCCCGGTGAAGCTGGGCTTTCTGCTGCGCGACGGCTACCTGCCCGCGCGGGTGTGCGAGGCCATCATGGGCAAGGACACCGTGGCCGAAATCAACGTCTCGCGCCTGACCGCCATTGCCGCCTCGCTGTGCTCGCGCGAGGACGTGGTGCGGGTGCTGGCGAGTGGCGTGTCGGTGGCGGCCATGCCGGCCCTCCTGAAACAGCTGCTGCTGCCCGCCGAAGAGGCCCAGGCCATCCTGGCCGAGGCCAGCGCCTCGGCCAGGATGGCC
>Ga0255094_1001178_pt1 | contig 11713 bp, 6 predicted proteins | sample Colum_Law_RepB_8_2_FD_188434 | JGI IMG/M metagenome (GOLD analysis project Ga0255094, IMG submission 188434) | Freshwater microbial communities from Columbia River, Oregon, United States - Colum_Law_RepB_8d | ecosystem: Environmental > Aquatic > Freshwater > River | place: USA: Oregon | collected...
TTTAGGCGGAGGGGTTGCTGCATCATTAGTGAAAGCAGAGCAACCAGCAAATTGAGCGAACATTTTATTCATGGTAAGGTTTTGCCTAAGAATCTGCATAGTCATCGCAGCAGCAATTTCTCCAGCTTCATAACCGCCCATGCCATCCGCCAAAAACACCAGAGCAGTATCCGTCAAATCATCCTGGCGCGATTCGGTGGCATGCATGAGAGCAAAAGCATCTTCATTGCCCGTACGAACCATACCCGTGGTTGTCCAACTAGCAATTTCAAGCCTGCACCAATCCAAACTACGGCCGACAGAAGCCAGCGTTGCGATGAGTTCTGTAAACCCACTTTTATCATCACGGCCCGCCTCATCAGTCGGGAATCTTGCATGAATTTCGGTACGAAACGTTTTTGAAATCAACCTGCCAAAAGCAGGATGAATATCAGGGAACCTAGGTATGAAAGGCTTGGGGACCCCTGGTTTTTCAAAATCATTTTCACTTAATTCACGATGCAATATTTCCAACGAATAGATCAGCGCACCAAAGCTGTAAAGAGAAGGCCTAGGTGAGGTGCAACCCTTGCCCGACAACAACTCTGGGGGAGTATATAACGTTCCACGCACGGGACTTCCCGGGGGAAAAGGTAGTGGCAGAATTTCCAGAACATCCTTAAGCTTTAATTTACCCTCACTGGTCAGCACAACACTTTCAGGCCGAACAAATTCAAGAAATGCACCGACTTTGTGTAGTGATACCAATATACGAGCAAGATCTTGCAGATACGAAAATCTGATGCTGGCGTTTTGACTTTCATCATCCCAAATTTCCCATAGGTCTTTTCCTGTAGGAATTTCAAGAACAAGATAATTTGTGGAATTTTCAGTGCCACCAAAAAGAACTTTAGGCAGCCCAACTGTATCCGCAGCATCCAAAGTCGATCTTAACCAACCCAAATTAGGCCATACCAATAGCTTTGGCATTTCACTCGTCAAATCAATTCCGCCCGTACCAGAAAGCAACGCATCATCAAAGCTTGGTAAAAAATCATCGGACTCATCATTTTCGGGGGCGACCACTTTAGCGGTCTCGATTTGCTCACCAGCATCTGCTTGCGAATAAATGAAAACATCAACCGGGCCGCCCGAAGCTGCAATATCAACTCCAGCTTGAATTTTTACACCTGCGAATTCTCGCAATACTTTTGTGGCCTTATATCTGCCCGCAATTACTAACTCCGAACTAACTACAGCACCTAAACCATCTGCAACTATCGCAGCTCCAGCCAGATCAAGTTCAGTAAAATAATATCCGCAATCCTGACATGAACTATTATCTTGCTCTCTTCGAGATCCACACACCTTGCATAGAATTACCACTGCTTCAAGTTTGGAATCATTCTGCGGAACTATGACTTCAGGCAAAACCGTTGGTGAAGATTCAATCATTTCAACCTGAGAAACAACATTCAAGGCCCCATCTTCTATCTCAACAGGCAACGCCATGGGTATAAAGCCCTCCTCCAACTGATCAGCGTTTTCAACGGGCACTGCCAGGGGAATATCCCCTTGCATCTCGGCTTGGGGTTCATGGTTGTTGGAGGAAGAAGGGTCAGTATGCATCGAAAATCACCTCTAAATCATTATCAAATAATTTTAAGAACATTGGCTTATCGAAGCCTGTTGCCACAATGAATACAACATCGACTGCCCATTCTGTTATTCTTACCACAGTAGTAACAAGGAGGGGTGGAGTCGGTTAAAGGCTCTGCGCATTTACCACAAAAAGGCTGACGAACTTTGTTCATAGAAGCACATTTTGAACAAGGTACTTCTTTGGTAACCTGTTTTTTTTCTAGATCAGCCTTGATATCCCGAGCGCTATAATAGCGTTCGTTAGGGTCTTCACTTAAATTAACTTTGATCATTTCAAAAAGCCATTGCGACTGCGGTGGAATCGGGTTGGAAGTATCTTTCAGCAAAAGATCAATTTCATGAACAGTAATGGACCCTTCTGGAACCTTACCTGTTGCCAATTGGTATAGAGTGCAAGCTAGTGCAAAAAGATCGCTACGAGGTTCAGGTTTACCTGCAATTTGCTCTAAGGGTGCATAACCTTCTGTGTAAACTTTAGTCTTTGCAGCATGCCTGTCTTTTTGATTTTTACCCAAATCTCTGGCTGTACCAAAGTCGATCATTTTGATGGATTTTTTATCTTCAAGAAGCATTACATTTTCAGGTTTCAAATCGCGATGAACCAAAGGAGGAACTTGCGAATGCATATGCTGAAGCACATCGCAAATACTTCGACCCCACTCGATCACACTTTCGATCGGGAACGGTGTATGGCCATTCGATTCAAGGATTTTCATCAAATCCTTACCCTTGATAAATTCAAGAACAAGATAAGCCCGCTCACCTTGTTCAATTAAATCATAAACCTTTGGCACGATGGAAACAGAATCCAATGATTTTAGAATGTCCGCTTCACGCCTGAAAAAGTTCAATCGAATATCAAATTCGCCAGGATCTTCGCAAATCATATCCTTGATTGCTACTGGCCTGTTTGCTTCTTTAATATCCGTTGCAAGATAAACAGCACCAAAACCACCTATCGCCAACTGCTTTTCAATTCGATATCGATTATTAATTAAATGCCCTGCAGCAAATGGAAGAACTTGACCACAACGCTGACAGTTTCGTTCCCCAGGAGGGTTTGCAGATCCGCAAACAGGATTAGTACAAATGGCAGGGCTTACCCCATCACCTTCTGCCAAGGTACTTTCAGCCTGCAAAAGGTAACCACAATCCATACAAGAAATCGCACCAGGCAGAAGTTGAGCAGTACAAGCAGGGCAGTTAATTGGCCCAATCACTGGGGAACTTGGTTTGGAGGCAACCTGACTGGAATCAGCTTTCGCAACTTTAGGCGTTGCAGCAACTGGCGCAACCCCGGGTGAAACAGCGGGCTTATTGACAACCGGAGCAGGTATATTTACGGAAGGCACTGAAGGAGAAGCCGGGGATGCAGAAGCTGGAACTGTAAACGGAACTTTGCAGGTTGGGCATGCAAAGGTCTTACCCACCGAATTATCGGGGAGTTGCATTTTCATGTTACATTTCGGACAACCAAAGACTATCGGCATAGCTTAAGACCTTAATTTACGAGCCTGTAAAAGAATATAGATTACTTCTTTTTCCCAGGCTTCTCGTTGAACCTTAAAAGATAACTTCCCAAGCGAATAAGATCCCCCGCCTTTAGTTCGGTGGGTTTGGTAACTTTCTGATCATTCAGAAAAGTCCCTGAAGCACTACCTGCATCTGCAATCAAGTACCGATTTTTTTGCATTAACAATTTCGCATGAATTTTTTCAATCGAATTATCGCCGAACAGGCCAATATCACAAGTTTCAGCCCGTCCAAAAAAGGTTTCGGGTTTAGAAAGAATAAGTTCTTTCCCAACTCTTTTACCCGCCTCAACACGCACCCAAGCTTCCTTTAAAACCACTTGCGCCAAACCAATAAAGAAACCAACAGCAGCGCCCAAAGCAACAAACCCAAGACCACTGGCACTAAGAAGATTTTCTCTGCCAAAAATGGCCCCAAGGCTTAATTTGAAGAACAAAAAGAATGCACCACCAAGAAAACCACCCAGAGCGCCACCCATAAGCCCATTTTTAATTTTGTTGTCATGAGGGGCAGGGGACTTTGTTGCAAGTGCAAACACCAAATCAAAAAGTCCAAGTGACAAGCCAATAAGTAGGCCAGAAATCGTCCAACCAATCAGCACAAAAAATTGAACTCCAGTAATGCGAACAATAACCGAACCCGTAACACCTCCCAAAATGCCACCAAAAAGGCCAACAAAGCCTGCGCCCAAGGAGCGAATTACAAGCCTTTTAATGTCAGACTTTCCCGTGCTCCAAACCGTATCAAGAACCCCAACAGCAAATGAAATAAGCGCGCCTACTAAAGCACCATCAATCACGGATTGCAATAATTCAGAAGTTACACCTTGGGTTACCAATCTTGATATGAATGCAGCACTAAGGGCTGCGTAGGCTCCAAATACCGCACAATAATAAAGAAAAAGATTAAAACTCATATGGCTAAATTCCGTTACCTAAACAAACTACTGGAAGCTTCACGAACCTGAACTTTTGTTTGCGAACTAAACTGCCCACTGGCAACCTTTAACGAATAAACCCCTGCCTTTGAGGCACTAACCTTCCACGAAACCTGCGACATCTGGGTTGCTCTATCTACCTCAACAATTGCTTTTTCTTTTTTTTCACCCGATGCAAGGTTAACGCCCTCAGGCAATGTGATCATAACGGGCTGCCCCTTGGTAGCATCTTTAACCAAAGCGGTAAGGGTGAAAGTTTTACCTGCGTTAGTGTTACCACCGGTGGTTACAGAAAGTTTGCCGCCCGAACTACCATCGGGTTTTGAAATTTCCCCTAAACCATAGCTAAAGGCGAATTCCCTTACTTCACCAGGATTGGTGTCTCGCTCGTTCCAATAAAGGAAGGCAACGGAATCGGTAAAGCGAGAGCCATCTTTACCTTTTTTGGGTGCTAATTCAGAGGGGTCTGCGTCAAAGGAAAACTCTGTATTTCCGGGATTTTCACCCAAATAGAGTTTATACAAGGGCTCAGGCTCGCAATCGGGGAGTTGAAAGCCCTTCAAACCAAGATGGGCAATTACACCAGGAGCATCAAGATTTTGAAACTGCATTGCCTCAATAAAATCGGGCATATCTTTCTGGGTAAACTCGGTAAACTTCGTGACAAACCCATCGGTTCCTGGAACAACAAATGGAACCCCATCTTCGCCACCAATAAATGTATCAAGCATCATTCTCAGACCAATTTTATGACTGTTTTTACCTTTGTTTTCAACTGTATAACGAATAACACACGTATCCAAATTACCTGATTGACTACCGGGGACAATTTGCACAAATTGTGAAACCTTGATCCTTTCACCCGCCAATAGATAATCACAAGAAACACGCCAAACTCGCCTTTTGGAGTCTTCTTTGTCTTCTGTAACTCGAACCTCTTTCATTGCATGAGCAAACAAAAAATCACGACCATCAATTTTAATTCGGGTGTTATTTGAATCACCCTCCTGATCATAGGTAAGTCTAAGATTTTTGGAAGCATCTTTGGGGTCCTTTTTATCAGCAGCAAAAAGGCCGAAACGATAATTCCTAGATTTTGCTTTATGGCTAAAGTCCAGCATCAATTCAGCTTTTTTATCAAGGTCGAACGAATAACCAAAAGAATTTTGTGCACTCTCATTTTTCGCTCCACCTGATCCCCCTTCAGTCTTACCACCCACCCCAACACCGACTGCATCCGCTATCAACAATATAACCATCAAAGAAACCAAACCCGCAAAGGGCACAAAATGAATCAAGGGGATCGAAGAATTAGGCCCTTTGGTATTCTTTCTTAATTTTGGGTCAACCTTGATGGTGCTATCAGTTTCAGGAATATCGGTTGGGGGCGGGGCATTAGGAACAAAAACAGGCTGCTTAGTAAAAACCAACTCAGGTAATGGTTCGGACCTTGGAGCCACATACTTTCCAGAAACCTGAACATTGACCTGAACCAGAAACTTCTGATTACCATTAGAAGTGACTGCAATTTTTGAAACCAACAACTCACCGGGTCTATCAGGAATCTGAGGAATAACAAATCCAAGAATTGCACTGCTACCCGTCAACTTGGGGTCTTTCGCAGTAATCCAAGATTGATCTGCAAAACCATGAGCGAAAACAGGCCTCTTATCTTCGGTGCCAACAGTCAACTCAAATGCGAGTTCCTGGCCAGGAGCACCGTTAAGATTGACCACCGTTTGATTAATAAAAGTTTTAGGCGGTGGTGTAAGACCCAACGCTTCAAAAAACTGCTGAATGGCTCCTACTCCTGATGCGCTTGGCCCTTGCACAGGATAAGACCAGCCATTGCTTTCATACCACTTGGCAACAGAGCCGTTTTCAAAAAGAATGGCAGCTTCTTTAGCATTGGCTTTAGCTTTAGAAGCTATTTGTCTTGGGTTGAGAGCCCCAGAAAGCGGCATAAGTTGGAATGGGGTGACAGGCACTTCGGCCCGAATTAACACCACCGAACTTCCACCAGAAGAGTCAATTTTTAATTTGGCAACAAGCGGCTTATCCGATGCGCGTAATTTTTCAGGAACAATCCGAAGAGGGACAGTTAATTCACCAGTGGTTTGAAAATTCTTAACCGAAGCATTACCAGTTTCCCCGATGGCAAGCCAATTGCTATCCGAAGTGATTGAACCAAAAAGAAGGCGCATACCCCCGTTTTCAATCGTAATTTTAATTTCCCGCTTGGCTGTTCTGCTTAGAACCCCAAGATTGATTTCCTGAGAAGAAAGATTAAGCCTTGCTTCAGATAACACAGAAGAAGGAAACTTCCCTAGGAGTTCATCTAAACCACGAGAGGAGTCAGGAAACTTCGCAGCTTCCTTTGCAGCCATCGACAAATCGATACGACCAATGCTTGCAAGAAAAGATTCAAGGAACCCTTGTTTCAACATGTCAGCAGCGGGCTTTGATTCTTCATGACAGGCAATGGCAAGGTCGTCAAAATTAAGGCAGGAACGACCACTCATAAAAACGAATGGACTTGGGAATCTAAGGCTATTAATTGCGAGAGGGCCCGTTCCAGCATCAGCACCGCCTAGAACAAAACCATCAAAATAGCAGTAAACAGCTTCTTGGGGATTAACTCTGGAACACTTGGGGCAAGTCATCATCATGATTACTATTACTCACACAATCCAAGTTAGAGATTCAAAAAAAAAGCGCAGCCGTTATTTATCGAACTGCGCCAAGACATCAACTTTGAAGGCGCACTATTAAAGCATAACCTTCATTTGAATATTACCAATTTGCACCATATCGTTAGCCTTGAGTGGCATCTTTTGTCCGGGGTAAATCTTATTTCGGTTTAAGAAAGTACCGTTTGAACTATTAAGATCTTCGATGGTTATTTTGTTATCTTCGAACTCAATAACAGCGTGCTGCCTACTTGCCCAAACCCGTTCTGGGTTTTCTTGATCTTCAAGGTCGATATCAACAGGCTTGTCGTCTGCTCTACCGATAAAGTTGAGGCCACCAAGAATTGGAAATTCAACCTTGGGTTTCTGGCCACGCACCACATACAATCGAGGATTCGCAGAATCCGACACAAAGTAAGGGTCATCGGAAACAGGCGGGGCGACTGGGGCCGCAGCTATGGGGGCCGCAGCAATTGGGGCAGGGGCAACTTCTGCAGCAATTGGGGGCGGGGCAACTTCTTCAGCAATAGGCTCTGGCATCGCTTCAGCAACAGGCAAGGGTGGCATCTCTTCTATAGCCATCTCAGCCATTGGGAAAGAAGGAACTTCTTCGGCGATCTCAATTGCATCCGCCATTGCAAAAGGGATAGCTTCCTCAATTACTTCAGCAACGGGAAGAGGCGGGGCCTCAGCAGCAACAGGAACTGCAGGAGCAGAATCCACCCCTGTGAGATCAGACTTACACTGCTCACAAAAAAGGGCACCGTCTTCATTTTCAAAATGGCAAAAAGGACATACGATCATCGAAATACCTCTCTTAAACTCTACTTAAAACTGAATACTAAATTCCTATTCCAAAGCGGCATCTTGCCTGTTAATAACGCCAGATAAACAAATTACTCATCAGCAGCACGGGCAGCATCATCCACTGCCAACTGAGTCTTTTTCGAAACTTTACCGCCTTGATTAATTTCAGCAAGCACCTGCTTGGCAAGCATTGTTTTCTTTACCGCCCTAGCACCCATGACTTCGCCTTTTTTCTCAATACTTTGAGCAACTCGAACGGCTTCTTGAGTATTACCAGTGGAAATGGCATTTTGCAGGTTCTTGTTTAATTCGAAAATCTGAACTTCATCAATATGCTTTGCAACTTCAGCGTTAATATAACCATTACCTGCGGCGGTATATGACATTTCAATAGGAATCAAACCACTAGATTCTTTGACACCTGACCCTGTATCAAAAGTTATTTCAACATCAAGAAGCTTAAACTTTCCATCAGGCCGTTTAGGAAGGCTAAGGTCAAGAATGTAACGGGAAGTCTTATCTTTTTCCAAGGTGCCAAGTTGTGCAACTAAATGCCGATCTTCAACTTCCACCAAAGACAAATCTTTAATTTCAGGCACAACCATGCGAACTCGCCTGATTTTAATATCTTTCATGAGACGAAAATGAATCTGCACATCCCGAAAACCTACCGCAGCAAGGCTTTGAAACTCGCTAGCAAAAACTTTCTGAGCAGAATCAACCTGATTAACATCAATGTAATGCCATTTGCCATTTGATAGCGACGCAAGATCTTTGATAAGGCCTGAATTCCACTCGGTACCAACACCAATTACACTAAAATTGATTTTCTTTTCAGCAGCAGCTTTGGCGTATTCTTTGCACAACTGCTCGCCTGATGTTTCGCCATCGGTAAGAACAACCAAATGCGAGATATTTCCGGTGCCCGTGCTTTTCTGAAGTTCAGAAAGGGCTAATTCGATACCTTGATCCATCGAGGTGCCGCCCGCATCCACGTTGAACATGTCAATCCGCATGATGACATCAATAATTTTATCTTTTTGAGAAACCAAGGTGGTAGGCAATACTAGTTCAGCATTATTTGCAAATGCAACAATGGCAATCGAATCATTTGGCCTTAAGAAATTCAAAGCAGAACAAGCGGCTTCTTGAACTCTGCTAATACGGCTTTTGCCTGTACCATCTTCTTCATACATTGAACCTGAAACATCCAAAACCATGGCCATGTTGATGCCGATTGAAGCCCCGCCGCCACCAACTGCTGGAATCAATTTCAATAGCGCATAACTAGCAATTGATTCACCAGCAACTGCGATGCTATTCCGGTGCATCATTCTTTCAACATGAATTTTAGCTTTAGAGATTGCTTGGCTCATTGATAACTTCAACCTAATTAAATTCTGATAAAACCACAATTAATGCATAAGAATTATCCTATGCCAGCGCTTTAACCAATACAACAAAGAAACTTCTTCATTTCTTCAGTTTTTTAAGAGCGGAATGCACTTACCATCATCACCCGCAAGCAAGACTTAAATCACTACCTATCAACCAGCATTTCCCTAACACACATTAATCAAAAACCTTATCTCATATACAGCGAATTTGAATTTGCAATTTAATGGCTCTCCAGATGACAGAGACCGGCACTAAACACGAATCAGCCCTAATTATTTAACTATGGCTAAGCGCAACGCCATCAATAATCACACGATTAATCCGGAACGGTACATCCTTGTTGGAATCAAACAAGATCAAATTCGCCATGCTGCCTGCCTCAATTTTAATCTCAGGCAATTGAAGCAATCTTCTGGGCGCATTGGTTGCCATTTCAATTGCCTGGCTTCTAGAAACAACCCCAAGAGAAATTAAATGAGCCACACAATCATCAGTGAAAGAGCCTGAGCCCGCCAGAAAAGGTGTTCCGGGCACCACGACTTTTCCATTTGATAATATTTCAATCTCTTGATCCCACATCGAATACTTTTCAGGGGGAAGCCCGGCAAGCCCACTGGCATCGCATGTAATTATTTGTTTCTCGAATGGCTTGACACGGACTATCGTTTTTATCAGCGCCTCGGGTAGGTGATGCCCATCAGTAATAATACTTGCAGACAAAGAATCACAACCGAGTTGCTCCCAAAAATAATTTTCATGCCTAGGCAACATGGCATGAGATCCATTCCCTAAATGCGTGGAAAGCCGCGCACCCGCTGCAATTGCCTCACGAATAATCATGGGGCTTGCTGCAGTATGTCCAATGGCAACGACGACACCTTCAAGGTTCATTTTCTTTATAAAATCAATTGCACCCGGAAGCTCTGGCGCAAGTGTCAGTAATTTTATTCGATTGCCAGAGGCCTCCTGATACTCTTTAAATTCGTCATAAATTGGATTGCGAACATGTTGTTTCTGATGGGCGCCCCTCGGACCATCTTCATTACTTATATAAGGCCCTTCCAGATGAAAGCAGGGCATGGCACGGGCAATCACAGGATCACTTTCACATGCTTTTCGAAGGGTACTAAAGCCATGAATCAGAACAGGATGGGAGTTTGTTATAATTGTTGGGCAAATTGCCTCGATACCGTGCCGTTTGCAAACCGAAAGAACCTTTCTGATTCCACTTTCATCTAGGTTGATGTCACTAAAAGCCACACCCATAGCACCATTGATTTGCAAATCAAAAAACGCAGGAGCAATATATGAGCCCTGGTAATCAGGGACAAAGTTTCCTGCTTGTTCCACAGAAACAATTTTGCCATTGTTGCAACGTACATCAACCATCTGTTCGGTTTGATAATGCTTTGCCCGAAAAATCATTTTTTCCCATCTCCGCCCGTTTGGTATGAGGGTGAAGTTTCATTTTCTTTTTTTGAGGATGCAAAGATGGCCAAAGCAACGATGCAACCGATTAAAGTAGCGAGGGCACCCAACCCGATTCCTGTTCCCAGAAATAGCAATTCATTTCGAGTGAATCGAGATAAGTTAAAAGCTCCAACCGAGGCTGGCTTTGATTTTCTAATGGCTTTTTTATACACGGGCTCGGGATTATCAAAAGCAAAATCATCAGCTTCTTTGGGCATACTAGATACAAATGTAACTGAATAATCGTCCTCAATACCGGGATCGCTTTCAGAATCTTGGCCATCGCTATTATCTGAGGGAGGGTCATAGAGTATTCCCTCTTCTTTTTTATTTTTAATCTTTTCTTTGAGGGCAGTTTTCGAAGTTTCAAGCCAAGTGAGATATTTTTTAAGCTTGTTTTCGGAATCGGGAGCAGAAGGTGAGACAAAAGGCCCCGAATTCAAAAAAATCGCAAGTGCTTGAGCACATTTTTCAGGCGTCTGGTAGCGATCTGATGGCTCCTTCGCAAGCATTGTATTAATGATCTTATTCAATCCCTCAGGAACCTTGGGATTAAATTGACTAGCAGGCTTTGGAGTTTCAGTTTGATGCCTGATAATTTGGTTAATAATATTGGTATCTGGGAAGGGGGGTTGACCTGTCAACAAGTGATACAGAACACACCCTAGTCCGTAAATATCTGCTCGAATATCAATATTTCGAGCATCCCGGGCCTGCTCGGGTGCCATGTAATCAGGAGTGCCCAAAATCGCCCCTTCATCGGTCAGGTTCAATGCGGTCACAACCTGATGCAGGGGTTCTTTATTCTTGGTGAGTTTACCCAAACCCATATCAAGAATTTTTAAAGTTTTATCCATCACCTTAGAAGTGAGAATGGGACCTGCAAGCATCATATTTGCTGGCTTTAAATCTCGATGCACAAGCCCATGTTGATAAATACAATCCAGCCCCCGAAGCGCCTGATAAACAATATGGCAGGCTTCATCAGGAGGAACTTTACCACTCCGCTTTAAAAATTGATCGAGTGTTTCACCCTCAAGGTAATCCATAACCATGTAATGAACACCGTTGTAAACTCCCGTTTCAAAAGTCCGAACAATATTTGGGTGAATCAATTCCATGTTCATCTGAGCTTCACGGTGGAAGCGCATCAGGAAATTTTTTTCACGCGACTTAGATGGAGGCAGCACTTTTAAAGCAACAATTTGGCCTGTTTCATGCTCTGCTTTGTAAACAC
>Ga0255094_1001183_pt1 | contig 11686 bp, 7 predicted proteins | sample Colum_Law_RepB_8_2_FD_188434 | JGI IMG/M metagenome (GOLD analysis project Ga0255094, IMG submission 188434) | Freshwater microbial communities from Columbia River, Oregon, United States - Colum_Law_RepB_8d | ecosystem: Environmental > Aquatic > Freshwater > River | place: USA: Oregon | collected...
TCGCCATTCCGAACTCGTCAGCAGCCTCTTCGGGCATGGCATCATCACATTCAACATGCCGTGCGTCTTTCGAACTCCGCCAGGAGTCAATCTGCTCGTGCGTGGCCCGGCGAATAACCCCAAAGACGGTATCTCACCTCTCGAAGGGCTTGTTGAGGCAGATTGGTCCAGTACAACGTTTACGATGAACTGTAAAATCACGCGTCCCAGGCAGATTGTCCGTTTTGAAGCAGGGGAAGCGATCGCGGCGCTGCTGCCATTTCCCCGAGGATTTCTCGAATCATTGCAACCGATTGCCTGCCCCATTTCCGAGTCCCCCGCTGTGAACAGCGCTTTCCTCGAGTGGAGTCAGCACCGCGATGCATTTCAGGCCCGCATGCGGGCTGGAGAAGTTACGGCTGTCACCAGAGGGTGGCAGAAGGAGTACTTTCAGGGAACTGAGAATGGTGCAAATCGATTCCCGCAACATCAAACCACATTGGCACTGCGGGAATTCTCCGTAAAGAGTAGTCCCACGTGAAACTTGAGAATCACTCACCTCGGATATGAGCTCGAAATTGGTCTACCGACACCAAATCATTCCCCAATCCAGCTTGGGTACCGCCTTGGCCAAAGCGATCCGAACGTTGTCGCTCGTCGTGTACTCTTCAGGTCGAAATGTATACTCATCGCCATGCTGTAACGCGAACTCGCTGAACCCAATGGAAACAGCACATTCGATGCCGCCAGAATCAGCAGGTTCGAGGTCACCAGGGTGGCGGTGCCGAGGCGTTGACGTAGCTTCCACGGGCTCGGCGCAGCCTTTCATTGCGTGCGGAGTTCTGATTCTGCCCAATTGTCGTCATACGCTGTGCTGCACAGCAGAGTGGTGGCGTCGCGAGTGTGCGGGAGAGGCAGGTCGGAGTCGCCGTCCACGGCAGTGGCGTGTCTCGGGTGCCGGCTCAACTCGGTTTCACCAGACGGAGATGGTGCGGCCCGCCGTTGGGGCTGCAACCACAGAACGCTGGTCAGTGCGAGGGCCAGGGGTGAGACTCCACCGCTTGCCGCTGAAGCTTCAGAAGCCGCATCAGACAGGCTGATGCGGCTGCAAAGGGCGAGCAGGGTCTCCGGCAAATGCCTGACGGCACGCGCGCACGCTGCCAGGGCTGTCTGAGCAAAGTGATGACGTGAAAGCGACTACTCGTCGGGGGTCTCGCCTTTCGTGCGGAAACTGCTGCCCTGAATGACCATGGCCTCGCCATGGTGCATCAGTCGATCGATCATGGCAGTGGCCAGCGTGTTGTCAACGTCGAAGATCCGGCCCCAGTCGCGGAAAGGACGATTTGTGGTGATCACAATCGATCCGGACTCGTAGCGGGCCGCGACGACCTGAAACAGCAGATCGGCACCGCGCTTGTCGATGGGCAGATAACCCAGTTCATCCAGCAGGAGCAGCGAGGGCTTCAGATAAGCCTTCAATGCCAGCTCCAGTGTCCCATTCATTTGTGCGGTTGTCAGTCGGTTGATCATGTCAATCGCTCGAGTGAATCGCACACTGATTCCCCGTTCACAGGCTGCATAGCCGAGTGCCGTCATTAAGTGCGTTTTGCCACAGCCGGTCGTGGGAACGCCGGGTTCGTTACCCGCAATTTCACCGGTTTTGACGTCAGCACTCCGAGATGCTTGCGTTGGGTACGCAAGTCCCTGAACTCGGCGCAGCTGGTTCATGCGTGCGGAGCTTGAGTTTTGTTGACTTGTGTCAGCGTCTGGGCTTCAGAGCGGGCTGAGGGCGTCAGAAAGCGGCGAATCGGGTTCGCGGGAGTCGCCGTCCACAAAGGATGCGTGCCTGCGGTGCTGACTCAACTCGAATTCACCATGCGGGGATGAATCGGCCCTCGCAGATGCTCACGAAAATCTGGATGTGGTCCAAGGACCACGGAGAGATCCGCAATTTTCAATGCACAGACGCGCAGTGCTCTGGATGGCCCCAGGGAGCTTCAAGAACGAAGGGCTGTGGCTCAACGACAAGAATGCCGTGATTGGGCTGTCCCGGCTGAACCCGCTGCCGAAGAATTCCGCTGTCAACAATAGCTTGGCGAAGGGGCTGGAAGAAAAGGCGAAGCCAATGCCGGGCGTGGCTCCGCCTCGACGAACGCCGCTATTTCACTCCGAAACGTTCGTCGGAAACTCTTTCCAATGAACTGGTCGGCCTTCCCGCACAACGAAATACTCATCACTATTCCATAGAGTCACAATCCTCGTATCGTTGTGTTCTTCTACATCGAACAACAACTCCTTGTCGTTACCGTTCGCTGCAAATTCAATCTCATCTCCCTTGCAGAGCTTATAAAGCCCCGCCCAAGGATCAACCTGCACGAAGATCGGAGCGTCGTTGGAGTTGGTAAATTTCACACGAAACATTAGCATCCCCCTAATTGCGCTTGAACACGGGAATTCCCATCCGTCTTGCGAATTCATTCACAGACGGACCGGGATTTGGGCCTTGCCCAAGCAGGAACTTGGCTCGTGCTTCGTTGAACGCCGCCTGAGCAAACCCTGCCGGGTTCTCAGACGCTACACGAGAGTAAAGACCGGCCAATTGCTGCCGTACAGATTCCGGCAGGGCTGTAAGGGGCTGCTCGCCACGCCAGACACCCTTGAGCGTTGCTTGATGCTCGGCGGCAAGCTCACCGATGTTCGCTAATGACTTTGGAGCAACTTCACTATTGCTTGAAGCTCGTCCAACATCGTCCAACATCCCAGCACTCCGGAATGAGACGATTGATACTCCGCTCATGATCTCTGCGCCTGTGGATACGCTTGTGCCGAGTGTAGACGTCGTGACTACGGAACTCCCCAGCGTCGAAACAGGACTCCCTATTTTGATCACACTTCCGCCAAACGGCGTCAATCGCGCGGCGAGCAAGCCCGCACTCTGGGATGAAAGCACAGGAGCGGATGCCAATCGTGCCGTCCGAACGGAACTCAATCCAATACTCCATCCCTCGGTCAGTCCAAACGTCGCCGTTGTCTCGCCGCCGATTCGGCCTGACATTGTGATCAGACTGTCCTTCTCGCGGTCTTTGTATACCCATGTTTCTATTGAGTCTTCCCATTTATCAGTCGGCAGTGGTGTGTCGAGAATCCAATCGGTACTTCTATCGTCCGGGTCAGTTACAAATTGCCAGATCGCTTTCCCAGCGACCGAACCACCGTTAAGCAGTCGAGGCACAAGTAGAGTTGCGCCTGACGCAAATCCGCTGGATGCATTTCCGATGACATGCTCATTGCTGCCACTACGATACCACTGACCACCGACAAAGCTGTCAGTAAATGTCAAACCCGGATAGTGCCCAAAAGCACCTCGTCCGTGGCAGATGATACATGGCTCCATTGGTTGCCCGGCAATTGTTACCAAATACCGTCCATCTTCAGTGAACCCGTACCGCTTCTCCGCATTATACCTCGGAAGCTGCTCCTTCTCATCCAGCCCGCTTGGATCCTCCCCATTAACGGGATTATTCCCGACGAGTCGGTAGAGGTTGTGGTCATCGGCGGCGGGGTCTTCGGAAGTGAATCTGCCGGTCTGAGCGGACTGGTTGCGGAAGTGGGTGGACGTTTCGGTGTCCGTACCGGCATGGGGGTCGTTACGGTAAGACAGCAGGTGGCCTTTGTAGAGCTGGCTGTTGGCGCTGCTGCCCGTTGAGGAGCGCAGGTTGCCGAAGGCGTCAAACGAGTATTCATCGGTGATCGCCTGCGTGTCATCCGTCAGTTGCCGGATGTTGCGAATACCGTCACACAGGTAGAAACTGGATTCCATATCCCGATGCTGGCTGAGCACTTCAGCGTACGGCAGCGGGATGTACGTGAACTCCGCTTCCACAAGTCCCGTCTCATCGGTTTCCTGCAGGCGGTTATTGCCGTCGTAAAGAAACAGGGTCACTGTGCCGTCGTGATCTTCGGCGACTCGAAGGCCGTCACCGTTGTAGCGATACGCCGTTTCCGTGCTGTCCGGATGTTCGACCAGCACGAGGCGGTTTTCGCCGTTCCAGGTATTCGTCGTGATGTCGCCGGATGGTTCTTCGATCGTGAGCTGATTGCCATTGGCGTCATAGGCATACGTCGTTGTGCCGCTGCTGTCGGTGACTGTCTCCAGGCGATTGGCGTCGTCACAGGTGTAGGTCAGAGTGTCCGTTGAGTCACTGAGCGTCAGACGGTTGCCGCGAGGATCATACGTGTATGTGTGAGCGTAGGTATCTGCCGATAGTGTGCGGCGTTCTGTCAGCAACTGGTTTGTTTTGTCATACGACCACAAGATTCCATCGCTGCCACTGGCCGTCAAAGTCGTCCGATTGCCTGCCGGGTCCAGCAGGAAGTTGAACGAACTGAGCAGCACCGTCGAACTGTTCCGGCTTTCGACGTCGTTCAGTCGATTGGCATCATCGTATGACAGACTGGTGATGACTCCGTTGGCCAGCTTCTGCCCGATGCGCCGATCGGCGATGTCGTACACGAGCGTCGTCTTTTCACCGAACGGATTCAGAATGGTTTCGAGGCGACCAGTGGAGTCATACGTGTACGTGAATCGCCCCGAGTCCGGATCGACCATCGTCTTTCGCTGACCGTCTTTGTAATACGAATAGCCGATATCAAACCCCTCCGGATCCACCGCCACTGTCATCCGGTTGACGTCGTCATAGCTGTACGTCGAAGTATAACGGACCCCGCCGATCACATCAACCATCATCGTCCGGTTGCCAACGGCATCATACGCAAACGTCGTGATGGCTCCATCGATCTCGTACGTGCGGCTGAGCAGCCGATTGGCGTCGTCGTATTCGTACTCGGTGTAGTAGTTGCGGGCGTCGTAACGGAAATCCAGTCGTCCGGCATTGTCATAAATGAAGGTCGTGATCTGATGGAGCGGATTTTCGACCGTCAACCGACGATCAACCTTGTCGTACGTGAACGTTGTCCGTTTGTTCTCTTCGTTGATGAACGCAATGACTCGCCCGGCCTTGTCATAAACATTCTCTGTCTGATCACCTTCGGCATTGATGGTCACCGTCGGACGCTGATCATCGTCGTACTGAAATGTCGTGATGTGTCCATTGGGGTCGATGACGCGGTCCTTCAGACCGGCTGAGTTGTAATGGGTGTGCGTGGCATTGCCTTCGCCGTCATAAGTGACCGTGACGCGACCCACTCCGTCATACAGAATCGTCGTCTTATGCAGCAGAGGATCAATCGTATTCTGAACGCGGCTGAGTTTGTCATAGACCGTCGTGAATCGGTTTCCGGCGGGATTGACAGTGGCGATCGGACGGCTGGCGTTGTCGTAAACTGTGGTGAATGTGCGGCCTTCAGGATCAACCGTCGCGATCTGTCGACCGGCGAAGTCATAGACGAACGTCGTGACATCTCCGGCGGCGTTGGTCGTCTTTGTTCTTCGTCCTGCATCGTCATATTCGAAGAACGTTGATTTTCCACGGGCGTCAATGATCTGCGTCACTTCGCTGTCAGCGTTGTAGACCGTGGTTGTGGTTTGGCCCTCCGGGTTCGTGACGGCAGTCCGGCGATTGGCATTGTCGTAGCTGAACGTAGTCGTGTGCCCCAAAGGATCGATGACATTCTTCAAACGGCTGGCCTCGTCCCAGTTGTTCGTGGTCGTCTTGTTTTCCGCGTTGATCACATTCACAATTCTGTCGGCTGGATCATAAACCGAAGTCGTCCGAAAACCGGGCGTCATGGCATCCAGTGCCGGACGGACAACCGCCTCGGTCCGACCGTTGTCGTCGTAGACGGTTGTGGTACACAACCCCAGGGGCGTTATGGCTTCGATCCGTCGATCGGCCTTGTCATAGGTGTTGAGGTACGCACTGCTGCCGGGCGGGATGACCGACGTCAGACGTCCGGCAGCGTCATAGTTGTTGGTTGTTGTTTCTCCGGCAGGATTGGTGACGGTCTTCACGCGATTTGCATCGTCGAATGTCGTCGTGGTGACCCCCCCGATGGCATCAATCACATTGATGATACGACTGGCAGCATCGTAAATCGTGGTGGTAATTTCATTGTCGCCAATTGTGACAGTCTTGATGCGGTTTGCTTTGTCGTAAGTTGTTGTGACACGGTTTGACTCGGCATCAATAACGACCGTTGGACGATTTGCGTCGTCGTAATTGGTTGTGGTGATCTTGCCGAGCGGGTTCACAACTTCATTCTGCCGTCCGCCGGCATCGTAGTTGAACGTTGTCCGATGCCCCATTGGTGTCACTGTCGCTTTGATGCGTCCAGCCGGATCGTAGACCGTTGTCACGGTTTCATTTTCAGCATTGGTAACCGACACGGGACGCCCGGCTTTGTCATATCCAGTGGTCGTTGTATGCCCCAGCGGATCCGTGGCCGTTTTGATACTTCCGAGGCCCGTATAGGTGAAGTTTGAGACGACAGATGGTGTCATCGGCAGGACGCTTTTTGACTTTTCCTGCCCGTCGCCAAAATAGGTCAGCGTCGTACACATTGAAGTCGGGGACACCGCGAAATTCAGAGGCGGAAACACGTCTGTCCGACGATTCGCGGCATCGTAGATAAACGTGGTCTTTTCGTTTTCCGGGTTGATCGCTGTCAGAACATTGCCCACGTTGTCATGGGTAAACGTGCTCACAAAGCCGAGCGGATTGATGGTATTGATTTTCCGACTGGCTGAGTCATAGACGGAAGTCGTTGTTTCACTTTCAGCGTTGGTGACAGCTTCCAGGTTGCCGCGGGAATCCCAGCCCCAGGTTGTGGCATGACCGAGCGGGTTGGTCACGGTTTTCAGCTGGAGCTCACCCGTGTAGTCATACTCAGTGATTTCCGCTTCACCATTTTCAAACGACTCAAGCAGGCTGTCGCCGTTGTGGCTGAAACTGTCCGTCATGGTGATGCCGGGTTCGATCGGGCGTTTGATCGCGGTCACCCGTCCCAGGCCGTCGCGGGAGTACGTCGTCACCTTGCTCAGCGGATTGATGACGGTTGTGGCATCTCCGGTACTGTCGTACGTCAGTGTGGTTTTCTCATTGAGTTCATTGGCCAGCAGCACCGCGTTGCCTGCCGTGTCATACGTCAGTGTGGTCCGTGCGTGTAGCGGGTCTTCCGTTCCGGCCGGTTGACGATGGCTGGTGTATGTCGTCGTGAATCGGTTGTTTTCGGCATCGACCACACCCGTGCGATTGCCGCTGCTGTCCCATTCCAGACTGGTCACATTCCCGTCGTAGTCTTCAATGGAAATGCACCGGCTGCTGCTGTCGTAACCAAAACTCAGCGTGCCGATCACCGGACGCTGAATGCCGCTGAGTGCCAGCACGCCAGTCCCCAGCCGCGTGTACGTCAGCGTCGTCGCGTGGTTATTGGCATCGACCACGGCCTGCAGACGCGAATCTCCTGTGCCTTCCCAGACAAAGGTCGTCCGCTGGCCCAGCGGATTGACCACGGCCCGCACCACATTGCAGTCATGCACGACGGTGGTAACATGGTTCGCAGGATCCGTCACTTCGACATAGTAATCGGTGTCATAAACCGTTTCCGGGAAAATGTACTTATACTCGTACACATGCCCGTCCGCCGTCCTGATTCGTCGCAGCCGGTCAGCCCGGTCGTACGCCAACAAAGTCTCATTGCCCTCGCCATCAACAAATCGTGTCAGCAGATTGTGGTCACTGTAAGTCAGGTGCAGTACCACGCCCGTCGGATACGTGACGGTTGTCACCAGACGATTCTGTACCCCAAACACCGTCGTTCGACCTCCCGGCTGAGTGACGGTATAGGTCGAGTCATAGTCGCCGGAAATCGTCGTCGTGCGGCCACCGGGGCCAACGGTGGCCGAGACCAGACAACTGTTCCGCTGAATCAGCCATTCGTCTCCTGACGGACTGACGATCTTGTCCAGCAGTCCGGACGACAGATAATGCCACTGCAGGCCATCCGGCTGCTGCTCAATCCAGCCGCCTCCGGCCTTTCCCTGCAGACCATTGCGAGTGGACGCCGGGGCCGTTCCAAAGCTGCCGGTACCGACGCCGCTGTATTCCAGCACCCGTCCGGTGCCACTGGTGAGCCATGCGGAACTGCCGGACTGCACCACGGTGGGATGATAGAGATCAGAGATCCCGTAGCCTCGGCCGCCGCTCGATTTGGCTGCCTGAGAGTTGTAGGTAAACACGGGACAGGCATCATAGGGACCGCCCCGCGGCGTCGGCAGCTGCAGGATCACATTGCCGGACGGCAGGTGCACGCTGACCGGCCCCAGCCAGATGCCAGGGACCGGATACAAAATCCGCCGCACAAGAGCGGCCACTTCCGCCGCAGCAAAGTTGAGTCCGGGATTACGATACCGGGCTGAGACACGCGGTGTCAGCTGGCGATTACGCGGATAACGCGGGTCGCAGCCACAGCCTGAAGCAGATTCCGTCGACAGCGATGTCCCCTGCCGCGTGTCGGCACTCGCCGTCAGGACCCGACCAAAGCTATGGGATGGGTCTGCCGGATACGGCAGGGACTCCGGCTGACCAGCCGGTGGCAGCGGCAGACGCTCGCCGAAACCAAAGTCCGGAGGATTGATCACCGGTACCGGACATCCACATGCTGGCTGTGATGACATCAGTCCATTCTCCCTGTCACGCAGACATCAACCAACTGTAAACTTTTGTAGCATTCGTTTCATGAATCTTGCGTGGACTCGCCGGACGCGGTCTCAGCCTTTACGACATTTCAATTTGAATTTTTGGGATACCCTTTTCCTCTAACTGTTCGCCCATCACCAATCCAAGTTCCGTACAGTCCTCGTATTTCTGAGGACAGGCAGTCGCTGATTTCAGAATCTCGTACTCGATCCGTTCACTAATCAACTTCTGGATGATCCTTCCACCCTCTTCGCCGTTGCTCAACTCGTTCAGTCGAAGTCCTTCCTGAGCGATCCAATCCTGCAGCGGCTTCGAAACACTCACAAACTTACTGCGAGACTTCGTCCATCGTGCCTGCATGCGATGCAGCAGTATTTCAGTAATTCCGCGCATGGCATCAAGGCCTAATGTGCGAAAAGTGATGATGCGGCGAATTCTGGAGAGAAATTGCGGTGGAAAGACAGGCTGGCTGGATCGTTCGTGGCGTACTCTTGAGAGCGTCTTGCGGACATGATCAGCAATCTCTGTTGGCGTCTTTTCAGATTTCTGCAATTGAGCAATGCTGCGATCACCGGCGTTCGTGGTCAAGATGAAGATGGCTCGATCGCCGTAGGCTTTTCGTCCTCGCTGATCGATGTCCAGCCTTCGTCGAACAGGTTCAGGAACGGCTTCCAGACGTTCGGATGGCACTTCTCAGCTTCATCCAGCAAAAACACAGAATACGGATCTGCCAGCAGATCATTGACCAGTCGTCCGCCGTCTTCATGCCCTACGTAGCCGGGCGGCACGCCAATCAATCCTGAGACCGAATGCGGCTCAGTGAAGTTTCCCATAGGGTACACTTTGAGCCTTCCGGATGGTGAATAGAGGCGAGCAATCTGCTTGGCCAGTTCCGTCTTTCCAACTCCCATCAATCCGCTGGGTTATGCGACGGCATTCGCTTTCGACCGCGTCAATCGGCAAATCACCGTGACCAGCGCCCTGGGGGCAGTGACTTCAACGGTGTACGATGCGGCCGGTCGTGCCATCAAAACAATTAACCCGCTGGGTTTTGTGAGCACGATCACGTATGACAAAGCCAGTCGTCCGGTCGCTGCCATCACCCCGCTGGGTCTGGTGTCAAGCACGGTCTATGACGCTGCCAGCCGTGTCATCGCGACGGTCACTCCGCTGGGCTTCCGGACGACGACCAGTTATGACAAGGCCGATCGTCCGGTCAGTGTGCTGAACGCCGAACTGGAACGCACATCGACCGTGTATGATGCCGCGGGACGCACAGTCAACAGCATCACGGCACTGGGATTTGTGACCACGACTGTCTACGACACTGCCAGTCGTCCGACGGTGCGAATTGATGCAGAAGGTGCGCGGACGACATCCGTCTATGATGCGGCGGGGCAGGTCACGACACTCATCAACGCCCGGGGAAAATCCTCAGCCACGGTGTATGACAAAGACGGTCGGGCCACGGTGCAGATTGATGCGACCGGGGCGCGGACCACAACGGTCTATGATGCCGACAGCCGACCGATCACAGTGATCGATGCGGAAGGCCATGTCTGGACAACCGTTTTTGACAAAGTCAGTCGGGCGATTGCCGGTGTGAATCCTGACGGTCAGCGGACAACGACGACCTATGATGATGCGGGCCAGACCGTCGCCGTCACGGATCCGCTGCTGCACACGAATACGACAGTGTACGACGCCGTGGGGCAGACAACGTCGTCAATCACGCCCACGCTGGACCGAACGACGTTTGCCTATGATGCCGCCGGACGGCAGATCACGGTGACGGATGCCAATAGCCGAGTCAGCACCAGTGTCTATGACAACGATGGTCGCATGATCGCGAAGATTGATGCGCTGGGTCATCGGGTAACGACCGTGTATGACAATGATGGACGCGTCGGCAACCGCATCAACGAAAATTCACAGGTCACGACGCACACGTACGACAAAGTCAGCCGGGAACTGACGGTCACCAATCCTCTGCTGCAGACACACACGTTTCAGTATGATGCCGATGGTCGCCGCACGGTGCGGACGGATGCCCGCGGCCAGCGAACCTCGTACACGTATGACAAAGTCAGCCGGGAAACGCTGCGACAGTATCAGGACGGAACGCGTGTCACGCAGGTCTACGATGCTGTGGGCAATCGCACACTGCTGCATGACGCCACAGGGCGTTACACGTCGGTCTATGATGACGTCAACCGGCGGACGGAAGAACAGAGTCCGCTGAGCCGTTCCGTCACCGTCAGTTATGACAAGCTCGGACAGCGGCTGGTACGCGGTGTCACGGGACTGGGACTGACGACCTACAGCTGGGACCCGGTACAGCGACTGCAGCGACTGCAGGGTGTGCACGGCGAAACGACAACTCTGAGCTATGACGCCGCCAGTCGCCGCACGCAGATCACGCATGGAAACGGTGTCCGCAGCAGCATGGTCTATGATGCGTCCAGTCGCATGACCAGCGTGGTGCATCAGACCAGCCTGAGCACGACGCTCAGTTATTACAACTATGTGTTTGACGGTGTCAGCAATCGCACCAGCTGCGTGGTCAGCGGAACCGAAGTCTGCACCTGGACGTATGACTTCATTGGTCAGCTGACCGACGATCTCACCGGCACGGCCGGTACCGGCAGTCTGGTGTTTGACCCCGCCGGGAATCGCCTGACGCAGACGGAACCGGTGACCTTGGATGTCACGACGCTGACCTATGACAGTGCCAACCGACTGCTGCACGCCACGGATGTCTCCGGCACGACCACGTACACGTACGACGCCAATGGCAACCAGCTGACCATCGAAGAGCCGGGCGGCGACCTGACGACCAACACGTGGGACGGAGAAAACCGGCTGGTGCAGGTGGAGCATCCATCCGGCGACATCGTGACGTACGCGTTCAACGGGGACGGGCTGTGCGTGCGTCAGGACGATGGCGTCGTGGAACTTGAGACACTTTACGACGGCCTGAATCGGGTGCTGGAAGAAGACGGCGGCACGATTGAAGCGGATTACACCGCGACCCCGGAACCGTACGGAAA
>Ga0255094_1001187_pt1 | contig 11647 bp, 6 predicted proteins | sample Colum_Law_RepB_8_2_FD_188434 | JGI IMG/M metagenome (GOLD analysis project Ga0255094, IMG submission 188434) | Freshwater microbial communities from Columbia River, Oregon, United States - Colum_Law_RepB_8d | ecosystem: Environmental > Aquatic > Freshwater > River | place: USA: Oregon | collected...
TCTCTGCAGAAGCCCGGCAGCGATGGCTGCAGCACTACCGCAGCCAGTTGCAGCAGCTCCAGCAGCAGATTCCGCGGCAGCAACTGACTCGCAGTGGCCAGGTGGACTACGAAATCCTGCGGGACGAACTGGTTCGCAGTATCTGGCTGGCTGAGCATACTCGTCCCTTTGAAGAAGACCCGCGCACCTACGGCAGTTACATCAGCGACAGCGTTTATTCGCTGCTGGTGCAGTCCACACTGCCGCGGGAAACAAATGTTCGCAACGCGATTGCCCGCATCCGTCAGATTCCCCGCATCGTTCGCACGGCTCGTGAAACGCTGCGAGACTCACCACCCACTATTCTGGAAACTGCCATACTGCAGAATCGCGGTGCGATCGGGTTTTACGAAAAGGGCATCTACGAATTAATCGGGGCTTCGGCTCAGTTGGACGACCTGCGCGCTGCGGCAGCCCCCGCCCTGCAGGCACTGCGTGAACATCAGACATTTCTGGAGGACAGTCGTCGCCTGCGGGCCAATGGAAACTGGCGTCTGGGTCCCGACCTGTTTGCCGAAAAGCTGCAACTGGTGCTGAACGCCGGCGTGTCTGCTCAGCAGGTCCTCGCGGATGCGGAAGCGGAATTCCTGCGAGTACAGGACGAACTGTATGTGGTCTCACGACAGCTTTGGAGCCGTTATTTTCCGCAGTCGGTCCTGCCACCGGACGATGCCGCAGGTCGCCGCGAGACAGTGACGAAGGTGATCGCAGCGGTCAGCCAGGAACACGGGGCCCCGGAAACGCTGGTTGCCGACGCTCGGTCCTCCGTCGGTCAGATTCAGGATTTCATTCGGCGTCAGGACATTCTGAGACTGCCGGATCCCGATCGCTGTCAGGTCATTGAGATGCCGGAATTTCGCCGTGGAAATTCGCTGGCCTACCTGGATCCGGCACTGCCGCTTGATCCGGGTGGAATCAGTTCGTATGCCGTCAGTCCGCCACCGGCAGACTGGGGTTCCGAGCGCGTCCGCAGTTTTCTGGAAGAGTACAATTCGCACATGCTGCAGGTGCTGACGATCCACGAAGCGTATCCGGGACATTACGTGCAACTGGAATATTCAAATCGCTGCCCGTCACTCATTCGTCGCGTGCTGCAGTCGGGTGTCTTCATCGAAGGCTGGGCCGTTTACACCGAACAGATGATGCTGGATCAGGGGTATGGTGAAGGCAGCCTGCAGCTGCGCCTGAATCAGTTGAAGTTCTACCTGCGTGCTGTTGTGAATGCGATTCTGGATCATCGCATGCACTGCACTGAGATGACGGATGAGCAGGCGCTGGAACTGCTGACCGTGCAGGCCTATCAGTCCGAGGGCGAAGCGCGGCTGAAGGTGATTCGAGCCAAGCAGAGTTCAACACAACTGAGCACCTACTTCACCGGACGCATGGCACATTACCGCCTGCGTCAGGAGATTCAGCGCGAGCAGGGTCCGGCATTCAGCCTTGGGCGATATCACGAAGCCGTGCTGGATCACGGTTCCGTACCCATGAAGTACCTGCCCGAACTGGTGCGGGAAAGACTGCAGAAGCCGCGGTAGGCAGCGATTGTGTCAGCGAACAGGCCGGGGATGGACCGCCTTGTCATCACCCACAAACAGGGTGTTTGCGACGGCTTTCCGCCGACGCATCACGGGGAATCCATCGTTTTCGGGCTCAACGTAAAATGAAGTGCGCGTACCGAGCCGGTAAACCTGGTAGTGCGAGGCTCCTGCCGAACCAGTATACCCTGGGAGGGCGAGGCTCCTGCCGAGCCGGCATACCCTGGGAGGGCGAGGCTCCCGCCGAGCCGGTATACCCTGGGAGGGCGAGCTCCTGCCGAGCCGGTATACCCTGGGAGGGCGAGGCTCCTGCCGAGCCGGCATACCCTGGGAGGGCGAGGCTCCCGCCGAGCCGGTATACCCTGGGAGGGCGAGGCTCCTGCCGAGCCGGTATACCCTGGGAGGGCGAGGCTCCTGCCGAGCCGGCATACCCTGGGAGGGCGAGGCTCCCGCCGAGCCGGTATACCCTGGGAGGGCGAGGCTCCTGCCGAGCCGGCATACCCTGGGAGGGCGAGGCTCCCGCCGAGCCGGTATACCCTGGGAGGGCGAGGCTCCTGCCGAGCCGGTATACCCTGGGAGGGCGAGGCTCCCGCCGAGCCGGTATACCCTGGTAGGGCGAGGCTCCTGCCGAGCCGGACGTCAGTGTTCAGTAATCGCAAAGTCCCCCCGTTTGGGAGGAGGGAGGTTCCTGCTGCGCGTGGGATACATTGGCGTGCCGAGCTGTTCGGCTCAGCAGGATCTTCGCCCTCCCGGAGAGAGAAAAAAACCTGAGGTCGGAAACCCTGTTTTCGGGGTCGTTTCAGTTCTGCCTGGACCACTCTCTGTCAACACCCCTCGCTATGCAATCGACGCCTGCGCACAGGATTTCGCGTTGAGCCCATTTTGGGCCTGCAAAGTGAAACCGATCTGATCCACCGGTGCTGTTCTGCAAATGCATTGGCTGTAAATTCAGGGACGACTTTGCGACGGAATGGCGCGATTCTGACAATGGAGGACACTCTTTCGGATTCCGATCTGACAGGTCTCACCCAGGGCTGCGCTGGGCTACCGGAAACCGTCCCTGCAGGCCGGATTCGCAAACGAGGCAAGCCCCAAAAGAGCCGGCCTCAGCAGAACCACTGTGTTAGTGCTGATGAAACCGAAACTCGCGAAAAGGCCGTTGACGGTTTACGAATTCTTCCGCGGACCTGCGAAACTCGGTGGCTTCCTCGGTCGCAAGCATGATGGCAGTCCCAACTGGTTTCGTGGGTCATGACAAGGATGGACCGCCCCGGCTCAATCGCGGCAAATCATGTTCAGCGATTCTGCGAGGCAACCGCCTTTTCGATTTCATCCAGCATCTGGGCCCGCCGGAAGGGCTTGTACAGCACCGCGCGCAGGCCTTCCTGGCGAGCCTTGACGATCGAATGCGTCGAATCGTAACCGAAACTGGTCATCATGATGATCGGAACGGCCGTATTGATCTCCCGCAGTCGCCGGAAACATTCGTAACCGTTCGCGTCACTGAGCCGAATGTCTATCAGCACCACGTCATACGCATGGTTCCGCAGCATCGAACAGGCCTCGCCGGCCGTCGTGACTGCGTCCACCTCACACCCCATCTGCTCCAGCAGCGTGTGCGCTTCTTCGCGAGTCCTCGCGTCTTCATCCGTCACCAGCACGCGACGATTCCGCAACGCTGATCGAGGCGGACGCGGAATCGCCGGGCTGCTGAGCCCCGGACTGGCATCCAGCCCCACCACCGCACCCACGTCGAGGCGGATCTTGCGAACCTTGCGAGTAATCACGTCAAGACGGTCGGCAAGATCCGGATCGTGCCCGACATATCGATCCAGAATCCACGTCGCCGCTTTCAGAATCTCATCCGAAGGCTCGGCCACCTCACGTCGCAGTCGATCGGCATTCTCCGTAGTGACCGTCGCCTTTTCTGCTTCCAGCAACTGTAACTGGTTCAGCGAACTGGCCACCACTCGACCGAACAGCACCAGAAACTCCAGATCCTTCTCACTGAAGGACTTTGTCCCCGGACCCTCCACGTTGAAAGTGCCCAGCAGAACGTCCCGGATCATCAGTGGCACTGTCAGTGAGCTTCGCGCATCGGCTGCACCACACAGATACAACTGGTCCGATTTGGTGTCCACACACAGATAACTGCGCTTGCTCCACGCGACAAAACCCGTCACACCGTTGCCATTGGCTTCCGCATACAACCGACGGCTGGCAGCCTCCGGGGCCATGCCGAATTCCAGCAGCGGCTGAAGCTCGTTCGTTTCAGTATTCAGCAGGCGAATCTCGAAGCGATCGTAGCCCAGTACCTCCTGAGTCAACTGCAGGATCTGCTCCTTGAGGATGGCGACACGCTCATCCGGAGTCATGCCGGTCACTTCGTCCGGAGACAGATTGCCCAGCTCAAGACCGGCGCGATAAATCGCATCCTGCTTCTGTTTTTCATGAATCAGGGCCGTCACATCACGAACTGTCAGAATCACCGCGCACTGCTTGCCATCACCCAGATTGATCGGACGGCGGGACAGTCGCAGTGACAGCACCGTGCGGTTTTCACGACGCACCTGCAGTTCGACCGCACCACCATTCGTCGGCATGGCGACACGAGTCAGATCGGTGCCGTCCATCGGTGCAATCACGTCCTGCAGCGGACAACCCACCAGCCGCACCGCAGGCTCAGACTGCAGAATGGTCTGAAACGTCTGATTGTGCCACAGCACCGTCAAGGCATCGTCCAGCAGGACCACAGCGTCGGGCAGCGCATGAAACACCCCCAGTGCACCAACCTGCACGTCCGATAACTGCTGCGGCTCGCAGCCGGCCACCAGCACGTAGTCAGCCACCGCGTCCGGAACGTGAACGTCACCGGCACGCACGACATCCACAGGGTCGTCCGCCAGCGAGAAATGCGGGATCGATTCAGATCCGCGTCCAAACACCAGCATGCGTTTACGTTGGCCGGTCATTGTGCGCATCCCCGATTTATGCAATTGGTTGATCAGGCTGAATTCTGCACTGCCTTTGCCGGGCTGGCAAGAAGGTTTCCGCCACGGAATTGCCCGATTATCACCGAATCCTTAACTGAGAAATCAAGAACCGGCAGACTTTTCCACCCCGTTCACGGATTCCACACACGCTGCCCGCACTGCCGCACGGCCGTCAGCAGGTCCCGCAGGTCCTGTTCCGTGGTCAGCGGATTGATCACCGTCGCCCGCAGGGCCGCCAGACCATCCAGCGTGGTCTGGACAATATAAAAGCTGCCCTCACGAATCAGCTGAGTCCTCAATTCCCGCTGAAACCGGTTCTGTTCGGACAGCGGCAGCAGCCTCACTTCCGCAGGCAGGTGCCGGAACGCCAGAATATTGCACTCAGGCTCATGCAGCGTCTCAAAATCAGGCTCGGAATTCAGCAAATCCCGGAATCGCACTGTCAACTGCAGCATGCCGTCCACCAACTGCTCAAACAGCTCGGCACCAAACAGAGCCCACAAACCCCACAGCCCAAACCCCGTGGCCCGCTTGGTACACTCCACCGTCCGCATCCCCACATCCACGTCCGCCATCCCCGGAGCTGAGGGATCGAACAGATACGGCGCATCCTGCTGGAATGTTTCAAACCGCAACTCTCGTCGACGATACAGCACCGCTGTACACAGAGCCGGCACAAACAGCATTTTGTGAGCATCCCAGACCACACTGTCCGCGAGGGCAATCCCCTTCAGCCGGTCACGATAACGACGACTGAACAGCAGCGATCCCCCGTGGGCAGCATCCACATGCATCCACACCTCATGGCGCCGACACACTTCGGCCACAGCCGCCAGATCATCGATGGCCCCGGTCGGAGTCGCTCCGGCACAGGCAGACACCGCGATCACCGGGCGATTCCCGCGTCGCAGCTCGGTCAGCACATCATCCAGCCGCTGTACGTCCATCCGTCGACGAGCATCCAGTGGCACCTTCTGCACAGCCGCTGCCCCCAGGCCCAGGATCCCGGCCGCCCGCGTAATGCAGTAGTGCACGTCCGCATTGGCCACCATCGTCGTTCCCGCCGGTACACCGTCCCGCCACGACTGCGGTAATGCCACGTTACGAGCCGTCAGCAGGGCCGTCAGATTGGCAAGGGAACCACCATGCGTCAGAATTCCCGAACTGGTGCCCGGATCCCAGCCCGTCAACCCACAAAGCCGACTCACCAGCGCCTGCTCAACCGCTGTGGCCCACGGTCCCATCTCATAAATGGCCATGACCTGGTTCGTGATCGCCGCCGCACCATCCAGCAGGCCGGCCAGCGGCGACGATGCCGGAACCTGATGCCCGATATAATGCGGATGATGCAGATTCTGGCCGGCTGAAAGCATCTGCTGCAGCAACTGTCGCATACCACCAGCCACTCCGTCGGGACCAGCCGCCAGCGGACGCTCCAGCCACGCTGCCGCCGCCTGAAAAGACTGCTGCGGGTCAGACCAGTTCAGCACTTTTGTCCGGCCCGCCATCACCTCACGCAGATGCTCCGTCAGCAGTCGCTGCCACTCAGCCGCCGCTGCTCCGAATTCGTCCGCCGACCACGCCTTCGCGACAGCGTCAGTGCATCCATCCATTTCTGTGTCCCCTCGCTGCCCGCTCATCACCGCCTGCACCCCGATCTAACGACTGTTGATCGGATCCACATCCACCGCGAACTCCACGTCCTCCGGCAGTTCCAGAGTCCGCTCCACCGCCTGCCACACCGCCCGCACCTGCTCCACCGTGGCAGCACAGATCTGCAGATGAAATCTCCAGAAATTTCTCAGCCTGACAATCGGCGCCGGTGCGGCTCCCAGAACCCGCACCGACTGCAGCTCCCCCCTGCACGCCGCTCGCAGCCGTTCCGCCACGGCAATTGCCGCCTCCCGAGTCCGACGTTCGTCCAGCCCGCGAAAAATCACCCGCGCAGCACAGGAAAATGGCGGTGCCTGAGTATCCCGGCGCTCCGCCAGCTCATGCCCCGCAAACCCAATGTAATCATGCTTCGCAGCAAAACGCACCGCCGGATCGTCCGGACACGTCGTCTGCACCAGCACTCGACCACTGCGTTCACCACGACCGGTACGCCCCGCAACCTGCGCAATCAGTTGAAACGTACGTTCCGCCGCACGCATGTCCGGCTGCCGCAGCATCGTGTCCGCATCCACCACTCCCACCAGCGTCACATTCGGAAAATCGAGCCCCTTGGCGATCATCTGCGTCCCCAGCAGAATGTCCACCTCGCCCCGACGAAATCGACCGAGGGCCTCGTCATGGCTGCCCGGTTTGTTCATCGAGTCACTGTCCATCCGCAGCACTCGCGCCTGCGGGAATAATCCACTGACCTCCTCATCCAGCTTCTGCGTTCCTGCACCCAGATAACGCACGGCCGCACTCTGACACGCTGGACAGGCCAGCGGCGGATCCGACGTCCAGCCACAACTGTGACACACCACCGCCTGACGATCACGATGCCACGTCAGAGTAATGTCGCAGGCCGGACACTTCACACCAGTACCACAGCTGCGACACCACACCACCGGCGAATAACCCCGCAGATTCAGAAACAGAATCGTCTGACCACGCTCCTGCAATGCCCGCGAAATCGACTGATGCAGTGCACGCCCGATCGATGAACCACGCGATATTCGGGGGTCGGTTCGCACATCCACAATCAGCACCGGTGGCAGCGGACGATCCGCCACTCGCTGCGGCATCGAGACCAGCCGGTCCTGCCGCCGCGCTGCTCGCAGCCACGATTCCAGTGTCGGGGTCGCCGAACCCAGCACCAGCGGCACCCGCGCCTCTTCACAACGTCGCCGGGCAACCTCCCGAGCGTGATAGCGGGGAGTACTGTCCTGCTTGAACGACGGCTCATGCTCCTCGTCAATCACAATCAACCCAGGATGCGGCACCGGAGCAAATACGGCACTGCGCGCACCCACCACCACCTGCACTCCGCCCGCCGCGATGTTCTGCCACTGCCGATGACGCTCTGTATCCGACATGTGACTGTGCAGCACCGCCACCGAACCAAATCGACTGCGAAACCGCCGAATGGTCTGCGGAGTCAGACTGATTTCCGGAACCAGTACGATCGCCTGACGACCATAACTGACCACCTCCCGAATCGCCTGAATGTACACTTCCGTCTTCCCACTGCCCGTCACGCCGTGCAACAGCAGTGTCTCATGGCGGGCTTCGCGAATCGGCTTCAAAATTGCTTCCAGTGCCTGCTGCTGCTGATCATTCATCTGCAGGTCAGCCTCGGTCTGTCCCAGCGGGCCGGCCTCCGCGTCCAGCTCGGACCGCAGCTTCATCGGCACTACCAGACCCTTCCTCCGCAAGCCCGACAATGATGCCGGTCCACAACCCACCGCTGCACACAGATCGGCTGCCGTCATTGGCTGTCCCGACTGCTGCAGAGACTGCAGCAGGGCACGCTGCTGCGAACTGAGTCGACCGCCGGCCTCCTGCCCGGCCAGCAACGCCAGTGCCTGCTCTGACAACTGAAAATACTGAACTTCGCGAGTCCCGCTTTTGTTCCGTACACCCGCCGGAATCACACTGTCCAGCACCTGACCCCAGCCACACAGATAACGCTCGCCAATCCAGCGAGTCAGGCTGAGCATCGCATCGTCAACCAGCGGATCACGGTCCAGCAGACTCTCCAGCTCCTTCAGCGACCGCTGACCACGCTCACCCGGAGCCACACCCACACAGTAACCGGTCACGAGGCGATTCGAGCGACCAAGCGGAGCCCGGACTCGCTGGCCAGGTCGCAGCAGATCCCTCAGACCCTCCGGCACTGCATACGTGTAAGGTTTCTCCAGCGGCAGATTGAACACCACCTCCGCCACCAGCACGTCATCCTGCGCCGCCTGCTCCCACTCAGGTGTGTCGGCAAAGCCAAACTTTCCCTGACTCACGGTACACCTGCCCGCACATCCGCAGACACCAGCTCCAGCAGAGCGTCACGCAGACGCGGATAACAGGACTCCACCGCATACTGCTGCTCCACCAACCGACGTCCCGCCAGTCCCTGCTGCTGACGCAGCTCCTGCGAATCCAGCAGCCGACGCAAGGCCACCAGCCACTCCTCAGAAGTCCTCACAGCATAGCCCCCCCGATCACCCTCCAGAATCTCCGCATTCACTCCCACAGCCGAAGCCACCCCAGGCACACCCACAGCCAGATACTGAATCAGCTTCAGACCGCACTTATACACCGTCCACTGCTCACGGTCCGATAATGGCATCAGACCAATATCAAACTGCTGCAGGTCCGCAATCTCCGTCGCCGCCTGCCAGGGGCGAGTCGTCATATGCACCCGCCCCAGGTCCATCGCCCGCGCCGCACTGGCGTCCGGAACCACCAGCCGCAGCTCAAATCGCCGTTCCTCCGCCAGCAGCCGCAATGCCCGAGCCGCCTCAGTCAGATACTGCAGATTCACCGTGGTACCCATCCAGCCGATCACCGGACATGCCCCCCCAGCCACTGCACCCCCGGCTGACCACGAACGCACCGCATACCGTGACAGTTCCACACAGGTCGGAATGCGCAGCAGGCGCGAATTCAGGGGACGCGCCCACTCCTCCAGATACCGATTGCCGCAGATCACCAGATCCGCCAGCGGTACCAGCTGCGAAAACTTCTGCGGATAACGCAGAAATACTGCGTCGTCCAGATCCAGAACCATGCGACCACACGACTCACGAAAACGCTGCTCCATATCCAGCGTCTCGTTGTCAAAAATCTCCCGATCAATGAACACCAGATCAAAATGCTGCAGCCGCGTCCGCAGCCAGTGCCACCAGCGGATACTGCGTTTCAGTAACTGGCTGGGACGGAAACCCATCCACGGAAAGTAGTCGTACTTGCGCGGAAAGCTGTGCAGGACCACCGCCCGATGCCCATCCTGACGCAGTCGCTGCACCCACGGCTGAATGCGAAATCGCGATGATGGCACCAACGGACCGGATGACAGAAACAGAATCCTCATGTCCCCGCCGCCAATCCTACCTGGTAAGATCGTATTCCTTGATCTTCCGATACAGCGTCCGCTCTCCAATGTCCAGCATTCGTGACGCCTCTTCACGATTACCGTCCGCCAGATCCAGCGCCCGCTGAATGTAATACTTCTCAACCTCTGTCATCGGCTTGCCAATCAGTGCATCAGCGCCAGTCGGAGCATCCACGTCGGGCTCCGGAAGCTGATCACGCACCAGAACCGCAATCTCAGGCGGCAAACCGTCAATGTCCAGGATTCCGTCCGAATCCAGCACCAGCATACGCTCTATCACATTTCGCAGCTGACGGATATTGCCCGGCCAGTGATAGGCCAGCAGGGCCTTGCGAGCTGCCCGGGAAAAACCCTGCACCTCACGTCCCATCCGCCGCGACATCTCTCGCAGAAAATGCTCCATCAACAGCGGTATGTCACCCTGACGCTCACGCAGCGGCGGCAGAAAAATACTGACAACATTCAGACGATAGTACAGGTCTTCACGAAATTTGCCGTCCGCCACGTTCTTCTGCAGATCCGCATTTGTCGCTGCTACCAGCCGCACATTGATTGATAACTCGTCGTTGGCGCCAAGGCGAGTAATCCGGCGGTCCTCAAGCACGCGCAGCAGCTTCACCTGCGTGTCCAAAGGCATCTCACCCACTTCGTCCAGAAACAAAGTGCCCCCGTTCGCGTGCTCAAACTTGCCGATCCGCCGCCCCTGAGCACCCGTAAAGGCACCCGCCTCATGACCAAACAACTCGCTCTCAAGAATACTGTCCGGCAATGCAGAGATGTTCAACGGTACGAACGGCTTGTTCTTCCGCGGACTGTTCTGGTGCAAAGCACGAGCCACCAGCTCTTTGCCAGTGCCGTTCTCTCCCTGAATCAGCACCGTAATGTCCGTCGGTGCCACGTTCTTCAGTATCTCGACGATCGCATGCATCTGAGGACTTGTGCCAATCACACCCTCGAAGCCAAAACGCTCGTCCAGCGACCGACGCAGCTCTGCGTTGCGACGAATCAGACGCAGACGAGCCGATGCTTTTTCCACAGCCGATCGCAGCTCGGTAATGTCCAGTGGCTTCGTCAGATAAGTGTAGGCCCCGTGCTGCATCGCCGTCACAGCCGAATGAATCGACCCGTGACCCGTCAGCACAATCACCTCAGCCTCTGGCAGCTCTTCCTTCGCAATCCGCAGAATCTCCAGACCGTCCACGTCCTCCATACGCAGATCCGTGACAATCACGTCCCACGATTCCGCATGAATCAGCTGCACACCACGCTCGCCCGATCCCGCCACCCGACAGTCACAGTTGATCCGCTCCAGAGCCTCAGCCACGGCCTGCGCATGACCTTCGTCGTCGTCCACAATCAGGACGCGAATCGGGATGGTGGAAAGATCGGATGAATCTTGCTTGAGGTCAGCCATGAACGTATTTGCTGTGCGTGCGTTCAGCGATGAGCGGTTCAGCAGAGAACCGTCTGAGTGTCCGTCAGAGTAGTCATTTCCGGCGGGAAATCAAAATCGGTCGCCGTTTTTTGGTCCGCGGACCGGGAAATTCCAGGGAGTTGCCGTAACAGTGTGACACCCGAGCCCATTTGCCAGAGAAGAAAAAAACGTACGGGCCACGATTCGCAGCCGTGGAAATCCCCATACGTAAAGATTTTCGCTCCAACCACCACCCCACCGGTAACACCAACGCTCTCGAACGCAACTCCACCCCCTTGGAAGGGCGAAGTCCCGCTGAGCCGAACACCTGCCAAGCCACTCGCTCACCACTCGGGAGGGCGAAGCGCCCGCTGAGCCGAACACCTGCCAAGCCACTCGCTCACCACCTGGGAGGGCGAAGCTCCTGCTGAGCCGAACACCTGCCAAGCCACTGGACGTCCACGGCTCGGCAGGAGCCTCGCCCTCCCGGATGGGGACTTTGCGATTACTGACCACTGACCACTGACGTACTGACGTCCGGCGGCAGCCTCACCCGCCCAGGGCCGGTGGTGTCGCCGCCCCGTTCAACTGCACCAACTGAATCTTCCTCGCGTCCTCGCTGTCC
>Ga0255094_1001189_pt1 | contig 11632 bp, 5 predicted proteins | sample Colum_Law_RepB_8_2_FD_188434 | JGI IMG/M metagenome (GOLD analysis project Ga0255094, IMG submission 188434) | Freshwater microbial communities from Columbia River, Oregon, United States - Colum_Law_RepB_8d | ecosystem: Environmental > Aquatic > Freshwater > River | place: USA: Oregon | collected...
CCGCCGACGCCATCGCCGTGCTCACTTTTGACCGGCCCGATGCCGCGGTGAACATCTTTGACCGCGCCACGCTGGAAGAGTTGAACGCCCACCTCGATGTCATCGAGCGTGATTCCACCCTGCGCGGCGTCGTGCTCATCAGCGCCAAGGCCGGCATCTTCATCGCCGGCGCGGACCTGCATTCGCTCTCCACCGCGCCGATGAACGCACTGCGCGAGATGGTTGAGTTCGGCCAGCGCGTCTTCAGCCGCCTCGCCGCGCTTCCGCTGCCGACCGCTGCCGCGATTCACGGTGCGTGCCTGGGCGGCGGCTTCGAGGTCTGCCTCGCCTGCGACTTCCGCCTCGCCACGCCGGACAAGGCTACGAAGCTCGGTCTGCCCGAAGTGCAGCTCGGCATCCTGCCTGCGTGGGGCGGCAGCACGCGGCTCCCGCGTCTCATCGGTTTGCCCAAGGCGCTCGACCTCATTCTCGCTGGCAAAACGGTTGTCTCTAAGCAGGCCCTCAAGTTCGGCATGGTGGACGACCTCGTGCCGCACGAGAGCTTGCTCGCCGTCGCTCTGGCAAAGGTCGCCAAGGCTGGCCGCAAGCCGCATCGCCCGAGTCCACTCACGATGAAGGCCACGAACAACCTGCTAGTGGCAAACCTCATCTCCATGTGGACGCAACCAAAGCTCTTCAAGAAGACGCGCGGCCACTACCCCGCCGTGCTCAAGGCACTCGAAGTCGTGACGCTTGGCATCGGCCGCTCGGAGGAACGCGCATTGAAGTTGGAGGCTGATGCCATTTGCCAGCTCGCCCAGAGCGAGGCCGCAAAGAATTTGATTCGCGTGTTCTTCCTCCAGGAGCGCGCCAAGAAGCTGACCTTCGATGGCAAAGCAGGCACTTCACCCGCCACTGCGCGAGTCGAGCGCGCCACCGTCATCGGTGCCGGCGTGATGGGCGCGGGCATCGCCCAGTGGCTCGCGTCGCGGGGCGTGGCCGTCATGCTCCGCGACATCAACACCGACGCCGTCGGGCGCGGCATGGGCACCATCGCCAAGCTCTTCGCCGACGGCACCAAGCGCCGCACGTTCACCCCCGTCGAGGCGCGCGCGGCGATGGACAGGATTTCTCCGGTAGTCGAGCTGCCTTCACTCCGGCGGGCCGATGTCATCATCGAAGCTGCCGTAGAGAAGATGGAATTGAAGAAGGACATCTTCCGTAAGCTGGAGCAGCTCGCCGGTCCGGACACGATTCTCGCCACGAACACCTCCGCGCTGTCCGTCACCGAACTCGCCGACAGCTTGTGCGCGCCCGAGCGCGTCGTGGGCATCCACTTCTTCAACCCGGTGCATCGGATGCAGCTCGTCGAGGTCATCCACACGCCGCGCACGGACCCCGAGGTTGTGCGTCGAGCGCTGAAGTTCGTGCAGCAGATGGGCAAGCTCCCCGTGCTCGTGAAGGACAGCCCCGGCTTCGTCGTGAACCGCGTGCTGATGCCGTATCTGGTCGAGGCGGCGCGGCTGTTCGAGATGGGCGCGGAAGTCGTGGACCTTGACGAGGCGATGCTTGATTTCGGCATGCCGATGGGCCCGCTCCGCCTCGTGGACGAGGTCGGCACGGACGTTTCCCTGCATGTGGCCGAGACGCTCGCGAGCCATTACCACCGGCGCATGGCCGTGCCGGAAGTGCTCGCTCGCCTGGTCAAGGGCGGGCAGCTCGGACGCAAGTCGGGCGAAGGCTTTTACCTGCATCGCGGCAAGGAAGCGGTGCCAAGCGAGGGCGCCGCGCGTTTCGTGAAGGACGATTCCGCCGCGAACCTCGACCGCGTGGACCTGGAGCTGCGCATGGTGCTGCTTATGGTCAACGAGGCCGCGCGCTGCGTGGAGGAAGGCATCGTGAGCGGGCCGGAGGACGTGGACTTCGCGATGATTATGGGTGCGGGTTTCGCGCCGTTCCGTGGTGGCCCGCTGCGTCACGCGGACACGGTCGGCGTGGCGAACCTGGTGCGCGAGATGAACCGGCTCGTGGACGACGGCGAGGAACGCTTCGCCCCGTGTGCCTTGCTGAAAGATTTGGCTGCGAAGGATGGCAAACTCTACCCTGAGAAAGGAGTGTTGTTATGAAAACGCTCGAACCTCCCCCTATGGAAACACGCCCCACGCCCCACGGTGACGACGCCGCGCAGGTCATCGACACCTCGAAGATGAACGCCGGCCAGCGCGCCGCGCTGGAGATGACCGAGTCCGCCCGCGACGCCGCGTCCGAGAAGGGCAGTTTCGCCGCGAACCTCTTCATGGGCCGCTACGAGTTGGACCGCCTGCTGCCGTATCCGATGCAGTCGCACGAGGACCGCGACCAGGGTGACGCTTTCCTCGCACGGCTCGAAGCGTTCCTCCGCGCCAACGTGGACCCTGACGAGATTGACCGGACCGGCGAAATTCCCGACGAGGTCATTGAAGGCCTCGCGAAGCTGGGCGCGTTCGGCATCAAGATTTCGCCACAACTCGGCGGCCTCGGATTGTCACAAACGAACTACTGCCGCGCCGCCGTGTTGCTCGGCAGCTATTGTGGCAACCTCGCCGCGCTCGTTTCCGCACACCAAAGCATCGGCGTGCCGCAGCCGTTGATTCTCTTCGGCACCGACGAGCAGAAGGCGAAGTGGCTGCCGCGCTGTGCGAAGGGAGAGATTTCCGCCTTCGCGCTCACCGAACCCGGCGTCGGCTCCGACCCCGCGACGCTCCAGACGCGCGCCGAGCCAACGCCCGACGGCCAGCACTTCGTCATCAACGGCGAGAAGCTTTGGTGCACAAACGGGCTGAAGGCCGGCGTGCTCGTCGTGATGGCGCAGACGCCGCCGAAAGTCGTCAACGGCAAGGAACGCAAGCAGGTCACCGCGTTCATCGTGGACATGGACACGCCGGGCATCGAAATCGCGCATCGCTGCCGTTTCATGGGCTTGCGCGCGCTCTACAACGGCGTCGTGCGCTTCACCGACGTGAAGGTGCCGCGCGCCAACATCATTCTCGGCGAAGGCAAGGGCTTGAAAGTCGCGCTCTCCACGCTGAACACAGGCCGGCTCACGTTGCCCGCCGCCTGCACTGGTTTGGCGAAACGTTGCCTCGAAGTCAGCCGCAAGTGGGCCGCCGAGCGCGTGCAATGGGGCGCGCCCATCGGCAAGCACGCCGCCATCGCCGATAAGCTCGGGCGCATGGCCGCAAACATCTTCGCGATGGAGGCGATGACGCTCTACACCGCGAGCCTTGTGGACCGCGACAAGAAAGCTGACATCCGGCTCGAAGCCGCGATGTGCAAGCTCTGGGGCAGCGAACGTGCGTGGGAAATCGTGGACGACACGATGCAGATTCGCGGCGGGCGCGGCTACGAGACAGCGCAGTCGCTCAAGGAACGCGGCGAGGAACCCATCGCCGTAGAGCGGTTCCTGCGCGACTGCCGCATCAACACCATCTTCGAGGGCAGCAGCGAAATCATGCGGCTCTTCATCGCGCGCGAGGCGCTGGACCCGCACCTGAAAGTCGCCGGCGCCGTGCTGAACTCGCAGTTGCCCCTGGGCGTGCGCGCCGGGGCCGCCATGAAAGCGGGACTCTTTTACGCCGGCTGGTATCCGCAGCAATGGCTGCCATCCTTCGGCTCCGTGGCCGCCCGCGGACCGCTGGCGAAGCACCTCAAGTTTGCCCGCCGCACTGCGCGTAGGCTCGCGCGTTCGCTCTTCCACGCGATGGCGTTGAACGGACCGAAGCTGGAGAAGCAACAGGTCTTGCTGGGCCGCTTCGTGGACATCGGCACGGAACTCTTCGCGATCACTGCGACGTGCGCGCGGGCTGAGGCGAAGTTGAAAGAGACCAAGAGCCTCGAAGAGCAGGAGTCGCTGCTCCAGCTCGTGGAATGTTTTTGCCAGCAAGCCCGCCTGCGCATCGCGCGGCACTTCGCTGGATTGCGTCACAACTCCGACCGCGCGGGCTACAAGCTGGCGCAGGGAGTTTTGGCCGGCCGGCTCGGCTGGCTGGAGGAAGGGATTGTCGCCCACAAGCAGTGAGCGAGCCTCGCCGGGAGGCTTACCCGGTGCCCGGTCGCGCTTCTCTGTCCCTCGCGGCCGGGTTTTTCATTTCCTGTGCCGGCGGCAGGTAGCCCTTCGCCAGTTCGCGGAAGACGGCGACTTGCTCCGCCTCCCACACTGGGCCGCGACCGAAGCCTTTCGTGAGCAACGCGGCCACGCTGGGCGCGGCTTCCATCGCGGCACGTGCGTTCAGCAGCAGCGAGCGCGAGCGGCGGGAGAGAACATCTTCCACCGTTCTCGCCATCTCGTGCCGCGCAGCGTGGAGCACGTCGTCGGCGGTGAGCGGCAGGTCGGGGTGCAAGCGAGGCGAAGGCGACGTTGCGCCGGACGTCACGGCAGTTTCAGCGGCGGACTGGCCGCTGCTTGGGCGCGTGTCGGCTAGCGACAGGTGTTCGGTCATGCACGGGTTACGGGGCAGGCAGGCGACCTCGATGGCCTTGTCCACCGCGTCCGCAGCCATCTTGCGGTAGGTCGTCCACTTGCCGCCGGTGATGGTGACCAGACCGGAGTTTGAGACGAGAACGACATGGTCGCGCGGCAACGCGGAAGTGGACTTCGCACCGGGCAGCTTCACCAGCGGGCGCAAGCCGGCGGTGACGCTGAGAATGTCGCTTTCCGTCGGGGCCTTCGCGAGGTAGTGCGCGGCGTGTTCGAGGAGGAACTGGATTTCCGCCGTGAGCGGGCGCGGCTCCAGCGGCGTTTCCGACACGAGCGTGTCCGTTGTGCCAACCAGCACGCGGTCGTGCCACGGGATGATGAACAGCACTCGTCCGTCGTCCGTGCGCGGCACCATGAGCGCGGTGTTGCCGCCGAGGAAGTGTCGCGGCAACACGAGGTGCGTGCCCTGGCTGGCGGCGATGACGGGTGGGGCATTCGTCTCGTCCATGCGCCGGACCGAGTCCGTGAAGACACCGGTGGCGTTGATGACGGCGCGGGAGTGAAGGGAGAATTCTTTGCCGGACTCAGCATCGCACACCTGAGCGCCACAGATGCGCCCATCTTTCTTCAGCAGCGAAACGACGCGCACGTAGTTTGCCACGCTTGCGCCGAGATCGGTCGCCGTTTGGGCGAGCGCGACGGCCAGCCGCGCGTCGTCGAACTGGCCATCCTGATAGCGGATGCCGCCGCGCAGGTCGGCAGATCTTGCGTTGGGCACCTCGTCCCGGGTCTGCTCGCTCGTGAGCTGCTGTGACGGTTCCAGTCCAAGTTTTCCTGCGAACCAGTCGTAGAGCTTCAGCCCCACGCCGTAGTAAGGCGCTTCCCACCAGTGATAGCAGGGCACGATGAAGTTCAGCGGGTGGACAAGGTGCGGCGCGTTGCGCAGCAGCAGGCCACGCTCGTGCAACGACTCGCGCACGAGAGCGATGTTGCCCTGCTTCAAGTAGCGGAAGCCGCCGTGGATGAGCTTCGTGCTTCGGCTGGAAGTCCCCTTGGCGAAATCGCTCTGCTCCACCAGCGCTGTCTTCAGCCCGCGCGCCGCTGCGTCCACCGCCACGCCCAAGCCGGTCGCGCCGCCGCCGATGACGAGCACGTCCCAGAGCGTCGGCTGCTCCAGCAAGGTGCCGATGGCGTGAGCGCGGTTCACACTGGGAAGTTACGCGCGCTGGTGCGATTGGCGAGCGCGGCAGAAATAGGGATTGAAAGCAGGCGGACGGCTTCTAGTATGCACCCGCCTTTCCGCTAGCGGAGAGGCACAATGGTTCGGGACGTAGCGTAGCTTGGTAGCGCGTCTGAATGGGGTTCAGAAGGTCGTGAGTTCAAATCTCACCGTCCCGACCATCTTTATTATCAAGGCGTTACGAAGCATCACGGCGATTCTTACAACACTCCGTTACAACGCATCTGCCCCTGTCACTCTTGTTCCGTGCCGTTCATCGGTGTCAGAAATCTTCCTAAGGTGACCTCGATCGAAGCACCTTGGCCCACGAATTCTGCCAGGCCGCACAAGTTTTCGGTTCGTTGCCGGCTCAATTGCTCGGCGAAAACTTCGGAACGAAACCGGGTCGCGGAGGTCAAAAAATCCGCCTCTCCACGACGCCTCTCCACGATTTGATTCTAGGCTCGGACGGCTCGACACGGCACTTGCTTTGAGCCTGTATCGGAAAGGCGGAAAGAGTTGGGTAGCGTGGTCGGCGACCGCGCCATGAGTGAAACCACACCATCGACCACCCCAGCCAGCAGCACCGCCAAACGCGTGCGTCGGCAGTATGACGCGGCCTTCAAGCAATCGGCCGTCCGCACTGCCAGAGCGCCACGGCGGCGACGTCACCCGCACCGCCCAGGAACTGGGTCTTAACCACTGGACCCTGCGCGACTGGATGCAGGCCGAGCGGGATAAAAATCAACCTCCACCCCCGGCCCTCACGCTGGCCGAGACCCAGGCCGAGCGCGCCAACCTCGCCGCCGCCGGGCCGAGTGGTGCAGAGCCCCTGCGTGGGCTGCTGCATGCGCACGGGCCACAGCAGCCGGTCGAGCCGCTGGGGCAGCGCTGCCCAGCCAGATGGCCTTGAGCACGGGCAGCACTGCGGCTGGCTCGTAGGTGCGCTTGGGACCGGAGCGCTTGGGCGGCGTGGTGCGCAAGGGACGGTTCAGCAGCCGCAGGGCGGCTTTACGATGACACCCGCAGGTGGCGCAAAACTCATCGAGGATGCGCGTCTTGTGCGGACGACCGGCGCGGCCGTAGCGGCCGTGAATGCGGGCCAGGGCCTCGCGCTTGGGCGGACTGACTCATTTTCGGGGCTTGGGTAACCACGAATCTGAGTCAACGTATCGTCGGACGCCTCGTCCAACTCCCCGCCTCGGTAACATTTAATCTGAGTCAACTCGGGGCCGCGTCAGGCGCAGAACCACCGCTTGACCTTTGCCTGCCGCCCGGCATAGTGCGCGGCCCGGCACATTCCCGCGCCCGGTGACCGCCTGCATCCCGTTGGCTTTCGCTGCGTGGGGTTTGGTCACTAGCACTATGGACACGCCGGAAAACATTTTTGATATGCAGCACATCCGCAACATCGCCATCATCGCGCACGTGGACCACGGCAAGACCACGCTCGTGGACTGCCTCCTCAAACAGTCCGGCACCTTCCGCGCCAACCAGGCCGAGACGCAGGTCGAGCGCCTGATGGATTCGATGGACCTCGAACGCGAGAAGGGCATCACCATCCGCGCCAAGAACGCCGCGTTCAAATACAAGAACTACCACATCAACATCGTGGACACTCCTGGCCACGCCGACTTCGGCGGCGAGGTGGAGCGCATCATGAACATGATTGACGGCGTGCTGCTGGTGGTGGACTCCACCGACGGCCCGCAGGCGCAGACGCGCTTCGTGCTGCGCAAGGCGCTGGAGGCTGGTGCCAAGCCCATCGTGGTCATCAACAAGATTGACCGCGACAACGCGACGCCCAAGAAGGTGCTCGACCTCGTGTTCGAGCTCTTCATGTCACTCAACGCGACGGACGAGCAGCTCGACTTCCCGTTCATATATTGTTCCGCCAAGGCCGGTTACGCCAAGACCGAGCTGGAGCACGTCTCCGGCACCATGGAGCCGCTCTTCGACGCCATCGTGAAGCATATCCCGCCCCCGCGCGCGAAGGCTGGCGACGGCTTCCAGGTGCTTGTGGCCAACCTGGATTACTCCGATTACCTCGGCCGTATCGCGTTCGGCAAAATCGTCGAGGGCAAGGTGAAGGTCAGCGACCCCGCCATCTGCCGCCACGGCGACGGCCGCATCACCAAGGGCAAGATCACCGCCATCTACCACTTCGAGGGCATGAAGCGCATCGAGGTGCAGGAGGCGCACGCCGGCGACATTGTGGGCCTGACCGGCTTCGAGGACGTGTTCATCGGCGAGACGATTTGCGACAGCGAAGCACGCCCTGCGCTGCCCTACATCCCGATTGACCCGCCGACCATTCAGATGGAATTCGCGGTCAACGACGGCCCGCTCGCCGGACAGGACGGCAAACTCGTCACCGCCCGCCACATCTGGGACCGCCTCGTGAAGGAGACGCGCACCAATGTCGCCCTGCGCATCGCACAGACCAGTGACCCGAAGATCTTCGCCGTGTCGGGCCGTGGTGAAATGCAGATCGCCATCCTGGTCGAGCAAATGCGCCGCGAGGGCCATGAAGTCCTGGTGTCACGACCTGAGGTGTTGTGGAAGAAGGGGCCTAATGACACCGCCCTTGAGCCCATTGAGAAGCTCTTCGTGGAGGTGCCGAACGAAAACCTCGGCGCCATCATGGAGAACCTGTCGCAGCGCAAGGCGCAGATCACGAACATGAACCACGTCGCCGACACAGTGTCGGTCGAGGCGCTGGTGCCCATGCGCGGCCTCATCGGCTTCGAGACCGACCTCGTGAACATGACCAAGGGCATGGGCGTGATGAGCCACCTGTTCCACGAATACGGCGAGGACCGCGGCGAGATCGCCGCCCGCAAGAACGGCTCGCTCGTCTCGATGGACAACGGCGAAGCCACGCCCTACGCGCTCAACATGGTGCAGGAACGCGGCCGGTTGCTCGTTGAGCCCGGCGACCAGATTTACGTGGGCATGATCGTCGGCGAAAACGCCCGCGACACCGACCTCGCCGTCAATCCGGTGAAGGAAAAGAAGCTCACCAACATGCGTTCACAGGGCGACGGCAAGGGCATCCAGCTTGCGCCGCCCATGAAGCTCAGCCTCGAACGCGCGCTCGAATACATCGACGTGGACGAATACGTCGAGGCCACGCCCAAGAACCTCCGCCTCCGCAAGAAGGTGCTCGATGAAAACGCCCGCAAGCGGTCCGCGAAAACGCGCGTGATCAAGTTTGTCGAGGCCTGATCGGAGCGTCACGATTGAAGGGCGGGCTGCTACTCGGTAGCCCGCCTTTTTCCTTTTTCACACCAACGCCGAAATGGAGAACACCTGAAACGCGCTCGCAGCCTTCGGTGGCTGTTTGCCTTTGGCGTTCGGGCGTCCTGCTGGTTCACCTGGAAGAGTGAGCGGATCGGGCGCGTGGACTTCGCAGGGCGTCTCGCACTAATCTGCGCGCGTGGCTGAGCCCAATACCAATCCACCTCGTCTGCGCCTGCGCGTCACTGCGGCGGCGGAATCCGCGATCCGCAGCGGCCACCCGTGGGTGTATGACAACAGCATTCGCGAGCAGAACCGCGCCGGGACGGCGGGCGAGCTGGCGGTGGTGTTTGACCGGCGGGACCGCTTTCTGGCGCTCGGCCTATACGATCCGCTTTCCCCCATCCGCCTGCGCGTGCTGCATCACGGCAAGCCAGCGACGGCGGACGACGCCTGGTGGCGGGCACGACTGGCCGGCGCGCTGGAACGGCGCACGGGCTTGTTCGACGCCACGACGAATGGTTACCGCTGTCTGAGCGGCGAGAACGACGGCTGGCCGGGCCTGGTGCTCGACCGATATGACACGACCTACGTGCTCAAGCTCTACAGCGCCGTTTGGCTGCCGCGCCTCGACGACGTGGTGCGCTGGATCAGCGAGGCTGTGAAGCCCGAGCGGCTGGTCCTGCGGTTGAGCCGCAACATCCAGCCGGAAGCCGAGGCAAAGTTCCAGTTGCGCGAAGGGCAGGTGCTGGTTGGAGGTTTGCCGTCCGGGCCGGTGGTGTTTCAAGAGACGGGCATCCGCTTCGAGGCCGAGGTGGTGCGCGGGCAGAAGACCGGTTTCTTTCTGGACCAACGCGAGAACCGCCAGCGGGTGGAAAAACTGGCGGCGGGCCGGGAGGTCTTGAATGCCTTCAGCTTTTCCGGTGGTTTTTCGCTCTACGCCGCGCGGGGTGGGGCGCGCAGCACGACGGATTTGGACATCAGCCCGCATGCGCTGGAGTCCGCGCGCCGGAATTTCGCGCTCAATGAGGCGGACCCGCGCATCGCGGCATGCCGGCACGAGTGCGTGCAGGCGGACACCTTTGACTGGCTGGGCGGACGGACGGACGCGGACTTCGAACTCGTCATTCTCGACCCGCCTTCACTGGCCAAGCGCGAGGCGGAGCGCGAGGGGGCGGTGCAGGCCTATCACCGGCTGGTGACTTTGGGAATTCCGCGGTTGCGCCGGGGCGGCATCTTGGTAGCGGCCTCGTGCTCAGCCCATGTGACGACTGGAGAATTTTTCGGCACAGTGCTGGAAGCAATCGAAGCCTCGGGGCGGCGCTTCCTGGAGCTGGAGCGCACCGGTCATGCGCCGGACCATCCGGCGACCTTTCCGGAGGCGAGCTATTTGAAGTGCCTGTTCGTGCGGTTCGAGCCGTGAATTGGCGGTGGCAGCCGCGGGCTACTTTGCGTCGGTCTGAATCTCAATCCACAGCTCGCCAATCTGCAGCTTGTTGCCTCCGGCCAAGGTGTGGGTGGAGTTGGAAAGTTTGTTCTCCATCTGCACGCGTCCGTCCCGGAACGTCACAATCGCGGTGATCGGCGGAAAGCCCTTGTGCTTGGGGAGGTAAAGGTGGGCCTCGGGCGAGCTGCCCAGGATGACCGGCTCCGCGCCGAGGTTGATCACCGTGCGTTCGTTCTCGTGCCAGTGGACGATCAAGGCGGCTTCGCGGGCGAGCTTCTCCACCAGCGCGACGACCAGTCCAATGGTCAGGCCCAGAATGGCCGCGCCCAACAGCCGCCCGGAAACCTCACCCGACTTCGCGAGCGCGAAGAGAAACGCCGCCGCGCCGAGACCGCCACCCAGCAGGCCGGCGAAACCCGCGCGGAACTTCGGCAGGTTGGGAATGAAGAACGCCATGCCGAAACCGAGCAGCGCGCCGAGCAGCGACCAGCCCACGATCTGCCCGGCCTTGATGATGACGGGCAGAATCTGGTCGGCCTGTTCCGGAGTGAGCTGCGCGGCCACGCTGTTCGCGCCGAGCGCAAAGAGGTGCTGGCTGACGGCTCCGGAGATCAAGCCGGCGAGCAGTCCGCCACCCAGCACGAGCGCGGCCTCCTTCAAGTTAAACAAGGCCCGGCGCAGCAGGTAATTCTGCCCGGCCACGATCAGCGCCGACATGCCCACCGCGAGCAACGCCGTCCAAAGGCCGATGACCAGCGTGGTTTTGAACGAGGGCGGCTGGCGCTGGCTGAGTTTCGCCAAGTCGGGCGGGGGAACTTTCTTGACCTCGAAGGTCTGCACCACGTTGGTTTGCCCGTGGCGGATGAGCCCGCGGATCTCCTGCACCTTGCCACCATGCTTGATGGCAATGGTGTAGGGCGTTTCATCCACCGGGGAGTGGAGCGAATAGTGGTGAACAAACACCTGGTAGCGGCCTTCGGGCGCGCCGTTGGTGGGCCAGTAAATGTTCTCGACCGGCTGGCTGGAATACGGCGGCCGGGCATTCATGTCCACGTCCAGCTCGCCGGCGGTTAGCGATCGCTTGTGGCCATAGAAAATGCGTTCGCCGCTCGGGTCCGTGCAGTGCAGGTCGAGGTCGTTGGAGTTGTCCCACATCAGCGAAATCTGCACGTCGCCTGTCTTGGCTTCCTCGCGTTGGAGGCGCTTCTGCAGCTCGTTGCTGAAGACCAGCACGGGGGCGGCGGGCTGGCCCTTGGACTCCTCGCCGGCTTGCGGCACGGGGGGCTTGATC
>Ga0255094_1001191_pt1 | contig 11614 bp, 7 predicted proteins | sample Colum_Law_RepB_8_2_FD_188434 | JGI IMG/M metagenome (GOLD analysis project Ga0255094, IMG submission 188434) | Freshwater microbial communities from Columbia River, Oregon, United States - Colum_Law_RepB_8d | ecosystem: Environmental > Aquatic > Freshwater > River | place: USA: Oregon | collected...
AACGAATATAACGACCTGGAATATTGAGTTTGCCGCTACAGCCACCAACGATGATATATGGCCATTCCAAACAATCTCCATGGTGCTTGTTCGAAGAATCGCTGAGGTAGATAATCATGGTGTTATCCAGCATGTTGCCATTGCCCTCTGGAACGGCCTTTAGTTTTTTCGCCATCGATGCAATCAAATCCATATGGTGCTTTCTAATAATATCACGGCACTCGGATTGATTTTTACCATCGCTTCCTTCGTCATGTCCGATTCCATGAACATTTCTCGTTAAACCGAGAGCCTTGTAGACGGTGTTCGCATTGTCCAAACGGATGGTGACGCAGTTGGTCAGACCGGCGATCAAAGCAGCGGATGCCAGATCGCAATGGGCTTCTTGACGAGACTCCTCTACGAGTGAAGTGAACTTATCCGTGAACCTCGGTGCGCAATCTTTGATCTTGCTTTTCATCCCTGCAAGTTTTGCATGCCTTACTTGGAGTTCCTCGAACGAATTGAGATAGGCATCCATCTTGATCTTTTCTGTTGATGGTATGGCCTTTTCAACTTTCTTGATATCCTCGACCATAAAGTCGAGAAGATTTTTCTGTAGTATGAATCGCTTCTCTCCCTCTTTCGATGCGGAAACCGCCGAGCCAAAAAGTTGTTCGAAGGCTAGATCGGGACTGCCCTGAAATGGAAGTTCCTTACCCGGGCCCACAGCCGAAATGCCGGGATACATGGTTCCACCATAGGCATTTGATCCCCAATCTGCGCGAACGGCTAACCCCACATGATTGAAGGGCGCCGGATATAATTTGGCCAATTCTGCATCTGCAGTGGCCCGCAATGGGTTGCCTGGATTCGTTTCAGTCCCGACCATGTACACGCCGAGCATGCCAAAATTACTGGTGTGACCACCACGACACATTTTCCCCGAGAGACCCTGCACGATGGAAAGTTGATTTTGAAATGGCTCTAATGGCTTCATTGAAGGGGGCAGTGCAGTCTTAGTAAGCGATGAATTGATCGCATTACTTCCGCTAGGCACGAATTCTTCGGGAGTGATAGCCGAGGGCCAAATGCCACTGTTCTTAACAACAAAAACAAAACGACTGGGCAAGTTTTTAACAGTGCCCTCGGCATGCAATTCCACCTGTCGTAAAAAAGGAGTTAGCAGAAGCCCGCCGGCTCCTAGGGAAATGCCTTTGAGAATGCTGCGACGCGATTGTGTCATGATTTGCACCTTATTCTTTGGTTAGTGTTTTTCGATAAAGGAAGGAGTCGGAGGTAAGCAAAGAAATCAAAAGCGCATTGAAGCTTCCACCACTTTCAAGGTAGGCTTTGTCAGCGGCGATTAAGGTTATCGAGTCAGACAACATCTCATTGCGACCCATGTAATATCGAAAAACATGTCGAATAATGGACTGCCTAACCTTGTCCGAATTAGCCATCTTATGGATTAGTTCTAAGGCATCTTTAACATCCCCATCAATATTTTTTTCACCTGTGCCCGCTAGCACACCACGGGAATCGACCGGTTTGCTGGGGAATTTGCCATTCACCATTGGCAATTTATCGAGAGTCTCTATCGTGCGGAAGCGTCCGAAGTCGTCGAAGATCTCAAAACTGTAACCCAAAGGGTTCATCTGTTCGTGACAACGCCAACATGCTTTCGCTTCCGTGACGGACAACCTCTCTCTTAGGGTTTTATGATGGTCTTCAGGAATGGTGGCATCGACGGTGATGGGTACATCCAGAACCACACCTGCCAACAAGCGTTGTCTGATCCATTTGCCTCGACGAATGGGGTCGGAGATGTCATTGAGAGAGTGTGCAATCAACCAGGCGGGATGAGTGAGCATGCCCGCGCGGTTCGGTCTTTTGTACGGTTGAGGTAGGAGGAAATTCTGTTCACCGTCCCTCAGATCATAGGCCATGGGGTATTTCTGGTAGAGCGTATGCATGCCCTGACTAATGACCTGATAGGATTTGTTTTTGTTGCGGTTATCGATCCTGCCCTCAGTCGGGATCTCTTTCCCAATTTTCTTTATCACCTCAGGACTGCCATTAAAGCCCCTGTCAAAATTGTGTAGATAATACTTTTTGTTTAGTTCTTTCCAATTCTTCAGGCCCAGTCTTTTCAGCAATTCCTTTGACTTCTCTTCTGTTAGCTGCCCCTTGTCGATCAGCTCCTTGTTTTGTTCGTAAAAATCATAGACAGTATTTCTGAAGGTCTGCCGATTTAAAATGAAGTACTCGTCCGATGTCAACATCTGCTTGAAAACATCTTTGTCCTTTTCAAGAATATTTAACACGAAAAAATCAGCATCACGCTCATAGATAACAGGATAGTTTTCCCCGTAATAGCTGAAGCCCCCAGAGCGGGCTTCATCCTTAAAAACAATATGAGCTTGGTTGTATCCAAAGAACTCCTGAAAAAATCGCAGTATTCTTGGCTTCTCAAGGGATTCATCATCGAGCATCCGAGAGATCTGTGCGTGTACTTCGTCTTTGGTTCTTAACTTTCCTGATTCGGCGGCCCGAAGCAGAATGCTGTCCGGATGACGATCAGTTATTGCATAGGAAATCGCAAAGGCGAGTTCGGTGGATGACAGCATTCGACGGCCAGAAGCATCCGATTCTCCAAGGCCAATTTCAATTCTATAGACCGATTCGGGATGCATCATGATCGCCATCAGCATGACTCTTAAAGCTTCCGAATGAACCCCTTCTTTGGCAGATCCTGTGAACAGGGCGACATAATTCTTCAACTCCTCTTTCGTGGGATCGCGAAAGACAACCTTTTTGAAATGTTGCGATGCAGCGACTTCCAGTTGATCTCGGTTGGGTGCACTTTTTTGAGAAGCGATGTCCTTATATATCTGTCCTTTTTGAATGAGCTGATCTGCACAATAGCCGGCATTTACAAGCAAGACATCGACCACTGCCGAATCCGCAAACAAGAGGTTTGCATATTCCTTAATGCCTTTCCTGTCTTCCACAAGAAATGGTTGCCTAATACTTCTGGCATCGCCACCGTAGTTAGACTTAATATTATCAAACACATTTGGACTTGTTCTCCATAAGCGAGCCGGGGAAAACGGCTTCGTTTTGATCTCCCCGCTGAACAACTTCTCATGGTTCACTAAATTGCCATAGTCTGGATGCTCAAGTTTTTGATAGAGGCTCGTGGCATTGCCTGATTTGTTAAGTTCCGCATTGATCCAATCAATCACCTTGCTCACATCACTCGCCGAGGGTTGTTTTTCCTTGGAGGGAGGCATTTCAGACAAAACCAACTGCTTGAATACCAAATTCCATAGCTCTAAGTCTTTTCCAATGGCTAGTTTCGCACTAATATTGTGCAGTGTTACATCGCCTTTGGATTTTGTTGAACCATGGCAGGAAGTGCAATGGGTATCGAGAAACGGCTTGATGACAGATTCAAATGTTCTACTATCTGCATCAGCTATTTTTACTTCCGGCTTTTTTTCGGCAGACTGCAAGGTCGAAGTGCCTGTGTGCAAAAAAGCCAATGTCGCCATGAGCGACAAGCAGGCGACCAATGCGATAAGCAGTCGTTTACAAATCACACTGAGTCTCCTTGTTCTGCGTTAATGCATGGATCAACGCACAGTTGCAATGTCAGCTAACTCCAAAGCATCCAAGGCCACCCGTGATGCTGCGGCATTCTTTTGTACTGATCTTGCCCAGATGAACGCCATTGGGAAGATGAACCGCTATCATCTTCAGAGCAGATGGAATATTTCGAACTTTTTTAACCAGCGACTGGCGAATCTGAGATTCGCAGGGAGCCAACCGTTAGCTTTCCCACAGGTATCAGATTTCGGAAATCACTTCATCCGGTAGGACGCAAATACAATCCATATCAAAGTTTACCCCCACTTAGGCCTGCCGTCAATCTACTGTTCCGAACCTAGATCCATCGGCAATGCTGATCCTCTACTTCGAAATCGGCCGAGGCTTATAGAATGCGCTGCGAAATTGCTCAGGAAAACTCAAACTATCAAAGTCTCGGCATCTTACTCTCTGATCGAAACCATACAGTTTCGAACCCGTGGTTCGGCCCAGACATCAAAGTGTCTCTCGCGGTGGCATTCGGTAGTTTGAAGTCCGTCGGCACCCTGTACTTTCTTTTTCCCCTTGAAATCAGCTTTAATGAAACCTATTGCACCAATACTCGACTTAAACCAAATTCCCTCAATGAATAGCTAGGTTTTCACCCCTCCAACTTGGAAACTTAGAAATATAGCTACTTTAACATCACAAAAGCCAAACTCTAGTTGACCTGCCCACCAGACTCCCATACCTTGGTCTAATGTTTATAAGCAATGCAATCCAATTTCAGTCAAAAAGGCACCAGGTAAAAAGATGAATGTAATCGTCACAGATTCGCCTTTAAACATTGAGACTGAATATTTTGAAGTAAAAATCCTCAACAGACCGATTCATTGGCCCACTTTTGGAGCAATTGTAATAATACACCTTGGTGCATTAATTGCCCCTTTTTACTTTTCTTGGCAAGGCTTGGCTTGCTTGATCGCACTCTATTGCTACACCGGTTGCATAGGTATCACTTTTTGCTATCACCGTATGCTTACCCACCGCGGTTTTAAACTAAACGCCATCGCTAAATGGTTCGCCCACCTCGCAGGTGCATTAGCATTGCAAGGCAGGCCACTCGATTGGGCAATGAGCCATCGAATTCATCATGCACGATCCGACAAAAAGGGGGACCCCCATTCGCCTCTCGATGGCAGTTTATGGTCGCATTTCCTATGGCTAATACCTCGCCGCAATAAACAAACTCACGCACTTCTAATCGCAAAATACACGCCCGATTTACTTCAAGACCGCTGTTGTGTATTCTTCAACCGCACTTATATCTTTTGGAATATCCTGCTAGGTGCAGCACTTCTAGGCTTTGGCGGGCTTTCATGTTTCTTGTGGGGTTTTTGTTTACGAACTGCAATGGTCTGGCATATGACTTGGCTAATCAATTCCGCAACACATATTTGGGGCTATCGAAATTACACTACTTCCGATCAATCACGCAACTTGTGGTGGGTCGCATTGGTCACCTTCGGAGAAGGTTGGCACAACAACCACCATGCACAGCCGGTTGCTGCCTACCATGGGCACCGTTGGTGGGAAATTGATGCAACAGGGTGGGTGATTTCTGTTTGCAAAGTTTTGAGAATCGCAACGAATGTTAAAAACCCCAAACCTATGACAGCGAATTCTCAAACAGAAACGGTTTACAGCTAAATTTTAGGAAAAGACTAGAGTTCCTGAATCTCGTCGTTCAACTCGCTCCAAAGATCTTCTGCAGCAGATAGTCTTTCGGTAACAGAAATCAACTCTTTTTCTAACCGATCCAATTCCTCGATGTCGGTTACCTTGGGCAACTGAGTATTAAGGCTTCGCTTCTGAGCATCAAGCTGAGCGATATTTTTTTCGACCAGTTTGATTTCCTTGGCAGGATCCCTATCAACATTTTTTGGTACTGCAACTTCAGGCTTTACAGGCTTGGCAACCGCCTGAGGAATTTTAGTCTTCTGTGAAGCTAATTCTCTTTCGCCCGCTTCAATTTCCTTATTTACTTTGTAAAGATAATTATCGTATTGCCCGCTGTAAATAGTCACTCGACTGTCGCGAACCTCGATGATGCTAGTAGCAACTGTTTTGGTAAAATGCCTATCATGGCTCGTAAAAATCACTGTTCCTTCGTAATTGGTTAAAGCATCTGCAAGTGATTCAACCGTATCAACATCCAAGTGATTTCCTGGTTCATCAAGAATCAGAATGTTCAAGTCGCTCAACATTAATCCTGCAAGGCAAAGCCTAGCGCGTTCGCCACCAGAGAGAACAGAAACTGGCTTTTTAACATGCATACCTCTGAACAAAAACGAACCAGCAACTTCTAGGATGTCCTGATCTTTTTTTCCCTTGGCAGCGTTCTGGTAAAGGTATTCCAAAACGGTTTGTTTTTCTGAAAGACTGGTGTAAACATGTTGTGCATAAACACCAATCGAACAACCATGGCCCCATCGAACTTCACCTGTAACGGGTTTGAGTGAATCAACCAAGGTTCGCAGGAAAGTGGTTTTTCCCTGTCCGTTATCCCCAACAATTGCAACCCGCATGCCGTGGTCAATTTCGATATTAACATCAGAAGCAATGGTTCGATCAGGATAGCCGATGCTAAGATTTTGCATCGTAAAGCAGGGCCTTTGCGGGGGCTAATTCGGGGAGGGCGAATTCTTGCAACGGGCTGAGCAGATTCGATTTTGGTAAGTTCTAGGCGTCCGAGTTGCTTTTCTTTAGATTTCGCCAAAGTTGCAGTACTGGCACGCGCCTTATTTTTCGCAATGAATTCTTCCAAGTGTTTCATTTTCGCAAGCACGGCTTGATTCGATCGCTCTTCGTGCATCTTTTTTTCTTGGAGAAACTCTAGATATGCATCAACCTTGCCTGGGAAGGCTGTAAGTTTACCCATGGAAAGATCCAAGGTATGATCACAGGTTGCCCCAAGAAAAGTGCGATCATGAGAAACAATAAGGCAAGCAGCTTTGTAGTTGACCAAAAAATGCTCTAAAAGAATCTGGGTTCGTAAATCCAAGAAGTTCGTTGGTTCGTCAAGCAGAAGCAAATTTGGTTCCATTAAAAGCAAACTTGCAAGCTTAACTCTAGTTTGCCAACCGCCCGAAAGTGCAGAAATTGGCCCATCAAGATAAGAACCTTTTAACTCAAACTGCCCCGCAACTTCTCCGCATTTCCACGAGGGTTGGCCACTTTCTCGCAACAAGAAATCCATTGCGGTTTCGCCCTGCACAAATGGATCATGCTGCCTGAGATATCCCAAACGAAGATTTGGATGTCGAACCACTTCACCATTATCTAATTCCTCTTCACCCAAAAGAATACGCAGTAATGTGCTTTTTCCTGCGCCATTACGCCCAATGAAACCAACTTTGACATTATCTGAGATGGAAGCATCGGCTTCATCCAGTAAGATTTGTTCCCCGTAACCTTTACAAGCACTTTTTATTTGCAACAAAATAGCCATTTAAATCAGATTCCCCGGCATTAATTACATATTACAGTAAAACCAAAAGCCACAATTTATACGATGCGTTTATAGGCATAATGCCGTTTGCGTGGCAATGGTTATAAATTTTAATTTAGCTAAAAAGTCGATATTTTTCAAACTCATTACCATTATTTTAGAAGCAATGCCATGTTTATTGCCATGATAATGCCCACTTAAGGAATTCTTAACGGTTTTGCATTTTTGACTTAAACATGATTTTGTTAATAAGTTAGACTACGTATTCGTGGTTATAATTCAGTTAAAAGAAAAGGAATCTTCATGATGTCTACACAATTAGCCCACATGGTTTTTTTCAAATTAAAAGATAACAGTGCAGCAGCATCTACCAAATTGGTTGCCGAATGTTTCAAATACTTAAAACCGCACGCAGGTATTGCATACTTTTCCGCAGGCACTTTGGCCCGAGAACTAAACCGAGAGGTTAATGATCAAAATTTTGATGTCGCCCTTCATGTGGTATTCAATGATTTAAAAGACCATGATTATTACCAAGACAGCGACATGCACAACGAATTCATCGCCAATAATAAGGATAACTGGGAGAAAGTCCGTGTGTTTGACTCCCATGTTTAATGTTAAGAGGCCTCAGGTTAGGCTTTATTTCTTGCCATCCTAACTTCGATAAAGGAAATAACGCAAATCACCACAAAGTGAAGCATAAGCAAATTGGTGATCAGTTTGCTTATTGATGCAGCGGGTTTGGGCAGGTCGTTCATATTTCCTGAAAGAAACTTTGGTAAGTCGGTCAAACCGCCCGAAATCGTTGCTAGAAATCCAAGAATTGCAACCATGGCTGCACCATGCATTACATGTTTTCGCAATTTCGGATTGAAAGCCAAAAGCCCAAGCACCAGCAATAAAGTTCCAATAAACGATGGAATCAAAGCGGTGAAGTGTTCTTTCCCGGTTGCAACAAAGCCAACTATTCCAGTAATAATTAAATCCAAGGCGAAAAGGATTGTGATAAAAGGCATGCGGAGCTCCTAAAATAAAATTTCAGTTTCGAAAATCTATACTATTATATATAATAATAGAGCCTCTGCGGTGTTCGTCACCTAGCTTGCTTTTGGCGAACCGATAAGAGTACCCGATGGGATCCAAAAGGTTTCTGGTGCATGTAAGCCCGCCCAAGTAGTGGGATTCGTAAATCAGAACTGAGGATTCCAACGTTAAAATGCGGGTTCTCAAAAGAGCTAAACGGCACAGGTGGGGGCTTTATTGTTTTTATTTAGAATTAAAACCAAACCTCAATCACTCCTTCCTAAATACCCTAACCTAAATCAATTTAACACATTATCACCTCCAGCTGGAACTGGCGTTGACATATTCATCTGAATACTTAATCTTGGAATCCATACTGGTTCAAGTATTCGTGTTAGTCACCTGGGTCATGGATGACCCGCGATAAGCTGGCAAGGATTAGCTGGAGGTCGAGGGACGACTTAAAGTTTCGCAAGGTTTTTACGAATACTTGAACCTTTCATTTTAATTCTCAGATCATAAATTTTTTAGTCTAACTCTTTTATTCTCTGCGGTTTAATTATAGAGATGCGTTTTTTAATCCACTTCGCTATACTTCCTACATAAGTGGATGTACTTACTTTGCCTGATTTCAGGCCTTTAGGAGAATTAAAAAGGCTAATGGGAAAATCGATCATAAAGGACAGTGCTGGCGTTCTAGAAGAACTTTTACAAAAGAAAATCCTTGTCATGGATGGTGCAATGGGATCGATGATCTACTCCCATGAACCAACGGAAGAGGATTATCGTGGTGAAAGGTTCAAAGACCACCCAGTCTTATTAAAAAATTGCACCGAGATTATGTGTCTCAGTCAGCCCGAACTTATCAAAAATATTCATACGGCCTACCTTGAGGCTGGCTCTGACATCATTGAAACAAACACTTTTAACTCCAGCATTATTTGCATGGAAGAATTTCAATTGCATGAACATGTGCGCGAATTAAACATTGCAGCAGTACGCATTGCTCGCGAAGCAGCAGACGAAATGACCCGCAAAACTCCTTTTAAACCAAGGTTTGTTGCAGGCAGCATCGGGCCCACAAAAAAAAGCCTTTCTCTTGGCGTTGATGTCAACAACCCCGCGAAAAGGGAAATTACTTTCGACAAAATGGTTGCAAATTATTACACCCAGATTGAAGCTTTAGTCGAAGGCGGCGTTGATATCCTTTTACCAGAGACCTCCTTCGATACGCTGGTTTTAAAGGCTTGCCTATTTGCAATCTCCACTTATTTTGAAAAGACCGGTAACAAGATTCCTGTCATGATTTCTGGCACTATATTCGACAATGGCCGAACGCTTTCAGCACAGCCAGTTGAGGCTTTTTACACCTCGGTAGCTCATGCCAACGCTATGAGTGTTGGCCTTAATTGCGCTGTGGGCATCAAGCAAATGCGTGGCCCCATCGAAACACTTTCCGAAATGTCGAAGTTTAAAATCAGTTGCTATCCCAATGCGGGTATGCCTGATGGGTTTGGCGGATTCCAAGGAAATATTGAAGAAACATCGCAACAACTCCGTGAGTTTTCCCAAAACGGTTGGTTGAATTTTGTGGGTGGTTGCTGTGGGACAGATCCACAATGGATCAAATCAATTTCGGAAGTCGTGGAGGGTATTACCCCCCGACGCAGAGATATTTTAGGTGTGCATTCTTGGTACTGTGGCACCAAGACTCTCACCATTCGGGAAACTACGGGATTCATCACAATCGGTGAACGTACGAATATCACCGGTTCGAAAAAGTTTGCCCGGCTTATTCGGGAAAGCAATTTTGAAGAAGCCATCAAAGTTGCCCGCGAGCAAGTAGAAAATGGCGCAAACATTCTTGATGTCAACATGGATGAAGGATTGATCGATGGCGAAAAAGCCATGACTCAGTTCCTCAACCAACTAGGATCAGAACCTGATATCACCGAAGTGCCAATCATGGTCGATAGTTCGAACTTCGCAGTGATAGAAGCTGGCCTTAAATGCCTTCAGGGGAAGGGTATTGTCAATTCAATAAGCCTAAAGGAAGGCGAAGAAAAGTTTCTTGAGCAGGCAAAAATCATTCACAAGTATGGCGCTGCAGTAGTCGTAATGGCTTTTGATGAGCAAGGGCAGGCGGTTACCGCGGATGAAAAAGTTCGCATCTGCCAGCGGGCTTACAAACTGCTTACCGAAAAAGCTGGGTACGATCCCACCGACATCATTTTCGACACCAACATCCTTACTGTTGGAACCGGAATGGAAGAACACGCCAACTATGCGGTAGAGTTTTTTGATGCGGTGCGAAGGCTTAAAAAGCTTTTACCTCTGGCAAAAACCAGTGGCGGAGTAAGCAATGTTTCGTTTGCTTTCAGAGGCAAGGATTTTGAAATCGTGCGCGAATCCATGAACAGCGCATTTCTTTATCATGCCATCAAAGCGGGACTAGACATGGGTATTGTAAATGCTGGGCAACTGCAAGTTTACGAAGATATACCCAAGGATCTTCTTGAAAGAGTTGAAGACGTTCTGCTTAATCGAAGGCCGGACGCCACCGAACGCTTGGTCGATTTTGCCAAGACTTTGGGCAAGAAAGATAAATCCGAAGTTAAAGAACTTGCATGGCGAGAAACCAATGTCAAGGAAAGACTCAAGCATGCGCTTATTCATGGCATCGTAGATTACATTGATCAAGATGTTGAGGAATGTAGAAAACTTTACGAGCGGCCATTGCATATCATCGAAGGCCCGTTGATGGATGGCATGAACATCGTTGGAGATTTGTTTGGTTCGGGAAAAATGTTTCTGCCCCAAGTTGTAAAAAGCGCACGAGTCATGAAAAAGGCGGTTGCATACCTTGAACCTGCGATGACTGCAGAGAAACTCGCCTCGGGAAATGTTCATAAATCCCGCGGAAAAGTTCTTATTGCAACGGTTAAAGGAGATGTACACGACATCGGCAAAAACATTGTTGCTGTGGTATTAAACTGCAACGATTTCGAAACCATCGATTTGGGGGTAATGGTTTCTTGCGAAAAAATTCTAGAGCAAGCCAAACTTCTTAACGTTGATATGATCGGCCTTTCTGGACTCATCACCCCGTCTCTAGGCGAGATGGTTCACGTGGCCAAGGAGATGGAAAGACAGGGATTCAAGATACCACTTTTAATTGGCGGCGCAACCACTAGCTCCAAACATACTGCGGTCAAGATAGCAAACTGCTATCACGAAACCGTAATCCATGTTAAGGATGCATCGAAAAGCGTAGGCGTGGTAGAGAGGCTATTGAAGCCAGAAACCAAAAAGTTGCTCGATGAAGACAATCGAAAAACCCAAGACCGCGAGCGGACTAATTTTGCCAAGAAGAAAGAACGCAAATTGGTTCCTTACAGCGAAGCCTTCAAACGCAGATTCCAAATCGATTGGGAAAAAACCATCCCAGACAAGCCAAGCTTCACGGGAATCAAGGTACTGAACAACTTCCCTTTAAGTGAATTGATT
>Ga0255094_1001196_pt1 | contig 11581 bp, 9 predicted proteins | sample Colum_Law_RepB_8_2_FD_188434 | JGI IMG/M metagenome (GOLD analysis project Ga0255094, IMG submission 188434) | Freshwater microbial communities from Columbia River, Oregon, United States - Colum_Law_RepB_8d | ecosystem: Environmental > Aquatic > Freshwater > River | place: USA: Oregon | collected...
TGGTTGTCCTCGGCCCGGCTGCTCATGTCAAGTAAACTTGTCAGGGTCTGGTCGTGCCCGGACTCGGCGATGCACAGCAGTGCGCGCCGCTGGACATCGCCCTCGCCCTGTTCCACCAAGCGCACCAGGGCCCGCGCCGCAGCATCACACGGAAGCTGTGCCAGCGCATCCATCCGCGCGCTGCGCACACTCCACGGCTGCGTGGCGTCCATCAGGACCAGCTCGAGCTCGGCAGCTTGTGCCGCGCACGCAGCCTCCCCGGGAGCGTGGGTCTGCGCCAGTGCCTCGGCTGCGGCCAGCTGGGCCGTCACCACGGGCCGCAGTTGCGGTCCCTGCTGGGAACAGGCGATCAGCAGCAGGGGCAAGCAGAAGCGGGGCGAGCGCAGGTACCGCATGTCGCGATCCTAGCCTCGCGGAGGTCAAAGCGTCGCGGTAACCTCTAAGGCCATGAGCGCCTCCCGCCTGCAACTGTCGTCCGCTGTGTCACGCCTCGGCACCGAGTCCGCTTTCGAAGTCGTCAACCGCGTGGTGGCGTTGGAGAAGCAAGGTCAGTCCATCGTCAAGCTGCACATCGGTGCCCCGGACTTCCGCACGCCGGAGTTCATCGTCGAAGCCGGCCGCAAGGCGCTGGCCGACGGCTTTCACGGCTACACACCGGCCAAGGGCTTGCCCCAAGTGCGCGAGGTCGTGGCGGACTACTGCAACACCTTCCATAAGGGCCAGGTGCATCCCGACCAAGTGCTGATCGTGCCCGGCGGCAAGCCGACGATGTTCTATGCCATGCTGCTGTTCGGCGAGCCGGGCGCGGAGATCATCTATCCCAATCCAGGCTTCCCGATCTACGAGTCGGCCATCAAGTGGACGGGCGCCACGCCGGTGCCGTTGGAGCTCAAAGAGTCACGCGGCTTCGCCTTCTCGGCGGAGGAACTGCTCGCGAAGATCACGCCGCGCACGCGCTTGATCATCATCAAGTCGCCGGTCTTGAGCACCATCCGCATGTCGCCATCATGTCTGACGAGATCTACTCGCGACTGCTGTACGACGGCGAGCAACACACCAGCATCCTGTCCTATCCCTCGATCGCCGATCGCGCAATCTTGCTCGATGGTTGGAGCAAGACCTACGCGATGACGGGTTGGCGCATGGGCTTTGGTGTTTGGCCGAAGCAGTTGATCGATCATGCCGAGCGCTTGCAGATCAACTGCAACTCGTGCACGAATGCTGCGGCACAGATTGCGGGCATGGAGGCGTTGCGCGGACCGCAGGATGCGGTGGAGACGATGCGCAAGGCGTTCGAGTCGCGACGCAGCGTGATCGTCGACGGCCTCAACGCGATTCCCGGCTTCCGGTGTGTGATGCCCAAAGGCGCGTTCTACGCCTTCCCGAACACCAGCGGCACAGGCATCGCCTCGCGAGAGCTTGAGCGGCGTTTGTTGCAAGAGGCCAAGGTCAGTTGCCTCTCGGGCACCAGCTTTGGCGCGCAAGGGGAAGGGTACTTGCGTTTCAGCTACGCCAATAGCGAAGACCAACTGCGCGAAGGCTTGCGCCGCGTGCGCGAGTGCCTCGCCTAAGCTAGGCTCTACCACCATGGCTGGCATCTACAAGGCGTACGACATCCGCGGCGTGGTGGGCAAAGACCTCACGCCGGAAATCGCATATCGAATCGGTGACGCGTTCGCGCGTCTGTTGCAAGCCAAGCGCTTGGTGGTGGGGCGTGACATGCGCACGCACTCGCCCGACATCGCGGCTGCGGTGATCGAAGGCATGCGCGATGCGGGCGCGGATGTTGTGGATGTGGGCCTGGCCAGCACACCCATGGCCTACCACGCGATCGCGAGCATCGAGAGCGATGGGGGCTTGGTGGTGACCGCCAGCCACAATCCCGGCCACTACAACGGCTTCAAGCTGTGCGCCAAGGGCGCGCGCCCGATCAGCGCCGCGAATGGCATCCTGGACATCGAGCGCATGGTCGCGGCTCCGCAAGGCGCTAAGGCCGCCCGGCGTGGCACGCTGAGCACGAGCACGATGCTCGAATCATACGCGGCGCATGTGGCGCGCTTCGCGACGCTGGCCCGGCCGGTCAAGATCGCGGTCGACTGTGCCAATGGCATGGAGGCCTACACATTGCCGGCGATCTTGCCCAAGGTGCCCGCCATCAGCGCCACGCTGCTGTATGACACGCTTGACGGCACCTTCCCGAATCACGAAGCGAACCCGCTCAAGGAAGAGAACCTCGATCCGGTGCGCGCACTTGTCAAGCAAACTGGCAGCGAGCTCGGTGTGAGCTTTGACGGTGATGCGGATCGCTGCTGCTTTGTGGATGAGTCCGGTCGCACCGTAGCGAACGACTTGGTGACGGCCTTGTTGGCCCCGCAATTCCTAGCGCAGCGCCCTGGCGCGCCGGTGGTGTACGACTTGCGTTCGTCGTGGGTGGTCAAGGAAGAGATCCGCAAAGCAGGCGGTGTCGCCGTGCGCGACCGCGTCGGGCACTCCTTCATCAAGGCCACCATGCGCGCCAACGGTGCGGTGTTCGGTGGTGAGTTGTCGGGCCACTTCTACTTTGCCGACAACCATGTGTGCGATTCGGGTGTGATCGCCATGATGTCGGCGCTCAACTTGGTGTCGCGTTCGCAACAACCGCTGTCGCAACTCGTGGCGGGCTTGCGCCGCTACCACGCCACAGGCGAGATCAACTTCCATGTGGCTGACAAAGACGCCGCCATCGCGGACTTGAAGGCACGCTACAAGGATGGTCGCCAAGACGAACTCGATGGCATCACCGTCGAGTACGGCGATCTCGGCGAGCGCGAGTGGTGGTGGTTCAATGTGCGCGCCAGCAACACCGAGCCGTTGTTGCGTTTGAATCTGGAGGCGAGCCATGCGGCGCTGCGCGATCGCAAGCGCGACGAACTCGTGGCGCTCTTAGGGGAACCCGAAGCATGAAACTTCCGGCATGGATGCTGTGCGTGGTGGTGGCGTGTGCGGGCACGAGCTGCGGTGATGTGTCCGAGCGCGCAGCCATCGAAGCGAACCAAGGTATCGTGGTCGGTTCCGTGGTTGACGGCCGCGACGGAGCTCCCATCCAAGGTGCGACGGTCACCTTGGGCAGTGCGCCGAGCGTGGAGACCGATGACGAGGGGCGCTTTCAGCTGGCCCCTTTGCCCGCGGGCACGGAAGGCACCCTGCGCGCGACCAAGGATGGCCGCAGCGGTGAGGTTCCTGTGCGTGCGCTCAAACCAGGGCAGTTGAACGTGGTCGTGCACCTCTAGCGGGCGGCCAGACCCAAATTCGGAGCCTGAATCTCAAATCGGCATTCCTTGATTATTCGGCCACGGGCCGCGTTTGAGCGCGATGGTTGGCGTGTCATGTGTAGCCCTTGCTTCGGAGGGGCTTCTCAGCCGATAGGTAGAGGCCCGATCCTGTAGAGCGATCCTCCTATGGCCATCTCCAGCCTACTGCACCTCGCGTGTGCCTCCGTGCTCCTCGTGTCCTCCACCATGGGCATGCCCTCTGCTTCCGTGCAGGGGAATCCTGATTGGCAGAGCGCTTTGGAGCGCGATACGCATTACACCTTCACGGATCGTTCGGCGAGCTTGGCGCGGGCCGCGCTGCAAGATGCGAAGAGCACACCGCAGCGTCGAGCGGCCGCATGGGTTGCGATCGCTGGTGCAGGGGCCGTGGCCGAGCGTGCGCGTTGTGAAGATGCCGCTCGCAACACCAAAGCTCCGGAACAGTTGGGTGCGATCCTGTGCTTGGGCAAGTTGGCTGCTGGCGGTACTGCCACCTTGCGTGATCTCAGCAAGCAAGACGGCATCGTGGGCGAGTGTGCTTGGTTGGGGTTGTTGTTCCATGAAGACCTCGAAGCGCGTCGTGCCTTGGAAGAGATGGCTGCGGACGGCACGAGTGCCCGTCGCGCCATGGCCGAAGACTTGCTCTTGTACCGCTATGACCAAGGTTCGAGCCGCGAAACACCTGCGGTGCGCGCGTGGTTGAACTTGCGTGAAGGCGCTGCGCGTCACTTTGGCTTGAAGGACGGCGAGACGTGGATCGTGCGTTCGATGCGCACTCTCGTCATGGATCCGAACTTTGTACGCGAGACTGTGCTGGGTGCGGCACCGCGCATCACCGCGCAAGGCGTCAAGGACTACTTGATGCCGGAGTTCATGACGAGCTCGGCGCGCAGTCGCTTTGACTCGGCCATGGCCATCATGCCGCTTGAGGTTTCGCAACTCGTGGGCAACGGTCTGTGGCTGCCCAAAGATGGTTCCGAGTGGGCCTTGTTGTTGGATGCCGTTGCGCTGCGACGCGTCGAGGCGCTGACGCCTGAGCTGTTGGCTGCTGCGCGTTCCACACCGTTCCGTTTGCGCGCCCTTGAGTTAGCTGCGTACAGCGGTGACACGCAAGCCAGCTTCGATGGCTTCGATACGACCAAGATGCGCGAGGACGCCAAGCTCGCGTTGTGCAGTGCTGTAGGCGCTTTCGGCGCGCAGGGTGCGGCGATTGCGCCCGTGGCGCTGCGTCAGTTTGAAGCGCTGGGCTTTGATGCTGATCCCGATGTGGCCATGGCTTGGCAGGTCGCGGCGATGCGTACCGGGCAAGTGAAGCCGCGCGTCGACATCGAACGCATCCTTGCCGATGGCACGCATCCTTCGCACATGGCTTTGGTGCAGGCGCTGTGCCGCAATGCACGCGATCCGCAGTGCGCGGATATGCTCGAGACTCGTCACACCGAAGCCGTGGGGCGCGAGAAGCTCGACATCGCCTTGGCGTTGACGCGTGAAGGCCGCTTGACAGGCCGCGCAACCCTGCGCGCACGTTTGGAAGAAGATCCGCCGCCGAGCGGCGCGCAAGCTGCCGAGCTCGTCGCAGTGTTGCGTCGTGGTGCCACAGCCGAAGATCTGGCTGTGTTTGGTGCCTTGTTCCCGCGCGGGGATGATCCCGTGTTCGATACGCAGTTGTCGATTGCTCTGGCGGGTATGGCTTCACCGCGCATCGTGCCGGTCTTGCGGGCTGGCTTGTGGCGTGGCTCGCACGACATCTCGTTGTTGGCCGCGGCCCAGTTGGTCGAGGTCTACGGCATGCACTTCCTCTTGGACGAAGTGGCCGCTGCACCGCGTGATGCGGATGATGCCGACTTGCGCCGGGTGGGCTTTGCCATCGGCACCTGGGGCGGGATCGATGCCGTGGAGCAACTGTCGCGTGCGCGCCGCAACAATACGGGCGATCCTGCGCTGCAGGGGGCTGTGTTGGGGGCTCTGGGAGCGCGTACGCGCTGACTTGGTACAGTTCTACAGGCTACGAACGCGGCGGAGTGCAACATGATGGATCGCAAGGTGTGTCTCGTGGGCGTGCCCATGGACCTCGGCGGCGGTCGCCGCGGGGTGGACATGGGGCCGTCAGCTATTCGCATTGCCGGTCTTGAAGACGGAGTGCGCTCGCTCGGTCTGGTGTTCGAAGATTGCGGCAACATCGCCGTGCAAGAGCCGGCATCACGCACACCCAAGAACCCCAAGGCGCGCTTCTTGGATGAGATCGCGGATTGCTGCGGTCGACTGCGCGACAAGGTGGGCGGCATCTTGGCGCGCGATGGCTTCCCTGTGGTGGTGGGGGGTGATCACTCGATCGCCTGTGGAACTGTGGCTGGCATCAGCTCGCACTACCATCAACGTGGCCAGAAGATCGGCCTGATCTGGTTCGATGCGCACGGTGACATGAACACGCCGGAGAGCACTGAGTCCGGCAATGTGCACGGCATGCCGCTCGCTGCGTGCATTGGTCGTGGAGCCAGCGAGCTGGTGCGCTTGGGAGCGCGCGTGCCCATGGTGGATGTGCAGAACGCTGTGTTGATCGGCGTGCGCACCATCGACCCGCGTGAGAAGCAGGAGATCAAGGCTTCCGGCATTCATGTCTTCACGCTGAAGGACATCGACATGCATGGAGTGCACAAGGTGATGCAGCAAGCGATCGAGATCGCCAGCGCAGGCACTGCCGGCTTCCACTTGTCCTTTGACATGGACGGCACAGATCCCAGTGTGGCTCCGGGTGTGGGCACGCCGGTCTATGGCGGTACCACGCTGCGCGAGAGCCATCTGATCATGGAGCACGCAGCCGAGAGCGGCAAGTTGCTCGGGCTCGAGCTGACGGAGATCAACCCGATCCTCGACAACCAGAATGCTACGGCGCGTGTGGCGGTCGAACTGGCCCTGTCCGCGCTGGGCAAGGCGGTGCTGTAACTCGTGTACGCCTTGCTTCGATCGCTGCGCACGAACCGACGGCTCTTGCTGGATCTGGTGGGTCGTGACCTCAAGGCGCGCTATGTGGGCTCGACCATGGGCTTCTTCTGGTCGGTGATCTTCCCGCTGCTCAACTTGCTGGTGTACATGTTCGTGTTCAGCTTCGTGCTGAAGACGCGCTGGGGCAGCCAGTCGAATGAAGAGACCGCACTGGTCATGTTGTGCGGCATCTTGGTGTGGTCCGCGTTCGCTGAGACAGTCTCGCGGTCGACCAACACACTGATCGAGAACCAGAACCTCATTCAGAAGGTCGTGTTCCCGTCCGAAGTCTTGCCCGTGTACCTGACGCTTTCCGCGTTGGTCAACATGCTGATTGGTGTCGTGATCGCGTTGGCTGCGATTGCGTGGTACGCGTGGATTGCGCCTGTAGACGTGGCGCAGCCCGAACTCAGCACCTCTGTGCGCCAGATTGGCTATGGCGTGGCTCTCTGCGCCTTGCCGGTGCTGATGGCGCTGCAAGCACTTTTTACACTCGGCTTGGGACTCTTCTTCGCCACCCTCAACCTGTTTGTGCGCGATGTGTACCACTTGATGGGCGTGGGCTTGTCGGTGTGGATGTTCCTCACGCCGATCTTCTATCCCGCCAAAGCGGTGGAAGCTGCGGGGCTAGGCTGGGTGTTGACGATCAACCCTATGTACTGGCTGATTGACAGCTATCGCTTGGTGTTGATGTATGACGAGTGGCCGCGTCCGCCAGTCATGGCTGCATTTGCCGCGGTAGCTGTCGTGGTGTTCTGCATTGGTTCCGCGTTCTTCATGCGGCATAAGCCGCGTTTCCCGGACCTCATGTGAGCACGGCATGACGACACGCAACACAAGCATCACGGGTGCAGACTCCAGCCGCGAAGGAGGCGCTGGGGGCAGTGCTCTGTCATGTCGCGGAGTCTCGAAGGCTTATCGCATCTATGACAAACCGTGGCATCGCGTGGCCGAGTTGCTGCTGCCAGGCAAGCGCATGCATCGCGAGTACTGGGCGCTGCGCAATGTGTACCTGGACATTCCGCACGGCGCGACGGTGGGCATCATCGGCGAGAACGGAGCAGGCAAGTCCACTCTGCTCAAAGTCCTGACTGGCATCACGCGTCCGACCGAAGGCACCGTCGCTGTGCATGGTCGAGTCTCCTCGTTGCTAGAGCTCGGCGCGGGCTTTCACCCCGAGTTCAGCGGCCGTGAGAACATCCGTTTGGCGTGTTCCATCTTGGGCATGTCGGACGAGGAGATTGCCGAGCGGTATCCGAAGATCGTGGAGTTCAGCGAACTGGCGGACTTCATTGATCGGCCAGTTAAGACCTACAGCTCTGGCATGTATGTGCGCCTGGGTTTTGCCGTTGCTTCTAGTGTGGATCCGGACATCCTCATCATCGATGAAGCGTTGTCCGTCGGCGATGAGCACTTCAAGGGCAAGTGCATCAATCGCTTGAACGAGTTCCGCGAGCAAGGCAAGACCACTATCTTTGTCAGCCACGACATGGGCGCTGTGAAGACGATGTGCCAGTGGGTCGTGCTGCTCGATCGAGGCGAAGTGCTCGAACAAGGCACGGCCGAGAAGGTTGCGGATGAGTACCTCAAGCGGGCCAAGGCACGCGGTAACGAGCGTTTGTCGGCCATCAATCGCGGCACGAACCAATATCCGCGCTGGGGCACAGGCGAGCTGCTGACGGAAGAGATTGAGATGCTGGACGCGCAAGGTAACGCGGGCCATGTCTTCAAGACGGGCGAGCCGTTCCGTGTGCGCGTGCACTGGACTGCGCACAAGGCAGCGCGCAATCCGGTCTTCGGGCTCGGGATGTATCGTTCGGATGGCACCTATGTGAATGGTGCCAACCACCATTGGCGGCGTCAGCCCATCGTGCTCGAGGAAGTGCAAGCCGGTGAGACAGGTGTGGTCGAGATGCGTTTCGATGCCATGCCGCTGCTCGCGGGGCAGTACTACCTGACGACCTTCCTCTACGATCATTCGAAGGCTGCACCGACGGCGATTGATCACCGCGAGCATGCAGTCACCTTCGAAGTTGTCGATGCCGAACGCATGCAACATGGGATGCTCTTCTTGCCCTCGCATTGGAGTGTGGAGCGCAAGCGTGGCACGGAGGTGCTGCGCGCGGAGAGTGAGGCGTGAACGACTCCGTCTTGTCCCTGCCGTTCGACCAGTACCAGCGCTATCGCTTGGTGGCTGATCTCGTCCGGTCTGTGGAGCAGGACGGGCGCAAGCGCACCTTGTTGGATGTAGGTGGACGTACCGGAGTGTTGCGCAAGTTCCTCCCGGAGCATGCGGTCACTTTGGTGGATGTGGAACCGAGTGACATTCCTGATGTGGTCATCGGTGACGGTCGCAAGTTGCCGTTCAAGGACAAGAGCTTCGACATCGTCGCCGCGTTTGACACGCTAGAACATGTACCAGCGGAAGGCCGCGATGCCTTTGTGGACGAGTGTGCGCGTGTCGCTCGTGAGCAGGTGGTCTTGGTCGGTCCGTACGCGCATCCCGCAGTGGACGAGGCGGAGGAACTGCTGCTGCGCTTCCTCGAGGATTTCTTGGGTGAGAAGCACCGCTACTTGCGTGAGCACCGTGCCAACACGCTGCCTTCGATGGAGCGCACCGTGGCACGCTTGGCCAAGCGCGGCGCCCAAACGGCGACCATTGCGCATGGCAATGTGGAGCGCTGGTTGGGCTTGATGTGCTTGTCGTTGTACATGGACCATGAGCCGCACTTGCGGCCGTTGGCCACGCGCATGCATCGCTTCTGGAATGAGGCGCTGCATGAATCGGACACGGGCGAACCGGCTTACCGCCATGCGGTGGTGGCGAGCTTCGTAGGTGCACCGCCACGCGTGGTCTACACACAGAAGGCAGACGCCTTGCCAACCAAGGTCTTGGCAGGCGCGCGCGTGCTCTCGACCAAGCTGGTCGAGTTCGAAGCTGCGCGCCGTGATTGGCGGGCCGAGAAGTTGCGCCTAGAGGAAGTGGTCAAGACCTTCCGCCTTGATCTTGCGGGCCACAAGCAGACGCTCAAAGAGTCGCAAGCGAAGGAAGCGCAAGCACTGCAGGTGGTGGACACCTTGCGTGCGGACTTGCAGGGGCATGCGGAAGCGTTGCGTGCGAGTGCCGCCTCATTGTTGGCGCAGCAAGCCGAAGCCAACACGCAAAAGGCCGAGTTAGAAGCCGATCTGGAACGCCACAAGACCGTGGTGGCGGAGCGTGAGGCACGCTTGGTTGAGTACAACCAGGTAGCCGAGACTTTGCGTGATGACTTGGTCCAGACCAAGTCGGCACTGGTTGCTGTGCAGGCTGATCTGGATGGCCATCGCGCCACCGTTGCCGCCTTGCGTGTGGAGGAAGCCGCGCTACGCGACGAGACGCTGGCGCTCGGTCGCGATGTCAGCAGCCTGCAAGCGCATAGCACCGAGTTGGAGCATGCGCTCGCGGAGCACAAGTTGGTGCTTGCGGATCGCGAGCAGCAACTGGCTGCTTGGCAACAGGTGCTCGCCGAGCGCGAGGCATTGCTGGCGGCCGAGCAAGCAGCACGCGTGACCTTGGAAGAGGATCTTGCCGGTCACAAGGCTGCTTTGCTGGAGACGCGGGCGGACTTGGACGGCCATCGCACTCAGCAAACAGCGCTGCGTGCCGAGCTCGAGCGTTTGGAAAGCGAGTTGCGTGCTGCGCTGGCCGAGGTGGAACTCGGGCGTGCCGCTGCCGAAGCGGCGCGTCATGCCTTGTTGCGCGAGCAGGCGTTGGTCGCGGAACGCGAGCGAGAGCTGCAGGCTGTACGTGCGGAGATTGACGCACATGTGAGCGTGCAACACGACTTGGGTGCGCAGCTTGCAGCCCTCACGACGGAGCTGACGCGCCGCGAAGAAGCGGAGCGCGAAGCCCGCACCGCCTTTGCCTCTGTGCGCAGCGAGCTGGAAGCGGATCTTGCGCGCCACCGCGCAGCCTACGCCGTCCTCGAGAAAGATCTCGTCGGTCACAAGACACTTGTGGACGAGTTGCGCGTGCAACTGACGCACGTGGAAGACGCGTTGCGTTCCAGTGCCGCGGACCTTGAAGCCGAGCGGGCCAGCGCCGAAGTTCTGCGACATGAGCTAGCTGGTGAACGCTTGGCGCTGGCTGACACACGCCAACGGGCGGCGGCCTTGGAGTCGCTCCTCGACGAGCATCGCGCCGTGGTGCGGGATGTCACCGCCGATCTAGAAGGCCACAGGGGAGCATTGCGTGACGCACGCAGTGAGCTCAGCTCCCAAGCGGCTTCGATCACGCGCTTGGAAGGGGAATGGGCCGCCAGCGAGGAGCGGCACCTCGCGACACAGGCCCAACTGGCCCATGAACGGGCGGTGCGTAGCGATCTTGAGTCTCAAGTGGTTCGTGCACGGGAGGCGCTTGCAGCTCAGGATGCCAAGATCAGCCTCCTGCGTGGCTTGCTGGCCAACCGCTGGGTCAGCTTGAAGCGCGCACTTTGGGTCAAGAAGCCGTTGCCCTAAGCCCTGTAGCTGTTCCGTGACAGCGGTGCCTGTGCTACAGATGTGAGAGCTTCCCATCATGGCGCACGCACCGATCGATCTGTTGAGACTCGCTTCCCGCACCGGCGAGTGGATGAACCCCTCTGGCGATGCCGCCGATGTGGCCTTGTCGTGTCGTGTGCGTCTGGCTCGCAACATCCAAGGCGCGCCCTTCGTGCACAAGCTGCCACCGCAGCAAGCACTCGAGATTTGCGCGCACATGCGCGAGTTGCTCGTCGCGCGTCGCTTTGAGGGTGAGACTCAGTGGGCTGAGATGTCTGCTGTCTCGCCCTTGTTACGCCTGGTGCTGCGCGAACGCCATCTGGTGTCGCGGGATCTGGCACCCGGAGAAGAGGGCGAGACTGTGCTGCCTGGCCGTGCAGTGGCCTTCGCGCCGAGCGAGACCATCTCGGTGATGGTCAACGAGGAAGATCACCTGCGCTTGCAAGCCATGGGGCGCGGCATGGCTTTGGGTGACTGCTTGCGTCGCGCGCAGGAACTGGACCGCTCGTTGGAGGCGGACGTGGCCTTTGCTGCGACGCGCGAATTGGGCTACCTGACCGGCTGCCCGACGAACACAGGCACAGGCATGCGAGCCTCGGTGATGTTGCACCTGCCCGCCTTGGCATTGTGCAAGTCCGAATTGGAGAAGGTCTTCACGGCGGCTGCGCGCACAGGACTCGCCGTGCGCGGACTGCACGGAGAAGGTTCGCGTGCTGTCGGCGACTTCTTCCAGATCTCCAACCAGACTACGCTCGGTTCCAGCGAGGAACAGTTGATCGAGGAGCTGCGCT
>Ga0255094_1001198_pt1 | contig 11575 bp, 5 predicted proteins | sample Colum_Law_RepB_8_2_FD_188434 | JGI IMG/M metagenome (GOLD analysis project Ga0255094, IMG submission 188434) | Freshwater microbial communities from Columbia River, Oregon, United States - Colum_Law_RepB_8d | ecosystem: Environmental > Aquatic > Freshwater > River | place: USA: Oregon | collected...
GCTTCCGAACACTGCGGTGATCACACCGGTCAGCCCATCAAAGCTCTTGCGAAAATCCACCGGCGTGGTGCAGAAGTAAATCGGCAGATGAGTCGGACAGGTCAGCATGACACGCCCTCCATCAGTGCATCGCTTTGATTCGCCACAGCACAAGGCAGAGCCGGCAGTCGGCCGACCGCGCTGATCACTCCGTCCAACGCGTTCGGTTCAGTGCATGGCACAAAGATGCAGACACCATTCGTCAGTCGGACTTCGATGCGAGCTGGCGTCGCCGGGACCGTGTCACCGCGCCCGGTTTGAACTGGGGTATTGGCTGAGGGCGTCGTCACGCCAGCAGTTGCCAGGGATCTTTCTGCCACACGAACTGGCAGGAAGGACTCGCGGCTCAGTGGACCAATCGATCCCAACGCGCCTTCTGCGGTGGCCGCACTCCTCTTCGTTCGCCGCCCACGCTGTCCACCGCCCAGTTTCTTTCGCCACACGTAAAACGCAGCGACCGACACGCCCTCCCAGACACAGAAATCACCCACGGTCAACTGGGAATCTGCGTATCGCCGCAACCGCTCCTCCCACTCCCGCCCCTTGACACCATCAATGGCTCTCCCCATGACACGCCCTCCACAGAATTCGGTTGATGACAAACCCAAACCGAATCAGTGTGAGGACCATGGCTACAATGGTTGTGGTGTACGGTTACTGAATTCCGCTGAATCCAATATCGGAAATCCCGGGCCCTGGAAAGCATGGAGCGAAATTGCCTCTCTGATCGGACCTGCAGACTCGGCGATCCAGCCGGACTATCGTGATGTTTTCTCCCTGGTCGGAAGATCGGGCGAATCCACTTCCGCCGCCGGCCTGAGAAACTGGAAAATATTCGACCTGAATCAGATCATCGATTCAAAGGTGCTCGCTGATATCAGCGAAGGTAACCGACTTTCCGAGGCCTATCACAACCTCGAACTCTCGGCGGCCGAAGACACCGACCTCGCCATACGGTACCTCCGTCTGCTGTCACTCAGAATCCTTCTTGCATCTCGAGAAGAGTCTGTTGCCTTGTATCAATTCACGCACATCAGACCGTCAGCAGTCCCGGGAACTCCGGTCCGCTTCGGTCTTTCCCGCTGGAACGACTTCACCATTGACGACTACGTGGCGCAATGCTTCAACGCCATCCTGCACCTTGTGTTGAGGGAGCATGGTGAAGCCGCCACATGGCGTAAGGCAGCAGCGCGACACCTGGCACTCCGAACCCATTTCGCCGATTTCTTCAGCCAGACACTCCTCCCGTCCCGAGAATTCACCGCAAAGTTCGCCCCTGTCATTGAGAACCGTATCCGCACCGCAGACGATCTCAAACTCCCTGACCGAGACACAGCTGAAATGCGCCGACTGCAACAACAGATCAGTAGGACAGAAATTGGCTGGAGCAGTCGTCTGGAAATTGTTTCACTGAATCGCGAGTTGATGTATCACATCCTTCCGGATGCACTCATTCCTGCCACACGAGTCCAGCGACGAATCGTTATCGAACATGACCAATGGACCCGTCTCTATTATTCCATCGGGCTGCTGATTGTCACCTTCGTGATTGGCTGGGGACTCGATATCAACCTGACCTCCATGCACCGATACTATCGAAGCCGACTGGGGCGAGCCTTTATTGTGACCCCTGACCCAAACAGTCCTCCTCTGCTGCAGAATCTCGACACCACCTCAAAAGGTGGCCCTTATCACCTCTTCGGTACCTGCGTCTCACGTTTTTCCATCACAAACTCCGGCAGCAGGCTCCGGGAAACGCTTGCCAGCGTGAATGAGTCCGCCGCCTGGGATGCACGCCAACAGGACACGTTTCTGATGTCGCGGGATTTTGTCGGATCAGAAGCCACAGGCGGATATCGGCGCACCAGCGATTATAACCAACTGACTATCGACCGCTGCGAGAAACTGGACCTGCACAATGTCATCGCGCTGTCAGGTGCAGCTGTCAGCCCGGCACAAAACAGTAACCCACTGCTTGCCTTTCTCATGTTCGCACTCAATCTGAGACTCGGGCAATGGATGCCGAATCCTATGCTGGACCGGCCATGGACCCGCCCACGGTTTTTGTACATGCTGGGCACCACTCTGCGAAGTAAGCTGGTAGACGAACTGGGACTGTCACGACAACCACAACAGCGACCTTACGTCTTCATCAGTGATGGCGGTCACGTCGAAAACCTCGGATTGCTGCAGTTGCTGCGAAGACGCTGCCGTTTGATTGTTGCTGTCGACGCAGGACATGATCCGCAACACGAATTTGTCGATGTTGCAAACGCACTGCGACTCGCCCGTATTTACCACGGAATCCGCTGCGTGGAACTCACGCCACACGGAACAAAGGATACCAGAGAGAAAGAATGGTCGCTGGAGAAACTGCGGTTGGAAAACACAGCCACACAGGATGCCACACTCCTGACCTCGGCACTTGAAGCCGCCGGTGGCGTCTCCCATCCGCTTCGCACGAAACACCATTTCTCCGCCGCGCGCATTCTCTACCCGCAGTCTTCGCCTGAAACAAATTCAGACAACACCGGGCTGCTGATCCTTGTAAAACCCTCTATGACCGGAGACGAATCGCCCGATCTTCTGCAGTACCAGAAATCATCTCCCTCCTTTCCACAGGAACCAACATCAGAACTCGTTTTTTCCCCTGCCCAGGTCGAATCCTATCGCAGCCTTGGATACCACATAGGCCTCGAACTCTGCGATCTGTTTCAGATTAAGCCCCTGCACGACAACCTTGAACCGGCAGCACAGCACAGCCCGGAACGCAACAGCACCACAGAATCCGTACACCAAAAAGAAGACCATAGTCACTACGGCGGTAGACTATCTGCGACAACAATCATCAGGGCCTTCGAAGCGAATTACTTTCCCGACCCCTTAAACGCTGAATCAGGCGTCAGCGGAAAAACCGCGACAATTGCTCGCTGTGGTCTGCTGAATGCCAATGGAACCCAGGCATCCGAAACAGGTCAGTTCCCGCAGTGCCCTTTATTCAACTCTGGACCAACCGAGGCAGAGATTGCAGAAAAGGAACAGTGGCGAAAAAAATAAAATCGCAGAGCTCCTGCTTTTTTTGATTACTCAGCACGCGGTACTTAACCGTTGCTTTTGCATCTTTTCCAACCGAAAACAGTTGCCTTAGTCCATAGATACTATCACTCCCTCTGTTCGCTGTCCCACATATCTTCAACCCGGACCACGAAATGGCTAAGCTACCGTCCATCATCGACCTTCGCGGGGATGCTGTTCAACTCGTCCGGCAGCTGGAACAGGCATCGCAGCGACTCCGTTCCACAACCGCCCGCCCAGTACGCGACCGCCAGCAAACGGAACGTCGTCGACGCCTGCTCGCGAACCAGACCGCGGACAGTGCACTGGCCGATATTCAGATCGAACGCATCCTCGCCGGAAACGACCTGACCGACATCAACTATCTTGCAATCGGCCTGCAGCGTGCCCGCTCAGTCGGTAGGATCCTGCTGCGCCAAAACGCACGGCCTTCAGGATTCGCTACAGGATTCCTGATCGCTCCAAACATCATGATAACCAACCACCATGTCTTTTCGGACGCTGAAACCGTCCGCGACAGTTTGCTGCAGATGAACTACGAACGTGATGCGACCGGTCAGGAACTGACTCCGGTGGAATTCCGCTTCGACCTGTCTGTCTCTCCAATCATTCATAAACCACTTGATTTTGCCATCGCAGCCGTCCAACCGATGTCTGTTGATGGACAGCCCCTGTTGCAGTTCAGCTGGCTGCCTCTGAGCCCGGAACCCGGCAAGGCATTCGTTGGGGAATACCTGACAATTATTCAGCACCCTGGTGGCGAACGAAAGCAAATCTGCGTTCGTGAAAATAAACTTCTGAAATACTCTGAACACGAACCATGGGTCTGGTACCAGACCGATACCGTGGGCGGCTCCTCCGGATCCCCGGTGTTCAATAACACGTGGGATGTTGTCGCCCTGCACCACCAGGCAATTCCCAAACTGGATGATAAGGGACGAGTTCTGGCAAAGAATGGTCGACCGTGGGTCACCGCCATGGGCCCTGACGCCATCCATTGGCTGGCCAACGAAGGCATTCGAATCAGCAGGATTCTTGCATATCTTAAACAACGTCATGCCGGTAGTTCGCTTGCCAAAGCTGTCCTCGATACTTCCTCTATGCCTGCCTCACAATCAACCATAGCTATTTCACCACACGAAACCCGATCCAGCAACTCCAACGGAGTCACTGTAACGCACCATCCGGATGGCCGATCAACGATCCTGCTACCTCTGCAGTTTGATGTACGCCTCAATTCCGACCTGCTTACTGGATACACCGCACCAAACCACCGGGCGACATCGAGTGCTTCCGTTGCCACAGATACATCTGCCGTTCCACACTCAGCCAACACGCCTCAAGCCCTTGACAGTTCGCTTGAGTCAATTTCGATTGACACATCCAACTACGCCGAGCGAAATGGATACCAGCCGAACTTTCTTGGTGCATCCGTCCGAGTACCACTCCCACGGGTCACCGGAACCAAATTCGGAAGGCCAATGAAATTGAAGGACGGGACAACTGAGCTACGCTACTGGAACTACAGCGTCGTAATGAACCAGGACCGAAAACTGGCCTTTTTCTCGGCGGCCAACATTCGGCCCGCAGAGAGACGCGGTACACGTAATACAGGTGGTTTCATCAATGACAAACGAGTCACGGAGGTCGACAGGGGCGGACAACTTGGCGAAGGCTTTTATGGCAGGCAATCTACCTTCGAGTCCGATCATCGTGCTTTTAATCCATTTGACCGCGGGCACCTTACACGCCGTGAAGATCTTCAATGGGGCACTACCGAGGCCGAAGCAAAACGCAGCGGTGATGACTCTTTCCACTTCACCAACTGTGCTCCGCAGCACTACGCGTTTAATCAGGTCAACGAGATTAATGGTCTCTGGAATCGTCTTGAGACGATGGCCGTGCGCGACCTCACACAGTCCCCCAATCTGTGCATCATCAACGGACCAGTGTTCAATGCTCCACTCAGCGCGATAGAAGATGATCAGATAAAGGGACTCAGACTCAACGGCCCACGCAAGCCAGATCCAGTCTTTGGTGGCGTGGCAATTCCCCGAATGTATTACAAACTTATCGCTTGGTCTGAGGACAAGAAATTGCGCTGCCGTGCCTTTGTTGTAACCCAGGAACTGCTGCTGGCCAACGACGAACGGATACGAGAACACGAGGAGGCCCGACTGACTCCTGAGGAAATCGCTCTGTACGAAATTTCGGTACCGGCATTGGAAAAATTGACCGGACTGAAATTCGGGCTGCCAAAATCTGCCACGCCCGCACTCAAACAGACAGAGTCAACAGAAGACACATTCACAGAAAGCAAGGTGATTCGCATCCACGATGAAGGTGACCTGTGAGGGTCGCACTTTTCCCCACTTATTTACGGCTCTTCTGGGATTTTCGTTTCTGATTTTAACGGGTTACAGGCTGAGTTCTCCGCAGTAAAAGAGTATTCGGATTCGGTAGTGTGCAAAGAGATGAAGCTGCCTGCTGCCGACTTGATCGATTGAATCCGGCTGATGATTCTCTCGGCTGGTTCAGTGCCGATTGAAAAAGAAAAAAATGTCAGGATTCCGTCGAGCGACGCTTCAGCATCCGTGCGACTTTCCTGATGGTTTCGAGACTGCTGCCGACCAAATGCCGGCAATCTTCAACCCGAGTTCATTGCAACTTTGGCATTCATTTGTAACACTGTCCCTGACTCGAGCCAACGCTGCAGCACCAATACACGTACGCGTTCGACCAGGGGTTATCGAATCCTGCATTGTAGAAGGTGTTACAGATGAAACGAATCCTGATCTGCCTTGACGGCACTTGGAACGAAGCAGACGACACAGCGACACCACACGACACCAATGTGATTCGCCTGTTCCGCAGTGCGGAACACTTCAAGTCGCCCAACCAACAGGCCTTGTACTTTCAGGGGGTCGGCTCAAAGCTGTTCGAAAAGCTCCGCGGTGGTATTCTGGGCTACGGACTGTTTGATCAGGTGAAGGAGGCCTACCAGGCCATCGTTAACAATTACCAGCCTGGCGATCGTATCATCGTGGCTGGCTTCAGTCGCGGTGCCTTTTCCGCGCGGTGCCTCGCATCCTTCATCGCCACCTGCGGGATTCTCAGGAATCATGCGATTGATGTTGCAGATTTCCGCGACGACAGATCCATCGACGAACTCTGGGATCTTTATGCTCAGCGATCCACAGAACTGCAGAAACTGCGGCAATTCAGCAGTGAAAACTGTCACCCGCCAAACCAGCCCCTCGTCGAAGCCGTCGCTGTCTGGGACACCGTCGGTGCACTGGGAATCCCGTGGGGCATCTTCGAACAAAACGCCGCCGTGGAACTGCTCAGCAGAATCAATGCAAGGAAATACAACTTCCTTGACCCAGAACTGCCGCAATCAATCCCCCGCGCCTATCATGCGGTAGCGCTGGATGAGCAGCGAGTCCCATTCAAACCCACCCTGTTCGCTGGACCTCGACTCAACAACGGCGAAATCCTGCAGGTGTGGTTCGCCGGAGCCCATTCGAATGTTGGTGGTGGCTTCGCCGACACAGGGCTGTCCGACATCGCTCTCGACTGGATGGTCCGGCAACTCAGCAGTAACCACGGCCTGAACCTGCAGTCTGTTCAACTGGATCCTGCCGGCGTCTGGGATCCCATCGGCCAGACCGATATGGACAAGAAAGCGGCCAAAGTCGACCAGCAGAAACTGCACTTGCTCAGCCCACGGCAGGTTCCCGCCAATGCTCTGCTGCATCCATCAGCGGATCGTCGACAACGGGGCGAACCCGGACGCTCCGCCATTCCCTCCACGGCCCGTTTTGAAGGTCCGTATGCGGTAGCGCCGAACTGACCATCAAATTCGTTGGCGACAAATCACAACGCAGAGATCCGCAGGAAATGCATGTGGACGATTCTGAAGACCTGCGTCAACTCCGCTTCAGAACAGTAGAACAGTCCGAGCCAACCTACCCTGCAAAACCGTGAAACAACACTCCCGGAAGTGTCTGAATTGAAACGGATCTCCGTGGCAAGAGTTCCTGCTTCGGAGGTGTCCCCGAGTTGCCCACCTTGTCACTTCTTTCATCGTCCGCCCCCCTCCCAAACAACGTATCGATTCGGCGACATGAAACCGGAGGGAACAGCCCGCTGGTTGCGTATAGAGTCAGCATCCACGAGGTCATCAGCATCAGTACCCATGTGTGATCCAGTAATTCCCAGGGACACAGCGCACACGTTCGTGTCCACAGATTCAGTCAAATGAGGTTGCCTTCAGTTCTTCTGCTGCTCGGCCGCATGTTGGCTCGGCTCTGCCGGGATTTTCCCGGCTGATTTTCCCTGAGTTCCAGGCTGAGGTTTCCGCAGTCAAAGAGAATCCGATTTCGATAGTGCTCAATGACACAAGAGCTTCCTGCTGCAGTCTTCATCAATTGAATCCGGTGCAAACAGATTGAGTACGTGGTCAGTGACATGGGCAGAGACCACCTCGACGGGATTCAGGAACTCGTGCCGAACGCCATCTACGTGCCTGATGGTTTCCATGTGATCAGGAACTTCAATGAGGCGTTGGATAAGACCCGTCGTGAGTAGACGCGTGAACTGCGAACCTCCGGTCGAGCCGGTGCTCCGGAAGGCTCGCTGGTGCCTTCTGAAACGACCAGAGAATCTGACCGATCGTCAAACGACGTAGTTTCGGAAAATTCTTAAGCACAACCTGAAGATAGTGCGAGCATGGCTGTCACGGGAAGACTTCCAGCGATTCTGGGAATACAGCTCTCCGGCCTCGGCAGGCAAGCTCCTCGACTAATCGCCAGATCGCGCTATGCGTACGCAGCTGCAGCCGTTGATGTCGGTGGCCGAGATTCTGCGACTTCACAAGCCGCTTTTGCTGAACTGGTTCCGAGCCCGTGGGGAGTTTTCACGGGCTGTTTGAAGGGTCTGAATGGCAAGGCGAAATTGACGATGGAAAAAGCAAACGGATTTAAGTTCTTCAATGTGGCGGATGTCGCACTCCTGCATACACTTTAAAAACGCCGCCTCCACCAGCCACCCACAGATTCGGGTAAAGAACCTTTTTGTCAACTGCCCGCATCACCCCAACGCTGTTGGATCCAGCGGGCACTCCACACTTAAAAGTCTTTCGCCTGTTGCAGGTTTTCTGTCGCCGTCTGCCCCTCCGGTGTGACAGCACTGGTCAACGGAATCTGCAGTGCAGGATGATCAAATGGTGCCTCCCGTCGCGCTACCCGCGGATCCGTCAGCGCTTCCAGAAATTGCACGACATCCGCATACTGACTGGTTGGTATTGCCGTCTCACGCACACCCGTCTCAGGGTCCGCTTTCAACGCCGGATGCAGGTCTGCATTCTCACGCCCCAGCTCATTGTACGGAGCTGCGTAATGCTCGAGAACGTCGTGAAGGTTCGCAAATTTCTGAGACTGTTTGTCACCCCTGAACGCCGCATGAAAATACGGACCCGTCAGCGCGATGTTGCGCAGTCCCGGAGTCCGAAAGGCTCCCTGCACCACAGACCACCGATCCGCTCGACGCCGCGCCAGCGAAAATGGCAGCCCGGTTGCTCGTGTCAACAATGGCAGCGGCAACCCCTGCCCAAAAGTCCCCGCTACACTCTGCAGGGCGTCTGACTCGCTCCGCAAATCCAACTCCACCTCTCCACCAACGCCCGGATCAAATCGCACACAGAGCCGCTGATCTGCCGATAATCCGGACTGCAGACTGGCCGGACGATCACTGGTCACTCCGATGTTGTAATAGCCGGAATCGTAAAATCGGGCCGCCCGGTCAGGCCAGAAGAGCATCCGCTCAATTCGCTCGTCACGCCCCGCCCCGCCACCACCCAGAAACACCAGAAACTGATTCTCCAGCCCCGCGTCATTCAATGGATCCAGTGGATCCTCAAATTCCAGCACCGGACCAAAGACTGTGGCCCGCGTTCCACCCGCAAACTCAGGCCCCCGATGACAGTCCGCACACGCATGATCCTGAATTGCCCGGAAACCCGCCAGTATCGACTTCGCTCGCAATGCCTGCTCGGAAGACTTCCCGGCTGTCACCGACTCACCCGCTCGCCGCAACCTCATCAGATCGTCGAATTCACTCTGATCCGACACCAGCTGCTGCTGGTAGGCCATCACCGCCACACCCCAGAACAGTGAAAAATTCGCCTCCATCTGCTGCAGCCGCAACGCGTGGCCCGTCAATGCGTCACGCTCCGCGACTGCCGGTACCTGCCCACCACACCACCACTCGTCACAAAACACCCGCTTGATCAATTGCCGATAAGTCATGATCACTCGGCCGTCCCGCACAAGTCGGCCCAGATGCGAATCGGTTTCCGCCACCTGCTGATGCGACAACGGAACACGGTCCAGCAGCTTTCGCGCCACATGATGGTACTGTCGCCCAAACCACGACATCTCAGACGCCGACAGCAATGGCGCTGTCGACTGCGATGCCAGCGCTGCGTCCGGCAAACGCACCAGTACCCGACACCAGCGACCATCGCGAACCACCCACTTCCCATACCCGTCCGGCCCCGCCTCATCCCCCAGATGGTCATAACCATTAAACACACTGTCTGCACGCCCGTCATGAAACAACCGATCACTGAAGACCGCGTTGATCACCGACGGAGCATTCCGAGGCAGCTCGCGCCGCCGCTGAAATGTCGCCGGTAACAACTGGTCACAGGCGGATTTCACAACGCTGGCCTGCTGCAATTCAGGCTGTAACTGCGCTTCCTGCGGTGCCAATGCCCGCCCCAGACCCGTAACGCCCAGCAACTGATCAGAACTTAATCCCGGCCAGCGTCCCTGCAGCTCAGACACACTTGTCCCCGGCGAAAAACTGACGGCGGCATACTCCGCTGCCGCTGCGGCATCCACTGTCCGCACTGCACCGCTGTAGAGCAGGGCATCCAGAACAAGTTGCAGCCGAGTCAGTATCTCGACCGCAAATCCCTCAGCACCCGCCTCAGCAACACCAACACCAACACCAACACCAGCACCGGACACAGCAGACAACAGCCCCTGCCACCCCACACGCACGTCCTCCGGGGCACCATCCACCAACTGCAGCAGCTGCAGACGTTCACGAACCTGCTGAACCGGAAAGGGTCCACCAGCCTGAGCGGCCATTGTCAGCTTTCGCAGACCCTGCACAGCCAGCACATTCAACTGACCGGAAAAATTCACCATCCCACCCCAGCGGTTCTCGTAAACCCGCAGAATCTGGTCCGCACGCAGCTCACATGATGGCTCCAGCCCGGTCCCCGCAAATTCCCCGCCGCCCGGCAACGCCACCGCCAGCCGCAACGGCATGCCGAAGGAAATCGGCCGAGCATCGGCGCCGGCCCGAAAATGACACGAGGCACAGGCCGTCTGACCATCACTGCCCACCTGCTGATCCCAGAAAAAAGCCTTGCCCAGAGCAACGAGGAGCTGCGGATCCCGCACCAACCGACGCAGATCCGAAACAATCACCTGCGCTCGTTCATCCCGCATCCGCTGCTGACGCTGCGTTGTCAGCACCGGCTGCCGCGCCAGCATCTCCGCACGCAACTCTGCAGACAACTTCTGCACATCCCCGAAACTGGTCTCCACGTTTTGCAGCCTCTGACGCTCACAACCCTCCGACTTCATCCCGGCATGGGGAATCAACAGCCACGGCTTCCGCTGGGGTGACGGCGGAGTCTCAGAGTGACGAAGGTCGTCCAGAGCCTTCACGGCCGGTTCGTCCAGCCCCGCAACTGCCGACAGCGGCAGACACAACAGCAACACACAGGCAGTCAGAATGCAGCGTTCCATGGCGTTCACGTCTTTATCAGAAATCCGCAAAACACGGTCGATCCGAAACACCGGGTTTGGCCAGGCCAATTTCACGGCTCAGGCTTCGGGAACGGGCAGACGACCGTAACGCTGACGACTGCTGCTGCCACACATGCGAATCACACCCGCGAGGGCCTGTTCAAACGGAAGCCCCGCGGGAAACGTACACCAGCGGTTCGTACTGTCATTGCCGAAGGTAAACAAAGCTGCATGCTGCGAACGATCCTGATCCCGCACCGGATCCGGGTCAACATACCCGAATCCGCGCCGAATCGACTCCACAACCTCAGCTCCACCCGTCAGAAATGTCCACGATGCCAGCCCCTGCGGCGGCGACAACTCAGACTCCGCCTGGAAGTTGCGGGCATACTGCCGCAGTCGCTGCGGAGTATCCGTCAGGGGGTCAAGCGTCACCGAAACCAGACACACGCGATCACCAAATTCGGCCGCCAGCGGAGCCCTCAGCTTATGAAACAAACCGCTGGTGACCGGACAGATTCCGTTGCACTGAGTATACATGAAGCTGACCAGCGTGATCCGATCACGAATCAGATCCGATACCAGTCGCACAACACGGCCACTCTGCGTCACACAGGCCACATCCGGCAACTGAT
>Ga0255094_1001200_pt1 | contig 11570 bp, 7 predicted proteins | sample Colum_Law_RepB_8_2_FD_188434 | JGI IMG/M metagenome (GOLD analysis project Ga0255094, IMG submission 188434) | Freshwater microbial communities from Columbia River, Oregon, United States - Colum_Law_RepB_8d | ecosystem: Environmental > Aquatic > Freshwater > River | place: USA: Oregon | collected...
GCCGATCACCCCTTTGGGAGGGCGAAGCTCCCGCTGAGCCGATCACCCCTTGGGAGGGCGAAGCTCCTGCTGAGCCGATCACCCCTTGGGAGAGCGAAGCTCCTGCTGAGCCGATCACCCCTTGGGAGGGCGAAGCTCCTGCTGAGCCGAACACCCCTTGGGAGGGCGAAGCTCCTGCTGAGCCGAAACACCTGCCACGCCACTGGATCACACGGCTCGGCGGGAGCCTCGCCCTCCCGAGATTACGATCACACGGCTCGGCAGGAGCCTCGCCCTCCCGAGATATGATCCCTCGGCTCGGCGGGAGCCTCGCCCTCCCGGAATTACGATCCCTCGGCTCGGCGGGAGCCTCGCCCTCCCGGAATACGATCCCTCGGCTCGGCGGGAGCCTCGCCCTCCCAAGGTCGCCACACGCAAACAGCGCGACCGTCAACCTGTCGTTTTTCCGTGTCTTTCCGTGGTGAAATAAACCCACCCAAACGCCACAAGAACGCCCGTGGGTTTCCACCCTCGGCTCGGCAGGAACCGCGCCCTCCATTTTACGTTGAGTCTTTTCAGCGACGGCTGACCGCCACGGTGAAAATTCCCTGCGACCGAGCCTGCTTGCACAGCATTCGCTCGATCTTGCCGCGTTTCCTGCTATTCTCCGCAGGCTCGCTGGATCCTGCTTGCAGCCAACTTCGTCCGCAGACAACAGAAAAGCATTTTTGTGAGTGCCAGTTTTTCCGCTGATACAGCCAATCAGGTGCGGTTTCTACGTGAACAGACTCAGCAGGCTGTTTCGCAGGTGGTGGTGGGGCTTGAGGCCGTCACTGACCAGTTGCTGATGGCACTGCTGGCCGGAGGTCACGTGCTGCTGGAGGGTGTGCCGGGCACGGCCAAAACCACGCTCTGCCGCACCTTTTCCAGCGTACTGGGGCTGCATTTCGAACGCATTCAGTTTACTCCGGACCTGCTGCCTTCTGACGTCACGGGTACTCAGGTGCTGGATCGCAACACCAGCGAGTTTGTGCTGCGTAAAGGCCCCGTCTTCTGTCAGCTGCTGCTGGCGGACGAGCTGAACCGTGCCCCCGCAAGAACGCAGTCAGCCCTGCTGGAGGCGATGCAGGAGCGGCAAACGACCATTGAAGGCAAAACGCTGCCGCTGCCGGACCCCTTCATGGTGCTGGCCACGCAGAATCCGATCGAACAGGAGGGAGTGTACCGCCTGCCTGAAGCACAGCTTGACCGTTTTCTGTTTCGGGTCAATGTGGGCTATCCTGAACGAGACCAGGAAGTGGCGATGCTGGATCTGCACAGTCGGCCGACCGTGCGTCCGGCTCCGGTGGCAACAGCGGACCAGATTCTGTCGATCCGTGCGGCACTTGATACCGTTTACGCAACTCGCGAATTGCAGGAGTACGTGGTGGATCTGGTGCGACAAAGTCGCCGGCATGCGGATCTGGCACTGGGAGCCAGCCCGCGTGCTGCGATCAGTCTGCTCAAGGCGGCTCGTGCCCAGGCACTGCTGCAGGGGCGGGGCTTTATGACGCATGCCGATGTGCAGGAAGTCTGCCTGCCGGTGCTCAGCCATCGACTGATTCTGCGTCCCGAGGCAGAGCTTGACGGGCGGCGCATTGAAGCGGTGATCCAGCAGGTCATACGCAGCGTCCCGGTTGTGCAGGATCGGCTGCGATGACTTCGCTTGGCCGGGCCGTGCTGCTGATTGCAGTCAGTGGTCTGTTTGCCGGACTGATCCGAGGTCAGGCCGCTGCTGCGGCTTTGTCCCTGGCGACTCTGTTCTGGCTGATGCTGGAGTGGGTCTGGTTTCAGTGGCGGCTGCGTTTTCAGATTCCCCGCCTGACATTCCAGCGGGTGGTGAACGACCGGGAAGACTCCGAGGGCACCCTGCAGGCCGGGCGGCTGCTGCGAGCGCAGGTCGTGATTGGTACCGGTGGCACGTGGTGTCATGGTCCATTTCACATTGAGGATGTCCTTCCGGAAAATGTGGACGTGGAACAGTCAGAGCATCAGACCTGCTGCGGTACCGGCTTTCGCACGGCCGTATTTTTCTGGACAGGTCGAGTCCGCGGGGCAGGGCAGTTGCGATTACCCGGCTTTCGCATTGTGGTGCAGGACCGACACGGTTTTTTTCGGTCTGAGTCGTTTGTTGAGTGCCGGCAGATTTTCCGCGTGTTGCCGGGATGGCTGGAGACCGGCGAGCATCGTCCGGTGATTAAACGCATCAATGCCATTCCTCGTCACGGCATTCATCGTCTGCAGCGAGCCGGGATGGGATCAGAACTGCTGGAGCTGCGGGATTACGTCAGCGGTGACCCGCCCAAATCGATTGCGTGGAAAGTTTCGGCTCGACGTGACCGTCTGATGACTCGCCAGTACGAATCGGAAGTTCCGATCCGGGTGCAGTTGTTTCTGGACGGTGGAATCAGCATGCGGGTGGGCGGTTTTGGCAGTCGTCTGCTGGATCAGGTCTGCTTTGTGGCCGCCTCGGTGGCGCGCAACGCAATTTCTGCGGGGGATTCCGCAGGCCTCGTGTGTTTTGACGAGCAGGGTCTGCGAGTGCTGGGTCAGCAGACTGGTGATCGTGGATTTCAGCAGTTGCTGCAGGCGATGGCGGACTTTGCTGTCAACCCGCGGCCTCAGACGGCTCGACTGACGCCGCAACTTGAGCAGGCGGCTCTGGCGGTCATGGGACAGCAGTTTCCCCACCTGCTGAATCCGCGAATCAATTATCTGCCGTGGAGTCTGTTTCCGGTATTGCCGTGGCGCAGGCGACGGCAGCGGCAGCGTGGTCAGTTGTCCTCGGCCCTCGCCCAGCATTACGGCATGACGGCCGAGCTTCAGATGCAGCTGCTGCTGGACGACGGGCTGCTGGCCACTTACAGCCAGCGTTTCCTGAATCAGTGTGGCATGGCGTGGCTGGCGCCTGTGGTCGCGGTGCGAGGCCGCGGGTTTCATGATGGTGTGGCCCGCATGGAGGCACTGTCGCAGGCGGTCCTGACGGCTGTATCACGGGCAAAGGATAATGAGGTTCTGGTAATCCTCGCGGACCTGCTGGAAAGCAGTCACGGGATCGCACATCTGATCCCGGCCCTGCGATTGGCGCGAGCCCGTCATCATCGCGTGGTCTGCGTCTGCCCAACTCCCACCTTTCGTCGCCCTGTGGGCAACACGCTGGAACTGACCGGCACAAGTGCCGAGGATCTGCTGATGGCTGCCGAACAAACGCGGACTCGCGGACTGGCCAGCGGACTGCATCGCGAGCTGCGGCGACTGGGAGTGGCGACGGCGTTTGCGGGGGAATCTTCAGCCATTCACACAGTGCTGTCCGAAATGGATCTGGCCAGGTCCGGGCGAGCGGGTGCAGGAGTCTCCCGATGACGACCGTGAATTCGCCGGTTGCTGACAGCCCGGATGACCAGCCTGTGGACCTGACGCCACTGCGTCTGGCTCCGACAGTCCAGTTGCTGCGGGGCCTGCTGGTGCAGTTGCTGGCGATGAGTACCACGGCACTGCTGATTTTCAGTCTGGTACCGCAGTTGCATGCTTCCATCCGCCTGCTGATCGCAGCGCTGGTGCTGCTGACACTCAGACATGTCGGTGGGTTGCTGGTACTGCTGTGTCTGCTGCTGCATCTGCTGCTGACGGAACCTCAGGTGCGAGGTCGGCTGGCAGCCGAAAACTCGCTGGCGTTCTGTCTGGGCTGTCTGGTGTTTCTGATGTTTTTATGGCGGCAGCGACCGCTGCTGCAGGAGGCCGGAGGCCGATCACTGGGTGCCGGTCTCAGGACGCTGAGTGGCGGTGATGGGGTGGCCAGGCAGGACGGCGAATCCGGGATGCAGAGCGTGGATGCATCTGACCGCCCGCCGGTGCAGCTCCGTGATCTGCTGAGCGGTGAATTCTGGTCTGCGAACGCCGAACGACTGCTGCAGTGGCAGACAGCAGCGATCCGCGGAGTCTTGCTGCTGCTGGCGGCTGCCGTCACCGGTTGTATCACCGTAGCCGTACTGCCTCGTGGTCGGGGACTGACCGGGCAGTTTCGTGAAGCGATTCAGGCGGAACCGGAGATGCAGTCGGCAGCACTGCTGATTACTGTGGTGATTGCCGTGATTGTGGTGGCGGCCGAACTGTCGCGCCGACGCATGTCCGGGGCAGAAGCTCGGCAACTGGCCCGATCGCAGCAACTGGAACTGTGGTATGACGATCTGTGGCAGATTGTGAAACGCCGCATTGCGGCGCGACGGAAACGCTTTGCCGGAAAACCGGGGCCCACGGAGGTCTCGACCAGGCCACCTGGTGCTGTCGCGGACGCAACCGGGCGGGAATTGCCCTGATTCCCGCGGATTAGGTTTGCTCAGCCAGCGACAAACCGTCACAATTTCCGATGAAAATGTCATGGAAGTCTGCCCGGCATTCCGGAAAACCCTGCGAATTTTCCCTGGATTTCAACCGTCTCAACGAATTGAGCGGCGTCGTGCTGCTGGCAGTCCCCTTGGTTCTGTGCGCAGCGACAGCAGCTTGTTCCTCTTGCCTCTGCAGGCCTCGCAGCATGAACGTTCTCTCCCCATTGGTTGCCCGGTTCCGCAGCGTGGCTGTTTTGCTGCTGGTGGTAATCACCAGCATGGCGGCATCCTCGCCAGCCGCTGCGCAGCAGCTCACTGGCCCGGATCTGTTTCCGCAATCCACGGCAATCTGTCTTGAGGTCACGGACCCACCAGCCCTGCTGGCGTCGCTGGTACAACATCCGCTGGTGGATCAGTTGCAGGGGATTGAGGGTATTCGCAAAGCGCTGTCCGGTCCGGAAATCCAGCCGCTGCTGACCGGCAGGAACTTTTTCCAGTTGCAGATGGGCATGCCGTGGCTTGAGGCACTGCAGGCGATTTCGGCGCAGGGGCTCTGGATCGCAGTGGACAGTCGGGATCAGTCCGCCGCGCTGCTGATTCACGGACGTGATGAACAGTTGATGCAGGATGTGCGGCTGAAACTGCTCGAGCTGACTCGCCTCACGCCGGGAGGCAATGGGAAACTGGACACGTACCGGGACATTCCCGTGTATCGGCTGCCGCAGGGCGGTGCTGCGGTGGTGGGCCAGTGGTTGCTGGTGGTGAATAAAAACGAAGCCGGCCGACGTCTGCTGGATCGACTGCTGGACCTGCAGTCTGCTGACGACCAGTCGTTGTCAGCCTTGCCGGCATGGCAGCAGGCCCGGGCTGCTCGACAACCGCAGTCCGCTGCGTGGCTCTGGGCCGGTATGCAGGCCATCCGTGAGACAGCCGGCCATCGTGCTGTATTCCGCAATCAGGCCGAAAACCCGTTGGTAGAGCTGCTGTTTGGGGGCCTGCAGACCGTACTGAACCGAACGGATTGGCTGCAGGCGGAACTGCAGGTTGCAGACAGCAGTCTGCGACTGGCGCTGACAGCACCGTTCAGTGCCGACTGGATGCCGGAAACTCGCCAGTGGTACTTTGGACCGGAGGCTGCCGGTCAGGTGCCGGCGGTTCCTCAGGTGGCCGGCCTGCTGGGCAGCGTTGGCATGTATCGCAACGTATCAGAAATGTGGCAGCGGGCGGGTGATCTGTTTGATGCAGACATCAATGACAGGATGGCGGAAGCAGAAAGCAATCTGGGAACGATTTTTGGCGGTCGTGATTTCGGTGACGAGGTGCTGGGCGCCTTTGGCCCGCAGCTGCTGCTTGTGGCTGCTCGGCAGGATTTCTCGTCTGTGCAGACGGTCCCGGCAATTCGCCTGCCGGCCTTCGCCGTGGTGCTGCAGCTGAAGGATGCGGAAACGATGCGTCCGGAGCTGCGACGTGCCTTTCAAAGTGCGATTGGCTTTTTCAACATTACGGGCATTCAGGAGGGTCGGCCTCAACTGGACATGGATATGCAGAAATCAGCGGATACAGAGCTGATCATTTCCCGTTATCTGCCGCCCAGAAAGCCAGGCACCGGGGAAGCTCCGCCGGTGCCCCTGATTTACAATTTCTCGCCCACCGCAGCATTCCGGAAAGATCAGTTTGTGCTGGCATCGACAGAACAGTTGGCGGCCGAAATTCTGCAAGCCCCGCGGCAGGCCCCGGTTGCAGCCAATATGGCCATGCATGCGCAGGCAGACATCGCCGGTCAACTGGTGGCTGACAATCAGCAGTCCCTGGTTTCGCAGAACATGCTGACCAAAGGACAGACTCGCGAAGAGGCTGAAGCGGAAGTGGCCGTGCTGCAGCAACTGATCAGCCTGATGCGGGGAATGACATTTCAGCTCCGCCCGGATCCTGCAGCGAAGCAACTGCAGCTTGAGCTTGATCTTCAGCTGACACCCGCGTCGCAGCCGAACGGCGTGACGGAGGAGTCAGGTCGTGGCAACTGAACTGACCGCGCCAGAGCTGTGGCAGCCCTTCGAGCCGGGAGTTGACGGCCAGTGGGATCTGGTGGCGGCCGCGCACCTGTTTCGGCGGGCCGGATTCGGAGCAACTCGACAGCAGTTGGAAGTGGCTGTGCGAAAATCGCCGTTGCAGGTGATTGATGAATTGCTGGACGGGCAGGAGCCTCCCGAGTATCGCTCGGAAATGCAGACGCTGGCGACTGCCGCCATTTCCGGTGGCAGCGTCGCCCCCCTGTCAGCGTGGTGGGTCTATCGAATTCTCAGCACCCCGCTGCAATTGCTCGAAAAGACAGTGGTGTTCTGGCATGGTCACTTCGCCACTGGTGCTGACAAGGTCACGGATCCGCAGCTGATGCTGACTCAGAATCAGGTGCTGCGGCGACTGGCGTTCGCAGATTTTCACGAGCTGGTACAGCAGATCTCGAAGGATCCCGCGATGCTGCTGTATCTGGATTCGGCATCGAACCGCAAGGCTCATCCGAACGAGAATTTTGCTCGTGAACTGATGGAGCTGTTTTGTCTGGGTGAGGGTCAGTACACAGAGCAGGACATTCGTGAACTGGCGCGCTGTTTCACAGGCTGGGAAGTCCGTCGCGGCGAATTTCGCTTCAATCGATTTCAGCACGACACCGGTCAGCGGTCATTTCTGGGTGCCACTGGTGTGCTCAGCGGCGAGGAAGCGGTGCAGGTGGTGCTGCGGCAGCCTCAGACGGCCGAATTCATCGTCGGCAAACTGCTGCGTTACTTCCTGATGGACGAACCTGCGGGGCAGGCCGAGCTGGTGGCACCGCTGGCGCAGCAGTTTCGTGACGGTGGCCTGCAGATTCGTCCGCTGCTGCGAACCATGCTTGGCAGTCGTCTGTTCTTTTCCCGTCAGTGTGTGGGGCGAAAACTGAAATCTCCGGTTGAGCTGACCCTGGGGCTGCTGCGATGTCTGGAGGGCAGCACCAACGCGGTGGAACTGGCACAGGCGCTGCAGCAACTGGGACAGGGCCTGCTGTATCCTCCCAGTGTCAAAGGCTGGGATGGAGGACGCACGTGGATCAACTCGTCGACACTGCTGGGACGCAGCAACCTGATGCGGCGACTGATCACCTCCGAGACGACTCGATTCGGCCGTCTGTCCCTGCGCGACTTTCTGTCAGCTCGCGGGCTGCAGAAGCCTGAAGACATGCTGTCCGAGCTGCAGTTGCTGCTGTTTGCGGTACCGATTCCCGTAACAGCTCGCGAAAGTATTGTCGCGCTGATGAAATCGGGGTCGGATGCGGCTGTGGCAGAAGGTCTGCATGCCTTGTGTACGTTGCCGGAATTTCAGTTGTGCTGAAGCGGGAGACTGAGTGATGCGGCTGGATCGTCGTGGATTTCTGCAGCAGGTGGCAACCGGATCAGCGGTGCTCAGTTTCGGTGGTCTTGTGCCACTGCCATTGCTGGCCTCCGCCGAAAAGACTCGCGCTGAGCGAATTCTGGTGGTCATTGAGCTGCAGGGTGGCAACGACGGGTTGAATACTGTGATCCCGGTGGCTGATCCGCTGTATCGCAGACGGCGACCGACGCTGGCGATTCCGCAGCCGGACGTGCTGCCAGTGGCGGATGGCATGGGCTTTCATCCGGCGCTCCGGGGTTTCGCGGACCTGCTGGAAGCCGGGCAGCTGGCAGTGGTGCAGCAGGTTGGCTATCCGCAGCCAAACAGGTCTCATTTTGAATCCATGGATATCTGGCACACCTGTCTGCGGAAGGACCAGCAGCGGCCTGACGGCTGGCTGGGTCGCTGGGCCGAACGTTTGCAGGGAGTGGGGGGTGATGCGGCGGCGCTGCACCTGGGACCGGAGAAACTGCCGTTTGCACTGATGTCACGAAGTGTGCGAGTGCCATCGGTGCGATCGCTGGAAGAATTTCGCCTGCGTGGTGCGGAGGACCAGACGTTTCGTGAGGCGGTGCAGAGTCTGGCTGAGGCGAAACGTGCTGAACCGGATGATCTGCTGAATTTTGTTGCCAGCAGCACCGCCTCAGCGCTCACAGCCAGCGAAAGGCTGGCGACTGCAGCCAAAGTCGCCGCCACTGATGTTGTGTGGCCGCAAAGTGGTCTGGCCGAGCGATTGCGGACGGTGTCTCAGTTGATTCGCTCCGGGCTGCAGACTTCTGTGTACTACGTCACACTCGGTGGCTTTGACACGCATGCACAGCAGCCGGATGCTCATCGGGGCCTGCTGCGGCAACTGTCAGAAGCGGTACAGGCACTGCTGAGCGAGCTGCGGGGCAGCGGAGACCTGCAGCGGACAACCGTCATGGCCTTCAGCGAGTTTGGTCGGCGAGTGGAAGAAAATGCCAGCGAGGGTACGGATCACGGCACAGCCGGGCCGATGTTTCTGGCCGGTGGTTCGGTGCGGGCAGGACTGCATGGGAAGCGACCGGACCTGACAAACCTGCAGGATGGCGATCTGCAGTTTTCCACCGATTTTAGGGAAGTTTACGCTGCACTCCTGGAACGCTGGCTGAAAGTTGATTCAGCCGAGATTCTGCACCAGCGATTTTCGCCTCCTGACCTTTTCACTGTCTGACCGGTCTTCATCGTGCCTCTTTCCTCCTTCATGCTGGCGTGGGCACAGCTGACTCACCAGCGAGTCAAGCTGGTGGTGGCCACTGCCGGCGTGGTGGTGGCTGTGATGCTGATGCTGGTGCAGCTGGGCATTCGTGAAGGTGCCATGGACAACAGTGTCGCGATCGCGCGGCGCATCACGGCGGATCTGGTACTGGTCAGTCCGCGAACCAAGACCATCTTTGCATCCGCCACATTTCCCCGCGTGCTGCTGTATCGCCTTGGAGCGATAGCCGGAGTTCAGAGCACGGGTGAGATGTACATGGCGCAGGGGCGATTCCGCAACCCGTGGGATAAGCTGGAATTCCCGGTCAGTATTTACGGCATTGATCCGCGGGAACCCATGATGGATCTGCCGGGAATGGATCCGTATGCGGCCGAGCTGCAGTTGCAGGACCGCATCCTGTTTGATGGACTCAGTCGCAAGAACTACGGGCCTGTGCTGGGGTTTCTGCAGCGTGAGGGTCAGCTGGATGTGGAAATCAATCTGCGAAAAATGCGGATCATCGGAGCCATCAATGTGGGGATCTCCATCAACACCGACGGAAATCTGTACATGGCGCCGGCCAACTTTCTGCGGCTGTTTCCAGAGCGTCAGCCGGGGTCCGTCGACGTCGGACTGATCCGGTTGAAACCGGGTGCTGACGCAGAACGGGTGCGGCAGGCCCTGAAACCGCTGGTCAACAATGAAGCTCGCGTGCTGACAAAGGACGAACTGGTACAGATGGAGATTGCGTTCATTCGCGAAAATGCTCCAATCGACTTCATTTTCGGCATGGGTGCGGCTGTCGGATTCTTCGTGGGCTTCGTCGTGGTCTATCAGATTCTGTACACCGAGGTGACCAACCATCTGCCGCAGTATGCCACCCTGAAAGCCATGGGGTTTTCGGACAGGTATCTGCTGCGAGTGGTTTTCAGTCAGGCGATGATGCTGTCGTTGCTGGGATATTTTCCCGGCTTCTTTATGGCGATTGGCCTGTATCGAGTGGCCACGCGAGCCATTCAGATGCAGTTTTACATGACGACAGAGCGTGCTTTGCTGGTGTTTGTACTGACAGTGGTGATGTGCTGCATGAGTGCCGCAATGGCCATCAGAAGACTACGCACCGCAGACCCGGCCGAAGTCTTCTGAATCGCCAACTTGCGGCAAAGTACGGCAGCATTCGCCCTGTGAACAGTGTTTTCCGCGCCCATTTCTCACTGCCCACTGCCCACTGCCCACTGAACACTGCCCACTGCCCACTGCCCACTGAACACTGAACACTGAACACTGAACACTGAACACTGAACACTGAACACTGAACACTGAGAACTGAGAACTGAGAACTGAGAACTGAGAACTGAGAACTGAGAACTGAGAACTGAGAACTGAGAACTGAGAACTGAGAACTGAGAACTGAGAACCGACCTCAGTTCCGAATCGCCCACAGATGCCCGAACGTCCGCAGGTAAATGGTACCACCGGAAATTGCCGGTGACGCCGACTGGTCTTCACCCAGTTCGTTCACAGCCAGCACTTTGAATTCGCGACCTGCCTGCACCACGGTAATTCGGCCATCGCGAGCTGTCAGGTAAAGTTTGCCGTCAGCGTAGACCGGTGATGCACGATGGAATACACTTCCTTCCCCGTGTCGGCTTCCAGCACCGTCAGATTTCCATTCTCCATGCACAGGTACACCAGTCCGTCCAGAATCAGCGGTGAAGGCACATCCGGCGTCCGTTTCCAGTCCCAGATCCGGTGTTTGGCAGAGTTGGTGATATCGCCACTGCCACCGGCACGAATCGCCAGCAGCGGATGCTGCTTGGCTGACGGGGCAATGATCAGGCCAGGAGCAGTAGCCGGGGATGCCACAAAACGCAGTGTTCGGTCGTAGGGCAGCACCGTATCGTCACGGCGATTCAGACCGCCACAGCGCCAGACTTCGTGACCATCCTGCAGGTCATGAGCAATGATGAAGTCAGCACCGTGACTGAGCAGCAGCGTTGTTTTGTCATCCCGATACAGCACCGGCGACGCATACGAATGCTCGTTTTCGGCCTCAGCATCGCTGGGACGATCCACTTTCCAGACTTCTGCCCCGGTTTTGCCATCCAGTGCCACCACGACAGCTTCCCGAGTCTGCGGATTGCCCTCGCCGTGTATCAGTTGCAGATACAGTCGCCCCTGTTCCAGCACCGGTGTGGAGCTCATCCCGAACTGAATCTGAAAACGACCGTAACGGTCCTGCAGGTTGAATTTCCAGACCTGCTCGCCCTTCACGGTATAGCAGGCCAGTGTGCCATCGCCCATGAAGGTCCAGACGTGCTGGCCATCAGTCACGGGTGAAGGAGACGCGGAATTTCCCTCGTCACCGCGTGAGTTCTGATTGCCTTTGGCCACCACCTGCTGCCATTGCTGCTTTCCGTTCGTATCAATGCAAAGCAGCAGCAGTTCACCGGCTTCATTCACGGATGTCAGAAAAATCTGATTTCCCCAGACCACCGGAGTCGCTCCGGCAGGCCCCGGCAGGGCCAGTTTCCACGCCACGTTTTTGTCAGGCCCCCATTCCGCCGGCACATTCTTTTCGGCACTGATGCCATTCCCCGCAGGGC
>Ga0255094_1001206_pt1 | contig 11516 bp, 6 predicted proteins | sample Colum_Law_RepB_8_2_FD_188434 | JGI IMG/M metagenome (GOLD analysis project Ga0255094, IMG submission 188434) | Freshwater microbial communities from Columbia River, Oregon, United States - Colum_Law_RepB_8d | ecosystem: Environmental > Aquatic > Freshwater > River | place: USA: Oregon | collected...
CCCTCACTCACTCCCTCACTCACTCACTCCCTCTGTTTTCGCCTGCCAGTCAAAAGGCCGTCGCCGATCGCTGCTCATGATGCAGCAGAAGATCGATGCCTTCGAAATGGATACTGGAACCACGGATTCACACAATCGTCAGCAGACATCAACGCCGCTTGATTCAGGCTTCGATGCCCAGAGCTCCCTGCTTGCCCAGCCGAACAGTGCGATCAGCCGCAGCCTGTTCGTCGCGCGGGTTTTGACATACATGCCAGTTGGCGACAACCGGTTACCGCTTTCGTCACGAATCTGCCGTCCCCCCGCCTCCCCCCGACCTCGTCTCCAAATCCATTTGCCGATAACTTTGCAATTTTGTTACCATCATCATTCTCAATGACCATCCCACACTTCCCAACGCTGGACTGACGGTGACTGACCCATCCAACAGCAGCCTCATCTTCTACGACGGCGTGTGCGGCTTCTGCAATCACTCCGTCAACTGGATTCTCCAGCGGGACAAATCCGGTCGCTTTCTCCTCGCACCCCTGCAGGGAACTACCGCCCAGCAGTTTCTCCAGCCGGAGCTGCGGCGAACGCTGTCCTCCGTCGTGCTCCGCCACAACGGCCACCTCTACACTCATTCCGCCGCCGTCTGCCGCATACTGTTCCTGCTGGGCGGTATCTGGTGGGTCTGCGGAGCCCTGCTGTGGATCATCCCCGCACCACTGCGCGATTTCGGCTATCGCTGTGTCGCCAGAGTTCGTTACCGACTGTTCGGCAAACTGGATGCCTGCCGACGCCCGACACCGTCCGAGCGTGCTCGATTTCTCGACTGAACTCAACGGTCCACGACCTTGCAGCCCCATCCCGAATCACTCGAATTGTCCGTTTTCTCACGGAGTCTCCCAGATGGTTGGTCCACTTAACGGCACGACAGCCTGCCACCGCTTACTGCTCAGCCTTGCCATCCTCGCAGTTCTCTGCCCGCCAGTTGCGGCCGAAGTCCGCATGGAAACTCTGCAGGTTGCCATGCGTGACGGAGTTCGACTGGCCACCGACGTCTACCGTGACCATAACGTGTCTCAGGCACCAGTGGTTCTGATTCGCACTCCCTACGATCGCACGCGACAGAAGGAAGCAGCCGAGCGCTGGGTCAAAGCCGGCTACGCCTTTGTGGCTCAGGACTGCCGCGGTACCCGCGGATCCGAGGGGGTTCTGGCCCCCTACAACAACGAAGGGCAGGATGGTTTCGATACCATTGAATGGGTCATGCAGCAGTCGTGGTGCAGTGGTCGAGTCGGCATGGTGGGTGGTTCCTATGTCGGAGCAGTGCAGTGGCAGGCGGCTGTCGAAAAGCCACCGGGCCTCGTCGTCATCGCGCCCCAGGCCACATGGAGCAGTTTCTATCGGAATCTGTACCTCGGCGGTGCCGTTCGCCTCGCATTGATCTCCGGCTGGCTGGCCGGTAACACCCCAAAGCCCGCTGGCGTAACAGCGACTGACATGGATCAGGCACTGATGAAGCTGCCGCTCAGCGACGTTGACCAGGCGATCGGATGGCCCATGCCGTGGCTGGACGCCTACCTCACACACCCGCAGCCCAACGGATTCTGGACACGTCTGGATCTGACAGCGCAATTGCCACAACTGCAGTTGCCGGTCCTGCATGTCGTCGGTTACTACGACTTCTTCTCACGGGAATCCGTAGACAATTTCGTGCTCATGCAAACGTCCGCAGTCAGTCCCGAAACCCGAAAACAGCAGCAGCTGATTCTCGGACCGTGGGATCACGGGACGATTGGCAGATCGCAGGTGGCCGAAGTGGACTTTGGTCCCGCAGCAGAACTTGATGTTGCCGCCATCCAGCAGGAATGGTTCGATCGCTTCCTCAAACAGGACCCGGCCACGAAAGCGACGACGTTCTCACCGGTGCGTTACTTTTCCATGGGTGATAACCGCTGGGTCGACAGCCTGTCGTGGCCGCCGCCAGGCACTCAACCCACAAGCTGGTACCTGCACTCTGACGGTCGCGCCAACACGCGACGGGGTACTGGTCAACTGTTAACGGAACCACCCGCAGCCAGCCAGCCGCCGGACACATTTCGCGCTGATCCGCAGAACCCCGTACCAGCCTCACCCGTGACTCCCGCAAGACCCCTGAAAGCGGCCGTCTGGGGACCTGTCGACCAGTCACCGCTGGAAGATCGGGACGACGTGCTGGTTTACAGCACCGCTCCGCTGACCGAGCCGGTCGTATTCGCCGGCACCCCGCTCGTTCGGCTGCACGTCAGTGCTGATACCGCGGACGCTGACTGGGTTGTCAAACTGGTGGACGTGCACCCCGATGGTCGTGCGATCAATCTTGCCACTGGCCTGCAGCGCGCCCGCTATCGCAGCTCGCTGCTGCAGCCCGAACTGCTGCAGCCGGGTGCGGTCTGCGAATTGACGATCGAACTCGGACCCTGCGCAGCCACTGTACCGGCTGGACATCAGTTACGGCTCGATATCTGCGGTTCGCTTTTTCCACTGTTCGATCGCAACCCCAACACCGCACAGGGCATTTTCGGCAGCGATACGGCAATCTCGACGGAACAGGTGCATCACAGGCCCGGCCGCTTGTCACACCTGATCCTGCCGACCCTGCCTGCGCATCAGCTGCCTCAATAACGCTCGCAACAGATCTGGACCTGTTGGCTGATTGTGCTATGATGGAACCGGAGGCCTGCATGTCCCGGAACCTGCTCACACTTTTGCTCATCTGTGCGATGCTCCTTGCATCGTCGGTGTGCTGCTGTGCCTTTGCTGGTCCGCAACACCCCGACGGTAAACGTTCCTGCTGTGCCGCAAACGTCTCGGACCCGGAACCTTCGTGTCCGGACGATTCAAAGCACTGCCCATGCTCGAAACAGGAAATGACTGCAGCTGCAGCGACTCGGGACTGCCAGCTTCAGTTGTCTCTCCGCGGATTCACCGCTTCGGCGATTGACAATTGCCACTCGCCGGATGCGAAGCCCAGGAAGGCCGGCAGTATCTGCATACTCATTCGTCGACATTCGCCTGACAGCCCCTCGGGAGTGGATCTTCTGCAGCGAATCCGCGTCAATCGTTGTTAATGCAGCGGCCCGCCAGTGATCGCAGCCGCCACCCCGCTGCACCCAGGGTCCAACGTTTTTCAGCTCGCGCGCAGTGTTCACCCGCCGCGCTTGCTTGCCCATCACTGCAGCACCAGGTTCGACAAGTGCTGCCCACCTCAGGGACCACTATCACATGCTCTGCCATCCCGTAGCCAGCGTAATCCTCTGCACCATGCTGACCGCCGTTCTGCTGAATGTCGTCGGCTGTCAGCAATCAACACCTGCACCGCTGTCGGCAAACTCCCAGAACACACAACCAGCTGCCGACTCAGTCGCTCACACCACTGACGCAGCAAACGACTTCGAAGACCAGCACCCACACGTGGCTGGTGCACACGGTGGACTGATCATCCCCATCGGTTCAGACAGTTACCACGCCGAAGCCATCGTCGATCACACCGGAACACTCAGATTGCTGATGCTGCAGAAGGATGAGACTCGGATCCTCGAAGTTGAGTCTCAGATGCTGACAGCGTGGCTCAAAATGGTCGGACAGACCGACGCCATCTCAGTTCCACTTACACCCCGGCCACAGGATGGGGACGCTGCCGGAATGACATCACAATTCGTTGCTGAACTCCCCGACAGTGCTCGCGGCAAAGCACTCGATGTGACCATTCCGAATCTGCGGATTGCAGGCGAGCGATTTCGCATCGGCTTTACGACGGCATCAAAACAGCACTCTGCCGACATGCCCGCCAGCCTGCCTGCAGACGAAGAGCAGCAACTTTACCTGACCGCCGCAGGCAACTACACCGATGCCGACATCAAAGCCAATGGCACCACAACAGCCGCCATCAGATTCGCCGGGAAAGTTTCCAGACATGACGCCAAACCTCAGATTGGCGATCGCATCTGCCCCATCAGTCGCACCAAAGCCAATCCCGAATTCACATGGATAATCAACGGACTGCCATACCAGTTCTGCTGCCCACCGTGCATCGATGAGTATGTGCGAATGGCAAAACAGCAGCCCGACACAATTCAGCCGCCCGACTCGTTCATCAAGCAGCCCTGATACTGATCAGTCTGCGTCAACATGGAGCATTTCATGCGTTACCGCCACCGACTCTGGCTGCTGCTGGCTGCTGCCGGTGCAGCACTCGCCGTCGCCCACGATGGCCACAAACCACTGCCCGCTCGCGGCATGGAAGTGTACCCGCACACCGGCCGTCTGATCCTCACCTCAAAAGCCCGCAACAACCTTGACCTGCAGACAACGGAAGTCATCACGGCCAGCCTGACATCCTCGTTTCCAGCCTATGGCACAGTCGTGGCCCCCTGGAATCAGCACGCTGTCGTCAGTTCCCCGCTGTCCGGTCGCATTGTGGAACTGCTGACACAACCCGGGCAAACCGTCGTCGCAGGTCAGCCACTGGCCATCATCGACAGTCCGGAACTTGATTCGCTGCTGCTGGAAATACAGACGGCCCGCGTCTCACTTGAACTTTCCCGGAAACTGCTGCTGGCCGCACAGAATGCAGCCGCCAATGGTTCCATTCCACGCATTCGCACTGTAGAGGCCGATAATGAGGTACAACGGAATTCAGCGACCCTCGATATGGCACGCGCTCGCTGGAACAGCCTGCAGCTTCCCGCACTCGATTTCGATCGAATCCTCACCGCTGAAGGCACTCCCGCACGACGCCTGTTCCAATTGCTCAGCCCCATCACCGGTACTGTAAACCATGGTGATTTTTCCGTGGGCAAAATTGTCAAACCAAACGACCACCTGTTCGAGATCCTCGACCTTTCCACCGTCTGGCTGAAAATCAGCGTACCGGAAAATAGTCTGCCGCGAGTCTCACTCGGACAGAAACTTACCCTGAAGCTGAACGCCCATCCTGACCAACCGCTCAACTCGAGCGTCGATGTGCTGGGCAGCCAGATCGACACCCGGACTCAGATGGCCACAATCTGGGCCACGTTCAAAAATCCAACTCCTGGTGGATTTCAACTTCTACCGGGAATGACCGGATTGGTTCGATTGCACGATACACCGGCGCAGGCCGTGCCCACAATTCCCACCGCGGCCGTGATCCACGATGGAGCCGAAAAATCTGTGCTGATCGAACAGGAGCAGACCAGTGCAGCCTCAACGTTCCGCCGGGAAATAATCATTGCCGGTCGGCGTCAGGGTGCCGCTATTGAAGTTCTTGGAGGCAGCGTCTTCCCAGGAGACCGAGTCGTGACGCAGGGCAGTCACGTGCTCGGGCCCTGTTTTGCCCGGGGGGTGCTGCGAGTCAGCCCGGAGACGGCCACCGACATCGGACTCAGACTGCAACCGCTTGATCAGGTTCTCCTCAGGCCGGTACTGTCCGTCACTGGCATGGTCGACATTCCCGCGTCGGCGCGCACTGTGGCTTCCACGACGCATGGTGGAACTCTGGCCGCTGTGCTTGCAGATCGCGGTCAACTCGTGCAGGCGGGACAGGTTCTGGCCGAAGTCATCAGTCAGGATTTCCAGAGTCTGCAGTTGCAATTCCTGCAGGCTGACCTCGATACCGAACTGCTGCAGAAAATCGTTGCCAGCCTTGGCGAAGCACAGGACGCCGTATCTCAGCGACGCCTGCTGGAAACCGAATCGCAACTGGTCCTCGCACGCAGCCAGCGCGAAACACTGTACCGCCAACTGATATCAGCCGGCCTCGCCGAACCCCAACTGCACAATCTCAGTCTCACACGCACGCTGGTACCCAGACTGCCCGTGCGGGCTCCCATCAGTGGAGTTCTGATCGATTTTGACACTCTCCTCGGTCAGATCGTGCAACCGGAAGATCCCCTGTTTGAAATCCATGACCCCCGCAAAGCCCGGATCCTTGGCTTCCTCTCCGAACGTGACTGCATCGGCGTCCACAGCGGACAGACCGTCCGAGTCCGACTGAACGGCCGCCCGGATACCATCCTGCCCGGAAAAATCAGCGGTACCAGTCAATCGCTCGCCACGGATGATCGCACCATGCTCTTCTGGGCAGATCTGCTGCCGCAGCCAGCGGAACCACTGCTGCACGGCTCGTTTGCCAGCCTGACCATCGAAACCGGGCCCGGACAGCCCACTCTTGCCGTTCCCCACACAGCCATCGTTCGCGAAGGCAGTCGAGCTTTCGTGTTTGTACGCGATCCCAGCGGCATCTTCGAACGCCGCAGTGTTCGCATCGGACGAACTGATGATTTCTCCGTTGAACTGCTCGCGGGTATTTCTGCAGGTGAGGTGGTCGCCATCACCGCCGCACAGGCACTGCAGACAGCCTATGCCACTCTTCGTTAACACCCGCTGAAGCCCAATCAGATGCTCAACGCCATCATCCGCTTCTCACTGCACAATCGCAGCGCTATCCTGCTGCTCGCCCTCGCCGTAGTGATCGCGGGCACCCACGCCCTCGTGACCATGCCTGTCGATGTCTTTCCGGATCTTAATCGCCCCTCGGTCACCATCATGACCGAAGCCCCCGGACTGGCACCCGAAGAAGTGGAATCACTCGTCACACGGCCCATGGAATACCTGCTGAACGGCGCTACCGGAGTCCAGCGGGTACGCTCAGCCTCCGCAGCCGGACTGTCCGTGATCTGGGTCGAATTTGACTGGGGCTCAGACATTTTTCGCGATCGGCAGATCGTCGCCGAAAAACTGCAGCTGGCCCAGCAAAGACTGCCCGCCGATGTCAATCCCGTGATGGCCCCCGTGTCCTCCATCATGGGCGAGATCATGCTGCTGGGACTGCGTTACCACGGCCCACCCCTTGCAGCCGACGCACAACACGACATGGCGATGGAACTGCGCACACTCGGAGAATTCACACTCCGCAATCGTCTGCTCTCCATCGACGGCATCTCACAGGTTTCCGTCATGGGTGGAATTCTGAAACAGTATCAGATCCTGACTTCACCCGATCGACTCGCCGCTCAGAATATCACCCTTGAGCAGCTCACCGCCGCCGCCGAAAAGGCCAACGTGCTGGCCGGTGGTGGCTTCCTGATCCGCTCGCCCCGCGAATCACTGATTCGCATCAGTGGCCAAAGTCTCGCACTCGAAGATCTTGAAAACACACCCGTGTTATGGCGCAATCAGCGCGCCATCCTCCTGAAGGAAGTGGCCGACGTCCGCGCAGCCGGACCAGTCCGACGCGGTGATGGCAGTGTCCTCGTGCGAAACGGTGATAAAACAGAGGGCGGCCCGGCCGTTATCCTCGCCGTGCAGAAACAACCCCACGCAGATACACTCCGACTTGATCGCAGCATCACCGCAGTGCTTGATGAGCTTCAGCAAAATCTGCCATCCCACGTGCTGATCGAAAAACGATTGTTTCGACAGGCTGACTTCATCGAAGCGGCCGTCGATAACGTCGTGGAAGCTGTTCGCGACGGCGCTATCTGGGTCGTCGTGATCCTGTTCCTCTTCATGTGGAATCTCCGCACCAGCATCAGCTCACTCACTGCCATGCCACTTTCCATACTGCTCACGATTCTCGTGTTTCAGTGGTTCGGAATCTCCATCAACACGATGACACTCGGAGGCATTGCGGTTGCCATCGGAGATCTCGTCGATGACTCCATTGTGGACATCGAGAATATCTATCGCAGACTGAAGGAAAACCGACGCAGGGCGACGCCCGCTCCCGTCATCAGCGTGATCTATGAAGCCTCCTGCGAAGTTCGCAACTCAATCGTTTACGCCACACTCATCGTCGTTCTGGTCGTGTTTCCACTGTTCTCACTGGCCGGACTTGAGGGACGTATCTTTGCACCTCTCGGGATCGCCTACATGACATCCCTGCTGGCCTCGCTCGTCGTTTCACTGACCGTCACGCCCGTGCTTGCCTCATTCCTGCTGCCTCATGCCCGCTTTCTTGACCGGCAGGAAGATCCTCTGCTGCTGCGAACACTGAAAGCCTGGACTGCCCGCATCCTCCAGTGGACTCTGCCACGCACCAGTCTGGTGCTGGGAACCACTGTGCTGCTTGTCGCGGCCTCTCTGATAACGCTTGGCTGGATGGGAGGCGAGTTTCTGCCGCCGTTCAATGAAGGAACCTTTACCATCAATTTTCAGACGGAACCCGGCACCAGCCTTGAAGAAAGTCAGCGTCTGGCCGAACGTGCTGAAAAGCTGCTGCTGGAAATCCCCGAGGTTCTGGCAGTTTCCCGTCGCACCGGTCGCGCCGAACTCGATGAACACGCTGAAGGTGTCAATTCCTCGGAATTCGATGTCCGAATTCAGGACGCTCAACGCCCACGCACCGGATGGTTCGCAGCCACTCTGAGGATGATCCCGGTCGCACACCTCTGGGGATACGAAACCATCAGCAGGTCGCGTACCGAAGTGCTGGCCGACATTCGTGATCGAATCACACTGATTCCCGGAGTCTACGTCAATATCGGCCAACCCATCTCACACCGACTTGACCACATCATGTCGGGCATTCGTGCACAAATCGCGGTGAAAATCTTCGGCAGTGACCTGCGAGTCCTGCGGGATGCCGCGCACGAGCTGCATGAAATCATGAGTCGCGTCCCCGGGGTCGTTGACCTGCAGCTTGAACCCCAGATCGAAGTCTCCCAGATCAGGCTGCAGATCAATCGCAACGCGGCAGCTCGCTGCGGACTGGCTCCCGGAGACATCGCAGCGCTGCTGGAAACAGCCTATCGCGGTCGAGTTGTCTCTCAGATTCTCGATGAAGACCGTTTCTTCAGCCTCGTGGTCTGGTTCGATGAATCGTCCCGCAATGACCCGGAAGTCATCCAGCAGACCATTCTTGAGACTCCTTCGGGGCGAAGAGTCTCTCTCGGCGAGGTCGTCGACGTCATCGACACAACCGGCCCCAACACACTGAACCATGAAGGTGTCGAGCGACGAATTGTGGTCTTCTGCAATGTCGAGGGACGAGACCTTGCCGGCGTCGTCGCTGACATTCAACGCGGGGCCACTGACATCGAATCTCGACTCGCCACCATCCCGGGTGGTTACCACATCGAATTCGGCGGGCAGTTCCAGGCGCAGCAGGAAGCCAGCCTCAGACTGCTGGTACTTGGCGGAGTCTCCGTGGTGGCGGTCTTTCTGCTGCTGATCCGCTGCCTCGGCTCGTGGCGCGCGGCACTCCAGGTCCTCGCCAATATCCCACTCGCTGCACTCGGCTCCATCATCGCACTGCTGATTGCCAACCGGCCACCAATGGAAGCATTCGAGGGTGTCGACTGGTGGCTGTGGCCCCGGGTCTGGGCGTCAGCAACCAGCCTGTCCATCGCACACTGGGTCGGGTTCATAACTCTCATCGGAATTGTCAGCCGCAACGGCATCATGATGATCTCTCACTACATCCATCTGATGGAACACGAGGGATACCAGTTTGGCGAAAGGATGATCATTCAGGGTAGCCTGGAACGACTGGCTCCCGTGATGATGACTGCGGCCACCAGCTTTATCGGCCTGCTGCCGCTGCTGTTCGGGGCCGGACAGACCGGCAAGGAGATCCTGCACCCACTCGCGCTGGTGGTCTTCGGAGGCATGCTCACCTCCACCGTGCTGGATCAGTTCGTCACTCCCGCCCTGTTCCTGCGATTCGGACGAAATGTCTTCCGCAGTAACGAATCGCCCACGAAACCCGCAGAACACTGAAGATCGAGCCCAAAAAAGATCACATCCCGTGCTGATTTACATCACGGAATCGTTCCACGTCTCCCGCACACACCAGAGACCGCAGCACGCTGGCACACGCTGTTGAAGTGCGCACACTCAATCAAACCATTATGGCCTTGACGCTGCAGACTGCATTTTCGTGGGTCAACGCGAAATCATATGGGCAGCCGCAGATTGTATTGCCTTAGGTGTTGATGGGCAGTGGTCCACGCAGAACCGAGACGCCCCCCAAAAAGGGGGTTCCATGTCAGTGGATTCTTCCTGAGCAGCGTGTGCACCGCCGGCGAGAAGCCTCACCCTCCTGCCCGGAACCATCGAGCACCAGTCCGGTGAACCACTTCGAGACAACACCCGTTGGCTTCCCCCACCGGCGCGCCTGCGGATGCCTCGACAATTGGTGCCTTTCGAGGTCAAAAGACTTTCTCACACCGCTCGCTTCATTTTACCTTACGACGTTTTTTCCATCCTGACGGCGACACACTGGGATCCGGCATCATCACACACGCCTGCACCACTACAACTCGCCACGGCCGGATTAACGACGGCCTCAAACTTAATGATCAGACCATCACCCTCATCCCTCGCCCAATGATCCCCCCGCCCTACCACTGCAGATCGACAAACACCAGCCGATGATCGGAACATTCCACCAACTCAGCACCCACACCGCCAGTCGGCCAGTACACCTTCGCGGCCTGCACCCGCAGACCACGCGACGGCAACACATAATCGGCTCGCAGATTCCCCACACTGCGGTCTGAAAAATCAGCCGTGTCTTCCGCCGCACGCCCCCGGTGCTGCAGGTTCATCCCCCGCTGCTGCGTCGCCGCCTGCTCACCGCCGGCACTGATCGGCACAGGCTCCGACAGCACCCTAGGATGCTCAAGCAACTGCTGGATGGCACCCGCAACACTGCCACCATCCACAGGATCTGCGTTCAGATCCCCCACGATCACAAACGCCGCATCCGCCGCTAATCCCCCGACCATGCCTCCGTCATCCCGAATCCACCCGTCAGCACCCGCTGTCAGGTAATCACGCCACAACCGGATCTCATCGTGGTTCCGTCGCCCATTGCGATCCTCCGCTCCGTCAAAGGCCGGCGGAGTCGGATGGCTGGCCAGCACATGCAGGACCGTCCCATTCACCTCCACAGGCACGTCCCAGTGACTCTTCGAAGATAACCGTAATACACCCAGATCCTCCTCCGAATACCACCCCCGCTGCGTCCCGGGATCCACCGGCAGCAGGGCCCCCGGCATCTGCTTCCACAACAGATTCTGAAACGTCCGCACCTCGTTCCTGCGAATCGGATACCGCGACAACAGCAGCATCCCGTACTGACCCGGAAATCGACCAAAACCAAATGCATCACCCGGCCCATCCGACTTGCCGTCATGGTCCAGATCCCGACCCGTCGGAACACCCGTGTTCACAGAGGCCGCCCACCAGTGCGGAAACTGCAGCGGCAACTCCGGCGCCCACGAAACCTCGGACGACAGATAATTCTTCACAAACAACTCGGCCGCTGCCGCTGATTCCCCAAAATCAAACTCGTTCAGCAGCACGATGTCCGGACGTACCCGACGCAGCACCCGGGCAACCTTCCGAGCCTGCAGGTTGCCGTCCGTCCCAAGCTCACGCTCCAACTGCCCCGCCGCATCCCGATTCAGACTGCAGTTGAATGTCGCCACACGCAGAACGCCAGCACCCGCAGACTCAACCACCTCATCCCCACAACTCAAACCGCCCACACCACACCATACCAC
>Ga0255094_1001221_pt1 | contig 11426 bp, 9 predicted proteins | sample Colum_Law_RepB_8_2_FD_188434 | JGI IMG/M metagenome (GOLD analysis project Ga0255094, IMG submission 188434) | Freshwater microbial communities from Columbia River, Oregon, United States - Colum_Law_RepB_8d | ecosystem: Environmental > Aquatic > Freshwater > River | place: USA: Oregon | collected...
GTTTTGAAATAGGTAGGATGTTATTAATAAATCATGTTCTGCAATAGAAACCGAGCTCTCAAAATACGATTCAAAGTCATGTGCTTCATACAGCTGTGATTCGGTGGAAATAAACCCATAGCCTTGAAATTTGCGATTTAAAATTTTAATAAAACCAGTTTCATCTGCAGTGCGGCCTTTTTCAAAAATTATAAAATTATCATGAGGATATTGAAACCGTTGTAATGCGTTTTTAACGCGTAAATTATAATCAGTAATAGGTTCGTTACCTGTACAAACACCTCTGCAACGTTTTAAATAGTGTTCAAAACAATGGGATGATGCTTGGCTTAAACCGCAATAGCTGGCGCATAACTCATATCGTTCAACCCAATGCTGTAGGGCTTTAAGGGCATCGCCGCGGCTTTTAAAAACCTGCAGGGGATTTGTGCAATGGTGTAGTTTTTCAATTTTAAGTTGCAGGGGCTTATACTCGTTTTCAATACAATCAATGGCATACTGAAATGAAGCGTGTTTACGTGTATGATTAAATTTGGGTTGCCATTGTTTTATAGCAGCATTTTCTTTTAATAGTGCAATTAAGGCACTGCCAGTAATATCGTAGCTAACACTATATAGCTCTTGTATCATTCGTTTAGATTTAATACTGTCAGACAGGGCATGGCTTTGTGCCCGTTTTCGGATATTTGTACTTTTACCTATATAAATAATTTCATTGTGCTGATTATAAAAATAATAGATACCACAGGCTTCGGGCAAATCGGCAATAAGTTTTGGAATTCGTTTTTTTGAAGCAGTATGCATAAGTGCCTCCAGGCCCTTGTGCTTCCAAAGGGGATCAATAGCTTTTAACTCTAATAAGCGTTCAAATAACACAACTGTAGCCTGCGCATCGCCATGTGCGCGATGCCGGTGTTCAATGGTAATGCCCAAACTGGAGCATAAATTGCCCAAACTGTAGGAACGCATGCCCGGAAGCAGTTTTCGGCTTAAGCGAACGGTGCATAAGGTGTCACAATCAAATTTATATCCAAGCGCATCAAATTCAGCTTTAATAAAACCAAAATCAAATGCTGCATTGTGTGCAACAAAAATGCGATTTTGTGTAAGTTCAATAATGCGATCTGCAATTTCGTAAAACTTTGGAGCTTCGGCTACCATGGCGTTGGTAATCCCCGAAATATTAATAAAATAGGGGTTAATATTACATTCAGGATTTATTAAACTATGAAACGTTTCAATTACCTGTAAGCCATCATGCACGATAATGCAGATTTCGGTAATACGGCTGCGCTTATATTCAAAACGTCCACCGCAGGTTTCAATGTCAACAATGCAAAACACAAACAAAAGTAAAGGCTTAAGGTATTCAAAAATGCTATAAACTATAGCTTATTGTAAAAATCGTTTGCTTAAATAAGTAATCACCAAACTTTAATTTTTAAAAAGATGTGCGTAAACATAAAACTGTATTACGCTTTAAATTGCTTTAATTGTTGTAGCATCCAAAAATCAAGTATGGTCATGGCCGCCATTGCTTCAACAATTGGTAATGCGCGGGGTAGTACACAAACATCGTGGCGTCCTTCAATGGCGAAAGTGGTTGCTTTACCATCATGTGTTACAGAGTGTTGTTCGCTGCGAATACTGGAAATGGGTTTAAAAAAAGTTTCAATACAAATGGGCATACCGTTACTGATTCCCCCTTGAATACCTCCCGAATGATTGGTATGGGTTTTAATTTTGCCATGGGCATCGGTATAAAATACATCATTGGTTTCGGAGCCAAACTTTGACGTGCAGGCAATGGCATCCGCAAATGCAACAGCTTTAACAGTTGGTATACTCAGCATGCCTTGTCCTAATTTTGCATGCAGTTTGTCAAAAACGGGTTCACCTATACCTGCGGGAACACCCGTAATAATACAGCGAATTGTGCCGCCCAGGGTATTGCCTTGTTTTTGGGTTGTTTCAATAAGGTTTTGCATGTGGTTCCAAACGTCAATTTCGGGGCACATGCTTTCTGATTTTAATTGTGTTGCTGGCCAATCCCAAATATCTTTACATGCCAGCGGCCCTATTTGTTGAATCCACGATTGAACGGTTATACCATAATGACATAAAACTTGTTTTGCCATAGCGCCAGCAACAACGCGCGACAACGTTTCGCGTGCAGAACTTCTGCCGCCACCGGATTGAGCATGTAATCCATATTTAGCCAAATAGGTATAATCAGCATGGGAGGGTCTTAAAATATCATGCGTAGATTTATAATCTTGAGGTTTTTGAGCTTTATTCCATATTAAAAATCCAATGGGGCTCCCTAAACATATTTCGTGTTCTATTCCAGATAAAATTATAAGTTCATCAGGTTCAAATCGGGTTGTACTGTAGGTATTAATGCTGGCTTTTCTGCGGTTAAGCTCTTGTTGCAATGCAGAAACATCAAGTTTAAATCCTGCAGGCATGCCTTCAACAATACCTCCCATGGCCACACCGTGACTTTCTCCAAAACTGTGTAATTTAAATAGTGAGCCCCAGGTATTAGACATTATTTTAAATATTTTCTAAAAGTAAAGTATCGCAGTCTGTAGGATCCAAAACATCCTATTGCACCATTAATGTTTGAATAAATCATTACCGGATCTGCAAATGGGTTACCGTTATTGTCTAACCCAAGTTGTAAGCTCTTATGGTAAGCATAAAAAGCAGTATCACTTTGCATAAGGGCCAGTTCGCACTTAAGAAATAAATTTTGATTCAAGGTATCATTTTTAAAAACATAAATATCGTTGGAAACGCGAAAAGATTTTTGTTTCAGCAAGCCTTCTTCTTCTAAATAATTAATAAATGTATTACCTATTAAAAGCGTATCAAGGGGTGAAATAAGGGTGTTTAAATCAAAAACCTGCGCATTAAAAACCATCGCCATACGGTTGTATTCACGTTCTGGACCTCTTATATAGGCATTAACACTTAAATACGAATCCCTGGCGTTTATTGATTTTGTGGAAACGGAATCACACATCATAGTTTGGGTTGGTATTTGCGTTGTGGCCGTTAATATACCATAGTTAGAGGTTTGAACCGAAAGCGTATATATAAACCCCGGTCTTAAAAATTCCAGCGTATCATCCGATGCAGTATAAATACCATTTGATGCATCATAGGATAACAATATACTGCGTTTAATACTTTTAATTTCTACGCGGGCATCTTTAATTAAATATTTTTTTTGTTGTGTGCTGTCTACGCCAAAACGTGGAATAGATAGGCCAATACGAACACTAATTTGGGGTTCATCTGGACTTATAAAACAAGTTATAACTGGTTTTTTTTGCGTGTCGGGTGGGTCAATATCAGCTTCTTTAGTGCAACTGTAAAGGCTTAATATAATTAAAAGGTAAAGGATTTGTGTATGCATACTAAAATCGCCAAGAACAGCTAATACTGGGAATTAATGGAAAAAGGGAAACCTGCATAAGTTTATCGGAGCCGTCTTGTTGCCCTTCAATATAATAAAAAAACGGATTATAGCGGTTGTACATATTGTATACACTAAGTTCAAGTGTTCGCACGGCATGTTTTAACGTTTTACTAATTTGTAATCCAATATCCAGCCGGTGGTAAGCCCCCATGCGGTGAGCATTGCGCTGTTGTCCGTAATCTTGTATTCCCCAATACGAGAGCGATTGATTTACACCGCCGGCTGCAGATCCGTAGGCAGCGTATTGTGAAGGATCAAAGCTGCTAAGCGGAAGTGTAATGGCATTGCCGGTGCCATAAACCCATGTGGCAGATAATTTCATAGCCTCGTTAAATTTAAAAATGCTAACAACAGAGATATCATGCCGGCGATCATACCGCGGATAAAAGGGTTTACCAAAATTTAAATCTTTAAATACAAATTGCGTCCATGATAAGGTATAGCCAATCCAGCCGTTAAACCGTCCTTGCGATTTTCGAATTAAAAATTCAGCCCCATAAGAACTGCCATTACCCGATGTTACTTTGTCTTGCCAGCTGGATGTGGAATTGTTAAATGAGCCTATCACATCCGAAAAAAAACTGGCACCGTCTTTATACGCAAGTACATTTTGCAAGCGTTTGTAATAACCCTCAATACTACATTCTATAAGGTTTTTGTAAACGCTGCGGCTTACACCAGCTGCCAACTGATCAGAGCTCATATAAGCCGCTTTTGGCGTTGCCGGAACCCATAAATCGGTGGGCAGGCCAATGCCTGAATTGGATAACAGATGCAAATATTGGTTCATACGGGCAAAAGATAATTTAAGTGCCCATTCGTTGTCTAAAAGGTAACGTGCAGAAATTCGAGGCTCGGGATTTATAATCCATGTATTTTTTAATTGGTAACTCGATTCACGAAAGCCCAGCAAAACTCTAAATTCTGGAGATACAGTCCAATCGTCTTCAAAATATATACCAGACTCCATGGCTTCAAGCAAGTTGGTTTGATTTATTTCATCCAGTGTATTTCCTTTAATTGTAATAGCTTCTGGCGTAAACTGATGGTAGGTACCCTGAATGCCAAATTTAATATGATGTTCGGCAAGCGGCATATAGTCGCCGCTCAATTTAAAACCATAATCGCGAATACCCGAAAGATATTTTAAGCTAAATGTAGATGTAGGCTCACTATATGTGCTGCGTACATCATAGGTATAATCAGAAAAAATAAATGAAGTATTGACAAACAATTTTGGATTTACAACATGATTCCATCGTAATGTTAATGTTTTGTTTCCCCATTGTAAGCTGTTAAAATTTTCACTCCTAGTGTCGGTATCTTTAAAATTAAAATAAAACCTATCGTTACCCATATAGCTACTTATAAAAAGCCGGTCTCGATCATTTATTCGAAAATCTATTTTGGCATTTAAGTCATAAAAAAAATAACCCCCTTTTGCATAATCGGGCAAAAAAGGATATACCAGAGCATCTAAATAGGTACGTCGGGCAGATACTAAAAACGAGCTTTTGTTTTTAATTAATGGACCTTCTATATTAATACGTGATGAAATGATACCAATGCCGGCATCACCATGAAATTGTTCTTTATGGCCATCTTTCATTTGAATATCTAAAACAGAGGACAGTCTTCCGCCATAGCGAGCAGGAAAGCCTCCTTTTGTTAGTTCAATGCTTTTTAAAGCGTCACCGTTAAACAAAGAAAAAAAACCAAATAAGTGGCTTACATTATACAAGGTGGCATCATCTAGTATTATTAAATTTTGGTCTGGTCCGCCGCCACGCACATAAATTCCATTATTGCCTTCGCCCGATTTTTGAACACCGGGTAAGAGTTGAATAACTTTTAAAACATCTTTTTCACCCAGCAGGGCCGGAATGTCTTTAATTTGAGAAACCGGAATATCAATTTTACTCATTTGAGGAGACTGTGTAATGGATTCTGCCTTGGCTTCAACAACTACTTCCTGCAATTGGCCTGCAGGAATAAGTAATACATTGATACGTGCTGGAGTTTTAGCGGTAATCCATAGGGTTTGCGCACGGTAGCCTACAAATTGAAAGGTAATGGGTATACTGTCGGCGCGGGGAAGTTGCAAAGAAAAAAAACCGTAGGCATTGGTTTCGGTTGCAATGTTTTGGCCCTTGCTGTAACATACTACACCGGGCAAATGTTCCTGGCTTCCAGATTCAAGCACATAGCCGCTGATAACACGTTGTGCATAAAGGCTATTGCATAACATGCACATGTAAAAAAACACTTTATAACCCATTTGTTTCATGCAAAACAATACCTTAGTGTTACAAATTTACGATTAAACCATGTCGAAAATTATTTTAAAAAATATTGCTACACTATATGGTGTGCAGCAGGGGCATCAGCCTATAAGGGGTAATGAAATGCAAGATGTACCGGCCTTGCAAAATGCCTGGGTGCGTGCAGAACATGGTTTTATAACAGATTTTGGTTTGATGTCACAATTTCCTCAAATTGAGGATTGGACTCAATTAAAAATTGTAGACTGTGAACACCGTTCGGTTTTGCCAGCGTTTATTGATGTACATACCCATTTGGTTTTTGCACAAAACCGATCTCAAGAATTTCGAGATCGCCTTAAAGGACGTTCATATCAAGAAATTGCGGCGCGGGGTGGGGGCATATTAAATTCTGCCAACCACATTAAACAATGTTCTGAAGATGAACTGTATGCCGCGGCAAAAGAACGATTACAGGACTGTATAGCCTCAGGTACCTGTGCCATTGAAATAAAAAGTGGTTACGGACTTGAATGGCCCGAAGAATTAAAAATGTTGCGTGTAATTTACAAACTAAAATTAGAGTCTGCTATACCCATTAAAATTACTTTTTTAGCGGCACATGCCATTCCTAAAAAATGGCAAACAGATACCGATGGCTATGTAAATTACATTATAACCGAAAGTATACCGCAGATTGCAGCACAGGGTTTTGCAGACTACATAGATGTGTTTTGTGAAAAAGGATATTTTACCCCTGCACAATGCGCACGTATTTTAGAATGCGGCATAAACGCAGGATTAAAACCACGTATACATGCCGAGCAATTAAGCCATTCTGGGGGTATCGCCTTAGGTGTTAAAATGCATGCCGTATCGGTTGATCATTTAGAGTATTGTTCAGATGCAGATATTGAATTATTGGCACATTCTAAGGTAATGCCGGTTATTTTACCCGGTGCAGCATTTTTTTTACAACTACCCAGTCCTCCGGTGCGCAAAATGTTACAGGCCGGATTACCCCTTGTATTAGCATCAGATTATAATCCCGGCAGCAGTCCTTCGGGACATATGCTCGAAATGCTGCGGCTAGCATGTATTACAATGGGAATGCAGATTGAAGAGGCTTTTAATGCCAGTACTATTAATGCAGCCTGTACATTGAACTTACAGAATCAATATGGCAGTATATGGCCGGGCAAGCGTATGCATTTGATTCTTACAAAACCACACTGGGATTTAACCCGTATGATTTACGAGTTCAGTTCAAATCCAATTGATGAGATTATTTGTTAAAGCAGGTTTTGTAAAGCAGCCGTTTTTCGGAGTTCTTTAAAAGTATATCCGATGCCTATTTCAATAGTAAAATAACTGTCTTTAGAGCCGTTTCCGCCACGTTTTGCACGACCAAAATTCGATGTATTGGCGGGGTCTGACCAATAATTTACACCACCAATACTAGGATTAGACATTAATATACTTAAGTCAGGATTAGTAATAGTAGAATTTTTAAATTCACTGGGTTTGTAGTAATATCCGCTAACGTCATCAATATAATCGGTAAAGGTTTTTCGGTAACAGATTTCAAATAAAAAACTCCATTGCTTGTTAAAAACAGCTTTGTACGTGATACCGAGTGGTATATTCATAGCGATTTTACTGTATTCCTCGGGCCCATTAGGTAAACCTTGCCCCTCGGTTTTTAAAGGATATAAATCAATCCATTTATTTGTTGTAGGATTTTTGCCTTTAGGATTAAAATAAAAAGCGCCAATTCCGGTAAAAGCATACAAATAATGATCCACATCAGAAAACAAAGAAGTCTTTTTGGGAGTTTCAAACATTGATGGAAATGGCCATCCGGAGGAGCCACCCGTATGTCCTAAATATAATCCGCCTTCTATACGCGCACTTATTTCAATAATATTGGATTTAAAATTAAGATTGCGGTTTTTACGAACAAGGTCTTTAGACAAGGCATCGTCGCCGCTTACCATAATATTAGATAGTTTACCGCTAACATTAAGAAATTCGTTTAATCGGTAACGTCCGCCTACCGCAACACTATAGCGAATGGATGAAGGGTTAAAATCCTTAAAGGAATTTGTTGTACCAATACCTTCTGCGCCTCCTAAATCACCTAAAAAACCTGAGGTACCGGCATTAAAATAAACTTCCTTACGGTACTTATTCCAATTTGATGTTTGAAAAGGGATTTGAGCCCATACGGAGGTTCCTGTTAAAATTAAAACAATATACCTAAGTAATTTCACCATAAGCCTCAAATATAATGCTTTTTTTGCTTTTACAAACATATTAATAATAAAACTATACACATCAAGGTGTTATATTTGTTTTTGTATTATTTGCATTGCAAAACGTTAATTCCATACAAAGGGTACATATTCAGCTAAGTGCGCAATCCTTTAAGTATGTTTTTTTTAATACTGAAAATAAAATTTTAACATCCGGTGTAATTCCTTTACAACATCAAGATTTGCGGCAATGGGAAGCCGTAATATCTGGTAATCCATGGGAACAGGCCTATAACGTACCGGTATATATATACGTATGGAATCCCTTGTTTACAATTGTGCCGGCATCTTTTTACGATGACGCGCTTAAAGTATCGAGTTTAGAGCTGGTTATGGGCCAGCTTAAGCACCAACATGTTTTTGCAAAACCGATACTTTCCAATATGTATTTGCAGGCGGTACCTTATATTTTTGAGCAGTTTTTTACATCGCGTTTTAAACACCTACACTGGATTGGTATACCCGAATTTTATTTAAATTTTTTATCTTCAAAATCTACACAGCAAACGGCTATAAGTATTTCTTGGCATGAGCATTTACTTACCCTTACTGCTGTAAATAAACAACAATTGCTGTTTTGCAATTCGTACCAAGCTAAGGATGATACGGAAGCACTTTATTATATATTATTTGTAAAGCAACACGTTTTACAATCGTATACAATTGGCAGTATATATTTGTTTGGTGATGAACTTACAGTATTAAAATCCAGTCTTGTAAATTATTTTAAAAATACAGCGTTTCATAGCGCAGTTGCCAATTCTGCAATGTCAAATCATAAAATGGAGCACCATGTAAGTATAGAACTTTTAACATTGCATCCATGCGTGTAATTAGTGGCATTTTAAAAGGGCATCGCATTAACCCCCCACAGGGTTTAGATTTAAGACCCACAACAGACTTTGCAAAAGAGGCCTTGTTTAATATTTTAGAGCAGCATTGTATATGGCCGGAATGGGATGTGCTAGATCTTTTTTCAGGTACCGGTAATATCAGTTTTGAATTTTCTTCCCGCGGATGCAAGTCTGTTACTGCAGTTGAAAAACAAGTGCAAGCACATCGGTTTATTCGTGCATTTTCAAGCTCTAAAAAATTAAATATTACTGTATTTGGAACTGATATTAGGGTTTTTTTAAAAAAAAATACAAAACAATTTGATTTGGTTTTTGCAGATCCACCGTATACACTTGATTTTATTAAAGAATTACCGGATTGTATTTTAAATGCTTCAGTGTTAAAGCCTACAGGGCACATGATAATAGAACACGGCGAAAAGGGATTATTTGCCAATCACCCTCATTTTATAAAAGAACGGCATTACGGCGCCGTACATTTTTCCTGGTTTTTACCTACGATTTAAAATCCCAGGTTTCTAAAAATTTAGTAGTGTAGGAGCCTGCTTTAAAGTCTTCGTTTTGCATTAGTTTTAAATGAAACGGTATAGTGGTTTTAACACCTTCAATAACATATTCGCTTAAAGCACGGTGCATTTTTGCTAGGGCCTCCTCGCGGGTTTGAGCCACGGTAATTAATTTTCCAACCATACTGTCGTAATTGGGCGGAATAACATAGCCGCTGTAAACGTGTGAGTCTACACGAACCCCATGACCACCGGGGGTATGAAGGGTAGTTATTTTACCGGGCGAGGGTGTAAAGTTTTTAAACGGATCTTCTGCATTAATACGGCATTCAATAGCATGCAATTGCGGTGTATAGTTTTTACCCGAAATAGGCACACCGGCTGCTACCAATATTTGCTCACGTATTAAATCGTAATCAATAACTTCTTCGGTTATGGGATGTTCTACCTGTATACGGGTATTCATCTCCATAAAATAAAATTTTCGATGCTTATCAACTAAAAACTCCACGGTTCCTACACCTTCGTACTGAATGGATAAGGCTGCTTTAATAGCAGCTTCCCCCATGGCTTCGCGTAATTCGGGTGTCATAAACGGAGACGGGGTTTCTTCTACCAGTTTTTGATGGCGGCGTTGAATACTGCAATCGCGTTCACTTAAATGACAGGCTTTGCCGTGTTGATCACCAACAATTTGTATTTCAATGTGCCGGGGTTCTTCAATAAATTTTTCCATGTACATAGCGCCATTGCCAAAGGCAGCCTCTGCTTCTTTGCTAGCCGATTCTAAATGCGCTTCTAACTCATCTTCTTTCCAGATTATACGCATGCCTCTGCCGCCGCCGCCAGCAGTAGCTTTAATAATTACCGGGTAACCAATTTCAAGTGCAACGGCTTTGGCATCTTCGGCAGAATGTAATAACCCATCAGATCCGGGTACACATGGAACGCCGGCTTTTTTCATGGTAGCCTTAGCATTGCTTTTGTCCCCCATGGCATTTATCATTTCAGGGCTAGCCCCTATAAATTTGATTTTGTTAAGGCGGCAAATTTCACTGAATTTAGCATTTTCACTTAAAAAACCGTACCCCGGATGAATGGCATCGGCATTAGTGATTTCAGCCGCTGCAATAATATTTGCCATATTTAAATAGCTTTCTTTGCTTGGAGGAGGACCAATGCAAACGGCTTCGTCAGCAAACTTAACATGTAATGAGTCTTTATCTGCTGTAGAGTAAACGGCTACCGTTTTAATACCCATTTCGCGGCATGTTCTTATAATACGAAGTGCTATTTCACCGCGATTGGCAATCAGAATTTTTTTAAACATACGTTGTTTTTTAACTGGGATCAACTAAAAATAAAGGCTGATCGTATTCAACCGGCGTAGCATCATCAACCAATATTTTAACAATTTTACCTTTAATATCACTTTCTATTTCATTAAAAAGCTTCATGGCTTCAATTATACAAACGGTTTTACCAATCTGCACACTATCACCTACATTTACAAAAACTGGTTTATCAGGACCGGGTGATCGGTAAAAAGTACCAATCATGGGAGATTTTATAGTTTGTAATTTAGAATCACTTGCCGGCGCAGCCTGGTTTTTAGTTTCCGATACAGGAACAGATATGGTTACGGGCTGCATTGATACAGGGTTTTGAGGTACCTGATGGGTAGGCGCAGGGGTCGTGTGTATGGTGCTGCTGGAATGAACTTTGATATTAAGTTTTATGTTGCCTGATTCCAATTCCAGAGCCTCAATTCCTGATTTTGAAACAAATTTAATCAGTTCTTGAACATCGTGCATATTTGAAATTAGTCCGGTTTTGGTGTTTGAAACAGCATTTACAGAACCAGTTTTGGTAATCGATTTGGTAGCTTTCTTTTTCATAATACAAGGCTCAAAAGTACGTAATTTATAAGATTAGCATTTATTAAATAGATTCGTGTAAATTATAATCTTTAATTTTTTTTAAATAATTGTATACCAGTATTT